>CEOG01108584.1_pt1 | contig 16517 bp, 3 predicted proteins | sample 530301 | NCBI WGS metagenome assembly CEOG01 (sample SAMEA2619903, study PRJEB7988) | marine metagenome | biome: marine biome (ENVO:00000447); feature: surface water layer (ENVO:00002042); material: "saline water (ENVO:00002010), including plankton (ENVO:xxxxxxxx)" | depth 5 m | reverse complement strand
CGATTCTGTGGATGTTTCTGTTCCTGATTTCTCTTCTACCTTTTCACCAACCTGTGAGACGGTCATTTCAGAATCACTATTAGCGTCGCTTGTTGCTGTTCCAGATTCAAGCTCCCTGGCGACAGCAGAACTAGTATCCTGCGGTGGAGCTTCTGACTCCAAATTTTCAATATATTCTATGTCAGATACAGGTTCTGGTGCAAATTCCTCGCACAGAGTCCTTATAGAATCTACAAAATGATCTGCCTGTTCAAGAAGCTCAGCAGAAAGTTCTGAAGACGCCGAGGAGCTGCCAACTTCTACTGTTTGACCCCTAGCTGCAGCTTGCTCTGCTTGTGTTGCTGCAGTCGCTGACTGTACTTGTGCATCGTCTTCGCTTGGTGTAAAAATATTCATAGCATTTCCAAGGCCACCAAGATTTGAGCCTCCTAGGTTCATGCCTGCGTGCAATTCAGCTTCTGATTTTATTTCTGCTGATATTTCTGACTCAGCTGAAGATTGCGAACCTGCTTCAGACTCTGTTGCTGACTGTTCGATTGGCTTGGAACTTCTTATAAGATTGTTTAGTAAGTTTAGAGCATCGCTTCCCCTGACTTCTTTACCATTGTGTGTTACTACTACTTCGTTTGTTTCTTTATTATAAATGACAGCAATACTTCCAAAGACTCCAAGATAGGCCTCTTGAAAAGTTAGTGCTACCAAATCTTTATCATAAATTCCAGTTTTTAAGTCGATATTGAACTTATCAATCTCTTCTTGGTACCTTGACCTTATCTGATCTGGAGAATATACAAACACACCTGCCATTTAAAAACATTCCTTTGTTGTAATTAGTATCATTAAACCTTTGCCTTGTCTCTAATAGCCATTTCTTGCTAGCTCTTTTAAGTAATCAAAATACTCTTTCATTATACTAGCCATCTCTCTATCCCTCTCTACAGCTACGATTCTACTAAAAAACGTACCGAATCGAGCTTCTACAGCCCTTCTCTGTGCTGGAGTAGGTGGGAAGAATTGGTAGTGTTGTCTTGTTCTGGTTCGCATTCTTCTCATAACTCCTGCACGACCTTCTGATTCAACTATGGCTAAATAACCATCGAGCGGATCAATTGGATCTGGATCTGGATCCGGCTCGGGTGGCGCTGGGCTTTCTTGTGGTGGCAAAAATCTTGCGTTCACCTGTAATTTATCTCTAGCGTCTACATAATTGTTAACTCCAGAAAACCACCTTTCTACTCTTATAAGGTGTGGTGCTCTGCCTCTAGACCCTGCTTCACCTGGCGTTAGCTGTATATTAGACGCGTCCTTGATCAAATCTACATCCACCAAGTCCTCAAGCAACTCCTCTAGTGATATATAAGAGTTTAAAACAGATAGAATTTGTTCTGGTCTGGAGCCCTCTGGCTGTATTAGCCTTCTGATACTACTGGGTCCTATATCTGTTGTTTCATCTCCTGACTCATTTCTTAGAGACTCTGGTAAGTTTCCTACTCGATAAGACGCGTCGGCTATAACTAAATTAAATACTGCGACATAAGCATTTGCGATACCTTCAAAGTTATACTTTTCATTTGCTCTCTCGATAAAACTTCTTTGAAAAGCTCTAGTAACTATGTTATAGCTCCCTCTTTCTGGTAGTATGCGACTACCAATGTTGACAACCTCGCCAGTTTCAGGATCTATCTCTTGTCTCCTGACATGCATTGCAAACCTTGCAGAAAAGACTGGTATTGTACACTCATTATAATATTCTTGCAGCTCCTGTCGAGCCTCTTTCAAATCTAACAGTAGTTCCTTTAAGGTTTTTTCTATTGGATCTTCATAAATCAACTCTACTCCATACTGATATCTTCCATCAAATATGTTTACTAAAGATTTATCTGTTACAAGTATTTTTCTATAAAAAGGAAAAGGCAACCCCTCATCTTGATTGGCTGGCACTACTGATGTTCTACCTCGAACAAAATCTTGCATCCCATCAGAGACGGCTCCAATTCGTATATTGTCAAAACTATCGTCAGACATTTCGCCAACTGATGTCACTGTTGGGATTAAAAGATCGGTTGCATCATAATTACTTATAAGATTTCTTGCTGACGATTCTGCATCAGGGTGAGCCTCTCCTGTTTCTGCCACAATAAAATCTGGCTTTTCTCTGTCAAAAACATCTGGTGCCGGCATACCAAAACGTCTCGCATCTATACCAATATTTCTCCTTGTAACTCTTCTTCTTTTTATTTTTGCATTAACAAGTCTAAAACTTCCCCTTGGTGTCAACATTCTTAATCTCTCTCGGTTTGAAGAATACCTTGTTTCGCCTTTTAAGTTTTTATACAAATTGGAAAATTTAGAATAGTTTTCTAGTATGTATTCTTGATCTATTGTTAGTTCCATCATGATATGCCCCACAACTGGATCATAGCTTAAATCTAAACGGCTATTCAGAGATTGGTTTGTTCTCTTGTCTTGTAAAAACTTTGTTTCTAAATCTTTTCCAAGAAAAGATGGTAAACTTGCTGGTAAGTAGGTATCTTTTTCTGCGCGGGAAAAAGATCTAAAATCTTGAACTTTGTAGTTTGGCACCATTATTGGTGTTAAGTATTGAGATGCATCTGTTTTATCAGAATCATGAAACCTGCCTTTCATAAATCTTCCGCTCATTGCTACTAACTGTGCAGAATCAACACCGTATTCTCCAATCCTCATTTGGTGATACGGGCCGGTCCATGGAGTTCCTGTATTATCAAGAAATATTCTTGAAGTTGATACTACTTTTCCACCTTCTAAAACTTTGATATATCTGACTGTTCCGTATAAATTATTTAAAAATGCGCGCTCGTCAGCACTCAAATCAATATCAAAAATTGAAAAATCCATAAATGTAAAAGCAAAAACAGAAACTGTTTCATCGAAACCGCTATTGAAGCTCCTCTTAAACGTATGAGGCAAAACATAATACAAGTTGTTATTTATGTCGCGGGTACCCATAAGTTCATATGCTGCTTCTGTATATTGTTCACTGTTTAAAGACCTGGCTTGAGTTTCTAGAAACCTAACGCTACCACCTGTACCCTGAATATTAAGTTGATCGTCTTGAAATTTTCCGCTGTTTATAAGCCTAAGAACATCTCCAACACTTGGATTCTGTAGTGGCTCACCAGTTCTTGGATTTAAAACTGACCCCCTCCATCTATCGCTCCAGCTTAAGCCTCTGCCCCCTTGTTGTCGCAGTAGCCTTTTGATTGCCTCATCAGTTCCTCGACCAGTGCATATAACAACTCCAACTCTCAAGGCAGCATCTAGCACTTCTTTAGTTGAAGCAAAGCCTTGCCCACCAAGAGATGGAGGCCCGTTGGGATCGTTAAAAGCCCTCGTTGGAATTAACCTTTGTGAAAGGCGTTTTACTTCATCATCCATGACGTCTCTTACTTCTAGGTCTATCTCTAAATGGAACCCACCTTGATCAACAAATTTCCTATTAACATTTACAAATGTCTCATCCTCTAAGTAATCTTCTATTGTTATTCTTCTGATGATCACATCTGGTAAGAATTGGCCTATTAAGTCACCTTTTTGTAAGTTAAATCTTGCCATTAATCACAAAAATCCTCATCATCTATAATTTCTATATCAAAAGTGCCAAAATCAAAATCCTCATCAATAACAATGTCGTCGTCATAAAGCACCTCTAGGTAGGTTGAAATATTTATCGGGTTATCTATACCGGGGGCATCTAAGAAAAGTTTTGATAACTGCTCTTCCTGCACTACTTCTCCATCTTCCAACTCTCTTTCTTGATCAACGCTAAAAAACTCAATTTCAAAATTTTCATTGTCATAGGAGACATTCTTTTCTTCAAACTCAAGAACTATTCTTGAATCTTTTATGTTCAATCTAACACCATCAATAAAATCAATTTGATTTTCTGTTCCGTCTTGGCTAAAAAATTGCTCTAGTCCAATAAAGTTATCGGCTTGGAGGTTTTCTGATCTTACATTGTGGTCTACAATTATATTTATCTGAGGTCTGCGGTATCCAATATTTGGAAAGGAAGAGCTTACTAATATTGGAGACTCGAACCTTTCTTGATTTAAGCTTTGAACCACCCAAGAAGGTGCATTTTGATTGCCAAGTTCTGAAGTTCCTAGTAGGTTTCTTACTAGTCTTCTATTATCTGGTGTCATAAAATTGTCGTCTACATTGTCTGAACCGTACAACCCATCTGCCTGGATTCTTTCTAGCAATCCTGTTCTAGGGTTTTCTCTTAAGTTTGTTGCAATTTGTTCATTTCTGCGTTTAACTCTTTCAGTTGCAGACTCGTGTTCATATATTGGCCTAAGACGAATTGTTTCTTCTTGAATTCTTTCAAAAGGTCTTTTCCTAAGCTCTTTGTTTCCACCAACATATGATACATCATATAATATTTCGTCATCAGAAAATGAATAAAAGACGGGCTTAAACTTGCCCTTTGAGAGTAGATACTTTCCGTACTGAGTTAGTTGTATTTCTAATACTTCTTCTTTTTTATTAAAAAACGACACTTCTCTTTACTCCTCAGTCTTTAGTATTCTCTTCAGGTGGAGAATTATCTAGAGTTATTAAGCTTCTTATCGCTGTTGCAGCTGAAGCTGTGTTTGTATTGTCTCCAACCCCGGTAATCGCTTTAATGGCGTTCATGTCTCTCTCTATTAAATTAGATTGAGAAAACCCAACTTCTGCATCAAGTTTAATTAGCTCTACCATTGAGAAATAATCATAAGGCCAGTTGAAACCATATTCAAATATATCGTTTTCAACAGATAGAGCCTTATCCGGATGGTTCAAAGGTAGCCTATCTTTTTGCATTTTCTTGAAATAGTTTGTTTCTGCACGTTGCTTAACCTTAAACACCATCCATCTTACATCTTTTGTTAGCTGTCCCGAAAGAAAATCTAAATCGTTTCCAAGGTCATGACTAACAATTGACTCTGCCTTTAGCGTATCTCTAGGATTATTATGAAAACTATCCAGCCCAATATCTGGTGGTAAGTTTTGCCATAAGTATGCTATGTCTCTCTTTGAAAGAGTGTGTTCAAATTCAAAAATATACATTGCAAATGGTTCGACAAGGGCTTCCCTAGTATTGTACTTTAAAAAGTTCATCCTTGGCGGAATAACATATCTCATCATTTTTGCAACCATTGATTGTACACTGGGCTTTACTACAAATTCATTTCTTCTTCCTGCAAATCTATCTGCAGCAGATGTTCTTCTAAACTCTTCTTCTTCTACAAATTCTCTCTTATAGTCCGGGAATCCTAAATTCTGAACTGCCTTGTATACTTCTCCCCTGGAGAGTCTAAAGAAATTCCTGTTTCCAAGCTCATCTTGAACAAATGGTATAGCGACAACAGCCTCTCTGATAACCTTTTCTTCTGGTAGTTGACCTATCGGAACTCTTGTCACATTGTCTAGTTTTATGCCGCCCTTTTTAAAGTGCATACCCAACAAGGAAGACAAATCTGCAACGCCGGCTTCTCTTTCGTTGCCAGGAATTATTTCTGCAAAAGTTACTGCTTCTTCAAATGAACCTGTCTGGTGCCACATTCCCTTAGCAACTGTTAACTCTTTTGGCTGGGCCTTTGCTGCGTGAACCTTTGTAAAGTCTAGGTTTGGACTTTCCCACTTGCTTTGTATGACCCAAGCTTTTCTAAGGATGTCTCTATCCCGTCCACCCTCTTCAAATATTGGCACTAAGTTTGCATCCGAGAGGCCTAGACCAGTAAAGCTAGCCGACAGCTGCATAGCGTGATGCTTATTTAAAGAAGCAGTGGCTGCATTAAGGGTTCCAGCAAAAGTAGAGTCTGTAACTCCTGCTAGGCCAACATTAGTTAAGCTTGCCAAAGAACCAGTCAAAGTTACAACCCTGTTATATCTTATCGTTGGCGAAGTTGTATTGTCAGAGCTTATTTGGTTTATTACATCTTCGATTGTTTCATATGCAACACCAATGTCTGGCTGAAAGGTATACTCAACTTCGGCATAACTATCATAATGGGGAGGTGTGAACGGAGCGTATCCATGACCCACAAATCCCTCAAAGTTAGGCATCTTTAATATACCTGGCCCTGCATCGACTGGCATACCAAAAGCATCCGCCCTATTGTACATGGGGAAGTCTTTCGTTGGAACCCTAAAGAGCCTAATCTTCATCTTGTATGATTCTCCCTGTCGGACAGGCTGCTGCAATGTATCTTCAGATGAGATTACAGTTGTTTCGCCACCGGCCAAGAAAAACTTAACACTCTCAGCAAAGAAATTATTAGATGCCTTGGTGTACTCAGTGACGCTCTTCTTCCTCATCTCTGTCAAGCTGAAACTAGCTGTTAATGAATCTGAAGTTAAGGCCGTAGATTGATACATGTGCTCACTTGTCTTAAAGTAAGTTGTGTCTACATTAAACCTCTGCCTAACGTAAGTAGCAGGATGGATGCTTGCACTGGGGTGTGGCTCCATTTCATAAAGTCTAAATCTTTCATCTATTTGCGGGCCATCTGTACTTTCAAAATTTGATCTTAAGAATCTAGATGGATCTATAATTGTTTCAAATGGAATCCTCTCGATTGACTTAATGCCCGATGTCTTTGTCTTCACCGCGTCGCCGGCCAAGTGTTGGCCCTTATCTGTTTGCCAGTATGGTGTAAACTTTGTACTATTTCCAGAACCGTCCACAAACAGTGTGTGCTTTGATCCACCCCAACTTGCAGATCCAATTCTTGGAATACCCTTGTCTAAAGTTTCATTATATTGCGATCCAGTTATATAGCCAGGATACTTAAAAGCCCCAGTAAGTCTAAAATCTGTGCTGTTTTGCCCCACCATTGTTATCCCAGATCCTTTTTGCTGGAATGGAGGCGATAAGGGAGAACCAGCGTTCACATCTGTAAAGTTGTGAAAAGTAGCTTTCGATAGTGTTCTTAGCTTGCCTTGCAGACCTTTTGTAACATTTGAGCCAGTTCCAAATAGTATTCCATTAGATTCTCTCACATAGAAAGGAAAGGCATGATTCTTCATCTTTATGTTGTTTGTCATATTAGCAACAGAACTGGATAGGGTCATGTAGCCAGTATCGTCTCCCATTCGATACCATCCTATTAACTTCTTTCTATCACCGCCACCAAAATCACTTGTAAGTGTATCTGGACGCCAAGGTCCCCTATTCTGGAAACCACCGCCAGCAATAGCCTTAACACCAGCTCTTGATAGCTCGCCTGACCATATTGTAACTTCATCTATAGCACAATGAAGTGCTGTTCTATTAGTAGAGCCGTTTGCTTGTCCGTATCTATGGTTGCCAATTGTTGAATTGCCGACAGAATCATTTGAATGTCCATTCATCACAATAGTGTCTTCATTTAAGGTTCCAGCAAATGAGTGCGTAACAGCGCTGTATTCTTGGCCGTCAACATAAAATCTAGGTGCACTACTGTTTAACTTTTTTGTCACGCAAATGTTGTACCATTTTGGAATACCACTAGAATCCACGCCGTTAAACCAACTGTCAAGCCTGGCGTTATTTGCTGCATTTCCTGCTGATTCTAGGGCTCGATTAGCTCTCCACTCAATGTAGTTTGAGGCGTCATTATATAATCCAAGAATTAAGTTTTGTCCTTCTTTTCTCCACTGAATACCTTCTGTTAAGCTAGTGTCGTCCTTGAAGCTTATTAAGCTTCCAGATGTTGCGTTTCCTCCGCCAATGCCTGATTCTCTATCTCTTACTTGGAACCACATATTTAAACTAAAGCCTGGAGTTGTTGTTCTCTTGAAGCTACCAGAAAATAATTCTGCCCACTCACTAGCTTGACCAATGTTTACATAGTTTGACCCACTACCCTGGAAGGCTGTACAAAATAGGTTGAAAGGACGATCTGCTTCTGGGGTAAAGACCGGATAATCTACTGCAATGCCTGACTTTATTGAATTGTACATAAGGCCTGGGGCGTAAAAAGGTGCTAACGCGGTGCGCCAACTACCTAATGCCGATCCGGATGCACCATTATCAAATTCATAACTCTCAACTGTGTTGCTAGTTTCTGGCCCGTAAGAAGTATTAAACAGCGATGCTAATTGCAAACTTCTCTGCACAGGGTAAACGCCCTCATAAGGTAGAAACTTCTTAAGCGCCTTACACTTTAATGTTAGGGATGTCTTTGACAATCCCAGATCTGTGTGCTGCCTGTCAACAACTTCGAAGAATTTTATAAAGTCACTATGTCCGTAAACCTTAAAGAATTCTGTCTGACTACTTTCAGAAAAATCATCTTCTGCACCTGTCATCTTCAAAAAGCTGCATTGCTCAGAAAAGAACGGATCAGGGGAGTCGCTACTAATGTAGTCCCCAACATAATCGCTAATTCTAAACTCTGGGACTATTGAGTAGTCTTTACCTATCAGTCTCATTTGCTCAACATAGTCTTCATAGTTGTCATAATTAAATGGGTATCTGCCAGCCATTTGACCAGCTTCCCATTTTGTGCCACCTGCCACAAATGTCCTTAATGGCATTGAAGCACTTAGATGTTGCTGGAAGCCATATATCTTTACAGGACCTTTTCCAAAATCTGAGCCTCTTCCTATGTCCGATCCATGGTATGGGCCATATCCACCTAAAGTTGAGTTCCAATTTGCGTTCTCCCAAACTCCATTAAAGTGCAGTGACACAGTTGGACCATTTGAAGTAGCTCTACCTAACTTTAATCGATTCCATCTAGCATTGTTGTTCACGCTTTCCTTAAACGCTGTTGCAATTTCAGTTGGTGAATCAAGCGCTGACCTAACACTAGCTGCACCAGTTAATACAATTGGTATGTAATCTCCTGTGGTAAAATTGTTAGTTAGAGCACTGGCACTTTCTGCTGTTCCAACAAACGCAAACTTTATCACGTCACCATCTAATGGAGGAGCTGCGACCTCAATAAAATAATTTGAAGGGTCATATTCTGATGAGTTATTCCAATAATCAAATACATCAGAGCTTCCAAAGTGAAGATCAACCACAAACGGCGTTTCTAAAGACTTTCTTGCATAAAGCGCGGCAGGCATAGGTTGAGATGCCACACCATAGCTTGCGCTTCTAAACTGAGAATATGATGAGACCAATTCACCCTCTCCGACAGAACCTGGGTGACCAATAAGTGTTTGTTCTTCAGTTTTTCCAAAGTCCTTTTGAGCATCAAGCGGCCAAATGCTGCTTGTTATTTCTATGACCCTAGCCAAAAGCTGGCCACCCAGTCTGCCGGGGCGCGGTGAGGACGAGCCGGCTGCAGATCTTTCATCTCTAAGCTTGAATGTTCCTTGTGAATTTGGTTTTGCAACTCTATCTCTATCTTCTCTATTAGTGCTCCACCAATCAACAACAAAGTTTTGCCTGCCTCTTACTTTGGCTAAGTATGAGTTTGCGTCTTTAGGGTAGATTGTATCAGTATATATACTATTAATCGGTGAACTTATGAGTGCTGAATTGACTGTGTCCAGCTTTGCTTTTTCGTCTATTTGCAGGAACCTCACCAATTCGTCATTTGAAAATGAGGTAACCTTATTTCCGTAAGAGCTTTTTTTAACCGCAACTTGAGCATTTGGATTTCCACGAGCCTGCTGTATAGTCGGTATTGGCCTAGCAACGCCGGCGATCTTTTCAAAGAGTCCAGCTGAGCGAAGTGGGTGATACCTAGAAGTAACAGCAGACTCTGTAAACCTATATCTTTGGTTTTGTACTGTTCTTGTTGTTTCTGCAGTTTGGTGATCTATATTCTCTGGCCAAGAGTAATTTCCTTTGGTAAAAAAGGATGGTGAGAATTGTTCACCAAGATTCTTTTCAACCGCTAAGCTAACAATGTTTTGCTTTTTTAGAACTCTCGCGACAGGATGATCCCCTGCTCTAACCTGTTTCCACGAAGGATAACCAAACGGTCCATTTCTATTTAACAATATTGAATTTAACATCCAACTAGGCCAGCCATAAATATCTTCGCTTCTTACAACGCCGTGAAAAACATTTGCCCCCTTCATTGATGTCTGATTACGGATATATTCTGTATTCAGATAATCAACTGCAGCTCCCTGACTACTACCACCAGCTGGGGCTGTAAAGGCGATTACTGGATGACCTATAGTGTTCTGACTTGAAGAGACTAAATCTAAAACAACAGTATTTAATCCTAAGAAGTCAACAGGGAGAAACTTTCCTAATTCAAAGGCTGCAATTTTTGTCCTCAAGCTAAGAACCTGACGATCATTGGCTGGGGATCCCCAACCTATTTCGCTTGAGCTTACAAACCTTGGAGAATCTAACTCAATAGCACTAGCTAAGGTTGTATTAAATACAGTGTTATCAGACTGTGCCTTTGGAAAAGTAAATTTTGATTCTAGTCGATCATAGGTGCACTTGGTTTCTATTGTAGATTTATTTATCCAAGAATAAGCCAAATCTGTTTGAGGTATTTGGTGTTGCACAAAACGATTATCATATTTTGGCCTACAACTATCTATGCCTCCAGTAAACTTGTTTGCTGTTGTGTCGCCTTCGCCACCGCCGGCCACGGTAACACCCAGAACATTTTCCACATTAAGGGTTGTGTTTCCTGCGGCACCTAAGTCGTTTTGTGTTATGGTTAGTATTGCAGTTCCGCCAGTATGCACTACTGTTACCCTTAAGTCCGAGGCCTCAATCGCAGTTTTAATAGCTGCAGCAGTGTTTGGAAAATTACCTAATACATCTGCAGTACCAATGCTAGTTGCGTTAATTGTGTTATTGCCCCTATTAAAAGTAAAGGTCACCGAGGCACCAGTTCCGTCTGTCAGTGTAAAATTCTCGTTAGTATCTGGATTTCCTGATACAGTCATCACCGCTGAAGCGGCCACTGCTGCTTGGGCGGGGTGCCTAGGATTATTATATGTCTTGTGGTATGATGCTGTTACCGAAGAGGCAGTTATTGAACTATTATGAGCCACACCAAACTTACCAGACCTATCTGATGACCAGTGATCTAAATTTAATCTAGTCATAAGATTTCTGTAATTTAGAGCATTGTAAATTGAATATTGATTAGTTGCAACATCTAATCCAGGCCCACCTAGATTATCGCCAGCAGTTTCTGGGCCACCTGGCGCGGAAAACCGGTTTACAAAAACGTGCTTTCTAGGTGGTCTTTCAAATTTTCTTCTCTCATTTATTTCTACAAAAAATGGAGAGTTGCTCTTTTTTTCTATTCTTTGAATTGACCCTGTTCTTATAAGAAAAACTGGACTCATATCGGTTGACGTACCTTGAACTATTTGGTAGTCATGCTTATAGTTTCCAATATTTAGGACTATGTCTTTTTCAAGCAAGCTGGCTGTTGTCTTTATATTTCTTATGTTTACTGGTCTTTTAGCTAGCGGCTCTCGAAGAACTCTAGATCTATTGTGAGTGCTACTAGTAAGTGATAGATGATACCTGTTTCGCCCTCCACCAACTAAGTTTACAATCATATTTGGAGACGTGACGTACAATTGACCTTGAGACATTGTTAGATTAAACGCCTCAAATCTACGGCCTTTGTGGTCTAAGGTCGTTGGAGCGATAGAATCTTTACCCCCAGTAAACTTATTTGCTGTTGCATCACCAGGGCCGCCTCCGGCGACAGATACACCCAAAACGGAGGATACATCAAGAGTTGTGTTCCCGCCGACGCCAGCGTTACTTTGAGTTATAGTCACAACTCCGCTAGCCTGGTCTGTTGTTACAGCCAAAGCTGAGGCGTCAATTGCCTGCTTGATTCTGGCGGCAATATTTGCATTGTTTCCAAGAACTGCCTGGATACCTATACTAGTTGCATTAACTGTATTGTTTAATCTGCTGAAAGTAAACTCTACTGAAACAGCCGGTGAGGCATTGTCTGTCAGTGTAAACTTTTGATTAGTGTCTGGGTTTCCTGCCACAGTCATCGCTGCTACGGCAAAAGTTGCATCAGGTTGCGGAACCTGTGGACGCATTATGTTTAGGTGTTGGTGCCTGTGAGAATGTCCGCCTACCCAGTGCTGAGTAAATGGTGACTGTATTGGTATCTCTCTATCATCACCATATGCGTCAGAATGGAGGTTTGTAATCTCTACACTCTTTTTAAAGTTGTTATATATCTCGGCTTTGTAGTCTGTTGGCACATCAATTGAACTACTATATAAACTAAACGGCATAACAAGATCTGCATCATGATCTGAATTTGTTCCGCCTATGTCTGCTGCGGCTCTAACCTTCTTTTTCTCTAGGGCTCTTGTACCTAGGCCATTGCCATATCTTGGGTTATGAACATCTCTACACTCTTTGCCAAAGTCAACATCTGATCCACTTATTCTAATATAGCTAATCTCATTAGGATTTGTGGTGCCTAGATAAAAGTCTTTTTTCTTATTTAAGTGAAAGTTTGACCCCGCGTGTATTACTGGCTGAAGCTCTGCTTGAAGCCTATATGGTTTTGTTAATCTTCTTAGCGTGTAATTTGAACCAGAAACATCTGTGTTTATCACTCTTCTCAGAGTATTTCTATCTTTGTCGACAGCTGCTATTCCAGTTGAGAGCGGGAAAACATCTCTTTCGGCGCGCTCGTGCCACCATAAGCACTGATCTTTTTCGCTTCTGAGCCTATCTTTGCCCCCAGTAAAGTTTGTTGCTGTTGTGGTTGACACCGATGACATATCTATCTGTGTATTACCGCTTGAGCCTTTTATATTTTGAGTTAGTGACATCCTACCGGCACCAGTCTCCGCCACAGTTACGTTTAAATCTGAAGCAGTAATTGCTGCACGGATTCTATCGCCGACCGTATCTGCGGATCCAACAGCACCATTGACACCTATTATAACTTTTCCTGAGTCTTTACTTCCGTCTACTGTTGTAACACCTGTTTTGAATATATAAGTAACCGACAATCCACTAGTATCTGTAAGGGTAAACTCTTGATTATTTGCTGGATTACCCGTTGTAGTTATAGTTGCAGTAGCAGCGACGGTCTCTGTGCTTGGTGGCAATACCGCGTGACCAAATCTCCAGTTGTAGGTCAATTCATTTACAGACAATATCTGTCCATCGGAACTTGGCTCCCTATCCTTGCCTTCAAGTGTTGGAAACTTTGTCCAATATTTGTTTCTCTCAAGTGCATGACTTTCAATAATATTTCTAACATCTTCAGAAAAGTTAGCAGATGCAGGCTTTAGCTGGTCCATAGCTATTGAAATCGACGCGTCGACCCACTTATAAAACTCTATGTACTTCTCAATACTTGGTACATTATCAATCTTTTCAAAGAATAGCTGCCTCAATTTTTCCATTGACTTATAGTTTGGTCGATATCTGTTAACAGGTTCGCCAATTAAGTTACTAAAATCTTTTATTGTTGCAAACATATCTAGCATTTCTTGCGAGATAGTTTGATACATGCTCTTTTCAATTGAGAAGTAGTAATTTACAGGTCGAGATTCTCTTGTAAAAGTTCTGTCATCATTTGTTAAGACTTGGACCATGTCAGAGCCTTGAATGCTTTCTGGCAAATGTTGCCGTGCGGTATGAAAGAATGCTGTTGATATTGATGCAGTTGTCTCTGCAGGGAAGAAATCTCCTCTACCCGGGTGGTTAGTACCAATAACGTCACCAACCCATCCGTAATCTCTCTTATGCTTTAGTGATCCAGATGAAAAATCCTCTACTATTAATTGGCCACCTTTTGTAGATCCGGTTACAGTATTGAAATCCCAACTTAAAGCTAGTGTGTTAATTGCTGGAACAGGATTATTTAATCCAGTTTGAAAAGCGTACTGGTTTCTCATCGGATGCAATACACCAAATGATTTTGGATCTTTTGAGTGGGCCCTTATTGTATCGTTATCGAGATATGTCAACCAATGTCTAAGAGAAGAGACCTTTACGTCTGTAAGACACACTGCAGAGCCTGTAAAGTTTCTTCTATGTGCACCAATAAACAATCTCTTTGAATATTGATGAAACCTTTCACCTTGAACTTTTGTTAGTGGCGCGCTTAAAATAAACTCATCCTTTATTTGCGAGCCCTCTGATTTTACTCCAAAAAATTCTGCCACATAGGAGTTTGTAGATCCAGAAATTATATTACCATACTTGCCCTTTGGAGTAACCCTAACTGCAAAGTTCCACTTTTGTCCATCATAAACATCATAGAAGAGCTTGGTTTCTAATGGAGAAATAATTCCAGAAGTTGATTTAAAAACAAACTTTGCGTTTCTAGAGTCTCTTTTGTTTTTTACTGCATATACTTCAAAGTTAGCAAAGTCTTTTGCTGCAGCTCTCCAAGTTAAATCATGGGCGCCGCCCAGACTGTCTGGTACTGTGTGAGAACCAAAAAGAGAAGCAGAAAGGGGAGATTCAAAATATAGTTTTGATCCTTGTCTATGCTTGTATGGAAATACTATTTCGGCTTCAGTTGTAAAAGAGAGGCCTGCAGTTGGGTCATGAGCATGTGCACCGGTTATATAGCCTGATATTGGAAATTCACTTGATTTGTCTTGCTTATGAAAACTAGAACTATACTGATAGACTGTTGCTCCAAAGTGCCCGGGCTTACCAAAGTTGATACATCTAGACTTAAAGCTATCTTCTCTATAATCTTGATCAACGTGGTAATCAACACCATCTGAATATGTGTTGATTTTTATTAGCTCTTCATCAATTCCATAACATCGGAGCAAATTCCTAAATGCTTTTTCAGTTCCTTTTGACTTATAAATATTAACAAGGTTATTGTAAATGTTTCTGTAGATTAGGTTCTTTACATCTTCTAGTCTTTGTTCATATTCTCTGTCTTCATCTCTAGCTGCTAACGAGGCTAAAACGTCTGCATCAATAAAGATTTCTGGTGCTTCAAACCCAACTGATTCTAAAACCCTTTGCATAAAAGGATTTGGCTTCATGTCATAGTCTTCATCTTTGATGTGCTTTATCTTTGACAAAGCCTCTATTTGAAGGAACAATTCATCAAAATAGCTACCAATTATTTGGGATAGCTTCTTTAGCTCTCCGCCGTCTTCCTGTTCTTCTTCTACAATCCAACCAGGGAAAGAATAATATATGCAAGAGTTGCTGTTTATGTCATGATTTCTACCTAGCTTCTTTGTATCGTCAATATATTTATTGACTTTTGGATTCTCCAAGTGTATGATGGGATCAGCAAATTCTGTTGCAGAGGCAGATGATTGTATGATGGCAGACTTTACGCTCCTAGCAACATCAGAGTAGCCTATCCAGTCACCATTTGTAACTCTTCCAGAATAATCTAAAACAACCTTGTCTATGCTGCTTGTTAAGGTCTTGCCTTCATTAAATTTGTAGTAGACGCCTAAATCAGTATTTGCGTCGTCAGTATTTGTGCCTCCGTGAACTTGAGTAAACCAGTTGCGTCCTATGTCTCTGCTTGATCTTCTAGTTTTCCAGTATCTAAACTCATCTATAGAGCCTGACAATTTTCCGTAGCCAAGTCCGGGACTCACTGTCTCTGATGATTCTCTACCCTTTTGAACATCGTCCTTACCAGCCACGAGTGCACCAATACATGCAACGATAGCCGTATTTACACTTCCAATGGATGATCCAGTCATCAGTGAATGGTTTAGTTCACCATCAACATACATCCTATAGCTAACTTGACTACCAGTATTTTGAAAACTAAATGCATAATGGTGCCACTGACCATCTGATGCACTGGCATACAATCCTGCCGTGCCAGAAACAAATAGGTTTTTTATACCTGCAGAGCCAGAACGATAAGTTATAATCCATGGTGAATTTTCTTGAGAATTTGTACTATCTAGCTCAATTGTCATTCGACCGTACTTGTGGTCACCAACATACGAATTAATGGTCCGTGAGTCAAAAATGACCTCTCTCTTAGTAAGTGCCTGATAGCCATCTTTCTTTAACCAAAACTCAACAGTGTTGCCTCGATTTCCATCTATTTCTAAATTTGAAGTCCTATTGCTTGCTGTGTGCCAGGTGTTGTCTATGTTTGGCCCACCCTTTATATAGATGTATTCTTTGGTTGCTGGATTTCCATAGTTTCCTGAAACGGAAGTTCTAGCGCCCCATCCGGATGGAGAAAAAAGAGCGTAGCCATGGCTCCTTGGATATTCATTCTCAAAAACATGCAGATCAAGCCCGTTAGATTCGTTAATCCATTTTATCTTTTCATAGGAGGAGCCGTCATAGGGGTACTGCTGATATATTCTTCTTATTGCTGCGTCATAATATTCTTCTGCTAGGCCAAACTTGGCAAAGTTAGACGCCGTGGTATAGTCGACATGAGGTTCGAACTCTACTTTTCTTTTTATATATTCGTCTATGTACCTACCAGATTCAACGTCTTCGGTCATGCCTTTAACGTTTAAATTTGATAAAATATGCTTAGACTTTACTTTACTAAAAAGACTCTTTAAACTCATTATTAATCAACTCTAAATTTAAAAGTTTTATTCTGCAC
>CEOG01001518.1_pt1 | contig 16606 bp, 11 predicted proteins | sample 530301 | NCBI WGS metagenome assembly CEOG01 (sample SAMEA2619903, study PRJEB7988) | marine metagenome | biome: marine biome (ENVO:00000447); feature: surface water layer (ENVO:00002042); material: "saline water (ENVO:00002010), including plankton (ENVO:xxxxxxxx)" | depth 5 m | reverse complement strand
CCATCGCGGACTGGCGGGCCGCGCTTGATGCAGTTCAGGACATGCTGGGCGCGGGGCCCGTCGGCTACTTCGGCATGTCGATGGGCACCATGATGGGCGTGCCGCTCATCGCGGCGGAGTCCCGAATCCAGGCAGCCGTGTTCGGGCTGATGGGGACGTGGTCGGTTATCTCGCAGCGCCTCGCCGACGACGCCGCGCGCGTGACATGTCCTGTGCGCTTCCTGGTGCAATGGGACGACGAGATTGTCCCGCGCGACCTGGCATTCGATCTGTTCGACCGGTTGGGCTCAAAGCAGAAGAGCATGCGCACGCACCCCGGCGGGCACCTCGAGATTCCACCTGACGAGATGCGCGCGGTACCCGAGTTTCTCGCCTCACATCTGGGCGGCTGAGCGGGAATGCAGCGCGGACTATGATCTGATGGTCGCGCGCCGGCACGGGCCCTGTCTCCAGGGATCGGCGTCACCCCACTGCAGTCGATATCTCAGAGGTTGTGCCCCCTCCGGAAAATACAGCATGAATCAGGCTCGTCCGGTTGCCGATGTTAGGTTAGGGAGGTCAATCACGCCCAACAGTTAAGGCCCCAGAAACACCGCGTCCATCTCGGCCAGAACATGCTGGCGCTGCGTCACCTCCCTGTTTCGGGTCCAGGTGGCCGACGCACGCGCTGCCGCTTCTGCATCCCTCACTACCAGGGACAGAAAATTGCATTCGATTCCGAAACCATCGTAAACTCCGGTTCTTGCCGATGAGCACGGTTTTTCATAGAAAGTTACGCGTAGTGTCAGGCACTCTCAAGAGTTATAGACAATGGATCAGCTAGATCGGGATCTGGTTGCGGCACTTCGCCTGCAACCACGGGCCACCGTGCGAACCCTCGGAAAGGTCCTCGGGATCCGCGAACACGTCGTCGCCACCAGGATGCGGAGGCTTGAGTCAGGTTCAGAGATGCGCGTGATAGCGCGGCTGGAGATGGCCGCGATGGGTTACAAGCATTTCGTCATGTTCGGTGTCCGCGTCGACGGCAGGCCGCCCGGAGAGGTTGCGAAGGAGTTGGCCCAGATTCCCGAGGTTCAGGGCCTGGTGTCCACTTCAGGCCGCTTCGAGCTCACGGGGACGCTCTTCGCACGTGACAAGATCCACTTGCGGGAACTGCTGGATACCCGCCTCGGAAGTATACCGGGTATCGAGAATATCGAGTCCGCTCTGGTCCTGGAAACGCTGGAGTGGGCGGATGCCTCAACGCTGAACGGCGATTCAATGGTCGACGTCTTGCCCGAGCTAAATGTGACGTCTGCTGATATAAACAGCCTCGACCAAAGGATCATTTCGACGCTCCAGGTCGACGGCAGGATGCCCATGCGGGAGATTGGGCGCGAACTGGACACCCCCGAGGCGACTATTCGCTCTCGTATTCGGCGACTCAAAACCAAAGGCATCATTCGGCTGACCGTCGTCTCCGACATCAGCAGCTTCAGGCCGGGGGTCAGCGCATACATCGCACTTCGAGTTGGTGGTGGGCGACTGACTGAAGTCGCAAGTATCCTGCAGAACAGTGTCGAGTTCGGGTTCCTGGCCATGACAATGGGCCGGTTCAACCTTCAGGGGCTGCTGTTGCCATTGCCGCGCAAGGACCTGGAAGAGCTGGTCTTTCGAAAGCTTCCCGGAATTGCCGGTGTCAAGCAGGTTGATCTCGAGGAGATTCTGGCTGTCCACAAGAGCGATTTCCGGGTTGCTCCGCCGACTCCGAATTCAGTGAAAGCCGCGCTCACTTAGATTGCCTGACGTAGCAAGCCACTCGGGAGAGGCATGAACGCGATGCGTGATGCCTGGGCATCCGTATCCACGATTTGCCGCTGTCACCGCCGCGGGCGTTCGCCGCCCCGGACCCCGCCGGCGGCTGGGATAGCCCGAGCCGCAACGGCGCACGCGGTGTTTCCGGGTCATTTCACGCGAGGGTGTATTCCCTCCCCGTTTCCAGCAATCCCCGTAGGTCACTCCAGGCACTGCCCGGCATTGGCGAATTCTGAAGGCCTCCCCGGCAGAGCCGGGGTCGACTTCGGGCTCTGATCGGATCACCAAAAGCCCCTCCAGCCAACGCTTCCTTTGGTTCTCCTGCGAGGTCGCGTACTTGGCTCGAGCGCGGCGAGACTCGCACCTGACTGCTTCGTCCTGTACGCGGCTTGAAATCGCCGCTTCAAGGCTCTACTGCTGTACCGAATGAACGTGCGCATATTGAAATATAATGTGTTGATACTCTTAATACGCGTATAGTAATATCCATACTGACACGCAAGTAGACTATCTTAGTAAGGAGTAACTCACGTGACAAAGGTGGATGAAGAGTACACAGGGAGAACGCCATGAAGTTTGGGATCTTTTTCGAGCAGTCGGTTCCACGTCCTTGGGACGGTGAGATTGAGCACACCGTATACCAGAACGCGCTGGAGCAGGCGCGGCTGGCGGATGAGCTGGGCTTTCACTCGGTCTGGGCCGTGGAGCACCACTTCCTGGAAGAGTACTCGCATTGCTCGGCACCGGATGTGTTCCTGTCGGCGATCGCCGCGCAGACGAAGCGCGTCCGGGTCGGCCACGGGATCGTCGTTTGCGTCCCCGGGTTCAACCATCCGATCCGGATTGCCGAGCGCGCTGCTGTGCTAGACATCATCTCGAGCGGACGCCTGGAGCTTGGCACCGGTCGCTCGGCCACCTGGCCCGAACTCGGCGGCTTCCAGTCGAACCCCGAAGAAACCAAGAAGAGTTGGGACGAGTACATCCACTGCATCCCCAAGATGTGGACGCAGGAGCGTTTCGAGTACCAGGGGGAGTACTTCTCCATGCCGAGCCGCGCCGTCCTGCCCAAGCCGTATCAAAAGCCCCACCCTCCGCTGTGGGTGGCCGTGTCCAGCCCCGGGACCGAGACCGACGCCGCGGACCGCGGCATGGGCGCGCTCGGCGTGAGCTTCACGTCGTTCGCTGCCCAGGAAAAAAAGGTGAAGGCGTACCACGAGCGCATCGCCAACTGCGATCCGGTCGGAGAGTTCGTGAACAACCAGATGGCGAGCGTTAACTTCCTGTACTGCCATCCGGACGACGAGCAGGGTGTCAAGATCGGTCGGAGCATGATGAGCACCTTCCAGTATATGGCCAGTCAGAATGCCATGGCGAAAGAGATCTACCCGACGAGTTCTTACCCGACCGGCGGGCTACTCGCCGCCACACGTCGCCAGGCCGATGGTCCGGGGGACGCGCGCGGTGCGCCCGAGGGAATCGCCATTGGTAACCCCAAGAATATCATTGAGCAGCTCAAGAAGTGGGAGGCCTCGGGTGTGGACCACGTGAACTTCATGCTGAATGCGGTCGAGGTGATCCCGCAGGAGCGCGTGCTGGACAGCCTGCGCCTGTTCGCCAAGGAGGTTATGCCGGCTTTCGAGAAGTCTGAGTTAGCGGAGGTTGGTTCCTGATGGCTGCTTACGGAACACTGGAGTTTGAGCGTGCGCTCGACGGCGCGCTTGCATTGAAGTCCCTTGAGACAGAACCGTGGACGCTGCCTGGAGCGCGTCTGATACAGGCGAGCGTCGAGGTCGAGCGAGAGTCCGCACTGGCTGCCATACCGCCGGCACTGCACCCGACCCTTCCTCCCTACGCCCTGTTTTCGGTGACCGAGTTCCCAGAGAGTCCGGTTGGACCATTCCGGCTTGCGCAGGTGCGTATCGTCGCGCGCGCGGGCACCCGGCCGCGTGGCTTCCTCGTGGGTGCTGTTTGTGACTCGGACGTGGCTACTGCAGAGCTGGCTGCTCGTTGGGGTTACAGTGTCGTCCGTGGCGAGGTGAAGTTGTCCGAACGTCATGACCGCTGGATTGGCACGGTGGTGCGCGATGGGAAGATGATCATGCAGGTGAGCTGTCGCAATCCACAGTTGATTAATGGCGCGGATATCGACCCCATCGACACGCTGACCCTGGCTCGGTACGAGAGTGAGAGTCTGCTGATGCAGGTCGACCCGGAGTACGTCTACCATGCTGCGCACCGTGGCCAAGCCGAGCTCGAGTTCGATTCGGCGAGTTGGGGCAGGGGGGCGCTTGCGGGCAGCGTGCATCCGACCTCGCCCAATGTGGCCGTGTGCTGCCGGGTTGACACGGACCTGCCGACCCCGCGCTTCGTGATTGACCCTGCCAAGCCGGCGCTGCAGGGTACGCGACGCCTGTCCGCAGCGGATTAGTCGTTCCGGTCAGTTCGTGGAACGCTCCTTCCTCAACTCCGAGCAGTTGGGGAGGGGGAAAACGCGAACGACCCAGGAGCTCCCAGTAGATACCGCAAACTAAAATGGAATGGCCTTGGAGGTGAGTTTTGGCTAGCGAAGTTCACGATAAGATTGTCCAGGCCATGGTGGCCCAGCTCGCGAACCCGCCCGCGCAGCCCCCGTCGCTTGAAGAGCAGCGAGCGCAGTCCGAGCAGGCGGCATTGGCCACGCCACTGCGCGACGATGTGGTGTGCGAGCCCGTCAACGCGGGGGGCGTGCCTGCCGAATGGGTGAGTACCTCCCAGTCCGAGGACGCGCGAGTCGTCCTGTATCTGCACGGTGGCGGCTACGTGTTTTGCTCCATCGGAACACACCGCGAGCTCGCCTCCCGCATTGCGCGCGCCTCCCGCGCCCGGTGCCTGGTTCTGGACTACCGGCTCGCGCCTGAACACCCTTTTCCCGCCGCGCTTGAGGACGCGACGGCGGCCTACCGCTGGCTGCTCGCGCAGGGCGTATCACCGCAAACCCTGGTCGTGGCTGGCGACTCCGCGGGCGGTGGCCTGACGCTGGCCACGTTGTTCTCGCTGCGTGACGCGGGTGATCCGTTGCCGGCCGCTGGGGCGTGTCTGTCCCCCTGGACGGATCTTGAGATGACAGGCGACTCCACGAGGCCCGGCGCCGTCGACGATCCGCTCGTGACGCTCGAATCCCTGACGGGGATGGCTCAGCAGTACGCGTCGGAGTCTGACCTGCGATCGCCGCTCGTGTCCCCCGTGCACGGCGACTACCGGGGTTTGCCGCCGCTCCTGATCCAGGTTGGCACACGCGAGGTGCTGCTCGACGACTCCGTGCGCGTGGCCGAGCGGGCGAAGGCCAGCGGTGTCGACGTATCGCTCGAAACCTGGCCCGGCCTGGTGCATGTGTGGCCTCTCCTGGCGCCTACGGCTCCGGAGTCGGAGCAGGCCGTAGCGAGCATCGGGGAGTTCGTCATCAAGCACACGGGGTAGTTGGTGATGCCCGATGACTGCGCGGACCTCAAGGCCGAGGCAGCCTGTAAGATCACCACTTAATGAAGACTTGAATAATATGTCAGAAGCAATTGATAGTGAAAGCGGCGCGTTCCGGGGTCTGCGCGTTCTGGACCTGTGCGCTGACCTGCCGGGCTCCTTGGCGTGCATGTTGCTCGCCGACATGGGCGCGGACGTGCTGCGTGTGCAGGCGGACGATGATCCAGGAAGCGTTCATCCCGGCTTCCTGTGTTGGAACCGCAATAAACGCCGCGTCCCGCCCGACCGCGCACACGAGCTCGCGCTAGCGGCCGATGTGCTCGTGGCCGATTCTGTGCAGCCCGGACTCGAACCTGCCGTGCTGCGTGCAAGCAACCCGGGCCTGATCTACGCGACGCTGCCCCCGTACGGCCGTACAGGGCCTTACGCCGACCTACCCTCCGACCACGCACTGCTGGCCGCCATGAGCGGTTCGTCCTTCCGCCAGTTCAGCTGGGAAGACGTGCCCGTGTACCGTGTGACGCCCCAGCTTCACTACGCCCACGGCATTCTGGCGGCGAGCGCGATCGCTTCATGCATCTACGAGCGGGACCGCAGCGGACAGGGACAGGAGCTTAGCGTGTCCGGCCTGGACGCCTTCGCCGCCACCTCGAGTAACGTCCTCGTTCGTCCACTGGCGGGCGCCGGCAACTTGGCCAATCTGAGGCGGCTCCAGCCCGGGGCACGGGGCATCGCCCCGAACTTTCGGCTGTATCAGTGTGCTGACGGGGAATGGCTGTTTCTGGGCACCCTGGTCTTCGAGCACTTCGTGCGCGCGCTCGACGTGCTCGACCTGCTTGACATCATGGTCATGGAAGGCATCGAAGGCGAGTTCGCGAACGTCATGCGCCCCGAGAACGTCGGCCGCGTCATCGCGCGGCTCGACGCGCGCTTTGCCGAGCGACCGCTCGATGACTGGATGGCGCTGCTGCGCGAGCACGGTGTTCCCTGTGGCCCGGTCGACACCCGCCAAAACTGGTTCGCGAGCGAGACAGTTGCCGCGAACAAGATGCGCGTGGGCCTGGATCACCCGCAACTCGGGAGCGTCGAGTTGCCTGGCGTTCCGGTCAAGCTGAGCGAGACGCCGGGCCATGTGCGCCAGCTGATGCGCGACGCGGAGCCTCCCGAATTTTTCCCCCGCGCGGTCCGCTCTCTGTCGGACCGCCAAATGTCGGGCGGTGTCTCGGCGCCAGTCGCCCGAGGTCCCCTCGCCGGCGTCCGCATCCTGGACCTGGGCAGCATTATCGCGGGCCCGTTCACCAGCACTGTGTTAGCGAATTTCGGCGCGGACGTCATCAAGGTAGAGCCTCTCTCCGGCGACTCATACCGCGCCTACGAGGTGGACGTTGTTGGTATCAACCAGGGAAAGCGCAGTTTGGCCCTCGACATTAAGCAAGCCGAGGGCCGTGAGGCCTTTTACGATCTGGTGAGGCACTCCGATGTGGTGTGCGATAACTACCGCCATGGTGTGCTCGAGCGTCTGGGAATCGACTACGACACGCTGCGCGCGGTGAACCCGCGCATCATTTCTGTCTCGGTCACCGGCTACGGCCCCGTCGGCCCACTCTCGCGCGACCCGGGGTTAGATCCTACGACTCAGGCGCGCAGTGGCCTGTCGCGGGCGCAGGGCGGGGATGACGAGCCCGTGCTCGATGCGATCGCGGTGAGCGACGTCGGGAGCGCGCTGCTGGCGTCGTTCGGCATCGCGGTCGCACTGCACGCACGCGAGGCGACCGGTCGAGGTCAGAAGGTCGAGACCTGCCTGGCGAATGCCATCGTGCTCACCCAGTCCGGCGAACTCACCTGGTACGAGGGCCGAGAGGACCCGCCGCTGGGCGGTCGCGACTGCCCCGGGATCTCTGCCCTCCAGCGCCTGTATCCCTGCGCGGATGGCTGGCTCGCGCTCTCGTGTACCCACGACGACCACTATCTCGCTCTGTGTGGCGCGCTTGGGCGCGAGGACTGGTCGGAGCGTTGGCCGCCGACGGCCGCAGGCGTGGAGCCCCGTGATGGCGCCCTCGCGGCCGCGCTGGCCGAGGCTTTGGCGAAGCTACCAAGGGACCACGCGCTGGAACTTCTGGCAGCGGCGCGCGTTCCGGCAGCACCGGCGATCCGGGGGGACGACGTGTACGACAGCCCGTTCTTTGCCGCAAACGACTTCTTTCAGGAGGATCCGCATCCCAGCCTGGGCCCGATGTGCACCGTGCGTGGTTTTGCGCGCTTTGAGCGCACGCCCGCCGGTTTCCCGCGCCGCTCCCCGCTCCTGGGCGAGCACACGCGCGAGGTCCTGAGCGACGCGGGGCTCACTCCTGATCACATCACTCGGCTTCTGCAGGCGGGGATCGTCCTGGAGACGACAGAGCGGAAGTAAGGAACGAGTTCAAGACATACTAAGAGCAAAAACTCAAAAGGAGCCAGCCATGTCCCATGATCTCGTGATCCGTAACGGAACGGTCGTTGATGGCACCGGCGCAGCCCGGAAAATCGCTGATATCGCCATCGACGGTGATCGTATTACCAAAATCGGTGAGGTGTCGGGTAAGGGCAAACGAGAAATCGATGCGAGCAATAAATTCGTAACACCGGGGTTTATCGATATTCATACGCACCTTGATGCGCAAATTGCGTGGGATCCGTTCGGGTCTTCATGCTGCTATCACGGCATTACTTCAGCAGTCTTGGGTAATTGTGGTGTGACTTTCGCGCCCTGCAAACCGGAAGACCGGGACTATCTGGCTAATATGATGGAATCGGTTGAAGACATTCCCGCCGCTGTTATCCGTCAAGGCGTGCCCTTTAATTGGGAGACCTATGGCGAGTATCTGCAGGCCATCGACAAGATGGACAAGGGCATCAACTTTGGCGGAATGGTCGGTCATTGTGCGGTTCGTTACTACGCCATGGGTGAGCGCTCTCTCGGTCAGGAACCAGCCACTGCCGGAGACATCGAAAAAATCACAGCACTGGTCGATGAAGCCATTGCCTCGGGCGCGCTGGGATTCTCTACGTCCCGTACTTATATGCATAAGGTGCCGGACGGTCGTCATGTGCCAGGTACCTATGCAGATACCGAAGAACTGCTTGCCATCGGCCGCGTGCTTGGGAAGCACGGGAAAGGCGTATTCGGGGCGGCGCCAAGATTTGGTGAGAGGGACCACGAGGCACACCTGCCGAAGACTCGTGCAGAGATTGCCTGGATGAGCGAGATTTCTCGCGAGAACAACGTCAAGGTGACTTTCGGATTGGGGCACAGTAATCGTCGACCGGATCTGTATCGCCAGATAATCGGGTTTGTTGAGGAAGAAAACGCAAAGGGTGCGGTGCTTCGCCCGCAAGCAACGACACGCGGTATCGGTGATTTATTCGGCATGGATCATCGCACGCCCTTTGCCAACAGCAAGGCCTGGCTAGAGCTTTCAAAACTGCCGTTTAAGCAGCGCGTTGCTGCCCTGGAAAACGAGGAGATGCGGGCGCAACTCGCCAATCCGGAAGAGCCGATCCTGGTGGATGTGGAAATGGCATTTGTGCTGACGGGTGAAAACGTTGACTACTCCTTCAACCCGGACAACACACTGGCAGCTCATGCCAGGCGAATGGGCGTGACACCGGTTGAAGCATTTATTGAACTCAACAGACAGCATAAGGGGCGGGCAGTGGTCTGGTATCCGGAATATAACCAGAGCATTGATGCCCTCAGTGAAATGCTGAAAAACCCCCTCGTTGCGATAGGCCTGGGAGACGCTGGCGCTCATGTGGGGCAGATCATGGATGCAAGTTCACCAACCTGGCTGCTCTCCTACTGGGTTCGCGATACCGGTGAAGTTGAACTCGAGGATGCGATTCGTGGCTTGACATCGGATGCGGCTGATCTCTTTGGCATAAAGGATCGGGGTGTAATCAGGGAAGGTGCGTTTGCTGACATCAATGTGATCGACCTTGATGCGCTGGCAATCCATCTGCCTGAATACAAACATGTCTTTCCCTGCGGTGCGGGTTGTTACGTGCAAACCGCATCAGGCTACGATCATGTGATCGTCAATGGTCAGTGTTTTCTCGAGGCAGGTGAACACACGGGGGCTTTCGCAGGGGTTACGCTGAGGAGTTGAAATCACCTGGTGTGCTGAGCTGTCCTAAAAGAGAGCCATGATCAGTCAAGTGTTGGGTATATGAAAATAGCATACGCAAAAAACGATATAATTTATTGATTAAATAGATAGGCGCAAATATTATCAATTTAATAAACGCGAATTTGATATCCCTGCCAGGTATGAGTAAGAGCAGGAACTCAACTCGCAACTGCACCTGAAGAGTACCCGGGCCTCGATCCCTTACGTGCTGATAGCTACAGCAGTATTTCAGCTGACTGCTATGACGCAACGCATCCGGGTCGGCTCGATTTTACCCATGGCAGGGTTCGATTGACTGCTCATTCGGCACTTTTCGCCCGGCCCGGCCTTTCGATGGATGGAGGAAAATATGGAATACACGGCACTAGGAAACACAGGACTTTACGTATCCCGTTTGTGTCTCGGCACGATGAATTTTGGCGAGGGGCCGATGACGCCGGCGATTGGCGGACTGAGTGAGAAGGAGGTGAAGAGGCTGGTTGACCGAGCCTTCGATACCGGCATCAACTTCTTTGATACCGCGAATGCTTATACCATGGGCGAGTCCGAGGTATTGCTGGGCAAAGCCATCGGTACGCGGCGTGAAGAAGCGGTGATTGCCACGAAAGTCAATCACCCGATGGCCAATGATGTGAACTCACTTGGCACCAGCCGCAAGGCGGTCATGCGCGAAGTCGAGGGGAGTCTTCGACGATTGGGCACGGACTATATCGATCTCTATCAGACGCATGCGTGGGATGCGACGACACCGCTCGAAGAAACGCTCTCGGCATTCGATGCCCTGGTGAGGAGTGGAAAAGTGCGCTACATCGGCGTGTCGAATTTCACCGGTTGGCAGATCGCGAAAGCCTACGGCATCTGTGAAGCGCGAGGGTTTCAAAAGTTCGTCTCGGGCCAGTCTTATTACTCGCTGGTTGGCAGGGAGCTCGAGTTCGAAGTGCTTCCAGCGCTCAATGATTTGGGCATGGGTCTGATGGTGTGGAGTCCGCTTGCCAGTGGGTTCCTCAGCGGAAAATATTCCGGAAAAGGCACAGAAGCGGGGCGCCGTGCAGCCATTTCGTTTCCACCTGTTGACCCGGAACGAGGCGACAGGGTCGTCGAGGTGCTCATGGAGATCGCTGCCGAACACGATGCGTCCGCGGCCCAGATTGCCCTGGCGTGGTTACTTCACCAGCGGGGTGTTTCGAGCGTTATCATCGGAGCTCGTAAAATCGAGCATTTCGAAGACAACGTTCAGTCTGTGGGTATCAAGCTATCACAGGATCAGCTATCCCGGTTGAACGCGGTGAGCCAGCCTGACATTCCATTTCCATTTCTGGATCTTAGCTTGCAACGCCGTCAGACCCTCGAAGAGCAGTTTGCCCAGTTGGGAAACTGAGACCCCGGAACGAGACCTTAAAACATCCATCAGGAGACTTCATGAGCGCCGAAGAAAACAAGAAACTCGTCGAACATCTGTATGCGGCGGTGGCCACGGGCGATTACGGACCGATGTTTGGTGCGTTTGCCAAAGACATGGTCTGGACCATCATCGGCTCGACACCTGTCTCAGGTACCTACCAAGGCATCAAGGAAATCCAGGGTTCTCTGGTTCCGAAAATGGCGAACTCGTTTAAGGAAGTACCAAGGATGGTCGTCGATCGATTGATTGCCGACGACGACCATGTCGTCGTGCTCGCTCACGGAGAGGGCGGGCGAAGCAAAAACGGCACGGAGTGCAACAATACCTACTGCCACGTGCTGAGACTTAAAGACGGCAAGTTAGTCGAACTCATCGAGTACTGTGACACCGACCTGGTCATGCAAGCCGGGCTTGGGCAGGCGGCCTCGTGAGTTATCCTGAGCCGGCGCGGTAGTCACTGCGGGTATGCGGGCCTTCAACAACCAAAATAACAGCCTGTAGATGTTGGCGTTATCGATTTCCCAACCAATAAGGCGATCCAGTCGGTGGAACTGGTGCAGGCGTGCGAGGAGCGCGGCTCCACGCCACATGTGACCGGGGGTAATAGCGATGGATCTGGAAGTAAACAAGCAGCTGGTATTGGGTTTCTGGAAGGCGTTCTCGGAAAGCCGCTTTGATGATGCTTTGGAGATGGTAGCCGACGACGGCACCTGGTGGGTGCCCGGGTCAGGCGAGGGCGCCGGAGAGTATGCGAAGGATGAATTCGCCGCTTCGATCAAGGGCATTGGTGAGTATGCGCCAAACGGCATTCGGGTCACAGTCTCGGTACTCACCGCCGAAGGCGACCGGGTGGCGATGGAGGCGGAATGTTACGGCAAGCTCGCCAACGGCAAGGTATACAACAACTTCATCCACGTGCTGCACATTATCCGCGACGGCAAGCTCGTGAAAATAAGGGAGTATATGGATACCCAGCACGTGCGTGAGGTGTTTGGCTAGATTAACAGCCTCGCGCGGATACGCAGTAGTGTTGCCGAATTGGCGTTCGATCTCGCTGCCAGCCCCCCGCCAGCCGGCACTGGACCGCATCATTCGATATCCGGTCCTGAGCGGGCCGTTGGGTCCGCTGGCCAAGTGCATCATGCAGGCGTCGAAGTGCACCATTAGGTCCATAATCTCCTCCGCGAGGGCTACTTCCCTTCTTATTGTTGGTCGGACGGTAAAGCCTGATGGGTTCGGCTCAATGCTCATATCGCTCAGGCGTGATGAAGACTCGCAGACCTCGATAGCCGCCCCCCGTAAAAGTGCCTTGGCGTTGCCATTTCGCAACACGGCTCAGCCGCTCGATTGCACCGCGGGCCCGTCAGGGGTGTAGCGGCCCTGTCCCATTCGGATTGATTTGTTGAGTGATAATATGCGCAAATACAAATTATGTTTATTGTAAAACTTGAATTGCGTATAGTAATATTCTAAATATCACGCAAGCTACGATCTGAATGAGGAGAAACCCACTTGGCAACGGCATCTGAGAAGTACCCAGACCTGGATTTTGATCCGGACGCCCTGCGCGCGAAGTACCGCGAGGAGCGCGACAAGCGAATCCACCCTGATGGCAACGCCCAGTACGTTGAAATCACCGGGGAACTCGCGCACTTCGTGGATGACCCGTGGGTCGAGCCTGGCTTTGTTCGCGAGCCACTGACGGACGAGGTTGAGGTCATGGTGATCGGCGGCGGGTTTGGCGGACTGCTCGCAGCTGCGCGCCTTCGGGAGGCCGGCGTTGACAGCCTGCGCATCGTCGACAAGGCCGGCGGTTTCGGTGGCACCTGGTACTGGAACCGCTATCCGGGTGCCCAGTGCGACACCGAGTCGTACATGTACCTGCCACTGCTGGAAGAGCTTGGCTACATGCCCAAGCTAAAGTACGTCTACGCACCGGAGATTCACGGGCACGCCCAGCGGATCGCCGAGGCCTACGACCTGAACCGGGCCGCGTGCTTCCAGACTGCGGTCACAGAGCTTCGCTGGGATGACGAGTCGCACTACTGGATGGTGTCGACGGATCGCGGCGACCGCATGCGGGCGCGGCACGTGATCCTGTGCAGCGGGCCCCTGAATCGGCCGAAGCTCCCGGGCATTCCCGGGATTGAGGAATTCGAGGGTCACACCTTTCATACGAGCCGGTGGGACTACGGGTATACCGGAGGGGACGAGAACGGGAATCTCGATAAGCTTGGCGACAAGCGGGTCGGGATCATCGGGACCGGTGCTACGGGGATCCAGTGTATCCCGCACCTGGGCAAAGCGGCCCAGCATCTCTACGTGTTCCAGCGGACCCCCTCGTCTGTGGGCCCGCGCGGGAACAAGCCCACCGATCCGGCGTGGGTGGAGACCCTGGAGCCAGGCTGGCAAAAGCGCCGTCGCGAGAACTTCAATGCGGTGGTCACGGGTAAACCCGTCGAAGAGGATCTGGTCAACGACGGTTGGACCGAGATCTTCCGCGACCTGGGAGCCTTCACGGGCGGCCGGGAGCGCAAAGACCTCTCTCCTGAAGAGGTGGCAGAGGCGCTGGAGCTCGCGGACTTCAGGAAGATGAATCAGATTCGAGCCCGGGTGGAGGAGATAGTCGCCGATCCCAAGGTTGCCGAGGACCTGAAAGCCTGGTATCGGCAGTTCTGCAAGCGGCCATGCTTCAACGACGAGTACCTGCCCACGTTCAACCGCCCCAACGTCACATTGGTCGACACGGGGGGCAAGGGCGTCGAGCGTTTCACGAAGTCCGGCGTTGTCGCGAACGGCGTCGAGTACGAGCTGGATTGTCTGGTATTCGCCACCGGGTTCGAGGTCGGGACCGCGTACACCCGTCGAGCGGGACTCGAAATTTACGGCCGGGACGGCAGGACGCTCACGGAGCACTGGTCTGACGGCATGAAGACGCTTCACGGGTTTATGAGTCACGGTTTCCCGAACTGCTACCACATGGGTATGGGTCAAAACGGTCTATCCCCCAACCTCACTTCGATGCTCGACGAGCAGGCGCAGCACATCGCCTACGTCATTGATCAGGCGAGGAAGCGGTCTGTGGAGAGCTTGGAGCCGACTGCTCAGGCTGAGGCTGACTATGTCGCTATGATCCGCCGGCTCGCCTACGACAACTTTGATTTTTACGATGGCTGCACCCCGGGTTACTACAACAATGAGGGTCGGCCGGGCTCTGATATGGGGCTTTTTGCGGAGCAGTATGCGCCTGGGATCAACAGGTTTAATCGGCTTTTGAAGGAGTGGCGCGACCAGGGCGATCTGTCCGGGCTCGAGCTGAAGTAGTTTGGGCGGTTCCGGTTGTCCGGTATCGACCTCAGGCGGGGAGAATCGCGCGGAGCATTTGCGCGGAACAATGACGAAGATAACAACAATGGTGAAAGGGGTAAGAACAATGAAGGACACAAGAATGCACACATCGCTCCTGGGTATCCTGGGATGCTCGGCCGTCCTGTGGACCACTCCGGCTGTCTCTCAAGACGTAGCAGAGGAGCAGGAAACCTCCAGGGTTGCAATCGAGGAGATCACCGTCACAGCTCAGCGGCGCGAGACGAGCTTGCAGGATACGCCGATTGCAATATCGGCCTTTTCGGAGGCGGATATCGAACGCAGCGATCTGGATTCCCTGCAGAACATCCAGAACCAGGTGCCTGGCCTGGTGTATGCCGAAACCCAGAGCTATGCGCAGGTAACGATTCGGGGCGTTGGCCTGGAGCTGCCTTTCGCCTCTGGCGAGCCAGGGGTCGCATTCAACGTGGATGGCGTCTATCTCCCGCGAAGCGCCACCTCGAGTGCGATGCAGTCCGACTTGGAGCGCATTGAGGTGTTGCGCGGGCCTCAGGGCACGCTGTACGGCCGCAACAGCACTGGTGGCACCGTCAATTTCTGGACTAAAACGCCCAACGGCGACACAGAGGGCAATCTTTCGCTCCTGGCCGGGAATGAGAACCGCTTGCGAGTCCGTGGAGGCGTGTCTTTCCCGATCATTGGGGAAACGCTGAGCGCCCGCGTGAGCTTCGCCTCCGACGAACACGACGGCTACCGGACCAACCTGTTCACCGGTGATCAGACGGATGGCGAGGATCACCAATCTATTAATACAGTCGTGCGCTGGGTTCCCACGGAAGACCTGGAGATGTTGTTCCGGTACTCGTACTCAAAGGACGACAACGACGGCCCGTCATTCTCTTACGGGACCGAGGTGCTCCCGGCGAGCAGCCCTTCGAGCTTCGGGGGCACCCTGCCACTCAGCAGTACCCAGTTCTATAATGACTTCCCGGCCGACTTGCAGCGTCGTAATGAGATTTCCAGCCTGACGATCAATTACGATTTGCCGCTCTTTGGCGGCTCCACCCTGAAGTCGGTCACTGCCTATCAGACGTTCAAGTACGAGTTTGAGGGCGACCTCGACGGCACGGATATCCCTTACGTCGAGGCACGTGACATGGAAGAAGCGGATAGCTGGACTCAGGAGATCACGTTGAGCGGCGCTACCGAAAAGCTGCAATGGGTTGTTGGTGGGTTCTACTTTGCCGATCGGGCTGACTCGTCCTTCTACCGAAACTATCGCGTCCCGGAGTCCTACGGGCCGAATTTCCCGGAGATCGGTTTCTTCTACGAACAAGACGTCGATGCGTGGGCAGCCTTCGCTCAAGGCACTTACAGCCTGACGGATCGCCTGCGCCTCACCCTGGGTGCGCGGTATACGGAAGAAACGAAAGATTTTGTTAACAACCTGTATTTCACCACTGCGGCGGTGCACGTACCGATCTTGTCCGTCTTCGACACCCTGTTTGGTGTGGGGCAGGAGATCCCGGCCACCGGCCCGTACGCTGGTCAGTACCCCGCTGAACCCGGCGGCCTCCTCTACCAAGCTGGTGGAATTGACAATAGCCAGGCAGGCTTCACTTGCCTGAACCTGCGCCACGATGGCGAGTGGAACGATACTACTGGGAAAGTCGGCCTGGACTTCGATGTAGCGGAGGACTTTCTCCTCTACGCGTCAGTCAGCACTGGTTTCAAGGCCGGTGGTGGTAACGTGGGCGGCTGCGGTGATCAGTTCGATCCGGAGAATCTGCTGTCTTACGAGATGGGCTTCAAGAGCGAGTGGTTTGACAATCGCCTCCAGGTCAACCTGACTGGTTTCTATTACGACTACCAGGATTACCAGGCGGTAATTTACCTGGCGAACATTGGTGGAGAGACCCGCAACGCATCGGATGCCGATGTTTACGGTGCAGAGCTTGAGTTCGTCGCCGTGCCCTTTGAAGGTCTGCAGATCAGAGGTGGAGGATCGCTGCAGAGTACCGAATTCGGAGACTTTCTGACCGATGATGCGCTCTGTGATCCTGCTGTTGCGAACTGCGTCGACCTGAACCTCAAGGGCAACGATCTGCCTCGATCACCGGAGAAAAGCTTTTTTATCAACGCCCAGTACGAACGACCTGTTGGAGACTTGGGTACCATGGCTCTCCGCTACGAGTACTCGTGGACCGACGACTACTACTTCACGCCCTTCAACCGCGACTTCGTGAAGCAGGATAGCTACAGCATTAGCAACGTACGCTTGATCCTGGGCGCGGCTGGCGGGCGCTTCGAAGGCTCCCTCGGCGATTCGGAACTCCACTTTTTCATCAACAACCTGACGGACGAGGACGAGCTCCTGGGCGGGGTTATTGAAGTGGCTGGTGTGGGCGGCACCTGGAACCAGTGGCTTGATCCGAAGACCTACGGTGTGGAGCTGCGGGTC
>CEOG01037625.1_pt1 | contig 16623 bp, 9 predicted proteins | sample 530301 | NCBI WGS metagenome assembly CEOG01 (sample SAMEA2619903, study PRJEB7988) | marine metagenome | biome: marine biome (ENVO:00000447); feature: surface water layer (ENVO:00002042); material: "saline water (ENVO:00002010), including plankton (ENVO:xxxxxxxx)" | depth 5 m | reverse complement strand
ATGCCCCAGCGGTAACCTGCCTGGTCAGCGACGTTGCGAATGCCCCAGCGGTAGCCTGCATGGCTTACAATGCCTGCGCCGGTGCCGCTCGAACTACTTGAAACTCCAGCGCTGCCGTGTCTAGCGTCAGTACCCATATCGCTATCACCGGCTGCCCACTTGAAATTAGATGTGCTCGCGGCTGCTGTCTCCCATTTTGCCGGGGATGCTTGGTGGCTTATGTTGGCGTTGCCCCATTTGTAGCCGGGGGCCTTGTACACGTACTGCTTCGCTATTGATGCAGGGACAGCTGATACCTCAAGGGCTCGCTCTTCGCTGACTTGCGAGTTGCCTGCAAAGGTGTAGCCGCTGAAAGTCAGCGCGGCGAATGTGCAAGCAGCTAAGGTTTTTGTAAGTCGCAATGACTTCATGTCGTTTCTCATAAAATCCTCTGCCTCATCGCGTGATTTGGCCACCCTCGTGACCCAATTTCTTTAACCTGATCTCGTCCTTGAGAGGCACTTTGCATCACGGGTTTGCGATGCTTACGAACGTTATAGGGATGGGGCTGAGGGGGTTGAAGGGGTTTCCATACCCTGTTTGGGGCAACGGATTCTTAAAGGAGGGCGGAAGACGTCCGCTGATTCATAGTTGGCTTGAGGTAATGTGCTCTAAATGTCTGAAAAATAGGAAAAAAAATAATCAGGGTAAGGTGTTGTTCCGGGCTTGCCCCATATGGGGTAGTGAGTCGGCATCGAGGGTTAGTGGACGGGATTGAGGTCCGCGTTGCGCGACAGTTCCTCAATCTTTTCTTTCTCGGAAAAGTAGATTTCCAGCCAGTTGATCGGCAAGTCTTCTTCCGGTGGCAGGGCGTCTTCTCGCTCAATATGTGCTTTGACGCCCCACCGCAAAGCGCTGGATGGGGAATCTTCAGTGGCATCGGGAGCCAGCATGCGCTCAATCCCGGGCAGCGTGGGTTGCCCGGTATCGTCAACCACAGCGGGCCCCTCAAAGTGCATTTCCCCGCTGATGTCACGGGCGAGATCCAGGCCCGCGTTCCCGCAGCCTGAAATCCCCAGAGTGACCGCGCGTGTTGCGCTGACAGCGCCGCTGCCCTGCTGGAAGGGGCTGTAGTAGAGGCGGCCGTTTCTGTGTATAGCAGGTTCGGCGCTGCTCATCAGTTTGCATTTGATGTCATCAGGGCTCAGGTTTGGCTCCAGTTGGAGCAATAGCGCGGCAATACCGGAAACCAGTGCGCTGGCCTGTGATGTGCCGGTCATGACCAGCTCTCCGGTGCTGATCATGTAGTTCGGGTGTTTCTGTGTCAGTGCGCTACCCGGCTCTGCCAGGCCTGCTATATGACCTCCCGGCGCGACAATATCCGGTTTGATGTGGCCGCTTGGCGTGGGGCCGCGCGACGAAAATCCAGGGATATAGTCGTCGTTGCGGTCGTCAACGGTCCAGGAGTCCGTGTAGGCGCCAACAGTGATGATGTAGGGGAGATTGCCAGGCGAGCCGATAGTCATAGGTGCGGGGCCTTCGTTCCCGGCGGCTGCGACAATGGTGATCCCTGCGGCCCAGGCGCGCATCAGCGCCTGGTTGATGGGGTCGAGGAAATAAGGCCAGCGGGGTCGGGCGGCGAACGAAAGATTGAGCACCCGGATGTCAAGGCACTCCCGATTGTCGACAGCCCACTGGATGCCGCGGACGATGTCCAGAAAGTCGCCTTGCCCTTCTTCATCGAAGGCTTTGATGGCCACCAGTCGAGCGTCCGGGGCGATACCCTTATAACTGCCATCCGGTTGGCCATTTGTGAGCACTCGCTCACTGTGAGCGATAACACTGCTCATGTGTGTACCGTGCCCGCTGGCATCAGGTACGGGGTGATCGGCGAGGTCACGGATTGCGTCATAGCGGCCCGCAATGCGGTTCTCGCCGAGAGTATCTTTGGCCAGGGCCGCGTGCTCCCAGAGCCCCGAGTCGAGTACGGCAACGGTAACGCCGCGCCCTGTGACTCCGTGGCGGTGTAATTCGGCTGCGCCCGAGACGCTCGGGAAGTATGTGTCCGACATGTAATCGGTGTAACCCGGAATCATCTCGAGTTTGCACTCTTTACCGAACTGCAGTGTCACACTGAAATGGTGCTGCTGCCAGCCCCCGGGCGCTTCACCCGCTTGCTGAGGGAATGTCATGGCAAATGTCGCGACGCCTCCTGGCAGGGGTGCAGGCCTCCCCCCTGAGATCTCGTCGCTCGTGTGCCAGGTGCCGTCGCTTTCCTGCGCGGGTGGCGGAAGCTTGAGCGGCATCTCTCCCAGGCGTATCTGTGGTTCCGGACCAAGCGCCTCGGGCCAGGAGAGTTGCACGTGTGTGAGCCGTTCTGCTACCGCCCCGAGGTTGTGTATGTCCCATTCCAGCACGCTGTCGCTGACGCGCGCCTCCAGTGCGCCACCCAGAGTGCACCGGGCTGTGTCTGGCGGAGGAAGGGGCTCTGACATATCCATCGACAGGTCGTCAATCAGTCGCAAAATCATGGGTGAGCTGCGTATCTGTTCCAGCTGTGCAGTGGTCACAGCGGCTCCCAGAGCCTGGATAATGGGGAGATCGTGGGTTACGGTGCCGCCGACGCCCTCCACCAGTTGCCGCAGTTCGGCCACATCAGTGCCCTGCAGCATAATCATCAGGGAAGCATCGTCAGGTTTTTCGGCGTAGGTCGGTAGTGAGAGGCACAGCAACACTGCCAGGCTTATTGGCATTTTCCTCAGGTACACGCGCATCTGTGCTGTCAATCTACTGTCCCGAGGCAAGTTGCTCGGAAAAGTTGTGTCGCAGCAGGTTGGGCACTTCCTCCGGATAGACCGGCACGGAAAAGTAGTAGCCTTGTAGCAGGTCACACTTCTTGTCGACGAGATAGCGCATCTGTTCTGCTGTTTCTATGCCCTCGGCGATCACTCGCAAGTTGAGGGTGCGTGACAAGGCCAGGATGGCATCAATGATCGCGGCGCCATCCGGGCTGCCGAGATCCGCAATGAAGCTCTGATCGATTTTCAGTGTGTCGATCGGGAAGCGCTTGAGGTAGCTAAGGGAGGAGTACCCTGTGCCAAAGTCGTCTACAGCGAGATCCAGGCCAATGGCCTTCAGCTCCTTGAGTTTGACAATGTTGGCCTCCGCATCAGTCATGATGGCGCCCTCGGTAAGCTCCAGTTCCAGCCTGTGCGGCAGCATCTTTGACTTCTCCAGAAAGCCGCTGACAAACCGGGACAGGCCGCTCTGGTTAAACTGCAGGGGGGAAATATTCACGCTCACGCGGAAGGCCGGCAGCCCCAGGCTATCCCAGTACTGGCAGTCCTTTGCGACCTGGGTCATGACCCATTCCCCCAGCTCTATGATCTGCCCTGTGCGTTCTGCAACGGGGATGAACTCCGCGGGCGATACCATGCCGCGCAGTGGGTGCTTCCAGCGCACCAGAGCCTCGAGGCTGACTACTTTGCCCGTGGCGACTTCGACCTGGGGCTGGTAGCGCAGCTCGAGTTCGCCGGCCTGCATGCCGTGGCGCAACTCTTCTTCCATCTTCAGCTGTTCAACTGCCTTGGCGTTCATTTCTTCGTTGTAGAAGCGGAAGCACGCTCGTCCCTCTGCCTTCGCCACATACATGGCGGTATCGGCATTGCGGATCAGACTGTCTGGATCTTCCCCATCGGTCGGATAAATGGCGATGCCGATACTCGGTGTGACGACGGGGTTGTGCGATTGCAGTGCGATGGGCTGCGATAGACTTTCTAGAATGCGCCGTGCAATGCTTTCCACATGCTGGGTATCGGGTACGTCGGAGAGGACGACGGTGAACTCGTCACCACCCAGTCTGGCGATTTCTGCGCTGCCTTCGCCGCTTGAATCGTCGTCTTCCTCGTCGTCGCTGAAAAAGTTGATGGCGTCATCCTGACGTAACTCCAGGGTGAGACGCTTTGCGATTTCCACCAGCAGCTTGTCTCCCCGGCCATGGCCAATGGAGTCGTTTATCCGTTTGAAATTGTCCAGGTCGATAAAAAGCAGCGCAGCGTAGGACTTGCGACGTTGGCTGCGCTTGAGGATGCGCACCAGCTGTTCATTGAAATTGCGGCGGTTTGGCAGGTTGGTCAGCGGGTCGTAGTAGGCCAGGTAACGCAACCGGTCTTCCTGGCGACGCAGGGCGTTGAAGGCCTGGCTGGCACGCAGCATGTACTGTACATCCCTGCCCAGCAGGGACCAGTTTACAGGCTTGGTTTTATACTGGGTGGCGCCGGCGTCAAAGCCCAGGTCGATGGAGTCCCGATCGTCGGAACCCGTGACGATCATGATGGGAATGGACTCTCCCTGCGGCATCTCGCGAATAAGCTTACAGACTTCAAGCCCCGACATGCCTGGCATTTCGACATCGAGGAACACCAGGTCGGGCCGTTCAGACGAAAACAGCTCCAGCGCTTCTGGGCCGCTGCTGGCCTCGATGACAATCATGTCCTCGGCTTCCAGGCACTGCCGTGTCAATAAACGCACAATCTGGTCATCGTCACAGACCAGGACTTTTGCGCGTATCGGATGTGAACTGGACTGTGGCATCAGTACGTCAGGCGCGGCAATCTGAGGAGCGATCAAGGCTACCACTCCGTGCCGCTAGCGCATAGGCTTCTTTGCACAAAGCGCTTGTCCAGGGCTGCATAGCGCGGCCGCTGTTCCACACTGTCAGGATGATATGCGCTCCCGCTGTTTGAAGCGCTGCTCCTGTACGAAGCGCGGCAGCTGCTGCAGCGGAATGGCCTTGCTGTAGTAGAAACCCTGAACCTGTTCACAGTTCTGGCCGCGCAGGAAGCTGACCTGCTCGTGATTTTCAACGCCCTCTGCGATCACTTCGATTTCCAGGCGTCGGGCCATTTCTATGATCAGGCTGCATACCGCCGCCTGCTGCGGGTTGTGTGGCAGGTCTCTCACGAAAGCTGCGTCTACCTTGATGGCAGAGATGGGTAGCTCGGTGAGGTGGGTGAGTTGAGAGAAGCCGGTGCCAAAGTCGTCCAGCGAAAAACGGATGCCCATCTGCATCAGCTCGTGCATGCGTGCCTTGATGGCAGAGGGGTCTTTCAGGATGGTGGTTTCTGTCAGCTCGAATTCCAGCCGACCTGGGTTTGCCCCCGTTCGTTGCAGAATGTCTTTCACCGCGGTGATGAAACGGTCGTCCTGAATCTGCGAGAACGAAATGTTCACCGCCACTACAACGTCATGCATCTGCTGGTCGCCCAGCCAGTTGAGGGCACAGCAGGCGTGCTGTATGACCTGATAGCCGATGGTTTTCATCAGGCCCATGTCTTCACATTCGGCGATGAACTCACCGGGGCAGATCAGGCCGCGCTGCGGATGGTTCCAGCGCAGCAGGGCCTCCAGCCCTGCCAGCTGCCCGCGCTCGAGGTTCATCCGCGGTTGATAATGCAGCTCGAACTGATTGTGCCTTGCCGCCAGGCGCAATTCGGCAGCGAGCGTGCTGGTGCCCTGCATATCGAATTGCAGGTGATCGCTGTAAGCCACGAAACGACAGCCGCTGATCGCCTTGGCCTGCAACATGGCACTGCGTGCATGGTCCATGAGTTCGCTCATACTGGATGCATCGTCCGGGTAGAGCGCACCGCCAATACTTGCGTCTATCGCTACGTGTTGGCCCTCGAGGTAGTAGGGTGCCGCGATTGCCTGCAACATTTTGTCCGCGATGCGGGCCATGTCTGCGGGCGTGCCGACATCCTCGAGTATCACGGCAAACTCATCGCCGCCGAGGCGAGCGATGCTGTCACTGCTGCGCAGCTTGCTCAACATGCGCTGGCTCAGCGCCTGGATAACCGCGTCGCCATTCTGTTCACCGTAGTGATCGTTGATATTGGTGAACTGATCGACATTGAGGTAGAGCAAGGCTGTCTTGAAACGATAGCGCTGCGAGCGTTGCATGGCGCGTTCAAGGTGAGCGCGAAAGCCCGCCCGGTTGAGCGTTCCTGTGAGGGCATCGCGGTTGGACAGTTCGCTGATGGTAGTACGGGCCTGTTTCAGCTCGATACTGTAGTCCAGCAGTCGGTGCAGCATGGGATCTTGCAGTTGCCCGCGCACCAGGTAGTCCTGTGCGCCGCTGTCGCGCAGCTGTCGTAACTGCTCGCTGTCCGGAACGCTGTCGCGCAGAAGAATGATCGGCAGGGACGGTACGTGTTTCTGTGCCAGGCGCAGCAGGTAGTCGGTTTCGGGGCCTGCGGCGAGGATGACAGCCTCTATTGCAGGGTCTGTCAGCGTGTCCAGAGGACGCTCAAGGGAGGTGCTGCTGCTTAGCCGGAATCGACGGGGCTCGGCACGGTCCAGGCAGTCTGCCAGGATCAGATGGTCTGTTTTATTGGCTGAAATAGCCAGAATAGTTCGCAGATCCACAGGTTCCCCGCATCATCCTTATAGCGCCGCCTTCAGGCTCGTGCCCCGCCAGCGTGGTTATGTTGCTGCTTATTCTATATTTAACATGAGGTTATACGTAGTATGTGAGAAAAATTCTAGTAATTTTTCGCAAACACCGGCGCATTCACATTTTTTTCGGGTGCATACGCTGCAGTGCCGGCTTCGCACGCGGCGACATCCGCTTAAATTGTGCTAGAATCCTCCGCCTTTTCGCATGACGGGCCGATCATGAGCATTGCCTCCGACAAGCTGGAAACCATCCGCAAGCAGGTTCAGGTTCATCTGGATAACGCCCAGCGACATGAGCTGAGCCCCGAGCAGGAGCGTGAATTGTGCGCGCGCATTGGTGAGCGCCTGCGCGCGGAAAATGCGGTGATTGTTGCGCATTACTATACGGCTCCAGCGATTCAGGCGCTGGCCGAGGCGACCGGCGGCTGCGTGTCTGATTCGCTGGAAATGGCGCGCTTTGGGCACGATCACCCGGCGACCACGCTGATTGTGGCGGGGGTGCGTTTTATGGGGGAAACCGCGAAAATCCTCACTCCCGAAAAGCGTGTGCTGATGCCCACGCTTGAAGCGACCTGCTCCCTGGACCTCGGCTGTCCGATAGAAGAATTTTCAGCCTTCTGTGACGCGCATCCGGACCGTGAGGTCGTGGTGTATGCCAACACCTCGGCGGCGGTAAAGGCGCGCGCGGACTGGGTGGTGACCTCGAGCATTGCCCTGGACGTGGCTGAGCACCTGGCGGCACAGGGCAAGAAGATCATCTGGGCCCCGGACAAGCACCTTGGGGATTACGTGCGCCGCCAGACCGGTGCCGACATCCTCATGTGGGATGGCGCCTGTATTGTGCATGAGGAATTCAAGGCCCGCGGTATAGCTGATCTGAAACGGGTCTATCCGGACGCCGCGGTGCTGGTGCATCCGGAGTCGCCTGCGGCGGTTCTCGAGCTGGCGGATCGGGTCGGTTCGACTACGCAGATTATCCGCGCAGCCCGGGAGATGCCGAATCCCCGTTTCATCGTCGCGACGGATCAGGGTATTTTCTACAAGCTGCAGCAGCAGGCGCCGGACAAGGAATTCATCATCGCTCCGACGGCAGGCAACGGCGCCACCTGTCGCAGCTGCGCCAATTGTCCCTGGATGGCAATGAATGAACTGCAAGCGCTGGATCAGGTGTTCGAACGCGGCGACAACGAGGTGTTTGTTGACCCGGACGTAGGGCAGCAGGCGATGGTGCCGTTGCGCCGCATGCTGGATTTTGCCGCCAATCTCAACAAGAGCGTACTGGGTCGCGCCTGACTCAGATATCCATGCGTTCGCGCAATGTGTTGATATCGCTCAGGCGTTCGTTGATGCGCGCGGCCGCCACGTGGTTGGCCCCTACCAGTTTCAAAGCGTAGCTCAACTGTTTCTCTGCCTCGCCGAGATTGCCGGTAAGGATGAAATATTCGGCGCGGGACTGATGCAGGCCGATAATATTCCCCGACAGACCCTGTACCTCGGCCAGCAGATACCAGAGCGCCGGGTCGTCGGGTCGCACCTTGCTCTGTTCCAGTAACACCGCTTCCGAAATATGCGGTTTGCGGTCTCGCATCAGGGCCCGCGCATAGGCCATTGCCAGCGGGTGGCTCCCTGGCGAGAGCTTCAACTCTCGCTCCAGCAGATCTGCCGCCTTACCGGACTCGCCGCGTGTCATGAGGATTTCTGCATTTGCCAGCTTGTACTCGAGGCGCTCCGGGTTGCTGGACCAGATGCTGTCCAGTTCCAGCGCGGCCTGATCTACCCGGCCGGCGTCCGTAAGCGCCAGAACCAGACCATAGGTGGACGCCTCGCGTGAGCGGGTGTTGCCATCCAGCTCACCGCGAAACTGCTGTATCGCCGCTTCCGGGGTTGCGGCGAGGTGGTTGGCTACCCGGGCACGCATCAACTGATATTGCAGGTCATCCCTTTTTGCTGGGCTGGCGTACTGGCGCGCCCGGTTGCGGGTGTCGGCAATGCGGTTTTCCGAAAGCGGGTGCGTGCGCAGGAACTCGGGGATGCGGTTCCCGCTGGCATAGCGCGAGGCCTGAAGCATGCGCTCGAACATGGCCGGCGTCGCATGCGGGTCGAGGCCTGCCGCGACCAGCGTCTGCATGCCCACACGGTCGGCCTCCGCCTCGTTGCTGCGGCTGTAGCGCAATGCCGAATCCTGGGCTGCCGCCTGGGCAGCGGACAGCGCGGCCATACCTGCATCGCCGCCTGCCGTGGCCAGCAACACGAAACCTGCCAGCATGGCAGCCAGGTTCAGAGGCTGCTGATTGCGCTGGAACTCCACCCGGCGTGAGAAGTGGCGCTGGCTCAGGTGCGCGATCTCATGCGCCAGCACCGAGGCCAGTTCGTCTTCAGTCTGGGCATACATCAGCAGGCCATTGTGCACGCCGATCACGCCCCCTGGGACAGCAAACGCGTTGATCGTCGGGTTATCGACCAGAACCAGGTCGATGCGCCGATCCTCCAGCTGACTGTGTATGACCAGTCGGTAGATCAGGTCTTCCAGATAGTCGAACAGCAGCGGATCGTCCATTGTGGCCGCCTGACTGCGGAAAATTTTCAGCCAGGTGCGGCCCAACTGGTACTCGTATTCGGCGGAGAACAGGCTGGTGCTGGACTCGCCCAGGTTAGGCAGCTTGAGCCCCTCCACGGCCTGCGTCGATGCCGCAGCCAAGGGCAGCAGCGCCGTCAGCAGGGCGGCGCGCAGCAGGGTCGGTTTGAGAAGTCGGAGCAGCATACGCTCTATACATACCACGTGTGTTTTCAGCCGCGCGGGCCAGCGGCAATCCCTGTATTGTACGTGAACGGCGCACGGGCGGCCCAGCACGGTAACAGTCCCTGTGATGATCGTTTGAGAGAAAAGTTCAGCGCTGTTGGGATGTATCCGATGAATGGATATACTGCGCGGCGAACGAATCCGGCAGGTGGATGATGCAGAAGGCAAAGGATGCGGTGGTGGTCGTTGATGCGCAGGGGCTTGATTGCCCGATGCCGCTGCTGTTGGCAAAGAGGGCGCTCCACGGGATGGAGGCAGGAGCGTGTTTGCGTGTACTGGCGACTGACCGCGGCTCACTGCGCGACTTCCGGGTATTCGCGAAGCAGTCGGGCCACGTGCTGTTGGCCTCCGACGAGCAGGATGGCATTTACTCCTATCTGCTGAAAAAGCGTTAGGCAAGGGGAACCTGCGGCATGCTGGATATCTTCAATAAGTGGTATAAGCGCTACCTGTTCGAAGAAGAATCGGTGCTTTTGCTGGTGCTGCTTGTTGTAGCGGTGGCGCTGCTGATGACGATCGGCGACATCCTCGCCCCGGTCGTGGCTTCCATTGTACTCGCCTATCTGATGCAGGGTCTTGCGGGGCGGCTGGAACAGCGTGGTTTGCCTGGCTGGGTGGGCGTAAGCGTGGCCTATACGCTGTTCGTCGGTATTTTCTTCGGTGTGACGCTTGGTCTGCTGCCTCTGGTTTGGCGTCAGTTGGTGGCGCTGGCCTCGGAAATGCCGCGTATGCTGGAGCAGGGGCGGCAACTTCTGACCCTGCTGCCCGGTCGCTACCCAGACGTCGTCAGCCAGCAGCAGATCAACCAGATGGTGGCGCTGGCGCAGGCGGAGCTGGGTGGCCTGGGTCAGCAGGTGGTGACGCGCTCACTGGCGACAATCCCCAGTATTTTGACGCTTCTGGTCTACATGATCCTGATTCCCATCCTCGTCTTCTTCTTTCTTAAGGATCGGCAGCAGATTTTGAGCTGGCTGGCCACCTTTCTGCCCAGTGAGCGGCCGTTGCTGCGTCGTATCTGGTCGGAGATGGACACCCAGGTTGCCAACTATGCGCGAGGCAAGGTGCTGGAAATCCTGATCGTCGGGTCAGTCAGCTATGTGTGTTTTACCTTCCTGCAGCTCAATTACGCGGCCCTGTTGGCCCTGTGCGTTGGCCTGTCGGTGGTTATCCCCTACCTGGGCGCGGCGCTGGTGACACTGCCGGTACTGCTGGTGGGTTTCTTCCAATGGGGGTTCACCAGTGAATTTTACTGGCTGATGGCGGTCTACTTTGTCATCCAGGGTCTGGACGGCAATGTCCTGGTGCCCTTGCTGTTCTCCGAGGCCGTGAACCTGCATCCGGTGGCCATTATTTTCGCCGTGTTGTTTTTTGGCGGTATCTGGGGAGTGTGGGGCGTCTTCTTTGCCATTCCCCTGGCAACCCTGATCAAGGCAGTGATCAATGCCTGGCCCACGCCCATGGAGGGCGATAACCAACCCAGTTTGGAGTAAGTTCATGCAAGCAACCCGGTTTGGACGGTGGCATCGATCACTGGCCCTGTTTTCTGTGCTCGCCCTGTTGGCCGCCTGTGCCAGCCTTCCCCCGGCACAGCCACAGCCGGTCAAGAGCCCCAATGACGACTATGCCTACCGCTACCTCACACTCCCGAATCAGCTTGAGGTGCTGCTTATTTCCGACCCGGACGCTCCCAAGGCGGCGGCCGCCCTCGATGTGCTGGTAGGCAGCGGGGATAACCCACCCGGACGCGAGGGCCTGGCGCACTTCCTCGAACACATGCTGTTTCTCGGCACTGACAAGTACCCGGAGGCGGGTGACTATCAGCAGTACATTGACCAGTACGGTGGCAGCCACAACGCCTACACCAGCTTCGAGCACACCAATTATTTCTTCGATATCCAGGCAGCCTATTTACCCGGCGCGCTGGACCGATTTGCCCAGTTCTTCATCGCCCCGCGCTTTGACGCTCTCTATGTTGAGCGGGAGATGAATGCGGTCGAGGCGGAGTACCAGATGGGGCTGCGCAGTGACTCCCGGCGAGGGCTGGATGTGCTGCAGGACGTAATGAATCCGGCACATCCTTTTAGTCAATTCACGGTGGGCAGCCTGCAAACCCTCGCGGACACGCCGGAACAGCCAATTCGCGAAGACCTGCTGCGTTTCTACGAACAGCACTACTCAGCAGACAAGATGCGCCTGGTGGTGTTTGGTGCCGAGTCGCTCGATCAGCTGGAGGCGCTGGTGACGCCGCTGTTCAGCGCTGTCCCCAACCGTGACGTGGACGTGACTGATATTCCCGAGCCACTTTTTACGCCGGAGAGCCTGCCCATGCTGCTGCAGGTCCAGCCCCAGGCGACCCTGCGCCAGCTGGAAGTGTCGTTTCCGGTGGCAGACTATCGCGCGGACTATCGGAGCAACCCCCTTGCCTACCTCGGCAATCTGGTCGGGCACGAGGGTGCGGGTAGTCTGCTGTCCCGGCTCAAGGCTGAAGGCCTGGCGGAGACGCTGGCGGCAGGCTCCGGGCTGGGCTGGCGCGGCGGCGCACTGTTCAGTATCAGTATCGGTTTGACTGAAGCGGGGCTCGCCGGGCAGGACAGGGTATTGCAGCTGCTGTTCGCTTACCTCGACCTGCTACGTGCCAAGGGCCCCCAGCAGTGGTTATATGATGAGCAGTCCCGTCTGGCCGACCTGCAGTTCCGCTTTCGCGAGCAGGCGAACCCGGTTAACTACGTCAGCGCGCTGGCCAGCGGCATGCATGATTATGCCCCTGAGGACATCCTCCGTGGTGGCAGCCTGATGAGCGAGTATGCTCCAGCGCTGATTGAGGAACTGCTGGCGTCGGTAGTACCGGAAAACGCACTGGTGACCATCAGCCATGCCTCCGTCCCGGTCGACAGGGTAAGCCCGCATTATGAGGTCCCCTACAGCGTGCAGACCGTGAGCGCCGAGCAGCTTGCACGCTGGACCGCACCGGTGGGAGATGCCGGATTGGCCTTGCCTGCTCCGAACGAGTTCATTGCCGAAGATGTCACGCTGGTGAGCGAGGACCCGGTCGCGCAGGCGCCGGTGCGCAGTCTGGAAACTGCGCGCCAGACCGTTTGGTTTGGTCAGGACACCGAGTTCGGTGTACCTCGCGGGGCCTTGTACATCAACTTCCGCTCGCCGCATGTGGGAGAGACCCCCGAGCAGGCAGCTGCGGCCTTGTTGTATACCGCGCTGTTGAAGGATGCGGTCAACGAGTTCACCTATCCTGCATTGCTGGCCGGGCTGAATTTCGATGTCTACAAGCATGCACAGGGTATCAGCCTGCGTATCAGCGGCTATGACGACAAGCAGCAGCGTCTGCTGGACCGCCTGCTGGCCGCGATAGGTGATGCCAGTTTCAGTGATCAGCGCTTCAACAATATCCGCGCTGACATGGTGCGCGGCCTCAAGAACTCCGTGGCCAAGCGCCCCAGCAGCCAGGTGATCGATGATGCCCGCGAGGCGTTGTTGCACGGTGAGTGGGGTGAACAGCCGCTGATTGATGCGCTGGACGCGATCAGTCTGTCCGGCCTGAACGCCTGGGTGCAGGATTTCTGGGGCGAGGCAACGGCAGAAACCCTGCTCTACGGCAACTACACAGCGGACAAGGTGCCGGCCGTGGCCGAGCGCGTGAACACGCTGCTGGCCCCGGGTGAGCCCCTCGCAATGCCCGCGCTGCAGGTTACCCGTCTGGAACCCGGTGCTGCCCTGAAGTATGTGGTGGAGGTGCCCCATGACGACGCGGTGGTGGGCTGGTACCTGCAGGGAGCGGGGGATACCTGGGGCGACAGGGCGGCAACGGCCTTGACTGCACACGTTATCAAGACGGGTTTCTACCAGCAGCTGCGCACCGAGCAGCAGCTGGGCTACGTAGTCAGCGCTTTTGCCTGGCCGCAGCTGGATGTGCCGGGGCTGATGATGCTTATCCAGTCGCCCAATACCCCCGCGCCAGCCATTGTCGAGGCGATGGATCGCTATCTGGACAGCGTCGACGCCAGCCTTGATGAGGCGCAGTTCCTGCGCTATCGCGAATCCCTGGTCGGCGAGATCCAGCGCCCCGACAAGAACCTGTGGGAGCGGGCGGAGTTCTACTGGCAGTCGATCGCCAAGCGTGAATATGCGTTTGACAGCCGCCAGCAGCTCGCCGACGCGGTGCAATCAATGACCCTCGATGACTGGCGCAGCTACTTCGATGCGGTGTTCATCCAGCAGCGGCGGTCGTTGCTGGTGGTCGCTCCGGGCAAGTCGGCGGCCGTACCGGGTGGCTATGGCGAGTCGATTGAATCGGCTGCGGCGGTGAAGGCGCGCATGGGGGTCTACATTATCCAGTAGCATTGCAGTCGGCGCGGCCTGCGGCGTGTAAAAGCAGCCATTTAAGTTCCATAAAGGAACTGATTGTTTGTCATCACGGGTGCCTGTAGTGTATCGTGTCGCACGTTACGTGAGGCGCGCGCAGGCAAAAGCAGGTATTTTCTGACGTTACCGGCTATACTCAAGTCTGTGTTGTGATCGCATAGAAGGTTCTATTTAAGAACTAATAAGAGCGCGTACGCACAAGCCACCCCGCTTGAGGAGTTTAAGCCGCATGACCGAAGACAAGGACCCGATCGAAACACGGGAATGGATGGACGCGCTGGACGCGGTCAGCAAGTACAGCGGGCCGGAGCGCGCCGCTGAGTTGCTTATCGAGCTTGCCAAGCACGCCACCGAGACCGGCGTGCGCTTGCCGACTGCAATTACCACGCCCTTCCGCAACACCATCGCACCGCGCGACGAGAAGCTGATGCCTGGCGATCTGTTCATGGAGCGTCGTATCCGGTCCCTGGTGCGCTGGAATGCACTGGCCATGGTGATGCGCGCAAATGACAACGACGAGGGGCTGGGTGGTCACATTTCCTCGTTTTCCTCCAGCGCTACCCTGTACGATGTGGGTTTCAACTACTTCTTCCGCGGCAACGAGAGCGGGCATCCCGGTGATCTTGTGTTCTACCAGGGACACAGTGCCCCCGGCATGTACGCCCGCTCCTATCTGGAAGGCCGGCTGACAGAGGAGCAGTTGGATAACTTCCGTCGCGAGGTCGATGGCAACGGCCTGTCCTCCTACCCCCACCCCTGGCTGATGCCCGATTATTGGCAATTCCCCACGGTGTCCATGGGGCTGGGCCCCATTCAGGCCATCTACCAGGCCCACGTGATGAAGTACCAGCAGAGCCGCGGGCTTGTCGATCATGGCGATCGCAACGTGTGGTGTTTCCTCGGCGATGGTGAGTGCGACGAGCCGGAGTCGCTGGGCGCTATTTCCATGGCCGGGCGGGAGCGCCTCGGCAATCTCATTTTTGTGGTCAACTGCAACCTGCAGCGGCTGGACGGGCCGGTGCGCGGCAACGGCAAGATCATTCAGGAGCTGGAGGGCGTATTCCGCGGTGCGGGCTGGGATGTGCTCAAGGTGATCTGGGGGCGCAAGTGGGATCCGCTGCTGGAGAAAGACGACAGCGGGCTGCTGCAGCAGCGCATGGACGAGGTCTGCGATGGCGAGTTGCAGAACTACAAATATAACGGTGGCGCCTACACCCGGGAGCATTTCTTCGGCAAGTACCCGGAAACCCTGAAACTGGTTGAGGACCTGTCGGACGAAGACATCATGTACCTCAATCGCGGCGGTCACGATCCCTACAAACTCTATGCAGCCTATGCCCAGGCCGTCGCGCAGCACGAGCGCCCCACAGTGATTCTGGCGATGACCGTCAAAGGTTACGGCACAGGCGAGTCTGGCGAGGCCAACAACGAGACCCACTCGCTGAAGAAGCTCGATCTCGACAGCCTGAAAGCATTCCGCGACCGCTTCGGCATTCCCATATCGGATTCCGAACTCAAGGATGTGCCGTATTACCGGCCAGCACCGGACAGCCCGGAAATGCGCTATATGATGCAGCGGCGAGAAGAGCTGGGTGGGCTGATTCCCGCCCGGCGCAAGGAGCTTGAGCTGCTGGAAACGCCGCCGCTCACTGCCTTTGATAACCAGCTCAAGGGTAGCGGCAAGCGGGAAATCTCCACCACGATGGCGTTCGTGCGCCTGCTCTCGACCCTGGTCAAGGACAAGCATATTGGCGAGCGCGTTGTGCCCATCGTACCCGATGAGGCCCGCACCTTCGGAATGGAGGGTATGTTTCGCCAGCTGGGTATCTACTCTTCCGTTGGCCAGCGCTACACGCCGCAGGACGCCGGGCAGATCATGTTCTACAAGGAAGACCAGAAGGGACAGATCCTGGAAGAGGGCATCAATGAAGCCGGTGCCTTCTCGGCCTGGATCGCAGCGGCGACCTCCTACAGTACCAGCGGTTATCCGATGGTGCCGTTCTACATCTTTTACTCCATGTTCGGTTTCCAGCGCATAGGCGACCTGGCCTGGGCGGCTGGTGACAGCCAGGCGCGGGGGTTTCTGATCGGTGCAACGGCGGGCCGCACCACACTTAACGGGGAAGGACTGCAGCACCAGGACGGCCACAGCCACATCCTGGCCAGCACCATCCCCAATTGCGTCAGCTACGACCCGGCCTATGCCTATGAACTGGCCGTCATCATTCAGGACGGTTTGCGTCGCATGTACCAGGAAGGGGAGAACAAGTTCTACTACATCACCACCATGAACGAAAATTACCAGCAGCCTGAGATGCCTCAGGGTGCGGAAGAAGGCATCGTGCGTGGCATCTACTCCCTGCGGCGCTCGACGCGCAAGAAGGGTCCGCGCGTGCAACTCATGGGCGCCGGCACCATATTGCGGGAAGTCGAGGCGGCTGCGGCCATGCTGGAGCAGGACTACGGTGTAGCCGCGGATGTGTGGAGCCTGACGAGCATCAACGAGCTGCAGCGCGAGGGCAAGAGTGTGGCACGCTGGAACCTGCTGCACCCGGAGGACGAGCCGCGCGTGCCTTACCTGACCCGGCAGCTGGAGGGGCATGACGGGCCAGTCGTCGCGGCGACTGACTACATGAAAGCCCATGCAGAGCAGCTGCGTCAGTTCATTCCCCGTCGCTATGCGGTGTTGGGTACGGATGGCTATGGTCGCAGTGACACCCGTGAGCGCCTGCGACGTTTCTTCGAGGTGAGCCGGGAGTTCGTTGTGCTGGCGGCCCTGAAGGCGCTGGTGGATGAAGGGGCACTGAAGGCGACTGTGGTGGTCGAGGCCATGCAGGCCCTGGGCATCTCCCCGGACAAAGTCGATCCCACCACCCTTTAACGGTACAGGAAACGAGGCGCATGGCTAAGCAACAGATAACGGTACCGGATATCGGCGGCGCAGAGGGCGCAGAGGTGATCGAGCTGCTGGTTGCGGCGGGCGACCAGATCGAGCTGGAGCAGGGGTTGCT
>CEOG01108586.1_pt1 | contig 16711 bp, 13 predicted proteins | sample 530301 | NCBI WGS metagenome assembly CEOG01 (sample SAMEA2619903, study PRJEB7988) | marine metagenome | biome: marine biome (ENVO:00000447); feature: surface water layer (ENVO:00002042); material: "saline water (ENVO:00002010), including plankton (ENVO:xxxxxxxx)" | depth 5 m | reverse complement strand
CTGGCCATCCGCCACAGTTCCCATGTCGTGCAGCAGCAAAGACACGCTATCGCCAACCCGATCAAGCTTGTACGATAACTCAGGATGAGAACGGTCATATTCAGGTTGAGTTTGATGAAAAACAACGTGCGGTGACACCGGGCCAATCTGTTGTGTTCTATCTGGACGATGATTGTCTGGGTGGTGGGATTATTGTCTCGACTGATGCACCAGGAATCCATCCATGAGTATAAGTCCCCGTTTACGTGATCGAACCATTGCTATTACAGCCGTCGTGCAAGCTGCATCACTAGTTCAACAAGTCGCTGAAACCGGTCAGGTAAATAGTGCTGATATGAAAGTCATGTTGGAAAGTTTGCTGGTTGAGAATGCGCCAGATACTGAATCTGTGTATGGTTCAGTCAGTCAATTACGAACAGGAATTGAGGCACTCAACACCCAGCTTTCCAAGAAAAAAGACAAGAAAGATGTAAACCTATTGCGTTATGTTATCAGCCTGCTTCATCTTGAACGTCAATTAGCCAAGCAACCTGAAATGCTGGCATTAATAGATCGCGAAATTCAGCAGGTGCCCTCTCAGATAGATTACTTCGGTGACATACTGTCACCACAAGTAATTGCTCGTTTTGCTGATATTTATCAACGCACCTTAAGTGAGTTAAAACCACGCATTCAAGTCTATGGTGATCCCGGCTTTCTACAACAGCCTGATAATATTAATCGGGTAAGAGCTCTGCTTCTTACGGGTATTCGTGCTGCCGTGTTATGGCAACAAAAAGGTGGACGACGCTGGCAGTTTCTATTTCAAAGCGGAAAACTCCTTAGCGCTACCGAAGCACTGTCGCGTGAAATTTAATTCATTCGTGCTTTAAACAGCCATAAGAAAAATACAATCGATAAACCTGAACCACCAAAAATCATACACATCACTACAATTTGATAGTGAGCAGCTGTGATGGGAGACACCCCTGATAAGATTTGTCCGGTCATCATGCCTGGCAAAGACACTAAACCAACAGCTAACATCGAGTTAATCGTTGGTATAAAAGCAGCCTGAAAAGCCTCATACCTGGCGGTGATGAAATCGATATTTCGTGATAATTCTGTAGATAACCGCTCTGCTGCCAAACTCACACTGTTCATCGCGTTAGCAAAAATCATCCCGGCTAATGGAATCATATACCGTGGTTCATACCAGGGAGAAAGACCGATCACACTTTGCGTAATTAGCAGCAATGTCAGCCCACTACCTAGTAAAATACTGATGAAAACAACGGGATAAAGTGCGCGCCGTTGGTCTTTGACCGTTCCCAATGCAATCCAGCTGGCAGTGCTAACCATGACTAACATCACCAGCATGACGATCCATGATTGTTCCGCAGCAAATACCGTTGTTAATACATACCCCACCAGTAATAACTGAATCAGCATGCGAATTAATGCATACACCGCAAAGCCAGCTTTTAATGACCAGCGCACCATCATCAGTAAAACCACAATGACTGGGATAAATGCCAGCGCCAATTGAAAGTTTGAAATAACTTGTACAGATGTATTCATTTACTACCCTGGATATAAAAAAGGCTGCTTCTAATAAAGAAAACAGCCTTTTTTGCTTGATACCACTATAGGTTAACTGGCAGTACGTCGATATTCATCCATTTCATGGAAATTAAGATAACGATAAATTTCCGCTGCCATTGGTTTAATCCCTGCAACCGCTTCTAGATATTCAGCCACGGTTGGCAGTCGTCCGATACTTGCTACCACCGCTGCAAGCTCAGCAGAAGATAAATAAACATCGGCATTGTTACCTAAACGATTCGGGAAGTTACGTGTAGATGTCGAAACAACAGTCGCGCCATCAGCTACACGTGCCTGATTCCCCATACACAGGGAACAACCCGGTGTTTCTGTACGAGCACCAACACGACCAAACGTACTATATACGCCCTCTTCGGTCAGCTGGAATTTATCCATTTTGGTAGGCGGAGCAATCCATAACTTAACAGGTAAGTTACGCATATTTTCCAACACTTTACTTGCAGCGCGGTAATGACCGATATTGGTCATACATGAACCAATGAACACCTCGTCGATTTTATTACCTTGAAGCTCAGACAACGGTTTGATGTCGTCAGGATCGTTCGGGCAAGCCAATAGAGGCTCTTTAATTTCGTTCAAGTTAATTTCGATGACTGCAGCGTATTCTGCATCAGCATCAGGTTCTAATAACTGTGGATCATCCAACCAGGCTTTCATGCTATCAATACGACGACGCAAAGTACGCTCGTCCTGATACCCTTCCGCAATCATCCATTCCATCAGCGCCATATTTGAATTTAAGAACTCAATAATAGGTTCTTTATTCAAACGCACGGTACAACCATTTGCACTACGTTCAGCCGAAGCATCAGATAATTCAAATGCCTGCTCTACTTTGAGATCAGGTAAACCTTCAATTTCCAACACACGACCATTGAAAATATTTTTCTTACCTTTTTTCTCAACAGTCAGCAATCCTTGTTGAATAGCAGCGTATGGGATTGCATTAACTAAGTCACGTAATGTGATACCTGGTTGCATTTCACCTTTAAATCTAACTAGTACGGACTCGGGCATATCTAACGGCATAACCCCTAAAGCTGCACCAAACGCCACTAAACCTGAGCCAGCCGGGAAACTGATACCAATTGGGAAACGCGTATGTGAGTCACCACCAGTACCGACGGTATCAGGCAAAATCATGCGGTTTAACCAAGAGTGGATAATACCGTCACCAGGACGCAATGAAACACCACCACGTGTACTGATAAAGTCCGGTAACTCATGCTGTAATTTAATATCAACCGGTTTTGGATAGGCAGCGGTATGACAGAAAGATTGCATAACCAAATCAGCAGAAAAACCTAAACAGGCAAGTTCTTTTAACTCGTCACGTGTCATCGCACCGGTTGTATCCTGAGAACCAACGGTGGTGACCTTAGGCTCGCAGTAACTGTTAGGACGAACACCTTCAACACCACAAGCACGACCGACCATTTTCTGCGCTAATGTAAAGCCTTTACCTGTATCCACAGGTTCGACTGGGCGTACAAAAATATCCGATGGCTCTAAACCGAGGGTTTCTCGGGCTTTATCTGTCAGACCACGACCAATGATTAATGGAATACGGCCACCGGCACGGACCTCATCAGCCAGCGTGGTTGGACGCATACTAAATTCGCTGATGACATTACCCGCTTCGTTTAATATTTTGCCTTCATAAGGCAGAATGGTAATGATATCGCCAGTTTCCATATTCTGGACATCACATTCAATTGGCATTGCACCAGAGTCTTCCGCAGTATTAAAGAAGATAGGAGCAATATTATTACCGAGAATAACGCCACCCTGGCGTTTGTTAGGCACATAGGGAATATCATGTCCCATATGCCACAACACAGAGTTAATGGCTGATTTACGTGATGACCCGGTACCCACAACATCACCGACAAACGCCAGTGGATGGCCTTTTTCTTTCAACTTCTCGATGTCGCCAATAGGGTCATCCATTTTGCTGACAAGCATGGCTTTAGCATGCAGTGGAATATCAGGACGGCTCCAGGCTTCTGTCGCGGGTGATAGATCATCCGTATTTGTCTCACCTGGCACTTTAAATACGGTTAACGTGATCTGTTCAGCTAATTTAGGACGGGAGGTAAACCATTCTGCATCAGCCCAAGATTGTAATACGCGCTTGGCGTACTCATTATTCTCTGCTTTTTCAACCACATCATGGTAGGCATCATAAACCATCAATGTTTTGCATAAGGCTTTTTCAGCAGTCGCGGCTGTTTCTTCAATATCGAGTAGCTGGATCAATGATTGCACATTGTAGCCCCCCATCATCGTTCCGAGTAACTCGGTCGCTTTTACAGGAGAAATCAATGCACATGTCACTTCACCTTTTGCGATATCAGTGAGGAAGCCGGCTTTCACATAGGCCGCTTGGTCTACACCTGGCGGTACTCTATGAATAAGAAGTTCTAATAATTCTTCACTGTCATCGCTTCCGGATTTGAGCTGTTCAACTAAGGTAGAAACCTGTTCAGCATCAAGTGGTAACGGTGGTAAGCCAAGTTTGGCGCGTTCTTCAACTTGCGATTGATATTCTTTCAGCACGTATGTGTACCCCAAAGTTTGAGAATGAAACGGTGACATTTTACCTGAAAGCGTTTAGCACGAGCGAACTCTGCTATAATTTCGCACAAATTTATTAACTAAATCTTTCATCGGAGTATTCATGGATTTAACCGCTTTGACCGCGATTTCACCGGTTGATGGCCGCTATGCCGGAAAAACTGAAGCGCTACGCCCATTCTTTAGTGAGTATGGACTTCTGCGCGCCCGTGTAGAAGTAGAACTTCGCTGGCTACATTTACTCGGTAACAATGCCAGTATTCAGGAAGTACCGAAACTTAGTCAAGAAGCAGAAGCTTTTTTAGACAACATCATCAATAGCTTCTCTGTTGAAGATGCCCAAGAAATAAAAGATATCGAACGTGAAACCAATCACGACGTTAAGGCCGTTGAATATTTCATCAAAAGAAAATTTAAAGACAATGCAGAACTGAACGCTGTTAGCGAGTTTGTTCACTTTGCTTGTACTTCAGAAGATATTAACAATACCGCTTACGGTATCATGCTGAAAAATGCCCGTGAAAAAGTCATTTTGCCTGAAATGGATACGGTCATTGCTGCTATTCGTAAGATTGCACAGCAACACGCTGATACACCGATGATGTCACGCACTCATGGCCAGCCAGCATCGCCTACGACTCTGGGTAAAGAATTGGCTAATGTGGTTCAACGTCTCGAGTTACAACGTACTCATGTGGCTGCAGTTTTACTCTACGGGAAAATGAATGGTGCAGTCGGTAACTACAACGCTCACTATGCCGCCTACCCTGATGTTGACTGGCCGATGATGGCAAACGCGTTTGTTACAGGACTGGGACTGCGTTGGAATAAATACACCACGCAGATTGAACCCCATGACTACATGGCTGAACTATTCCAGGCAATGATTCGCTTCAATACGGTATTAATTGATTTTTGCCGTGATGTTTGGAGCTATATTTCTATCGGTTATTTCAAGCAAAAAACAGTGAAAGGCGAAATTGGTTCATCCACCATGCCTCATAAAGTCAATCCTATCGACTTTGAAAATGCTGAAGGTAACCTCGGCATAGCGAATGCCGTGTTTGATCATTTGGCTCTGAAACTGCCTATTTCCAGATGGCAACGTGACCTGACAGACTCGACTGTGTTACGTAATTTAGGTGTCGGTTTTGCACACTCTTTATTGTCATATAGCTCCGCCTTGAAAGGTATTGGTAAACTCGATCCAGCACCAGAAGTTATGGCCGCTGATTTGGATGCTAACTGGGAATTATTAGCTGAACCAATCCAGACAGTAATGCGTCGTTACGGTATTGAAAATCCTTATGAAAAGCTGAAAGATTTAACTCGCGGCCAGCGCGTTAATAAAGACATCATGCAAGCATTCATTGATGGACTGGATATGCCTCAAGAAGCCAAGGATAAATTAAAGGCAATGACTCCCGCTAATTATCTGGGTAACGCGGCAGAACAAGCAACAAACGGTTAACAATGATTGAAGCTATCCCGACTGACGATCCAGCAATCCCATTCGACAGTCGGGAATATGCAAGCCAATACACTATCGAACTCATTGAGTCAGCTAGGCAAGAAATTTGTTTTTTCGGTCCTGAGTTGGATAGTGTTTTATTCAACAATCAAATGGTCATCGATAAGTTAATCACATTTATCAACCAGAGTCAGCGCTGTACAGTTCGGTTACTTGTTCACAATACACGGCAATCTACAGCACAAAGGCATCTGCTCATACCTCTTGCTCAGAGACTCTCCAGTAAAATTCAAATTCATATTGCTGACAGACAAGAGCAAAAACTACGGCATATGAGCCTGTTGGTTGATAAAAAAGCCTTTTTATATTGTCCAAATGCTAATCGCTACGAAGGTGTAGTTGATTTTGATGCCACGGGTCAGGTCAGTAATCGCAAGAAAGACTTCGACGATATGTGGGCCAGAAGTGAGTTTGATTTGAATACGAGGCGTCTGCAGTTATGAAAAATCACATTTTGACAATTGCGTTACTCATGTTCTACTCAACGATATTAGCAGATACAAACATCCATACCATTGCATTGAAACATCGTCTCGCCAATGAAGTCGTAGAGCAGGTTCGGCCCTTTTTGCCTGAGACAGCGACAATAAGAGCCTATGACAACATGCTGATTTTAAAGTCGGATCGAGCCACGCTTGCTAATGTTGAACAGCTCATCAAAAAACTCGACACACCATTAAAGTCTGTCGTCATTACTGTCTTGCAAACCTCACAAGAACTTCAGCAACAATCAGGGAGTGAAGCCAATATTACACTTTCAGATTCAAAGCCAAATGCTTCAGTCAAACTCAAGGCATGGTCAACAAAAGGTAAAGACGATCAAGACAATCAATATCAAGCTCAGGGGATTGCTGGTCAGCCCATCACCATTAAGTTAGGTAATGCAAAACCTGAGAAAGACTATCTTTATTTCATAAACGGCAGCGGCGACATTGGTTTGGCTACCAATACGTACTATACGTCAACGGCAAATGGTTTTAATGCTGTCCCATTTTTATTGGCTGATAACAGAGTTAAAATCGATATTCACCCTTTCTTTTCAGATAGAGCTCAACAAGGGCAAATTAACTCAAGTGAAGTGATTACTTCGGTACAAGGTGAGTTAGGTAACTGGATAAAACTGGCCTTTGTTTCAGAAGATCAACACGCCCAGCAAAATGGGATGAAACGTTATCAATCACATCAAGCACAACAGCAAACTATCTATCTGAAAGTTGAAACATCTTCAAATTAATCACAAGAGTATTTATGGATATTAAAGAAGCGATTCTTACACGTCGTTCTGTTAAGCATTATGACCCTGAACATCAAATGACCGCAGAAGAAGTCAACATGCTGATGGAGCATGCGATTTTATCTCCAACAGCCTTTAACCTTCAGCATTGGCGTTTTGTTAATGTTGAAGACAACGCTCTGCGTCAAGCTATCCGTGAAGCCAGTTATGGCCAGGCACAAGTCACTGATGCCTCAATGTTATTAATTTTATGTGCTGACTTAAATGCCTGGGAGAAAGATCCGCAACGTTATTGGCGACATGCGCCAAAAGAAGTTCAAGATTTTATGTTGCCCGCTATTGAGGGCTATTACACTAATCATCACCAAGGACAACGTGACGAGTGTTTTCGTTCAGCAGGCATTGCTGCAGGAACAATAATGCTGATGGCTAAAGGTATGGGCTATGATTCTTGCCCTATGGATGGCTTTGATTTTGATAAAGTCGCCAGACTAATTAACTTGCCACATGATCACGTGATCGTAATGATGATCACGATAGGTAAGAAACTACAGGATGCACGCCCTCGTTCAGGACAGCTTGATCTTGAGGAAGTATTTTTTACAAATACGTTCCCAGAACAAACTAAATAATAGGCGGTGGCGCTTCTGATACGCAGTTGCGCCCTCTCCTTTTCGACATATAAAGCGCTCTATCTGCACGTTGCATAAAGCTTTCACTGCCTTCAGATGGTACATAACGAGCGACACCAAAAGACAAAGTAATCGTGCCTAAGGATTCCCGGGTATCTTTACGCTGAATTCGTTTTGAGGCAATCTCCAGACGAATATTCTCAGCAACGTTTTTAGCATTTTGCAAGCTGGTATTCAATAAGACTATAGCAAACTCTTCACCACCGTATCTCGCCACCAGATCTCGCCCCTTAACACTATCCTTTAGTGAATTGGCAACAACACGCAACACCTGATCACCGACCAGGTGTCCATGCTTATCATTGATATTTTTAAATAAATCCAAATCAGCAAAAATAATACACACATCTAAGCCAGAGTCATCTGCATCATGTGTCACCTTTGTCACGACTTCATCGAAAGCCTTACGATTTGCTAATCCAGTAAGCGTATCGGTTTTCGCTTCCTGCTTAGACACATCAAATTCTTTCTTAAGTTTTTGTAACTCAGACATCGCCGTGTCTAAGCGCTCAGTTAATAATTCACCACTGTTCATGGCCTGGCGTGTTTCAGCCAAAATATCATCGACTATTTGATGAATTTCGGCTGCAGACATATCACGGTTAATTCGACTTAACAAATCATTTAAACGTTGATTTGTCTTATCAGTATGCATAACACTGCTGTAGATGAAGTTGATCACTTCTTTCAGCAAACGCGCCAGTTCAAGACGCATTTGGAACACTTCTTCGCGCTCTTTTTCAATATTGAAATAGCTTTTAAATAAGTGCTGACATTGATTCTGCGTTAATACTGGCGTTTCTTTAACCATGGAATTAATAGCTAAAGAAAGGGCTTCATTGGCACCGGAAACATGTTCATACCATACGGTATAATTATCTGGCGTCATTGGCACCCCATGCTTTCGCATTAGGGGCAACGCAAGCCGCATATATTCCGCGGCTTTATCAGATAATTCGTTGTAGTCCATATTTCAGTTTGGCCTTATTAAGCGCTATCAGAACTTACGTTTTGCTTTACCAGCAATTTTCAAACGCAGCGCATTCAGTTTAATGAAACCTTCAGCGTCCTTCTGATCATAAGCCCCCGCATCGTCTTCAAATGTAGCAATAGATTCATCAAACAGGCTGTCCGTCTCAGAAGCACGTCCAACAACAGAAACACTACCTTTATATAATTTGACACGGACTTTACCGTTAACGGTGGTTTGCGATTCATCAATCATCTTCTGCAGCATCACACGCTCAGGTGCCCACCAATATCCGTTATAAATTAATTTGGCATAACGAGGCATTAATTCATCTTTAAGGTGAGCTACTTCACGATCTAAGGTCAATGACTCGATAGCACGGTGGGCTTTCAACATCACTGTCCCAGCGGGTGTTTCATAACATCCACGTGACTTCATACCGACATAACGATTTTCAACGATATCAAGACGACCAATACCATTTTCACCCGCTACTTTATTCAGGTAAGTCATGACTGTCGCTGGTGACATAGCCTCACCATTGATAGCGGTGATATCACCTTTTTCATAGGTCAGTTCAAGGTAAGTCGCTTTATCTGGAGCATTTTCTGGAGAAACTGACCAACGCCACATCGTTTCTTCAGGCTCAGCCCATGGATCTTCTAAAATGCCACCTTCATATGAGATATGCAGCAGATTAGCATCCATTGAATAAGGTGATTTTTTACCTTGTTTCATTTCTACAGGTATGCCGTGTTGTTCTGCATAATCAAGTAATTTCTGACGAGACAATAAGTCCCATTCACGCCAAGGGGCTATCACTTTGATGTTCGGATTTAGTGCGTAGGCGCCAAGTTCGAAGCGGACCTGATCATTTCCTTTTCCGGTCGCGCCATGAGAAACCGCTTCTGCACCAGTTTGTTGAGCAATTTCAACTAAACGTTTAGCAATCAGTGGACGAGCAATAGAAGTACCTAATAAGTATTCACCTTCATAGATAGCATTTGCACGGAACATAGGAAAGACATAGTCACGAGCAAATTCTTCACGTAAGTCCTCAATGTAGATTTCTTTGATACCTAAAGACTGTGCTTTTGCTCTGGCTGGTTCAACTTCTTCACCCTGCCCTAAGTCAGCTGTGAAAGTGACCACCTCACAATCATATTTATCTTGTAACCACTTCAAAATAACTGAGGTATCTAATCCGCCAGAATAGGCTAATACGACTTTGTTGATTTTAGACATGGGTGATATGTATTCCTGTAAAAAATGAACTGACTTAATTCCTAAATCACCATAGTTATAGCATCGGCAATCTTGGCATTAACTTGAATAAAAAAGAACGCGTATTGTATCAAAAACCGCGGATCGCAAGCACTTCTTTCACCGCTTTCCGCCCATTTCCTTTACAGCTAATTAAACGTGGTGCATCAAGGTAACGCAGCCTGAAACCCAGCTGACGGTAAAGCTTGATGACTCTGTCTGTCGCCTGATTAGACAAAAGAACTGGCCCCTCATGATGACTTAACCAATATGCCAGACGCTCCTGGTCTTCCCATTTAAATCCTTTTTGTGAGTATTGATGGAAGGGTGTGTCATATGGAGGATCGGCATATACAAAGTCATTCGCTTGGAGTGGTATCGATTCAAAATCCTCACAAGAAAATTGCCATCGAGACAGGATTGGCTGATAGTGAACAAAACTCTCTAAATAATTGATGGTTTTATAACGTCCGAAAGGGACATTGTAACCGCCCTGACTATTAAACCGACACAAACCATTGTAGCCAGTGCGATTCAGATAATAGAAGAGTTGTGCCGCCCGCGCTGGATCACTTTGTTTAGCATTAAGCCGATTAAATTCGTCACGACATTGATAGTAGTTTGCCTCATCATTAATAAACGCTATTTCGACTTCCAGGCCTTGGCTTAGATGCTGATAAAAATTGATTAATGAGGGGTTTACATCATTGAGTAATGCATTATCTGGGGCTAAACCAAGCGCAACCGAAAGCCCGCCACAAAAAGGTTCCACCAGTCTGCTCGGCTGATGTTTATTCCAGTAGCGTTTAAGAACAGGTAATAACCAACGTTTCCCACCCGCCCACTTGAGTGGCGGTTTTAACGTGGCATCAAAATGGCCCTTGCTTGTCATTAACTCAAAAAAATAATAGGCAAAAAAACGGGTATATCTGTGTTGAACACAGATATACCCTCATCAATTGCTGGCAACAGCCAGTTTACGCATTGTTACTTAGAGTGCAAAGTCTTGCGTGGCGGCATCAGATCGGTGATTGATCCTTCGGCCATTTCTGCAGCAAATCCTAATGTCTCAGATAAAGTTGGATGAGGATGGATAGTCAAACCAATATCCTCAGCATCTGCTCCCATCTCGAGAGCGAGAACAGCTTCTGCAATTAATTCACCCGCATTAGGACCAACAATACCTGCACCAATTAATCGGCCAGTTTCTTTTTCAAAGATAGCTTTTGTCAGACCTTCATCTCTACCCAGGCTTAAGCTTCTACCACTGGCAGCCCAAGGGAAGGCACCTTTCACATAATCAATGCCTTGCTTTTTGGCTTCGTCTTCGCTCATTCCCATCCAGGCCACTTCAGGATCGGTATAGGCAACAGATGGTATCGTCATAGGTTCAAATACGGATTTCTGACCAGCAATCACCTCAGCAGCCACTTTCCCTTCATGCGTTGCTTTATGGGCAAGCATCGGTTGACCTACAATGTCACCAATAGCAAAGATATGCGGCACATTCGTACGCATCTGGCCATCCGTTTCGATAAAGCCATGATCAGTCACGATGACACCCGCTGCTTCAGCATTAATCAGTTTACCGTTTGGTGAACGACCAACAGCAACCAGTATTTTGTCAAACATCGCTTGTTCAGGTGCATCTTTACCCTCAAAAGTGACGAGTAAACCATCTTCTTTTGGCTCAATGTTACTGACTTTTGTGTTCAGATATATATTGTCGTATTTTTGCTCTACACGCTTGAGCAACGGCTTAACAATATCTTTATCCGCACCCGGAATCAGACTATCTTGTAACTCAACGACAGTGATCTTGGAGCCTAAAGCATCATAAACAGTCGCCATTTCAAGTCCGATGATACCACCGCCAATGACCAATAATTTTTCTGGTACATCTTCCAGTTCTAATGCATCCGTGGAATCCATCATTCTTGGATCGTCATTTGGGAATACAGGGATTTTTGTTACGCGTGAACCGGCAGCAATAATACAGTGGTCAAACGAGATCGTTTTCTCACCGTCAGGACCTTCAACATTCAAAGTGTTTGGGCTGGTAAAACTACCCTCGCCTTGCACTATGGTGACCTTACGTGTTTTAGCTAATGCTTTTAAGCCGCCAGTTAACTGATTAACAACACTGCTTTTCCAAGATTCTAATTCGCGAATATCGATCTGAGGTTTATTGAATTTCACCCCATGATGCGACATTTCTTCGGCTTCATTAATAATCTGCGCTGTGTGTAACAATGCTTTTGAAGGAATACAGCCGACATTTAAGCAAACACCACCAATTCGTTCGTGACGTTCAACCATGACGACTTGCTTACCCAGATCAGCCACTCTGAATGCGGCAGTATAGCCACCCGGTCCAGAACCGAGCACCAATACCTCGGCATGCAGATCCGCATCACCTTGCGGAACAGCCGCTGGTGTTGGCCCTGCTTTTTCTGGCGAGCTTGCTTTAGTTTCCGTTGCTTCAGGTGTTGACTCGGTGTCTTCAGTATCAGCCTCGGCCTGCTCAGCTTCTAACGTTAAGATAACATCACCTTCAGCCACCTTATCGCCTACAGATACCTTTAAGCTGACAATTTTTCCTTTGGCTGTGCTAGGAATTTCCATTGCCGCTTTATCTGATTCAAGAGTGATAATATCCTGATTCTCTTCAACAATATCGCCTTCACTCACAAGTACTTCGATGATTTCAACAGCATCAAAATCACCAATATCAGGGACTTTTACTTCTATTTCACTCATAGCAGCACCTTACGAATATCAGACAACATCTGGCTGAGCATCACGGTAAAGCGTGCACCTGCCGCACCATCAATTACGCGATGGTCATAAGAGACAGATAATGGCAGCATCAGTCGTGGAACAAATTCTTTGCCATTCCAGACCGGTTTCATTTGATGACGGCTCACACCCAAGATCGCCACTTCCGGCGCATTAACGATAGGCGTAAAGAACTGACCACCAATACCACCAAGACTTGAAATAGAGAATGTACCGCCTTGTAAATCTTTGGCTGTTAATGAACCTTCACGAGCACGGGCACTAATATCACCAAGTTCACCAGCTAATTCCAAAAAGCCTTTTTTATCGACATCTTTGATAACCGGCACCATAAGCCCATTTGGTGTATCCACAGCCACACCCAGATTGTAATAATTTTTTAGAATCAGGCTTTCTTTATCTTCACTAAGTGAAGCATTGAATTCTGGGAATTGTTTTAAGCAAGCAACCACCGCTTTCATAATGAAAACTAAAGGTGTTAAGTTCACACCTTTCTTCGCTGCCATTTCTTTATTTTCTTTGCGGAAAGCATCTAACTCAGTGATATCGGCTTCATCAAATTGTGTAACGTGTGGGATGTTTAACCAACATGCGTGAAGGTGTTTGCCAGATATTTTCTTGATACGAGACATCTCTTGTGCCTCGATATCACCAAACTGTTCAAAATTAACCACCGGTACTGATGGAATTGCACTACCACTTTGCGCTGGCGCAGAGGCAGGTGTCGTCATCACCTGTTTCACATAGTTTTGAACATCATCTTTAGTGATACGCCCTTTTGGACCAGTGCCACTGACCGATGTCAGCACAACACCTAAATCACGAGCAAATCGACGCACTGAAGGCGAGGCATGAGCACGACGAACACCTGCTTTATTGTCAGGTGCGTAGGGAATCGCCTCAGATGTGGATGCTGCAGATGCCGGAGTTGATTCAACCTTAGTCTCCGCTTTGGCTTCTGTTTTTTCTGCTGATGCGGGCGCATCTGGTTTTTCAGCTTTTTCTTCAGGTTTAACGTCTTCTTTTGCAGCAGAAGCGCCTTCAGCCACTTCAAGCATAGCAATAACGGTACCTTCACTGACCTTATCACCAACCGCCACTTTCATTTCTTTTATCGTGCCTGCTTGCGATGCTGGAATTTCCATCATCGCTTTATCAGACTCTACAGTAATGACTTCTTGATTTTCATCAATGCTATCGCCTTCAGCAACAAGCACTTCAATGATTTCAACTGCTTCAAAGTCACCAATATCAGGAACTTTTAATTCAATTAATTCTGCCATTATTTATGCCTTAACTGGGTTGATTGCTTCTGCATTAATCTCATACTTTTTGATTGCATCAGCAACCACGTCATATTTGATCTGACCTTCGTCGGCTAATGCATGTAGTGTTGCAACAACGACATGATAACGATCCACTTCAAAGAAACTTCTCAATGCTTCACGAGTATCGCTTCGGCCAAAACCATCCGTACCTAAAACGGTATAGCTCGCTTTAACCCACGGACGGATTTGTTCTGCATATAAACGTATGTAGTCTGTTGCAGCAACCACGACACCAGCCGCATCATCTAAGCATTCAGAAATATAGCTGCGTTTTTTCGGTGCGGTTGGGTTGAGGCGATTATGGCGTTCAACTTCCTGTCCATCTCGAACCAACTCGTTCATGCTAGTCGCACTCCACACATCAGCAGAGACTTTCCAGTCTTTTTCAAGCAGCTCTGCAGCTGCTTCCACTTCACGCAGAATAGTACCGCTACCCATAAGCTGGGCTTTAAGCTTATGTTTACCGCCAGTTTTGAGCTTATACAACCCTTTGATTATGCCTTCTTCAACGCCTTCGGGCATTTCAGGGTGTTTGTAATTTTCATTCATGGCCGTGATGTAGTAGAAAACATTTTCCTGCTTCTCATACATACGTTTCATACCATCATGAACAATCACCGCAACTTCATAGGCGTAAGTCGGATCGTAGCTGATGCAGTTTGGAATAGCATTTGCCATCAATAGGTTATGACCATCTTGATGCTGTAAACCTTCACCATTCAATGTCGTACGACCTGCAGTCCCCCCGATGAGGAAACCTTTGGCCTGAATATCACCAGCTAACCACCATAAGTCACCAACACGCTGGTAACCAAACATGGAGTAATAGATATAGAACGGCACCATGTTAACGTTGTAGTTACTGTAAGCCGTTGCAGCTGATACCCACTCAGCCATTGAACCGGCTTCGTTAATCCCTTCTTCAAGAATCTGGCCTTTGGTATCTTCACGGTACCACATGACTTTTCCTGAATCTTCGGGCTCATAACGCTGGCCAGAAGAAGAATAAATACCCACACTACGGAACAAGCCTTCCATACCAAAAGTACGGGCTTCGTCCGGCACGATTGGAACGATATTTTTACCGATTTGTTTATCACGAATCAGTGCAGTCAAGACGCGAACAAACGCCATTGTGGTTGAAAGTTCACGATCTCCGCTTGATTTCAATACAGCATCAAACAGTTTTAATTCAGGAATTTTCAGAGCAGGTGCACTGTTGTTACGTTTAGGTAAGAAACCGCCCAATTCTTTACGGCGTTCCAGTAAATATTTTTTCTCTGGGCTGTCATCCTTAAGTTTGATGAATGGGACGTTGTCTACTTCTTCATCTGTTAAAGGAATGTTGAAACGGTCACGGAACCGTTTCATTTGTTCAATTTCCAGCTTCTTCTGCTGATGCGTCGTGTTTTGACCTTCACCCGCTTCACCCATGCCATAACCTTTAACGGTTTTAGCTAAGATAACGGTAGGTTGTCCAACATGATCGACGGCACGTTTATAGGCAGCATAAATCTTTCTTGGATCGTGACCACCACGACTTAAATGCCAGATATCTTCATCTGTCATGTCAGAAACCATTTCTAACAATTCAGGGTATTTACCAAAGAAGTGTTTACGCACATAAGCACCATCTTTGGCTTTATAGTTCTGGTATTCGCCGTCAACGACTTCTTCCATTCGTTTAAGCAGTAAGCCTTTTGTATCACGAGCCAGTAACTGATCCCAGCCACTACCCCATAAAACTTTAATAACATTCCAGCCCGCACCACGGAATAAAGCTTCTAATTCTTGAACAATTTTGCCGTTACCACGTACAGGGCCATCAAGGCGCTGTAAGTTACAGTTAACGACATAGATAAGATTATCCAGCTTCTCGCGACCAGCCAAGGTAATCGCACCTAATGATTCTGGCTCATCCATCTCACCATCGCCCAGATAAGCCCAGACATGACGGCCTTCTGTTTTGACAATATCACGGTGCTGCATGTATTTCATGAAGCGAGCCTGATAGATGGCTAAAATAGGACCAAGCCCCATTGATACAGTTGGGAACTGCCAGTAGTCAGGCATTAGCCATGGATGTGGATAAGAGGACAGACCTTTACCGTCTACTTCAAAACGGAAATTTTCTAATTGTTCTTCAGTCAGTCTGCCTTCAAGGAAAGAACGCGCATAAATACCTGGAGATGAATGGCCTTGAACAAAAACCATATCAGCACCATTGCCATATTCATCACCTTTAAAGAAGTGGTTAAAGCCCACATCGTAAAGGGTGGCTGCTGATGAAAAACTCGCAATATGACCACCGACAGAACCGGGTTTCATATTAGCTTTCACTACCATCGCCATAGCATTCCAGCGAATATAAGATCTCAGCTTGTGTTCCATCGCCTGGTCACCAGGGATGCGTTCTTGCTGATCAACAGGAATCGTGTTGACGTATGCAGTGTTAGCGCTATACGGGAGGTTAATCCCAGTACGACGAGCCATATCAATGAGCTTCTCAATGATAAAGTGCGCTTTTTCCTCACCACCGGCCTCAATTACAGACTCAAGGGCGTCGAGCCATTCTTGAGTTTCCTGTGGATCGTGATCGACAAAATCAGTCATAAATACCTTCTCAAATCATAACGCGATGAATAACAGCGGAACATTGTAACAGTTTTTGTTTGAATTCATGACTCAAACCACTATATACAATGCCACTTG
>CEOG01011060.1_pt1 | contig 16803 bp, 12 predicted proteins | sample 530301 | NCBI WGS metagenome assembly CEOG01 (sample SAMEA2619903, study PRJEB7988) | marine metagenome | biome: marine biome (ENVO:00000447); feature: surface water layer (ENVO:00002042); material: "saline water (ENVO:00002010), including plankton (ENVO:xxxxxxxx)" | depth 5 m | reverse complement strand
CCATTGCCCAGCCGAGCGGGAAGTTGGTGTGGGTGTCCGGCCCGCCGATATCGTCGATCCGGGCGATTTTCTCGGCCATCGACTCAGGGCGCAGGTTGAACGGGCCCATGGCGTTGACAAGCCCGTTGCGTCCGCCTTCCTGACTGGCGCCGTTATCCGAGAGGATAAGGATCAGCGTGTTGTCCATCTGTCCGGTTTCTTCCAGGAAGTCGATCATCCGGGTGATATGCCGGTCCGTATGATCCAGCATCCCGGCATAGGCCGCCTGCATCCGGGTATAGAGCCGGTGTTCATCGGCGCCGAATTCATCCCATGGCTTCACGCCATCATTATGCGGCGGAATGGCCGCATTGTCGGGAACGATGCCCAGTTCTTTCTGGCGTTTGATCCGGCGCTCCCGCTCCTTGTCCCAACCGCCTTCGAACATCGAATCATAGCTTTTGATGATATCTTTCGGCGCCTGATGTGGCGCGTGGCAGGCGCCGAAGGCGCACCACAGGAACCACGGGTTGTTTTCCGCACCGGCCGTGTGTTCGGCCAGCATCTGGATGGATTTATCCACCAGATCCTCCGTCAGGTGATAACCGGTCTCATAGGTGCCGGGCGGATCGATATGGCTGTTATCGCGGATCAACTCCGGCGCATACTGGTCTGTTTCTGCATCAAGAAAGCCATAATACCGATCAAATCCCCGGGCCAGTGGCCAGCCGTCAAACGGTCCGGCGGGGCCGCTTTCATGCAGTGGCGTCACATGCCACTTGCCGATCATATAGGTGCGATAGCCGTTGGGGCGCAGCATCTCGGCGATTGTCCCGGCGGATTTGGCGATCTTGCCGCGATAGCCGGGGAAGCCGCTGTCGAAATTGGCGAGGCAGCCGACACCGACGGAATGATGGTTGCGCCCGGTCAGCAGCGCCGCCCGTGTCGTGGAGCACATGGCGGTCGTGTGAAAACCGGTATAGCGCAGACCGTTCGCCGCAATCCGGTCAATGGTCGGCGTCTTGATGGTTGATCCATAGCAGCCGAAATCGGAAAAGCCGACATCATCGAACAGGATGACCAGAATATTCGGGGAACCTTCCGGTGGCCGTGGCGGTTCTGGCCAGAAGGGTTTGTTATCTTTCATCTATTTTCTCCCTGTTCTTTTCGTTTTTTGTCTTTGTATCAGCGCTGCGTTGCGGCTACAGCCTGACGCTCCCTGTTTTTGCGATTTTGTCGAAAGTCCGCCGGGCGATATTGAGCTGATGGATCTGACTGGTGCCCTCATAAAGGCGGAACAGCCGGACATCGCGATAGAAACGCTCGATGTTGCTGTAATCAGCGACATAGCCCGAACCACCGAAGATCTGCACGGCGCGATCAGCGATGCGGCCGCACATTTCGGTCGCGAAATATTTGCACATGGAGGCTTCCAGAGTGATGTCGAGCCCTTCATCGCGCTTGCGGGCGGTATCCAGGATCAGGGTGCGGGCGGCGGCAATATCCACATGGCTGTCGGCGATCATCGCCTGGATAAGCTGGAAATCACCGATCGGATGGCCAAATTGTTTGCGTTCCTGTGCGTGTTTTGCCGCATCATCGAGCATCCGCATGGCCGGGCCGGTGCTGAGGGCGGAAAGATGAATGCGCTGCTTGTTAAGCGCTTTCATCGCGGTGCGGAAGCCGACGCCTTCTTCATTGCCGAGCAGGCAGCTCGCCGGGATTTCGCAATCCTTGAAATAGACTTCCGAGACCGGAGAGCCGGACTGCCCCATCATCTTATAGGCCGGGCCCACACTGAGGCCGGGCGTGTCGAGATCGACCAGAAAGGCGCTGATGCTACGGTGGCTGTCATCGTCGGGATCAGTGCGGGCGAAAACGGTGAACAGATCGGAAATGGGCGCATTGGTGATAAATGCCTTGGAGCCGTTCAGGATGTAACGATCTCCCTTGCGGAGGGCTGTGGTCTTGAGGGCGGTCGCTTCCGATCCGGCCTCCCGCTCGGTCAGGGCGAAGCAGCCGACGATTTCGCCCGATGCCAGGCGCGGCAGATATTTCTGCCGCTGTTCCTCCGTGCCATCGACAATGAGGGATTCGCTGCCGATCCCGGTGTTGGAGCCGACACGGGCGCGATAGGCGACGGAGCAGTAAGACAGCTCGAACGCCATCAGAACCAGCTCCTCCGTGGTCAGGCCGAGCCCGCCATAGGCTTCTGGTATGGCCCAGGCGAAATAGCCGCGCGCCTGCATATCCTTCACGATATCTTCCGGTACCTCATTCAAATCGGCGACGCGGTCCTCATTGGGAATGGCGACTTTTTCCACCCATTCCCGGACTTCAAGGCGTTGTTTTTCGAGTTCTTCCCTATTGCGTATCATCGTTTTCTCGTTCGAAAAATGGTTGGGTTAGCTCGCGAGTTTATTGTTCATGGCTGTGAGAGCCGCCTCGCTCTCGCCGACCAGCCGTTGCATGATCCCTTGAACGGTCATCAGCTCATTGAACCAGGCGATGCTCTGTCCTGTCGCTTCGTAGATCAGCGGCTCGATCTCATGCTCATTGACGCCCGCCACGATATCGGCGGTCAGCACCTGCTGATAGGGCATCTTGAGGGGTTTCGGCGCATCCGGGCTGTCCCACTCGTCGGACCAGGCGGATTTGATCAGGCGACAGGGCTTGCCGCTATGGCTGAGGGAGATGGTGGTGTCTAGGCTGTCCGCTTTCAGAAGCTTGTTAAGCAAGGCCTCGGAAAGCGCATGTTCCTTGGAGGCAAGCCAGGCGGTGCCGAGCCAGACCCCTTGCGCGCCAAGGGCGAAGGAGGCCGCAATATGCCGCCCATGGCCGACGCCACCGGCCGCCAGAACCGGAATGTCGCCCGCCACATCGACAACTTGCGGCACGAGCGAGAAGGTGCCGATGGGCCCCGTATGGCCGCCCGCGTCATAGCCTTGCGCGACGATGATATCGACGCCCGCCGCTTTTGCCTTTTCCGCATGGCGCGGCGCACCGACGAGGGAGAATGTGACTTTGCCGTGTTCGCGCGCCCGTTTGATCATTTCCGGCGGCATGCCAACGGCGGAGGCAAAGCTGTGCGCCGATGATTCCAGCGTCGCCGCAAGCTGATCTTCGAATAGCTGCTGCGAGCGGATTTGCGATGAGAAAAATGTCGGTTTTGTCGCAGCGGGAACCTTGTACTTCTCGGTGAGATGGCGAACGAAATTCTGATGTTCCTGAGGAAGATCAGCTTTGGAGCCTTCCCGGTCCGTCTCATCCCCGACATTGGCGGGCAGCATCAGATCAATGCCGAAGGGCAGGTCGCCCAGCTCTTCTTTCATGATCCGGGCGACATCGGCGATTTCTTCGGGCATGCTGCGGGCGGCGCCGAAAACCGGATACCCGCCCGCTTTCGCGAGAGCGATCATGACATCGATGTTATGGGCAAGCCCGAAAATGGGATAGCGAATCCCCAGCTTTTTACAGAGCGGTGATGTCAAAGGCATGACGCAGTCCCTTTCGTCTTTATTCAGTTCCAAAAATATTGAAAAGCCTGAGATTCTGGGCGACTGAAGCCAGACGCGGACCAAGATCTTCTTCAATCTCCTCCTTGCGGGCGCGATAGGCGGGAATGCCGCAGGAAAGAGTGACGCATAGCCCGTCCGCAGATCGTCCGAGAGGGGCGGAAATGGCGTAGATATTCGGCCGCCACTCCCCATAGGCGGTGCAGAAGCCGTTCTTTTTGCAACTTTCCATACCCCGGGCGATGCGGTCGGCATAGCGTTCCAGCGCGCCGGGATAGGCCTGTTCGATCTCGATATATTTCTCCGCCAATTCCTCCTCGCTCAGCATGGAGAGAAGGGATCTACCGGTTGCCGTTCCGGGCACCGGCATGGTCATGCCAACTTCGGGTGTATGCGGGAAATTGCTGATATCACCGGCTGTCTGGATATAGACCGTATGCGGCCCATTGAAGACGGCGAGGGAGGCGTTACCCTTGGCGAAATCCGCATAATCGCGCATCAGCCCGACGGCCTGCTGCCGCCACTTCATGGAGGAGAGGATCGGATAGGACAGCGCCAGAAGGCCGGGCGCCAATCGGAAACCGCCATTGGGGTCGCGGCGCAGATAGCGCATGGAGATAAGTGTCTTGCACAGGCGCGAGACGGTTGCCTTGTTGATGCCGAGCCGGGCGGCAATTTCCGCATTGGTGAGCGGACCTTCATCCACCTTGAAACAGCCGAGAATCTCCAGCCCGCGGATCAGGGTGGAGGAGAGGGAATTGTCCCGATCCTCATTTGCTTCGGATCTGCGTCCGGATGTTCTGGTGTCCGGGATACCCTGCTCTAGATGTTCGCTGGTCATATAATTCCTCGGCTCCGGCAATCCTCGATTTCTTCCTTGCTCAACCCCAGATATTTTTCAAACACGGCATCGTTATCCTGCCCCAACTCTTTGGCGGTCCAGCGGATTTTGCCGGGGTTCCGGGTCATTTTCGGAACGACATTCTGCAATCTGACACTGCCGAAATCATCATCGGGAACGGTGGTGATGGCCTCGCGCGCCTGATATTGCGGATCGTTGAAGATCTGCTCGATGGAATAGATAGGCGCAATGGTGCCGCCTGCGCTATTGAAGGCGTTGAGCACCTCGTCCAGCGTATGACTGGAAATGAAGGCGCCGAAGATACGGTCCAGCTCCGCGCCATTTTTAACTCTCAGGCCGTTATTCTGAAACCGCGGATCTTTTGCAAGTTCGGGCTGTCCGACAGCCGTGGCATTGGCGAGAAAGGTCGTGTTGGTGCTGCCCGCAAGGGAGACATATTTCTTGTCGCTGGTCAGATATACATCCGACGGGGCGGAATACTGGTTCTTGTTGCCGCTGCGCTCCCGCACATCGCCAAGCTGGTCATATTCGATGGCCAGGAAATCGAGCAGGCGGAAGGTCGCCTCGGTCAGCGCAAGGTCAATTTCCTCACCTTCCTTCCGCTCGCTGCCCGCAACCTTGTAAAGCGCGGCGAGAATTGACATGGCGCCGAAGACGCCGCCAAAAGCATCGGAAATGGGATACCCCGTATGAACGGGTGGACGATCCGGATCGCCGGTGATGTGGGTGAGGCCGCCCATGGCTTCGAAGATGCGCGCAAAACCGGGCCGGTCGATATAGGGGCCGTTCTGCCCGAAAGCGGTGACCCGCAAAATCACCAGTTTCGGATTCGCCTTCCACAGCGTTTCCTTGTCCAGTCCCCAGCGATCAAGGGTGCCGGGCCGGAAATTTTCGATCAGGACATCGAACTGCGGCAGCATTTTGAGCAGCAGATCGGCGCCTTCCTTGCGGCGCAGATCCAGCGTACCGAACTGCTTGCCGCGATTGGCCGCCTTCCACCAGAGAGACTTGCCCTCTTTGAAGGGCGGAAAGCCGCGCATGCCATCACCGATGCCGGGAAGCTCAAGCTTGACAACATCCGCGCCGAGATCGGCCAGTAAGGTGCCCGCAAAGGGGGCGGCGATGATTGTCGCGATATCCAGTATACGCAGATTTGCAAGGGGGCCGAATTGGCGACTGTCGGTCATTTCACTTCCCGTTAATTTAGTTTTTATTTTATGATGTTGACATCATTTGTTACTATATATAAAACAAAACAGTCAAACAAATAAATAAATAAAACAGCAGGGACTATGGATTTCAATTTAAGCCGGGAGGGCGAAGAAATCCGGCTGCGTGCCGAGGATTTTTTCGGAAGGGAAGTGCTCCCGCGTCACCGTGAATGGGTGCGCACCGTTTGTCATGATCGCAAGCCGCCGCATTTCATCAGGGAGATTCAGGAAAAGGCAAAAGAACAGGGTCTTTGGAACCTTGCCTTGCCAAATCTTGCCCCAGACGAACCGGGAACGCGCCTTGGTAATCTTGAATTCGCTCCGATTGCCGAGATACTGGGACGTCTGCCTTGGGGATCGATGGTCTTCAACTGCCATGCGCCGGAAGTGCCGAACATGGCGATGCTTCAGGCGCTGGCAACACGGGAGCAGAAGGAAAAATATCTGAACCCTCTACTGAATGGCGAGACCCGCTCCTCCTTTGCGATGACGGAGCCGGATGTCGCTTCCTCCGATGCGACGAATATCGCCACCGTTATTCATGAAGACGGGGACGAGCTGGTCCTCAATGGCCGCAAATGGTTCGCGACCGGAGGCGCTCATCCGGATTGCGCGTTCCTGATCGTCATGGGGGTATCCGATCCGGATGCCGGTCGCACCTCCCGCCACAGCATGGTTATCGTTCCCATTGATACGCCGGGCCTGACATTGGTCCGGCATTTGCGTTTTATGGGGTGGGAGGATTTCGTCGCGCCTATCGGGGAATTCCGCCTTGAGAATGTCCGTGTGCCGAAAACCAATCTGCTTGGGGAGCGGGGGCAGGGGTTCAAGGGCGCGCAGGTCCGCCTTGGCCCGGCGCGCATCCATCATTCCATGCGGTGCATCGGCATGGCGGAGATGGTGCTGGCCCAGATGGTCGCCCGCGCCCATGAACGCAAGACTTTCGGCCGTCCGATTGTGGAATATGATACGGTCCAGAAATGGATTGCCGAAGCCCGCATTGATATCGACATGAACCGCCTGTTCATTCACAAGGCGGCCTGGCTGCTGGATAACAGCGATGAAAGAAATAGCTGGCGTATCGTTTCCCAGATCAAAGTTACCGTTCCGCGCATGCTTCAGAAAGTGACGGATCGCGCCGTGCAGCTTTTCGGCGCCATGGGCGGCACCGATGATACGTTGATCCATCATGCCCATTCCTACGCCCGTTGGTTCCGGATCGGCGATGGCCCGGATGAAGTGCATCTGCGGCAGATTTACAAGACAGAGCCGGTTCCGGAGTGGACAATTGCGGAATGTCCCTATATCGCGCCCGACGGATTCTAGGAGGTATGTAACGGTGAATGCCAGTATCAAAAATTTCGTCGCATGGCCCATTGCCCTGATCTGTGCCGCTCTTGCCGCGCAGGCTATCTATTCCGCTATTTCCGGCGGGTGGGATCTGATTTACGGCCGGGCCTGGATTTTGTGCGCGGCCGTTGTCGTTGCTCTTTTAAGCAGTCCGCTGGCCGATAGCCGGGAAATGCCGCAATCGCGACTGAGATATGTGCCCGTCTGGCTGTTATGGCTGTTCGATGTGCTGCTGATCGCCGTATTCGTGCTTGGAACAATCCGTTTTATCGACATTCAAGTCCTGCTTGAAGAAACCCTGTTTGATTTTGCGGAGGTGGATATCTGGATCGGGCTGGCCGCCATTATTGTCCTGCTGGAGACGACGCGACGACTGTTTGGCATGCCGATCGTGATCATCGCGCTACTCGGTCTTCTCTATTGCCTTTTCGGCCAATACCTGCCCGGCTTCCTCAATCATTCCGGCTTTACACTCAACCGGTCCATCGAAACTATCTGGTACAGCCTTCAGGGCGTTTACGGGATGCCGATGGGCGTTGTCTTGCAGGTGGTGCTGATTTTCATTGTTTTCGGAGTTCTGCTGGAAGGGACCGGCGCCAGTGATGCCCTGATCCGCGCATCCGTGGCCTTGACCGGTCGTACCCGGGGCGGTCCCGCCCATTCTGCCGTTGTCGCAAGCGCCGTTTTTGGCAGCATGTCCGGCAGCGTGACGGCGAATGTCGTGGGGACGGGCAGCTTCACCATTCCCATGATCAAGCGACGAGGGTTTTCTCCCGCCATGGCGGGCGGCGTCGAGGCGGCGGCGTCAACCGGTGGCCAGATTGTCCCTCCCGTCATGGGCGCGGCAGCCTTCCTGATGTCGGACTTGACCGGTCTTCCCTATACCACCATCTGCCTTGCCGCCCTTGTCCCGGCGCTTTTCTATTATGGCTCGCTCTTTGTTTCTATCGCCGTTCAGGCGGGGGCCGACGGTATTGAGCCGCTGCCGGAATCCGAGCGGCCCCCCCTCAACCGCAAGGATCTGCTCGCCTGCCTGATGTTCATTGTCCCCATAGCGGTCATCGTCTTTGTCTTGCTGATGGATCGGTCTCCCGCGCAGGCCGGATTCTGGGCGATTGTCGCCGCCGTTTTTGCCGGGGCATTCAGTAAACGCAATCGCGAGAACCCGCGCGTTATCTGGAACGCGCTGGTCAAGGCCGGACGATCCTGTGCCTGGATTGTCATCGCGGTCGGCTGTATCGGGGTTATCCTTGGGGTGCTCAGCCTGACGGGGCTTGGGATTTCCTTCGCCTCCACTGTCGCGGAATTCAGCGAGGTTTCGCTGCTGGCCGCACTGGTCACAACGGCGCTGGCGGCACTGGTACTGGGCATGGGAATGCCGACACTGCCAGCCTATCTCATCATCATTCTGGTATTGGGGCCGGTGATGCAGCGGATGGGAGCGGAATTGCTGGCGACCCATATGTTCGTCTTTTACTTCGGTGTGCTGTCAGCCATCACACCGCCCGTGGCCATTGGCGCCTTTGCGGCGGCGCCGATTGCCAATGCGCATCCTTTTTCAACGGCTGTGATGGCGGTGCGACTCGCACTCGTCGGCTTCATCATTCCCTTTATCATCGTGTATGAACCATCCCTTCTTATAGTGGGGACGTTTGAATTGACCAATTTCCTCCGGGTGACGATTTGTCTCGGGCTGGCCATCTGGTTTATCAACACGGCGCTTATCGGGTTTGAGCGACAGCATCTGTCGATGGCGGAGAGAGTAATCCGGGCCGGGGTCGGCGCGGGGCTGCTCGTTCAGATTCCGTCAATCCAGTTTACCCTGATCGCCGTGGCCCTGATTGTCATCACTTACGGGAAATTTCGGGCAAGGCGCAAGCTGGCAGGGTAGAAATCAATATATCAACCATACACAACAGGGAGTTACTTATGGGAAAACATTCAATTCTTAAATCAGTCGGGGCCGTTGTTGGCCTGTCGGCCATGCTGGCGGCCGTTCAGCCTGCCGCCGCAAAAGACAGCTTTACAATGGCGTCGCTCGGATCCTCGTCCCCGACGACTACTTTTTCCATTGCATCAGTTGAAATCTTGAAAAAAGCGCATGACTACAAGGTGCAGCTTTCCACCGGAACGACCGCCGTCCGGCAGGCTTTGGATTCCGCGAAAAACGAGCTGGATCTTTTTGTGACAGCCGTCTCGATCCATGGCTTCATGAAAAGAGGCGAGCGGATGTATGCAAAGATGGCAGATGCGAAAGAACTGTCTGAAAATCTGCGGGGCCTGATCAATTATCCTATCGGCTCCTACCAGTGTGTCGTGTGGGAAGATAGCGGCATCAAGGAATATGCCGATCTGAAAAACAAGACCATTTTCACGGGACCACCCTCCGGAGCCGCCCGTGTGGTGATGGAACAGGTCATTGAAGGTGTGACGGGTTTTAAGTCCAAGGAAGATTATAATTCACCGAACTTTGACTGGGCGGCAGGCCTGCAGGCATTTCAGGATCGTCAGGTGGCGGCCTACTGCACACCTGAAGCTATCCCGAGTGCGGGCATCGCCCAGCTTGCCAGCATTGGGAAAATCCGCATCCTCGGTATCCCGGATAGCGCCCTCGACAGCCCTGGGCTGCAAGCAGCGACAAATGTCCCTGGTCGTGAGCTAAGCATGGTGCCAAAGGGGTTGTACCCTAATCTTGTCAATGAGACGGATGCGCGCGTCGTAGGATCGATCGTTGGTCTTGGCACCAATAAATGGATGAGCGAGGAAAATGCTTATAACATCACCAAAGCCATCTATGAAAATGTCGATGACCTCACCAGAGCGGCGGCCTGGATGAAGGTGATCACGCCGGAAAATGGCCTTAACCAGATGAACATGCCGCTGCATGTCGGCGCCTATAAATACTATAAGGAAGTTGGCGTTGATGTGCCGGAGGATCTTATTCCGCCGGAAGCAAAGTAAGCATGATCTGAAAACTTGCGCCGCTGTCTTCCGGGACGGCGGCGCTTTTTATTTTCATCAACAGTCAGAGGGTTATCATGATGCGCGCGCTTATCTGTTCGGAAGATTTCAGCGGTCCGGCCGGGCTTAAGACTATGGAGGTTTCAAAGCCGGTTCCCGGCGCGGGAGAAGTGCTGATCGAGGTCATGGCGGCGGGTGTCTGTTTCGCTGATATGCTGATGAGCCGTAATAAACATCAGAACAAACATCAACCGCCTTTTTCAACGGGGATGGAAGTGGCGGGTACGGTTGCTGCCATTGGCTCCGGGGTTGAGGGCTTCGCGGTCGGTGAGCGGGTTGCGGCCCTTGTCTATGATGGGGGACATGCGGAATATGTTTGCGCAAAAGTAACGGAGATATTTCCTCTGCCCGAGGGATGCGATCCGGTGCAGGCGGCGGCGTTGCTCTCGGTCGCGCTGACGTCAGAGCTGGCCCTTGTGGAAAAAGGGCAGCTTCGCGCCGGGGAGACAGTGCTGATCGGCGGGGCGGCGGGCGGCGTCGGTATTTCCGGTATTCAGCTTGCCAAATATCATGGTGGACGTGTGATCGCGGTTGTCAGTGATGAGGCAAAGCGCGACGCCTGTCTTGCCGCCGGTGCTGATGCGGCGCTGCTCTATTCCGATGATCTGCGGACAGCGGTGCAGGTGGTTAATGACGGGCGGGATGTGGATATTGTTCTTGATCCCGTCGGTGGCGACTTCGCCGATCAGGCGGCCAATTGCCTCGACTGGAACGGACGCTATCTCATTATCGGCTTCGCGGCGGGCGGAATCCCCAAATTCGCCGCCAACCGGCTGCTGGTCAAGAACCGCGCGGCCATCGGCATGGTGCTCGGCTATTATCGCTGGCGTGACCCGGCGCGCCTTAAGATCGCGGCAACGGCGGTTCTGGCGGCAATCGGGGAGGGCGCGCTCAATGCGCCGGTCGATCTGATCGAGCGTCTCGAAGATATTCCCGCCGCCATGGAGAAAATCGAAAGCCGACGCATGATCGGCAAGGCCGTGGTTCGGCTGCGCTGATAACCTTTACGTGCCGGATGAGGCGGCGGCCTGTGCTGCTGTCGCCGTTTCTCCTTCAAAGCGGATACCGTCATATCCGCTGGTGGCCACGGCCCGTATGCGCGCATTATATTTGGGCGTGCCGCCATTATAGACGAAATAACGCACTCGTCCGGCCTCATGCCCCTTCACATTGGAGTTATATCCTGTGAACCAGGATTTGGCCTTGCGCATCAGCATGTATTTATACATTTCGGCCACCTCGTTGACCCAGGCCGCTTCTGCCTCTTGCGTCGGTTCTGCCCGCGAATAGCCTTGCTGCCAGATATGGTTTAGCAGATCCATGCACCAGTTGACGCCGCTTTCAATGCCGCGCGGATAGTTGGTGGAGGCGGAGCCGCTCTGCGGACCGTTGGGCATCAACAGGTTGGGGTAGCCGTTTATCATCATGCCGAGAAATGTTTCCGGCCCTTCCTGCCATTTATCTTTCAGCTTCGCGCCGCCGATCCCGCGGATGTCGATATGATCGAAGGCGCCGGTCATGGCATCGAAGCCGGTGGAATAGATGATCACATCCAGATCATGGTCCGCTGCTGTCGTTTGGATGCCCGTTTCCGTGATCCGCTTGATCGGGGTTTCGCCGATATCGACAAGATGCACATTATCGCGGTTGTAGGCTTCGAAATAACGGGTTTCAAGGGGGACGCGCTGGATCCCGAAGCCATGATCCTTCGGGATCAGCTTGTCCGCCGTCACCGGATCCTTCACCCGTTCGCGGATACGCCCCGCAATATAGTCCGAAAATTCTGCATTGGCCTTCTCATCCATGAAGATTTCACGGAAATTGCTGAGCCAGATGCCGAAGCCCGGCTCATCATAAAGCCGATCCCAGAGGGCGATTCTTTCCTCCCTCGGGACATCATAAAAGGACCGTTCGTCAATGCGATGGACAAACCCGCCGGGGGAGCGGCTGCAAAGATCGAAAATCTGGTCATAACGGGCCCGGATATCCGCCATTTCCCCATCCGAAATGGGGCTGTTGTTAAGCGGTGCGCTCCAGTTCGGGCGGCGCTGGAAGACGTAGAGCTCATCGACTTCCTCGGCAATCACCGGAATGATCTGGATGGCGGTTGCGCCGGTGCCAATGATGCCGACCTTTTTCCCCTTGAGATCTATGCCCTCATGCGGCCAGTCATAGGTATGAAAGGACGGGCCTTTGAAATCATCCATACCCTCCAGAAGCGGCAGGGTCGGCTGTGACAACAGGCCGATGGCCATGACCATGAAACGGCATGACAAGTCGCGTCCATCACTGGTGCGAAGTCGCCAGCGATCCGCCGCCTCGTCGAAATGGGCGGCCTCGACCTTGCAGTTGAACTGCATATGCTCCCGCAAGGAGAATTTATCGGCCACAAAATTCAGATAGCGCAGATTTTCCGGCTGGCTGGAAAAACGCTCCTTCCAGTGCCACTCGTCAAGCAGCTCGCGGGAGAAGGAATAGCCATAGGTATAGCTCTCGGAATCGAAGCGACACCCCGGATAGCGGTTATTGTACCATGTCCCGCCGAGATCGCCGCTGCCTTCCAGCAATATGGCCGATATGCCCTGATCGACAAGCCGCTTGATCTGATAGATCCCGGCAACGCCCGCGCCGATGACGATCACTTCATAATCCGTATTTTGTGCCGTTGCCATTTTCCCGCTCCTGCCCTTGTTTATTCTTGCGCCGGTCAGCATTTTCATCAGCAGATGTTCATATTAGGGGTATTTCAGGGTATGCCACAAGTATCTTTATACGCCCCGTTCAGCCAGAGCGCGGATTGACAGCATCCTGGTGACATATTAACTGATAGGGAAGGGAGCGCCTATTCCTGCTTCCGCTGCCAAATAAAGGACGATAAAAGATGGCGCCTGAACATAATATTCCGAATGATGCGCGGAAGTATCTTGAACCTGCCGATTATGTGGATAGCGATGCGCCAGAGGTGCAGGCGTTCGTTGAGCAAGCCCTTGCGGAACTGCCGTCAGATGCCTCAGATCGTGATAAGGCGATCCGACTGTTTGAGGCGGTGCGCGACCGGTTGCGCTATGATCCCTATAGGACATCCCTGGATCCGGAAACCTACCGTGCAAGCCATATTGCGACCAGGGAGAGCGGCTATTGCGTGCCGAAGGCAATCCTGCTGGCGGCGTCACTCCGGGCGGCGGGCATTCCGGCGGCGATCGGTTTTGCCGATGTGCGTAATCATCTCAGCACTGAAAAGCTGACGGAGCTCATGGGCACGGATCTGTTTATCTATCACGGCTATGTCCAGCTCTGGCTCGGGGACGAAACCTACAAAATCACTCCCGCCTTCAATATGGAGCTTTGCGAGAGGTTCGGTGTTAAGCCGCTGGTGTTTGACGGCTATTCCGATGCCCTGTTCCATGAGCATGACATGCAGGACCGGCGGCATATGGAATATGTCAATGATCGCGGTATTTTTGTTGATATTCCGATAGATCAGTTTCTCGCGGAATTTCGTGTAACCTATCCGAAGCTGTGCGCCAATCTGGATAACGACGATATAGCCGAAGTAAAAGACAAATTTACGGTGTCAAGCTGATCGAAGATATCTGCGGCTCATCTCGTTCCGGCGCTGCCCGGCGCCGGTCGGATTTCCGTGCGCAATATCAAAAACGGTTGATTTGAAAAGGCATTCCCTTACAACACAGGGAGTATAACCGCGCAGGCCATTCGGTGATTGAGAGTAAGGCTCCGTGACATACAGTCAGAATATACGGCAGAACGCGAAACATGCGGACAAATCGCCCCGGAAAGGGCGGTCGGTGGCGACGCGGCAGCTTCTTTTGGCGGAGGCGGCCCGACGGTTTCGACGGCACGGCTACACTGCTTCCTCTCTCAAGGATATCGCCGCCGGAGCGGGGATCGGCGCGGGCAGCCTTTACTATTATTTTTCCTCCAAGGAGGAGTTGCTCGACGAGGTGCTGGAAAAAGGTTGTCGGCAGATTGTCGATTTTGTCTCCCAGGCCCGGCGGCAATGCGAGGCCGGGGGCGGAGATTTCCGGGATGTGTTCCGCGCCATGATCTATGCGCATCTGTATTATATTCTCTATGCCGGGGATTTTACCGCCGCCAGCATTCGCAATTTTTCCATGCTGCCCCCGGCAAACCAGGCCCGGCATCGCCAGGTGTTCGAAATTTACGGCAATGTCTGGGAGGGCGCGTTTGAAAAGGCCCGGCAGACGGGCGAATTGAAGCCGGAACTGGACCCGGCGTTTCTTCAGCGTATCATTATCGGCGCTCTTAACTGGGCTGTGGAATGGTTCGATACGGAGCACTATTCCATCCATAAATTCGCCGATCGGGCAGCCGATCTGCTGCTTGACGGGATGCTGAAGCCGGGAATGTCCTGGCAGGGGCAAAAGGCGGCGTGTATTCCGGTTGAACCTCTGGAGGCAATGGCGGCGCGGCAGCCGAAATTCGGCAAGTCCCGTCTCGGCATTCTGATTGCGGCGGCCCGCGTCCTGCGCGAACGCGGCTATGAAGGGGTGACGTTACGGCATATTGGCGAAGTGGCGGGCATGGAAGCGGGCAGCATCTATTATCATTTCTCCTCGAAGGAGGAAATTATTGATGAGGTGCTGGCGCGCGGGCTGCGTGAAATTGCGGATGGTGTCGCGTCGGTGCTGGAAAATCGGGATAAATTTCCAGGCCCTGTGGATTGCATTGCGGCCGCTGTCCGCACCCATATGCTCTATCTGTTTGTCCGCAATGATTTCGTGGCGATGAATATCCGTATCTATGCCCAGCTCCCGCAAGCAGTGCAGGAACGGCATCGGCCGGTCCGGCAACGACTGGCAACTGTCTGGAGTGAATGCCTTGGCATTATCGGGGAGGCGGAGGAGTTTCGCGATAATATTGAAGTCCTGCCGACGCGGCAGCTCCTGTTGGGGGCGCAGAACTGGACGGCGCTGTGGTTCAAACCCGGTCGGGCGCCGGCGCCGGGAAACCGGACGGTGGACGATCTCGTCAATATGCTGCTTGTCATGTTTCTGGACGGTATAGGGGGTGAGCGGCTGAAAGGCCGCGGCGATATCACAGAACGCTAGTTGCATCGACGGTCAGTTAAGGGGGCGCGAATATTTCCACACCCGGGCGGGCGGCAGATTTCGGATCACCGTTGCGGCGCGCATACCCGTAATGCCAAGCTCCCGCGTGAGATTCTCCGACAGCGGCGGCCGCGCGGAATAGCTATATTGGATCAGCATTCCCCGCTCGTCCAGCAAGGCCAGAATCTGGGTCAGTATGCTGTGTTTTTCGCTTTTCTTCATATTGAGAAGCGGCAGGCTGGAAAAAACGATATCAAACGGCTGCGGTTGCTCCGTTTCGAGGATCGTCTCAAGAAACCGCGCATCACCGGTTATGACTTTGAGGTCGGGGAATTTGCTGGCTAAATTTGATGCCAGCCGGCAGTCCCGCTCCAGCAGGGAAAGCTGCTCCGGCTCGGCGCCCGCATCGAGCAGGGCTTCGGTAATAACGCCGGTTCCCGGGCCAATCTCAAGAATACGCTTGCCGCCAAGCTCCGCCGCCGTTGCCATGGCGCGCGCGAGTGGACGGCCACTTGGTGCGAGGGCTCCCATTCTTCGGGGGTTGCGTAAAAATGCGAATATAAAAGACTGATCCATATGAACATATGGCCATGCGAGGCCTGATTATCCTTTGGTGATAAGGTCTCTTCTGTTTTGGAAGCCTGCCAGATTTAATCACATTTTTATGACAAGTAAAACGGCTTTTGCGGTCTTTCCCGCGATGTCGGAAATTTCGGGCTGCCGATTTAGGCAGCCCGGAAAAATATGGCATTCACCTGTTTCAGGCGGCAAGGCCGCTCCGCAGGAGTTTGCCGGGCAATGCGGTTTCGATTTCCGGCGCAGTTGCGTTGCGATCAATCAGCAGCTTGCCATTGACGATGACCGATTGGATGCCGCTGGCCGGGGAGATCAGGCGGTCGCTGCCATCTGGCAGATCATAGACGCGCTGAAGTGTGCCCGCCGCAATTGTCGCCGGATCGAAGATAACGATATCGGCCATGGCCCCTTCGGCGAGGACGCCGCGCCCTTCGATGCCGAAAATCTGCGCCGGTTTCTGGGTCAGCATATGGATGGCCTGCTCCAGCGTGAGGGTGCCGCGTTCGCGCACCCAGTGGCCGAGCAGATGGGTGGAATAGCAGGCGTCGCAAAGCTGGCTCGCATGCGCGCCCGCATCGGACAGGCCAAGGACAAGATTGTCATCGACCAGCAGCTCGGCCACCTCTTCCTCATCATAATTGACGATAGGGAAGCGGAAGCGGGCCACAAAATCGGTTTCCAGTGACAGATCCAGCGCAAAATCGACCGGATCCTTGCCGACGCTGTCAGCAACCTCGCGAAGCGGCCGTTCATGCCATTCCGGATTATTCGGCGCCATGGAGATGACGCAGCGGTCAATCCAGCCCGCCACCGCATTTTTGGCTTCCGCCCCGGTATCCTTGCGGAAGGCATCGCGGAAGGCAGGGTCGCGGTAGATCGCCTTGCGGCCTTCTGTATCCGTCTCCATGATCTGTTTGAACAGCGGTCGCATCTCGAAGGGGAAGGGTTCGTTGAATTCGAAATCGAAATTGATCGGGCGGCAGGCCACCTGCGGATAGATCTTGACACCTTCGGCACGGAGCTTGGCGGTAGTCTCCTGATGGCGGCGGTGCGAGCCGGGGCCGGACATGCCCGAGAGCAGCGCGGTCCAGCTGATTGCCATATCGTGTTTTTTGGAGAGGGTGGCGAGCTGATCATGGAACAGGGTCGGGCCGACGGTCGCCTGAACAATTTTTCCGCCGCCTTCGCGCGCGGCGCCG
>CEOG01003882.1_pt1 | contig 16882 bp, 27 predicted proteins | sample 530301 | NCBI WGS metagenome assembly CEOG01 (sample SAMEA2619903, study PRJEB7988) | marine metagenome | biome: marine biome (ENVO:00000447); feature: surface water layer (ENVO:00002042); material: "saline water (ENVO:00002010), including plankton (ENVO:xxxxxxxx)" | depth 5 m | reverse complement strand
GAATACCCCGCTTCTCTTGCACATTCAGTCGGAGTCAACCGACCGTTTGATTTGCAAAATATTTCTACAAAGGCTTGTTGTCTATTTGACAGACCTGATCTATTTCTAGGCATTTTTAGTTTTATATACTATTTTCAGTCTTTTCAAAAGTCCTATATATATTTTAAAAAGTATATATATAAATAAATTTACTAATTCGTGAGAGAAACCTCAGATAGAGATGGGATTGTATGGGAGAGAAAGGTTACGTGGGTTACGTCATGGTTACGTCTAAAAAAGGGTAAAAAGTAACCATTAAAGTCAGTGTTTTCAATGACTTATTGTAAAAGTTACGTGGGTTACGTCATTTTTGAAATAAATTTCATTTTTATTTTCAAAAAAACTTTTTAAAAGTTCCATGTACCATGATCCGCGTAACTTGATCAAGTCCTCAACGGAAGTTATGTCTCAAGCTATTGAGGACTCGAACAAGATAATTACAAAATTAACATGCCCCACGGGCGCCTTAAACTGTCCCATAACTATTAAAACAGAAGCGTTTTACACAAGTGCTACGTATACACCGTTTCGTGTCCCTCACGACGGCAGGCCCACCGAAATGTAATTATTTTAAAACCCAACGCTCTAATTATTACACGCACGTATATCTGCCGACAATGAAGAGCGTTGGGGCATATTGGCGTGCAGGTCTGGTTCCTTAAACAGGGCTTTTCGTCCCCGTCGCTTTATCCTGCTCTCTACTTGTAATTTTTCAGTAGACCAGCCACCAATATAAGTACATAGTCCCACATTCTTGAGACAAAGTCAATGGTCAAAACTGTCGCACCTCAAAATCTATAAACCTCGGGAGGGAAAAAAGTTTTTCCCGCCTGCGTCAAAATGCGCATTTGACTTTATCTCATAAAAATGGGAAAATGGAGTATTGAAGAAAGGATACAGTATGGACATCGGATATAAAAAAGACGGCAAGTTCTACAAATTAGTCGTGGGCAAATCGAGGGATAAAGATTTACCCGACGTTTACTTTGTTCAACTTTATGCGTTTAACGAAGAATTTACAAAACGCGACATGTTACTGAACGCAGTAGTCGACAGTGTTGATATATTATGGGAGGGACAGGATGGAAACTAAAGCGGTAATACGTTTTTCCACGGCGTATGAAAAATTAGATAAAATTGAAAAGGACGTTCAAGAAGTTAAGAACTGGCTTCACGAAGATTGTATTGATAAAAATGCTAACGATCATATCGAGAAGTTAGAAAAGACGTTGCGGATGATTGACTCGCACCACGGTCTATTACTCTACGCCAAAGAAAAACATGGCGTCGACTTAGATGAGATATGGGATAGTTACTATATCAATGAGCGTGGTTACAAACCCGAGGAAATCTTGAAATGAACGAAAGGCAAGCGTTTGAAAACGTCGTCGATCATGTATTCGGCGACGATCAGAAAAAAACAAAAGAGATAGTTAAAGAACTAAGTATCTCGGTGGCATGTCTTCTGGATGATCTGGAAGACATTACCCAAAAGGATATTGAGCACATTCAAGACTTAGTTACTAAACTAGAAAACATTGTTGATCCAATTGGAGGGAATAATGAAACAAAAAGCCTTACAACAGGACATTGCAAGTGAACTAGAGTCGTTGACCTTTGACGAACTAGGCCAGATTGCGATGTTGATTAATGAGTTCTACTCTAAATCGAACGGAAAGCCGACAATCGTCATAAATATGTTCGATTATACAAATTAAAGGTCAAAAAACCCATTTTAAAGACCGCTGAGGGGGTGTTTATATGCCCCCTAGTGTCTTTATACCCTGTAATTATAGGGATCTTCTGATGAAATTAGGTAATGTACCCTCTTCACGATACCAAGCGAGAGCCGCTTGCCAATCTTTTTTGTATTCTGATTTTAAAAAGTCCTTGAACTCTTCTTCTTTTTTCTCATCACTTTTAAAAAAGTTTAAGAAATGATCCATGGATCGTTTGGTTAGATTAAACATTTTGATTCTCCTTCATGTGACACTTTTATCGGGTCCCCGAGCCGTGATCCATTGTTGATTTCGCACGACAGGTATGTTAGAATCCCATAAAGAAAGGATAGTAAAAAATGAAAAGAAGTCCTGTATACGAATATTCCGACAAGAGAATGTCGGTTCAATATAAACGAGATCAAGAAAAAAGATTTCGGGCCCGACAATTAGCGAGTCGACTCATGGGCAAAAATTACTTTACCAACATGCAAGAAGTCATGTTACAATCAGCAATAGAAATGTCGGAGAGAAGAGATGAACAATAAATACGGAAGAAACGGAAAGATGTATCCATTAGAAATGAACCAAAAGACGTTATTCTTTTTACAAATGTTTTTACATCAATATAAACATCAAGGTTTAAGAGATACCGACGAAAAAAGAAGAGCGTACGATCATGCCATGGATCAAATTCGAAAAGGAATTGCGAAAGTCTATGCGCATCAAGCAATGAACGGTTTAAAACCACCGCGAACATATAACTTTAGGAGTAAAAGCAATGGGGAAAGTTAAAGCGTATTTTATGGAAATGGATGAAGACGCCAAGACCATGAAAGAAGAAGAATTTATTAAAAAGTACGGCGAGCAATATCATTACGTCTGGCGCAATGAACAGATTTGGCTCGCGTCGGAAAAAAAGAAAGGCATCGAATTAGATCGTGATCCCGATGACCTACATGAGATGTGGGAGGGCGGTGGATGAAGTGTTACCACTGCAACGAAGAAATAATTTGGGGAAATGATTTCGATTTAGAAAAAGATGAAAACGAAGAGTATGGAATCTTATCCGTGTTGCATTGTCCAAACTGCGATGCTCTTCATGAAGTATATTATCCAAGGAAAAATTTAGAAGGAAATGATGAAGGACAAGATTAACCCCAACTACTACCGTGGCAGTATAGAAGTCGCGGACTTTATCCGTGAATATAAATTAGATTACTTTGAAGGTAACGTGGTCAAATACATTTCGCGTTGGCGAAAGAAAAACGGTATTGAAGACTTAAAGAAAGCGCAGTGGTATCTAAATTATTTAATTAGATCGCAAGAAAATTAATCTTCGTAAAGAGGCTTATTGGTTAATCGAGCCATTCCCGCCGCTTCACTTAACATTTTCGCGACGACATTAGCTTGTTCGGGCGTATCAAAAGATACATAATCACCTTTTTGAATAGCATATTCCATTGCCTTATCCCCTAGATCAACAAGCTTACCTTCAATCATTCGAACAGTAGGATACAAAATTTCTTTTCCTTGATACTCATTACTCTGAGTAAAAATACTTTTACCGTTTAGTGTAGGTGTAGAAGGATCTAAAGCTCTCTTCACCCAATCTAATTCTAATAAGTTATTAAAGTTATCTTCCATAATTAACGATCGTATAAAGGTCTATCGACGATGCCGCCCGCGGCTTTCATCATGGTGGCTTGCTCATCCTTACCTCTTCTGGCACCCGATACTCTAAACCCACCTACTTTAGTCGCGCCTGTATATTCTTTAATGGCGTCTTTTATTTCTTTGTATTCTTGAGGACTAAAAGAACCATCAACGGCAGTTAATTGATCAACAAAAGCGACACCCTTATCTGTTAAATATCCATATGCATAACCTTGCGAACCGTCTTTACTTTTAAACCCTAGATTAAAACGAGGATCATCACCATGCCCTTCAATAGGTTTAGGATCACCGAATATTTCTGATTGTGTTCGATCAGACTCCGCATTGTATGTAGAGTAGTTTATATAATTTTGAATGTCCTCACCCATTTCTAAATCACGGGCCCGACGATTAGCAAAATTTATCACAACACCAGAATCAGTGCTGATTATTTCAGAAGTGTCTTGAGGATTATTGGTTTCCGCATTAATTTTATCCAATAATTTTTGAGTTCTGACTGTCGGTTTATTATTTTCAATCGCTTGATTTTGGTATCCGCTTTTCTTACCTAAACTATAAGGAATATCGTATTGATTAATATTTTTCTTTTCGAACTGATCATAGGTTAAATCAATAACTTCATTAGTATTAGGATTGATTAAGTAATGATGTGTTTCGCCCGGTTTTAAAGCTTCGGGAAATTCTTTATGAGTTAACATTCGAGGAACATATCCACTATCCTTACCACCTAATTCAAACCAAGCCGCTTGTGTTGTAATAAAACAATGCCCTGTTGTATCACCTGCTTTACACGGTGCATCTTTTTTATAATCCTTACCTAAAAGATCGGGTGTTAAATGCTTATTAATAACTCTCGCTAAATCAAATTGTTTGACATCAACGGCACCACCATCGACAAAAAACTTTGTTTCATTAGCAAAAGTAATGTTGTCATACACGGGATGAACTTTATTACCCATTTTTATTTCACCTACCTTGTCTCCTAAAATCATGTGCTTAGCTTTGGTTGTTGGTTTTAATCGTGGTTCACTTTTTTCATTCGGATAATAAGCCATATCAACAGGAAGATTAAAATCTGTTCCTAAGGAATAATGGTGAATGCCTTTATAAACATTAGAGATAATGGTTGGAGTATTTTGTAATACATCCTTACCAATCTTTTCATTGAATACTTTTGTTTCATCGAACTGATAACCTTCGGGTTCTTTGACCCATTCCCAGTTCTTCATCATGTTACCGTCTTTATACAAAGGATACTTTTTATTGAGATTTACTTTTACCAGTGTAGCTCCTTTTGGTGCAGAGTCTAAATAGGATTCATCATCTAAAGTTTGATTAGCAACTTGTAAACTACCTTTATCATAAGTGTCACTAATTCTTATTTGAGCTTTTTCAAATTCTTGACCTGTTATGTCACTAACATTTCCCTCACTATCGGTTGCACGATAAAAGTTTTCTTTGCGATCGAAGATGCCCGCAAGTTTTTGAGGAACAGGAAACACATCATAAATTTTATCATCTTCATCAAAATCCACGGTGAGAATATTAGGCATAGGAGCTGCTTCTGTAAACCCAACATCACCCACATTTACTTTTTGTTCTTCTTGTTCCGTGAACGGCGGTAATTGAGCAATGCCTTCTGACTCACTAAACCCTTCTTTGATCTCCGTGCCTACTTCTGACGGTTTGGTTATTAAAGGATCTCTTAACATCTCCCCTCTTTCTTCTTCACCCTCAAAGTCAATCATGGCACTTCCACTAGGTTTACCACCTTCTAAACCTTTTCCAATATCTTGAGCAATGGCAGATGCTTCGTCGTCCCCGATCACTGCTTCACCAATCTGACCAACTGCACCTTGAGCAATTTTATCCGCGGTCTCGGGATCAACACCCGCCGCTTTCAATCGATCAGCAACTTTTTTAACATTAATCTCTTTGGTTAAATCTTCTGACGCTCGAGATATACCCGTAGTTCCTGTTACGGCTTTGAACAAATCTTCAATACCCTCGGGTTTTTGTGAGCCGACATAAGCCGCTCCCGTCATTCCGGGAACTAAAGAGACTAAGCCACGAAGAACATTGAGCGCTACCATGCGCACAATATAACTTATTTTAACGCTTTTTTAAATTCTCTAATAATGTTATTGGGATTTTTTAGGTATTTCTTACTACGAATATGGATCTCATCCTTCTCATTCATCATGATAAACCACCGATCAAGGTGTTTCCATTTCTCTCGATTGCTAATCTTAGGGGGAACATGACGTCGTTCTTCATTGCTTTTGGTTCCTTTGCAATCAACAAAAACAGATTTCCCCGACGCTAAGTTCACGACTACAAGATCAATGGGTCCGAGTTCCGTGGAGTTTGAATAAACGACATAGTTCGGATCTAAATCTTCTAAATACTGCGTAATCATTCTTTCTACTTTTCGACCAAACTTTTGTCTGGGTTCTATGAAGGGCATCGCCGCTCAGTATTGACTCGCCCCGTGATTATATTGCGGAGGAAAGGATACAGGGCTTGGGATAGCTCGAACAACGATGCCACTTTTTAAGAGGGATAAGTAAGGAGTGAGCTATCCAAACTGTTAAAACTCGTGTTTCTGGTCTTCAAAAAATTTTGGATCTTGATCAACTATCTGTGTCTTACGTTCCGTGAGCCATGCTTCAATGACTTTGATTGAGTCTTCTAAATTATCTCCTACGTCATAGCGAGCGTAGGCAATCAAGTCACTAATGGCTTTCTTCAACTGTGGATTCATGGTGGACTCCATTCGGTTTGGGCGTAACGCCGTTAATACGTTCGTATTCACTATCAATTAGATAACGAATAAACGATCCCATGGACATGTAACGTTCTTTGGCCATTGGGGCAGCTTTATTATAACTTTCTATTCGGACTGCAACCGACTTATATTTTTCGGTATTCATGGGATTATCTTATAAAATTATTACGACTTTTGCAACTAAATACGATACAATCTGTGGATGAAAGTTTTTCTAATAATAATCGTATGTTTGCAAGATTCTTTCTTAGATTTAAATAAAACATGTATTAATGTTCCGATGAAAGAACAATTTCAATCGGTTCCCGAGTGTATGTACTTTGTCGAAGGGTTTAAACAACGTAACTATAATCCAGAAATCTTTATGACGGGTTTCTGTACAACCAAGGGAACTATTTAGGTATCATTTTTTTATAAGGTTCGGCATTACCATTTTTAGCAACATACCACGTATACTCTGTTGCAGAGTTCATCCATATCTGATTATCAATTTTCATTTCTTTAAATGTATCGTTAACTGCTTGGTTAACACTTTTCCAATTATAATCATCACCGATCATTACACCGTCGGGCTTTAACTTTGGCCACCAGTTCTTAATATCATCACATACTTCATCATAGGTATGAGCACCGTCAACACACACGGCATCAAGCGATCCATCTTCAAAACGATCTAAGAAATCTTGATTGTCACTACGTCCTTGCATAGGGATTACCATTTCACGACCAATAAAAAATCGTAAGTTTTCTTTAAATATTTCATACATATTCGATAAGTCTAAGTGTGCGTGTTCTTTACCACTACCTTCCCATGTATCAATACAATATATCTTTACCTTTTCCTTGTTCGCGTTCCAAAATGATGTCGCTAAGAAACTTGTTGAACGACCCATAAATGATCCGATTTCCACGATCTTTGATTCATCGGGCAAGTTACTCGCTAGCTGAGCATACGAGTCTATGTAATTAAACCACCCGGGGATTTTATGATAAGTGAGTTCCATTATTCTTTTACTCCGTCTATATGATTGATAATTAAATCACCACCGTTTTCTACTTCTGTTAATTCTTCCTCCCAACCTTCAAAATATATTTTCATATCTCGAGAGAATTTTACTTTTACTTCGTGATGCTTCATTTGCTCATAAAAGAAATCACTGTTAGTAATGAATGTACAATCCGTACCCAAGTAACGTCTTTCTTTCTCATCCTTCCTAATAGGAACAATGATTTCAACGTATTCGTAAAAGCCATTTTCCTCGGGATAGTATCGCTTTCTTTTTTCTTTCTCAAAATCGATAATCACTGTTCAGCAGATTGTTCGTACATCCCCTTTAATTTAAAAATCTCTTGTCTCATTTCTTGTTTATCATCACATAGTTCTTCAATCTTTTTTAATGCTAGCTGATATGTTGCTTGCAGAGACTCCAGTGCCTTCTCTAGATCATGTATTCGTTCCATAATTAACTCCTTGTTATTTTCTTGCTTTACCGTATCCACGTTTCGCGAGACGTCCAGCTAATTTTATTTTCTTGTTTTTCTTTGGGGAAATTATTTTATTTCCTTTTCTTTTTTTGTTGACGGCACCACCAGTAGAACCTTTGCTAGGTGGTTCTTTTCCTTCTAATGCTTCATTCAAAAAAGCATCGAGTGCATCATCAAACTGTTTTTGAATTCTCTTTCTTTCCTCGGGATCTTTAATTTTTTTAATATCTTCCTTAGACATATTTATTTGATTTTCCGCCATTTCTATCATTTCGTCTGTATACGGAAGATTAAAACTAAAATTACCCATAACGACCCTTATACACTACTCATCTTTCAAGTTCAATTCTTTTATCTCGCCCCAGTTAGGGCCAACTTCAACGTCAACCTTTGATTTTACCCTAAGTTCGACACAATTTTCCATAACATTTTTTATTTCTTTTGCTTCTTTTTCGCTTGACAAACTTAAATCTAATTCATCATGAACTTGAATATGAGCTAGGTGCCCTGCTTCATATAAATCCACCATGGCCTTCTTTGTTTGATCCGCCGCGCTACCTTGAATTAATCTGTTCAATGCTTTGTAAGTAAAGGCACGTTTGATGTCTTTCCCATACTCTCTTTCTGCTTCAGGCTTAGGTAAAGGTTTGTTGATACCAAACTGATTAGGTTCCCATAATTCAAAACGACAGACACGACCGAGTAAAGTTCTGACTGTGCCTACGTCACCTGCTTTTTTTGATGCCTGATCAATTAACTGTTTGACAAATGGAACGCGAGAGTGATACTCCTCGAACAATGCAGACGTATCATCAACATCAAGACCGAGTTCACTACTTAGCTTTCCCTTACCCATGCCATACATCATACCTAAATTTATGGTTTTCGCCTGCTTACGATCAATCCCCGCCATATCAGCCACGACTTGGTGGAAGTCGGCGTCGGTATCTTCGTATGCTTGTATCACTTCGTCGGCACCTCTTAAACCGCCCATAGTAAGTTTTGCAAAGTGAACTAAAATTCTTGGTTCCTGTTGTGAGTAATCAAACGTACCCCAACGACAACCTTCTTCTGGTATAAATAAACTTCTGATCAGTGGTCCAAGAACCTTGTTTCTTGCAGGAACTTGTTGAAGATTAGGACTACTGTAACTAAATCGCCCGGTCACTGTCCCTCCACTTTCACCTCTCATCTGATGAATTTCAGCATGAATTCTACCTTTGTGTTCGTGTTTTAAAATTGTATCAATAAATGTTGTTCGTGCTTTGTTTATCTCTCTCGCTTCATTAACCATTTTGGCGATGGGTGAAGGGTGAGTCGATAAGAAATGTTTGTTGAATGAAGGTTCATTAGACCTCGGTGTTTTAGGATAAGTAATGTCTTTAGCATCGAAAGCCTTTGCAATCGATCGAGCTTCCCATACGCTGATTTCAACTCCCGTATCTCTTTGAATTTGGCGTAGTATTTCCTTCTCCTTTTGATGAAGTTCGCCTTTAATCTTCTCTGCTCTTTGTATGTCAACCCGTACTCCTTTCTTCTTCATTTCTAATAAGACAGGAAACAATCTTGTTTCTAAGTCAAATATATGAGTTAACTCTTGTTTTGTAATTTCTACACGTAGATGATTCCATAGCCTTAATGTAACGGCGGCATCTTGTTCAGCATAAGGTCCGACGTGCATAGGAGGTAATCGATACATTTCGCCTTTAGCATCCACACCCCATTCACGAGCGGCTTCATACAATAGTGCTTCTGATTTTGTTTCACCTAAATAGTGTTTGGCTAATTCATTCAAACTATATCTCATCATATTTTCATTGACGAGAGGAGCGGCAATCAAGGTATCTAATATTTTCCCATTGATGTTTAATCCCATACCACAAGTAATCCAACCCACATCATACATTGCATTGTGAAATATTTTATCAGCGGGAGTATTGAGAACTTCTTGAAACCATTTCTTAAAAACTTTTTCATCAAAGTTACCGCCACCGTCGTGACGAATAGGATAGTATGCTTGCCAACCCTCAACTGCGATAGCGACACCAATGACATATCCTTTTCCTGTTGCCCAACCGGGACCAATCTCTTTGATGTGTGGATCACAAGTTTCTAAGTCAATAGCAATTTCTTTTGCGCCGGATAAATCAGGAAAGTCTTCGGGAGGAAGCCACTCACTCGGCGGCTGAAAGATTGGAATTTGTATACCCATTAGTGTACCCTTTGAAATAATTCGGAAAACTCTCTGTTAGAGTTCGATCGAACAATATGCAAATTTTCTTTTGCTCTTGTTACTCCTACATAGAATACCCTACGTTCATCATCTTTATCTTTCCAATAAGAGTCGTCTGCCTTCTTAGAAAGATCCGTTAGTAACATGACGTTATCAGCCTCCCCACCTTTAGCGCCATGAATAGTCGAAAGTTTGATCCGTGGTTCGTGAGATAAGTCACTTTCTCGACGCAACACTGCGGACAAATAAAACTTTTTAGTTTCTGGAATCTTTGTTAGTGCGTCTTGCCACGGTGTGTTTTTCTCTAAATACAAACCATGATCGCTCACTAATTCCTCATACGTAAACAATTCTTTTTGTACATTCTGCATTTGTTTGTGTCTTCTTTCGATCTTTGGAAGATAATAATAAATATTTTTTACATCGTCTAGAGTTATTAAATTTTTACGTTGTAATTCTTCCCATGCACGTACTGCTTTGAATAAACGATCACTAACAGAGCGTTGTTCGTTACGCTTGTAGTAATAACCTTCTGACTTTAAATAGTCTTCTATCTGATCAAGAATATAATTCGTACGACCTAGGATCATCCAGTCACCGTTTGATAATGGTTTTAAATGTCTTGTAGGTAAATATTTAACTGTACCTTCTTCTTCTCTAGGACGCCAGTGTTTAAAAACTCTTTTTGATACAGGCATGATAATATTATTAGCGACACGCTGAACAGATTTTGGTATTCTATAAGACTGACCTAAAACTACTTTTTCCCCTTCCATATTTACTAGGAAGTCACTACGAGCCCCCGCCCATTTAAAAATAGCTTGGTCATCATCTCCCGCGATGTAAACTCTCTTTACTTTTTTTGAGAGCTTTTCAACTAATTGCCACTGTAACCAAGATAAGTCCTGTGCTTCGTCAATAATTATTACTTCTAACCCCACGTTCATATCACGCTTGTTAAACTCAATGAGCATATCTGTGTAATCAAACTTAAAACGAGGACTATTGCCACCAAACTTGTAGTCTTGTAACCCCTTAGCAATATATTCTAGCTTTAATAAACCACCTTCTAAATGCCCGTCATGTTGTTGAAACTGTTCTTGAATAGATACACCGTTGATTTTTGCTAAGTCAATCAATGCCGTAAACTGATCATCGGGAAAGCCTGCGCCCAATGTATTAATCTTACGGTTTGGATTTGATAGACGTATCTGTAATTTATCAGATAAGTAACGATAATCCTCGTCACTCATTACATCACCTTCAGATAAACCAATCGAATGATAAGCTAGACTGTGAAGTGTTTGAAAGTGTTTAAAGTTCTTTTTAGAAATAGAGGGAAACTTACCTAAGGCTCTTGCTAAAGCTTCTTGTGCTGCTTTTCTTGTAAATGCAAAGTATCCTATTTTTGCGGGATCGACTCCTTGCTCCACCTCCTTTGCAAAGACCTCATCTAAAAGATAAGTGGTCTTGCCAGTGCCGGGCGGACCAAAGATAATCTTCCTCAAAACGGTAAACTCTCCTCCATGTCTGGTGTTTCTAAATTTAATTTATCCGTTTTATTGTATGGCACATACCACATAAAAACAGTCTTGTTTTTTATTTTCTTTCTGGTATCGCCACCGCCCATTTGTTTAATACGAGCAGACATCTGTGTTGTTGTAAAATCTTTAAACTGTTTCTTACTTAAAAAGTCTTGTAACGAGTTTAATTTAAAGTAAGCCATGCCTTCTTCAAACCAAGCCTTACCAATATGTATCTCTTCTATGTTCATTGCTTCACCTTGATCACCCAAGAAACTATCTAGTAAAGAATCAAATCTTCCCTCTTTTGTAATCTCTTTCGGCATCTCAATGATTTCTACATTCGCAATTAGTTCTTGTAATCGTTGTATCCAATCACGAGGATTTAATCTGTTCGGAATAATATTTAATTGATCCATACAAGATTGAATAAATCTATTCTGATCATACAAATCTTTTGTGTTTAAAGATAAACGACGTCCGTCGATATTCAAAAACCATTGTGATTCATCTGATTGATATTTTGTTAAGTCAGACATCTCATGTTGAAAGTCACCACCAATACCAAACTTACGAAAACGACAAGTGCTTGATGCACAGTGTGATTTCATTGGTTGATCTTTACATTTGTATTGATATTCATTTCGTTCGTGTTGACGTACTGTCTTTTGTATTTGTGCAGAAGCCAACGGCGGTTGCATATACTTTAAATTAAATTCATCTAATTTATTCTGCCAATCATCGGGCCACTTCTTCTTTGCATAGACGGCATATTGAAAGAGAGCATTATCTCTTCCACCTTCGGGAATACCTAATGACATCATCATCTGTAAACAAGGGGGACCGTCTTCTAATTCATCTACTTGTTTCTTTGATTCTATTTTTAATTGACTGATCTGTTCTGCTGATTGTACGTACGTATCATACATATCGAAGAATTCTGGTAAATCCAAAGCCTCTCCACGATCGTTAAAAGCATATCTCATACCCGTTAAACCGTTAAAATATGGAAGATTTAAGAAATTTCCTGTATCACCTCTATCGGCAAGTATCTCAATTTGTTTGGGAAATACTTCACAATCCGCATAGCCTAGTAACGCCGCAATTTCTTCTAGTTTGTCTTTTAATATTTTTGCTTCTACAGGTTCACTCGTAAATATAAATAAGTGAGCACCACCACTCTTTGATCGACAAACAATCAAAGGTAAATTTAAATCTCTAATCTTTTTGATCAGTGCTCCGTGATCCAAGGGATATGTATCGATATCAATACACCCCCAACTACATGTACTCGGCGTAATGATCTCGCCGTCTAAATCTTTTATTGCATCTCTTACAGGAATAATTCCTAGACTTTCCTCTCCGTCTAGATGTTTCTGCCACAGTTCATCAGTGACAGGTTCTTTTTTAATAAAGGCTTTTCCTTTTTGTTTGACCCCATTCTGTGTATCCCCTTTTTTATAAACACCATGGGCGCGATCTAAACCACTGAATATTTCTTTAAACTTTTCTATCATGAATTCTCCTTGTGCGTCTTGACCATGAGTGGCAAAAATTAAGAGGCAGACTATACCCTCGGTCCCCACTCATGATCTTTATAGCAGGATCAACGCGAACCCTGTCATGATGGACCGAAACCTAGAACGGCACGTCTCCGCTAGGTTTGTTATCATCCTGTTCGTGTTTCACGGTTTCTTTACCGCTTCTTACAGATTCAGAGAACTTCTTTGCTTGCGCATATAAGTTAGCATCTGCGTCTGTAATCCACTCACCGGCAGTGATATCCCAGCCATGCCATTTTCCTTTGTCATTACCCTCAAGAGCAGTCTTCAAGTTATAAAATCTTGAGAATGCCGGAGGATTGTATGGACCATTCTTACCCTGTAAGACTAATCCATTCATCATCGAATTCCACTTTCTGCTCTTTTTAAGCTGAGTAGATTTCATGATGATGACTGCGGGAGAAACTTGTCCGTCATCTCCTACTACTAACACAAAGTGATTAGCACAGGTTTCAATGTAGTTACCGTTCTCTAATCTATCTTTGTTGTTATTATCCCTAGTGGTTTTGGTTAGGATATCAGAGTCAGAACCATACACGTTGACTGGTGCACCGGATCCTTGTCCTCTATCTTGCCATTCCACATATTGTCTAACGTAGGCACAAGGTAATACCTTAATTCCCTTTGTACCATCAAACAATTCACCCGATACAGTATTGTAGATCATACCGGCTTTCGCATCAGCGATCTCATTTAGTTCGGGAGATAAAGCCATTAAGACTTTTATTCTAGGTGTTGCAAGGTCTTCTTGTTGAATCCCTTCTAACCCTTTAGCCGCATCATCTTCTAAGAAGCTTGCCGCCACCATTGCAGTTTCTTTTTTGACAGTTACTGCACCTGTCTCTGTTTTAGCATTTGCCATTATCGTTTTTCCTTTTACGTTTTCGTTATTTTCGTTTTGTTACCTATAAAGACTCCAAAAGTATCCATGGGGATACCGGTGCCTTGAGCCACTTGCTCTTTTGCAAAGGCTTTGAGTGTCATAGGTTCCACCCATTCTTTCTCCGCTAGATCGAGACCAATGTCTTCAGCACGTTTCTTAAAGTCCTGTGCTTTGTCATCTTCACCTCGACCGAAGTTCGCAGAAAGATTATGTTTGATGAGATCACCATGGCCATTCTCACGTAACCATGAAAATGCCTTCTCTTTGTTTTCTTCAGTAATTCGAGCTTGAACAAATTCTGCTATCTTTAATTTAGAACCATCATTGAGTTCTACAGATTTTAATCCAAGTTCGTTCATCTTTTCAGGGATGACCTCCATCGATAACTTGTCAGCTTTTTTCTTGAGTTCTTTGACTGTGTCTTCGTATGACTTGATATCGTTCTCAAGATTGCTGAGTTCTTGACAAAGTGAACTTACTTCATCAAGGTTGTTGTTGCTAATATTGATTTTAGCATCATCTTCAAAATTCATCATGCTTTAATCCTTTCTCATGAATATCGAATTCTACAGGATAGTAACGCATTTCACGTTTATCCCACTTTAAGCATTTAACTTTACCACGATTAACATCAGATGCAATAGCGCAAGCAAGACCCATTGCCACAGGGTCACCCATTAAGAGTAAATAATCATCGTCATTAAAGTTTTTTAATTTCTCTTTTAAAATTCTAACCGTCGGTGCCGACGATAAAACAATTTGTCTATTATATTCTAATAATAAAACCAATTCGCCATATTTTTCAGCGGATAAAATGTTTTTGCCTAAAGCTTCTTGTACTACGTATACTGCCATAATATTTTCTGATTGAACTATAAAATAAAAAATATAGATTAGCTAGTAGAAATTTAAAAAAGGATTACTGATGGATTACAAATTTAAAACAATGCCATACGAGCATCAATTAAAAGCATTGGGTGCGTCGTGGAACAAAGAAGCGTTTGCCTTGTTTATGGAAATGGGAACCGGTAAATCCAAAGTTCTCATTGATAATATCGCAATGCTTTATGACAAAGGAAAAATTAACGGAGCCTTGATCATTGCTCCCAAAGGTGTGTATCGTAACTGGGAACAGTCTGAGATACCAACACACATGCCCGACCATGTTGATCATCATATTGTGACATGGTCACCTAAAACTACCAAAGCAAATCTTAAACAATTGTCGGACATGTTTACGATCAAAGATAAGTTAGTTATCTTCTTAATGAACATCGATGCCTTTGCAACAAAGAAAGGAATACAGATTGCAAATAAGTTTCTTAGTGGCTTTGTCGCTCTTATGGCTGTCGATGAAAGCACAACAATTAAATCTCCGACTGCTCAGCGAACAAAAAATATTATCAAGTTACGACAGCTTGCTAAGTATCGTCGTATTTTAACTGGTTCACCTGTTACTAAATCTCCTATGGATTTATATACACAGTCTTATTTTCTTGATCCTTATTTCTTAGACTTCTCTTCTTTTTACACTTTTAAGGCAAGATATTGTCAGTTAGTGAATAGAAACATGGGTAGTCATAGTTTTAAGCAGATTGTGGGATATCAAAGACTGGATGAATTAAATTATAAGGTAGATCAATATTCTTATCGTGTATTGAAATCTGATTGTTTAGATTTACCCGACAAAGTGTTTACCAAAAGAATTGTAGAGATGACACCCGAACAAGCGAAGATGTATGAAACCATGAAGCGTGAAGCGATTGCCGAGATCGAAGGCAAAGAAACTTCTGTGACCACGATGCTTGCACAGTTAGTCAAGCTACATCAAATTGTTTGCGGTAGTGTGATTGTTAATGATGGTGAGATCAAAGAAATACCCAACAATAGAATTGGTGAACTGTTAAATTGTTTAGAAGAGATTGATGGCAAGGTTATTATCTGGGCCGTGTACCGTCATGATATCATGAAGATTACTCAAACCTTAGCTGAGAAGTACGGTGCAGAAAGTGTTGTATCTTTCTTCGGGGATACTAAAGCAGAAGATAGACAAGAAGCCGTCAAGAACTTTCAAGACGAAAACAACCCTATTCGTTTCTTTGTCGGTAATCCTCGTACTGGTGGTTTTGGTTTAACATTAACTCGAGCACATCATATGATTTATTATTCAAACTCTTATGACTTAGAAGTAAGACTACAATCAGAAGATCGCGCACATCGTATTGGTCAAACTAATAAAGTGACTTACATTGATTTAGTGACAGAGAAAACTGTTGATGAAAAAATTATTAAAAGCTTGAGAAATAAAATTGATCTTGCAACAAAAGTTTTAGGTGAAGATTATAAAGAGTGGTTAGTCTAGGTTACTTGATTGATAATATCTTCGTAAGAAACTAGATTACCACCAATGCCAGAGGGGTATATAATCGGCGTTGGTGTGTTGCTGTCGTAGCCTGCAAGAAACTGAGGTTCCTCAACCGGCGGTGCAACAGGTTCTGCAACACCGAGAGACGAGCTTACAAGATTATTATCAGTGCCTCTGTTTTGATTTTGAGCTAAAAATATATTTTGTAATTCCATTCCTTCTGGAGTTCCTGCAATGCCTAAATAGTCCCCACCGGTCGGTGAAAAATTAGTTTCCTCATCCAAGAGTCGAGGAGGAGCAAAATAATCTGCATAATCTGTATCAAAATAATTAGTCATTGGTTCAGGAGTATCGTCTCTTGAAAATGCGTTTTTGAAAGCGCCTGTGATTCCTACGTCGCCAGAAAGAACTTTCTCTCCAAAGCTACCTAGTCCACCCGCTATGTCTGTGAAAACATCCTTAAAACCACCTGTGCTTTGTATTTGTCCGTCTCTAGTTAAAACAACAGGAGCTTTGTATTTAGACATTAACATCGCCGCCCTTTGTTTTTGATCAAAGCTTAAATTTTTAAAATCTTCTTGAGTAAGAGGAGTGTTTTTAGTGGATTCC
>CEOG01037695.1_pt1 | contig 16885 bp, 15 predicted proteins | sample 530301 | NCBI WGS metagenome assembly CEOG01 (sample SAMEA2619903, study PRJEB7988) | marine metagenome | biome: marine biome (ENVO:00000447); feature: surface water layer (ENVO:00002042); material: "saline water (ENVO:00002010), including plankton (ENVO:xxxxxxxx)" | depth 5 m | reverse complement strand
GTGACCGCGGAGGGATTCAAACCCCCAACCCTCAGAGCCGAAATCTGATGCGCTATTCAGTTGCGCCACGCGGCCTTGTCATTCCCACAAAAGCGGAAATTCAATTTATATATCTAAGAAAGTCTTGACTTTACAATTGTTGAAATGGTTTTGCCATCTGCTTTTCCTGCAACCCTTGCGCTGGCCAAGCCCATTACTTTTCCCATATCGGCCATAGAGGAAGCCCCACTTTCAATGATGATTTGATCAACAATTTTACCCACTTCTTCTTCACTTAATTGTTTTGGTAAAAACTGTTCTATCACCTGTGCTTGGGCCAATTCTGGCTCGGCAAGATCCTCGCGCCCCTGCTCTTTATAAATTGCGGCACTGTCCCTGCGTTGCTTTACCTGCTTTTGTAACAATTTTATTTCTTCCTCTTCGGTCAAATCTGCTTTGGAACCCGTTTCGGTCTGTGCCAAAAGCAGGGCAGATTTTACGGAACGCAAAGCTTCCAAAGACTGGGTGTCCTTAGATTTCATTGCGGTTTTCATTGCATCCATTATCTTTTCCTGTAAGCTCATTCCATTGTTTTTAATAGCGTACGAAGATACTTAATTCAACCGAAATTCGAAATAGTATTATTAGTTTTATAAATGAATAGATTTTACAAAAAAGGCCCAAACTCAATTAAGAAATTCGGGCCCCTGCTTTAAGTGAAAAAAATATCACTTAGTCAACATTATCGTGTAAATATGAATTGTTCTTACGCAATTCAATTTCATCATCTTCTGTATTTACAGATGTTCTAGAAATGTTAGGTTCGCTTTTTGTTTCGTTAAGATCAATGCCCATACGTTTATAAGCAGGTTGCTTTTCAATCTCATCGATACGGGAAGGACTGTTTTTGAATTTATAATTAAACTCCTTCATTTTTCTTTTACGTTCTTCAGTACGGTCGCTCAATATTTTTGAAATCGGTGAATTTAATGGATCTTCTTCACCTTGGGTTTCCACTTCTTTTGAATTGGGTTCCGCAACCGTTCGTTTTTCGAAAATAATTTCTTCCTCTTCTATTTCTTCGGCAACCAATTTTGCAGGCTTGGCATTATTTAATTGATTTTCTACTTCTTGGTAGTCATCCAAGCTATAACGCTTTATTCCTTCACCAGATACTTCGGTAACCGGGATAACCTCAATGTGATCCTGAACTTCTATCTCGCCCAGATCAAAGAAAACAGTTTCCTCCTTTTTTTCCTTTTCAGAAGATTTTTTTGAAGCTGAGTTTATAGGAAGATCAAACATCAACATCTGCTCATCACTTTCTTCGGAAGAAGGTGTAACAGTTTCAGAATCCTTTTCGGTTTCCTTCTTTGGAGCTTCAAGAATCACAAATTCGTTAACGTTAATTTTATTGACTTCCACTTGATTGAATTCCTCTATATTCTTTGCTTCCACTTCTTCATAAGAAACATTAAGGTTCTTCAACAATTCCGAAGTTTTAATGTAGCCTTCAAATGGCAGTTTCTCTTCCACTTCTGCAGTATCAAAAAGTGTGTGTTTTACCACTGGAGCTTCGGCTCTAGGTTTTGTGCTTAAAGGTTGCTCTGGCAATCGTACTGGGCTAGCTGTTGCCTTTGGTGTAAGACTCTGTTCTGCTCTTTGTTCATCCTCAAGTGTGTGGATTATTTTTTTTGTTTCAGTATTTACTATTTCGTTTTGCTGTTCCACATTGAAACCCGTTGCAATAACAGTGATTGAAATAGAACCCTCAAGACTTTCTTCTTCACCCACACCCATAATGATATTCGCGCTGTGGCCAGCTTCATCCTGGATGTGATCACTGATTTCGCCAATTTCATCTATGGTGATTTCATCAGAACCAGAAACGATAAGCAGCAATACGTTTTTGGCGCCTTTTATTTTATTATCATTCAATAAAGGAGAATCCAATGCTTTGCCAATAGCTTCTTTGGCTCTATTGGCGCCAGAAGCAGTGGCGCTCCCCATTATGGCCGTACCACTATTGGCAAGTACGGTTTTTGCATCACGAAGGTCAATGTTTTGCGTGTAGTGATGTGTAATAACTTCGGCAATACCACGAGCAGCGGTGGCCAAAACCTCATCAGCTTTTGAAAAACCTGCCTTAAAACCAAGGTTTCCATATACCTCTCGCAGTTTATTATTGTTTATTACTACTAAGGAATCCACATTTTGGCGCAGTTTTTCAACCCCAATTTGAGCTTGGTCGTTTCGAGTTTTTCCTTCAAACTGGAATGGAATGGTTACAATTCCAACCGTCAGGATATCCATATCTTTGGCCATTTTTGCAATAATTGGCGCTGCACCAGTTCCGGTACCACCGCCCATTCCGGCAGTGATGAAAATCATTTTGGTATTGGTGGTGAGCATACTGCGGATTTCTTCCATGCTTTCCACGGCAGACTGTTCACCAACTTTAGGGTTAGCACCGGCTCCCAGACCTTCGGTGAGCGAAACCCCCAATTGGATCTTAATAGGCACAGGGCTATTTTCCAAGGCTTGGGCATCTGTGTTGCATATTACAAAGTCAACTCCCTTTATGCCCTGGCTGAACATATGGTTAATGGCGTTACTTCCCCCGCCCCCTACACCAATAACCTTTATCACATTGGATTGGTTTTTTGGAAGGTCGAAAGAAATGTTGTCAAATTCTGTTTTGCTGCTCATATTTTTTTTATTTGTGGTCCTTTCTTTTTCTATTTGTCATTATTCGGCATTGTCCAAAAATTCCTTGAACTTCTCTGCCCATTTATCAAAAAACCGCTTTGAGGTTTTTTGTTCCTTTTCTTTATTTTTTTCTTCTTTAGTTTCTTCTTTAATTTCGGTTTCGTCAGCTTTTTTTTCAGTTTCTTCCGAAGCAACTTCATGTGAAAAACGCTTCATCAATGAAGATTTTTCCTTGCTTTCTAAACTATTCAGCACCAAACCTACAGCCGTTGCATACATAGGACTGGTGGTTTCGGCGTCACTATCACCGGCCAAATGCTCATTAGGATAGCCAATGCGCGTGTCCATTCCCGTGATATATTCTACCAATTGTTTTATATGCTGAAGCTGAGCGCCACCACCAGTGAGCACAATGCCCGCAATAAGCTTCTTTTTAGGATCCTCATGGCCGTAATTTTTTATTTCCATATATACCTGCTCGATAATCTCGATAACACGGGCATGGATTATTTTTGAAAGATTTTTTAAGCTAATTTCCTTTGGTTCTCTTCCACGAAGTCCGGGAATAGAAACAATCTCGTTATCCTTGTTTTCTCCGGGCCAAGCGGAGCCAAATTTTATTTTCAGAAGTTCAGCCTGTTTTTCGATTATGGAACAGCCTTCTTTTATGTCTTCGGTGATAACATTTCCTCCAAAAGGAATTACGGCTGTATGACGAATGATGCCGTCTTTAAAAATTGCCAAATCTGTCGTTCCACCTCCTATATCAATCAGAGCTACACCAGCTTCTTTTTCTTCTTGGCTTAAAACTGCTTTTGCCGAAGCCAAGGGTTCCAATGTGATCGCTGAAAGTTCAAGACCAGCACTTTTAATGCATCTCCCTACATTTCTGATGGAAGAAACCTGCCCAACTACTACGTGAAAATTAGCTTCCAATCGTGCGCCATACATTCCAATAGGCTCTTTTATTTCGGCTTGCCCATCAACTTTAAAGTCTTGGGGAAGTACATGCAAAATTTCTTCTCCGGGAAGCATTACCAGCTTATGCACCTGGTTGCAAAGACGGTCTATATCCTCTTCTTTTATAACATCTTCACCATTGGGACGGGTGATGTAATCACTATGCTGAAGACTACGTATGTGTTGACCTGCTATGCCTACAACAACTTCCTTAATTTTCATTCCTGAAGAAGTTTCGGCATCCTGAACCGCTTGCTGAATGGACTGAATGGTTTGGGTAATGTTGTTTACCACGCCACGGTGCACGCCAAGGCTCTTTGCCTTTCCTATTCCCAATACCTCCATTTTGCCGTAATCGTTCTTTCTACCAATCATAGCAACTATCTTGGTAGTTCCAATATCCAATCCTACAGCAATATTATCATTTTCCATGGCCTTACTTTTTTGTGGCAATTACCTGACTTTCGAACTTCAGATTTACCATATTGTACCCATACAGTGTACTGTCCTGTTTTGTTTTTTTATAAAATGCTTTAAAGTTTTGAAACTTTTTCTCAATGTTTTCCGGTTTACCAAAAAGCACTTTAAAGTTTGCTTTTCTAAGCTCCAATTCTATCTCGCCGTTCGTTTTTCTGTTTAAACCCACCACGCTTCGTCTCATAAATTCATCGTCATTGATTTTTAGCAGCAATTGGGTAACTTCAGCAAAATTATTTTTTGAAATTCCCGTAATTAATGGCACCCTTGCCGAGTAAACATCAGATAACGGCATCTTTTTTCCGTCAGCGTCTAAATAATAATCCGGCGAAGCGGACACCCTGCCTATTGGTTTGCGTTGTTCAATCTTTGCCCCCAGCGTACCGTCAACAGATACATAGACCTGAGCATCACGAACCATAGGATTTTCCTGCAGTCTCTGCTCCATCTTCTTCAAAACTAAAGTTTCTTTGCCTATGCTCGTAACCTTGGCTTGATTTTGTATCAACAATTTATTAACTGTATTGTATGTTATAAATGGACTGTTTTCATCTACAAATTCTACGTCCAGTTTAGTCAATTTTCTGGCGTCATTTCGCTTTTTTGTAAAGCTGAAAAGAAACGCCATAATGCCAAGCAAAATGATAAATTTGATGATTTCAATACTACGTTTCATTTTTCAGGATTTTGGTTAACTTATTCACTTCAGCGCCTATATCTCCAGCACCCACGAGCAATTTTATTCTGCATTTTGACTTCAGCAGCACTTCGGGAAGGGCAGATTTAAAAACCAAACGTTTATTTTCTGCAACAACTTGTTTTAAAAGCCATTCAGAGGTTATTCCTTCAATAGGTTCTTCCCTCGCAGGATAAATGTCTAGCAGCACCACTTCATCAAATTGTGATAGACTTTTTGCAAAACCTTCTGCAAAATCACGTGTTCTGCTGTAAAGATGTGGCTGGAAAACAATCTGTTTGTGATCGTTGGGGTACATTTCATCAACAGCTTGATACAGTGCATCAATTTCTGTGGGATGATGTGCATAGTCATCAATCAAAACCAATGCGCCGGTTTTAATTTTATATGAAAAGCGACGTTTTACCCCTTTAAAAGATGCCAATGCTTTGGACAGACGATCGGTTGGGGAGCCTGCTAAAATCGCCATGCCCAAAGCCATGATGGCATTTGTAAGATTGTGGTGCCCAGGAAGATGGAATGTTAAATTTTCCAAAGTTTCGTTTGGGGTTTTTAAGTTAAAAATGTATGCCCCGTTCTCTATTTTTATGTCTTGCGCTTCGTAATCTGCGGATTCTCCCACAGCAACCGTCATCCCGTCCAATGGAAGGTTCTTTTTTATGAAAACGTTTTCTTCTTTCTCAACCAATTTTGAAAAAGCTCTAAACGCAGTTTCTATTTCGGCAGCATCCCCATAAATATCCAAATGATCCGCGTCCATTGAAGTTACGCAGGCAATATCTGGACGAAGCTGCAGGAAGGAACGGTCAAATTCATCTGCTTCCACGACCGTTATTTCACTACCCTTGTAAATAAAATTTGAGTTGTAGTTTTCCGCAATTCCGCCCAAAAAAGCGGTGACGGGCATATCACATTCCGTCAATAAATGTCCTAAAATTGCCGAAGTCGTTGTTTTTCCGTGCGTACCGGCAACTGCCAAACAAAGTGTGTTTTTTGAGACTTCACCTAAAAGTTGGGCGCGTTTAAGGATTGTAAATTCTTCGGAAAAGAAATAATTTAAAATTTTATTCCCCTTTGGAATGGCGGGCGTATAAACAATCAAAACGTTTTCCTTGGAAAGCACTCCACTTTGAATCTCAGAAATTTCATCAATAAATGTTACTGGAATGCCTTCGGCAACCAATTCATCCGTTAAATCGGTCGATGTTTTGTCGTAACCAAAAACATTCTTTCCCTGCATTTTAAAGTAACGCGCAAGCGCACTCATCCCAATGCCGCCGATGCCTACGAAGTAAAAGGTTTGTATTTGATTTAAATCTTTCAATTTTAAGCTTTCAATAATTTTTCAATCTCTTCAACTATATCTTTTGTGGCGTTTGGTTTTGCCAGTTTTTTTATGTTTTCAGAAAGGGTTTTCTGCTTTTCTTCGGAAACCAACAATGCGGAAAATTCCTTTTCAAATTTGGCATCCAGCTCACTTTCCTTTATCAATAACGCAGCATTTTTTTCTGAGATTGCCAACGCATTTTTGGTCTGGTGGTCTTCGGCCACATTGGGCGAAGGAATAAAAATTACCGGTTTGCCCACCAAACACAGTTCCGAAACCGATAGTGCGCCCGCCCGCGAAATAATGAAATCTGCTGTCGCATAGGCCAAATCCATCCGGTTTAAGAAGGTATGTACCTGCACACTTGCCGAGCCTTTGTCTTTATATGCTTCTTCGTAATATTTTCCGCACTGCCAGATTACTTGTAGATTTTGTTTTTCGAAAAAAGGAAGTGACTTTTCTATCAATTGGTTTATTCTTTTTGCACCCAAACTTCCGCCCAACACCAACAAAGTTTTCTTTTCCTTTTTTAAATTGAAGAAAGTCCTGGCTTCTTCTTTTTTTGAAGAAATATCAAGCAAATCCTGTCGCACGGGATTGCCAGTTATCTTTACTTTTTCCGCAGGAAAGAATTTTTCCATCCTTTCATACGCCACACAAATTTTCTGTACTTTCCCACCCAACCACTTATTTGTGATTCCCGCATGGCTGTTCTGCTCTTGAATTAAACAGGGAATACCTTTCAAAGCGGCCATTCGCAACAAGGGAGCACTTGCATAACCTCCCGTACCGATTGCAACATCTGGCTTAAACTTTTTAAGAATTTTAAGCGATTTGCCAAGACTGGAAACAAGTTTCAACGGAAATGCTAAATTCTGCAACGACAAATTGCGTTGAAGTCCCGAGATCCAAAGCCCTTTTATTTTATAGCCTGCCTGTGGCACTTTTTCCATTTCCATTCTATCCTTAGCGCCAACGAATAAAAATTCAGCATCGGGAAAACGGGTTTTTAACTCGTTCGCAATGGCAACCGCAGGGTAAATGTGACCTCCGGTTCCGCCTCCTGATATGATGAATTTATATTTCAAATTGTTTCGCTTAAAATATCCAATGGGTTTTCTTCTGTTTCTTCTTTTGCAACCACTTCACGTTTTGCACTTACACTTAAAATCATGCCAAGTGCGAGACATGTCATCCAAATTGACGTTCCTCCACTACTTATCAATGGTAAGTTTTGGCCCGTTACGGGGAATAATTCTACGGCTACGGCCATATTTATCATTGCACGAAAAACAATAGGCAAACCAACGCCGATGACAAGTAATTTTCCAAAAACAGAAGTGGATTTGTGTGCTACCACGACAATTCTAAAAAGAAGAAACAAATACAGCACCATTAAAAACATTCCGCCCAAAAGGCCAAATTCTTCAACGATTATTGCATAAATAAAATCTGAGGATGACTGCGGCAAAAAGTTTTTCTGAACACTTTTGCCCGGTCCCAAACCTGCCACACCGCCTGAAGCAATTGCTATTTTTGCTTTTTCTATTTGGTAATCGGCTTCGGTGTCTGTGTCATCACTAAAATTTTCAACTCGACTTATCCAAGTATCCACACGGTTTGGGAAAACACCTGGAAATGCTTTTGCGGTAAGCACGAAAAGCGTGAGGAAGATTATTCCCGCACCTAGTATTATCCCTAAATACTTCAACGGATACCCGCCTACGAAAACGAGCATTACAATCATTGAAAAAAAGATTGCAGTGGTAGAAAAGTTAGCAGGAAGTATTAATGCAAGCACTATAAATACAGGCACCCATAGCGGTAGTATTGTTTCTTTAAAAGTTACCGTTTTTCCTTTTATGCGCGAAAGATAACGCGCCACATAAGTCATCAAAACCACTCCAGCCAGTGTTGAAGTCTGAAATGTTATACCCACAAACGGCAAGCGTATCCACCTACTTGCGTTTGCACCGTCAATCGTGGTTCCTTCCGCCATTGTGATAATCAACAGCAGGATAATAACGGGCATGGCGATAATGGAAAGCCCCCGGAAATAGTGATAAGGTATTTTATGAACGCCATACAGAATTCCAAAGCCCAATACAAGGTGTGAAAAATGGCGCAGTAAATATGGCAGCGTGCTTCCATCTCCATACAAATAGGCAAGGTTGCTACTGGAGCTATATACCGGCAAAAAGGAAAATAACGCCAAAAGGCCTACAATTCCCCAGATTGCTTTATCACCCTGTATGTAATTGAAAATGTTTTTCACTTGATATGTTTCTGGTTTCTAAAATTTCGTATTTCAGTTTTCGTATTTTGTTTTTTACAAATTTCTAACTGCTTCCTTAAATTGTCTGCCGCGGTCTTCGTAATTTTCAAATAGATCAAAACTCGCACAAGCCGGCGATAGCAAAACAGTGTTATTCCTTTCTGCCAACTTGTACGCAATTTGCACCGCCATAGTCATTGAATCCGTTTCCACGATAGTATCCACAATATTTCCAAAGGCTGTGATTAATTTTTCATTGTCTACCCCCAAGCAGATTATTGCCTTTACTTTTTCGTTTACCAACGGCAACAACTCACTGTAATCATTCCCTTTATCCACACCGCCAACAATCCACACGGTTGGGTTTTCCATACTGTCCAGCGCAAAAAATGTAGCATTTACATTGGTGGCTTTGGAATCGTTGATGTACATCACATTGTTGATTTTTAAAACCTTTTCCAACCTGTGCTCCACGCCCTGAAATCCTTCCAGACTTTCACGGATTGTCTGTTTTCTGATTCTCAATAATGTGGCTACCGTTGATGCAGCCATTGCGTTCTTTACATTGTGTTCCCCTTGTATTCCGATTGTTGCGATTGGCATAGTAAATTCTGTATTATTTATTTTTATTATTATTTCGTTGTTTCTTTTAAAAGCTCCCTGGTTCAGTTCTTTTTTTACCGAAAAAGGCAGCGGTTGTGATTTTATGGAATTTTGCGAAAGCCACTTTATTATTTCAACATCATCTGCATCATAAATGAAGTAATCCTGCGAGGTTTGGTTCATCGTTATCCGAAATTTTGAAGCGATATAATTTTCATATTTATAATCATATCGGTCCAAATGGTCCGGACTCAAGTTGGTCAAAACTGCGATGTGCGGTGCAAAGGTTTCAATGCCGTCAAGCTGAAAACTGCTGAGTTCGAGTACGAAGTTTTCGTACTTTTCTTCGGAAACCTGCTCTGCGAAACTCTTTCCGATGTTTCCTCCCAACGCCACATTAAGTCCGCCGTCTTTCAGCAATTTATAGGTCAAACTTGCGGTGGTTGTTTTTCCGTTGCTACCCGTGATTCCTACAATGGTTGCCTTTGTATATTTTGCGGCAAACTCAATTTCAGAAATGACCTTCACCCCCTTTTCGCGCAACTTTTTAACAATTGGCGCCTTATCGGGAATTCCCGGACTTTTCATCACAATATCTGCGGAAAGGATTTTGGCTTCGGAATGGCCTTCCTCTTCCCATTCAATTCCATTATTTATAAGAACTTGTTTGTACTTCTCTTTTATTTTTCCGAAGTCTGAAACAAACACCTCAAACCCCTTCTTTTTTCCTAAAATGGCTGTGCCTACCCCACTTTCTCCTCCTCCGAGAATTACGATTCTCGATTTACGATTTACGATTGACGATTTATGATTTGTGCCCATCTTTTCCATCTAATCTTTTTCGAATCGTTTTTATTGACGCAATTGTAATGGAAAGAAATTCGTCAGCTTCCTTATGCAATCGGTCAATTTCCTCGTGATGTGATTCGGACATTTCTTTCAATATTTCTAAGAAAAACATACTTTCATCCGCCTCCTCTTCCCCAATTTTCAATTTGTTTATAAAATCCCTATCGGATTTTCCTCTACATGCCGCTCTATAATTGGCTCCTACTGAACTTGAACATCTAATTAATTGATTACAATAAGCATTATATTCTCTTGAGATAGGAAACCTCATACACAACTTTCCCACATCAACTGCAAATCGCAACATTCTCTTTTTAATTTCTTCCTTCATAATCGTAAATCCAAAATCGTATATCGTAAATAATCCTTATCTGATTTTTAAGGTGACGATTGTGATAATGGCCAGAAAAATTCCCACAATCCAAAACCGCGTCACGATCTTGCTTTCGTGAAACCCCTTTATTTGATAGTGGTGATGCAAGGGAGACATTCTGAAAATGCGCCTGCCCTCACCAAATTTTTTCTTTGTGTATTTAAACCAGCTTACTTGTAAAACCACCGAAAGGTTTTCCATCAGGAATATTCCGCAGAGAATTGGTATCAACAGTTCTTTCCGAACGGCAATTGCAATTACGGCGATGATTCCGCCAATAGTCAAACTGCCTGTATCGCCCATAAATACTTGTGCCGGATAGGTATTGTACCATAAAAATCCGATGAGCGCTCCAACAAAAGCGGTTATGAAAATGGTCATTTCACCTGTATTTGGGATGTACATTATATTGAGATAATCCGCGAAAATCACGTTGCCCGATACCCACGCAAAGAGCGCAAGGGTCAGCCCGATTATGGCGGAAGTGCCCGCAGCGAGGCCATCAATTCCATCTGTAAGATTGGCCCCGTTTGAAACGGCCGTGATAATAAAAATTACAATCGGAATGAAAATGAGCCATACATAGCTTTTATAACCCTCGCCCGCCCAGCTTATGAGTTCAGAATAATTGAATTCGTTTTCCTTCACGAAGGGAATAGTGGTGAGCATCGCCTTGTCCTTCACATAAAAAGTATTGGCAGATTCTTTTGCAATCACTTCAGTTATTTCGGTTTGGGTTTCAGGATTTTCAACAGTATGTTGCACTATGATGTCTGGATGCAAATACATAGTTATACCCACAAATAGGCCCAGCCCTATTTGACCAATTATCTTAAATTTTCCAGGTAAACCTTGCTTGTCGTTTTTGAATTTTTTAATGTAATCGTCAATAAAACCGATGGTTCCCATCCAAACGGTAGTAACAATCAAAAGGATTACGTAAATGTTTTCGAGTTTCGCAAAAAGCAAAACGGGAACCAGTGTAGCCAAAATAATAATGATCCCGCCCATTGTCGGCGTTCCCGCTTTTTCGTTTTGACCTTCCAAACCAAGATCACGGATAGATTCACCTACTTGCTTTTTCTGTAGATAATTGATTATTTTTTTACCGTAAACCGTGGCGATAAAAAGCGAAAGGATAACCGCCAAAATCGCCCGGAACGTAATAAAATTGAACAGCCCCGCACCCGGCACGTCGTATGTTTTATCCAAATATTCAAAAAGATAATAAAGCATTGGCTATTTGTTTAGGGCGGTTAAAAGTTGGTTTACTATTTCAAAATCATCAAAATCGAAGCGTTCTCCATTAATTTCCTGATAAGTTTCGTGGCCTTTTCCGGCAATCAAAATGATGTCGTGTTCCTGCGCCATTTGGCAAGCGGCTTTTATGGCTTCTTTTCTATTCGTGATTGAAATGGTTTTTTTGTAGTGCTCTGCAGGGACACCAGCTTCAATTTGTTCAATAATTATTTCAGGGTTTTCGGTTCGTGGGTTATCACTTGTAAAAACCACTTTTGTGCTCAGTGAAGCAGCAATGTTACCCATCACGGGGCGCTTCTGTGCATCACGGTCTCCACCGCAACCCACCACAGTTATCACTTCTTCATTTCCTGTGCGAATACTGTTTATGGTTTCCAACACATTTTTTAATGCGTCTGGAGTATGTGCGTAATCTACAATAGCAGTGATTTTCTTTTCTGAAATTAAATATTGAAACCTTCCGCCAACACTATCCAAAGTGCTCATAATTTGAAGAGTTTCAAGTTCCTGCAATCCTAATAAATCAGCGGTCCCAAAAATTGCAAGCAAGTTATAAGCATTGAAACCGCCAATCAATTTCACCCACAATTCCTGATTGTTTATTTTCAGGAGTTGCCCGGTAAATTGGCTCTCCAAAACTTGTGCTTTATAATCTGCATAGGTTTTAAGGGCGTATGTATGCTTTTTCGCTTTTGTATTTTGAAGCATTACCACCCCATTTTTGTCATCCACATTTACTAGCGCGAAAGCAGTTTTTGGCAATTCATCAAAAAATGATTTTTTCACATCACGGTATTCCGCAAAATCCTTGTGATAATCCAAATGGTCGTGAGATAGATTTGTAAATACACCTCCTGAAAAACGCAATGCTTCTGTGCGTTTCTGATGTATGCCGTGTGAGCTTACCTCCATAAAGCAAAATTCCACACCAGCTTCAACCATTTCGCGCAGATATTTATTAATTGTAAGTGAGTCAGGAGTTGTATGTGTAGCTTTATACTCAATATCCCCTACCATTATTTTTACAGTTGAAAGCAAACCAGCTTCCATTCCTGCTTTTTTGAAAAGTTGATATAATAAAGAAGAAACCGTAGTCTTTCCGTTGGTTCCGGTAATTCCAACCAGCTTTAATTCTTCTGAAGGATTGCCGTAGTAATTTGCAGCCATTATCGCTAATGCTTTATGCGAATCTGCCACTTGTACATATGTAATACCGTTAATGATATTTTCGGGCAGGGTTTCACAAATAATAACCAAAGCACCTTGGTCAGCCGCGTTTTTTATGAATTGGTGCCCATCTGAAACCGCTCCCTTTATAGCAATAAAAACATCGTTCAAGGATACTTTTCGGGAATCAAACTCCAGATTGTTTATAGCCACGGAAGTACTGCCAACTACGCTTTCGATGGTAACCTTATACAATATGTCCTTTAAAAGTATCACGATAAATTCAAGGTTATTAATTGTCCCTTTTTTAAGGTTTCGCCAGACTTTATGGATTGGCTGGCAACGGTGCCATTGCCCACAACTTGTACCCGCAGCCCGAGATTTTCCAATAAGGAAACCGCATCCATTCCCGCCATTCCAGTAACATTTGGAATCGTTTTGGATGGTTGCTGCAGTTTTGAATAATACTTCTCAAAATCTCTTTCAATGGTTGGATCTGGCTGCTCTATACTTTCAACCTTATCAATATTTCGGGATTCGGTAAATATTTTTTGGGCTATTCTTTTGAAAACTGGCCCTGAAACATCAGCGCCATAAAAACCTTTTTTGGTGCTTGGTTTGTGGATAATTACGATACAGGAATACTTGGGGTTTTCCGCAGGAAAAAATCCCGCAAATGATGAAATATAACGGCGGTTGCTTTTCCAATCGGGCATCCAATATTCTGTTTGTGCAGTTCCCGTTTTTCCGGCCATTGAAAAATCTGGGGAGTAAAGTGATTTCCCCGTACCACGTATTACCGTGTTCTTCATAATTTCCTTGATTTTACTCAAGGTCTCATCAGAACAGATTTTAGGGTTTATAACTTTGGTATCGTAAGTTGTTACTTTTTCATTCCAAGCGCGAACCTCTTTTATGAAACGCGGCTTTACCATCACGCCATTATTTGCAATAGCATTGTAAAAGTTTAAGGTTTGCAGTGGGGTAAGTCGTAGATTATAACCATAAGCCATAGATGGCAAAGCATTTTTGCTCCATTTTTTATCGCCAGGCTGCGGAATCATAGGCACACCCTCACCTTTAATGGCAACACCTGTTTTTTCGGTCAGGTGCCAGCTTTTTAAACGGTTGATGAATTTGTTGGGATTTTTGGAATAGTTATCATTTATAATTGTAGCCAAACCAATGTTTGAGGAAACTTCCAAAGCTTTTGCAGCCGAAATTTTTCCGTAGCCGCCCCGGTGGGAATCGTAGATTTTTCTTCCGTAGAAAACTTTCACACCCTTACCTGTATCGACAACAGTACTAGTATCAATAACCTTATCCTCCAAAGCCGCCATCATAGCCATTACCTTAAAAGTAGAACCCGGTTCGTGCGATTCGCCGATGGCATAATTGAGTTTTTCATAATAGGTTCCGCTGGAAGTACGCCCCAAATTTGAAACGGCTTTTATCTCGCCCGTCGCAACTTCCATTACGATTACCGTTCCGTGCTCGGCTTCGTAATATTCCAATTGTTTCAACAAAGCGTGGTGGGCAATGTCCTGCATATTCACATTGATAGTCGAAACAATATCATAGCCATCCTGCGGCTCTATTTCATTATCGTCGGAAACTGGTTTCCACTGCCCTTTGGCAATTTTTTGCTTGAGGCGATGACCTTCCTTTCCGGTCAACAAATCATTAAAAGCACCTTCAAGTCCTACGGCATAATAGCCGGGACGATCAAAAGCTTCATCACCGACGGTGCGTTGTGCAATTTTACCAATGGGATGTTCGCGAACGGTGCGCTGCTCCACAATGATTCCACCCTTGTAGGGACCTTTGCGGAAAAGCGGCAGGTTTTTCACCTTTATATAATCTGAATAACCCAGATTTTTCACAATAAGCAAATACCTATTTTTATCGGCACGCGCTTTTCTGAACATATTTTGATAATGCGAAACAGGCTTGCCAAACATCTTGCTCAACCCTTCTGAAAGCGGCTTTAAATTTTCCTTGAAATCTTCCGAAGAAACCGTTACAGCATCAAAACGAATATCATATTTTGGAACCGAAGTGGCCAAAAGGCTGCCATCATCAGCATAAACATTACCACGGTTTGCAGGAATTACGAAATTTTTTGTAGTGTTCTCCTTTGCCAATTCGCGATATTTTTCACCATCCACAAACTGAATGTTCATCAACTTCACACTAATGGCAAGCGCAAAAAGAAACATGCATCCGGCAACGACGTATAGACGGTTCAATATGTTTTTTTCTTCAAAAGCCATGTTCAGGTATCGGTTGTCAGTTATTGGTTAATGATTACACTTTTAGCATTAGCTATTTTTTATTTTCCGGTTCAATTATTCTAATTCTCTTCGGGGGTGTTGTGGATGGTTGCAAACCACGATTTTCCATAGCGGCTATAATTTTGCTTTCCATTCTTGCTTGCATCAACAGCATACGCACATCAACATATTCGCTTTTCAGTTCTTTAACCTGTGCGTTCAATTTTGAAATTTTATGAACCTTCTTGTCTGCACTGTGCGAACTGCCAATCATAATCAAAGCAAGAACAGAAAGGAAAATGATAAAGCGCCAGTTTTTTAGCGCATCGTCACTTACCAAGAATTTTCCTTTTATTATGTTGTAAAAACCCTCTTTCATATTATAACTTCTTCGCTATACGAAGCTTGGCACTTCGGGCGCGGTTATTTAGTTTTATTTCTTCCTCGGAAGGAATGATAAATTTTCCCACCGCCTTAAAAGGCACTTCAAAATGTCCAAAAGCATCCTTCTCCGGCTCCCCCTCAAACAATCCATTTCGGATATATCTTTTTACCAGCCTATCTTCCAAAGAGTGGTAGCTTATCAGGCTAAGGCGCCCACCCGGTTTTAAAACTTCGTTTGTTTGCAGCAAAAATTCTTTCAATGCTTCCAATTCCTGGTTTACTTCAATGCGAATGGCCTGATAAATCTGGGCCAAAATCTTGTTCTCTTTATGCGCTGGCAGAAACCTGCTCAACACTTTTTTTAATTGCTCGCTAGTTTTTATTTTTTCATTTTGGCGCGCTTCCACAATTACACGGGCCATTCCCGCAGCACTTCGCAATTCGCCATAATTTGAAAGCACACTTCGCAGCTGCGTTTCTTCGTATTTATTCACTACTGTGTATGCCGAAAAATTGCTGTCGCGATTCATTCGCATATCCAGATCGGCTTCAAAACGGGTAGAAAAACCTCTTTCAGCAACATCAAATTGATGCGAGGAGACCCCAAAATCGCCCAAAATCCCATCAACGGTTCGGTAGCCGTGAAATCTCAAAAATTGCTTCAGGAACCGAAAATTTTGATTTATAAGCAAAAAACGCGTATCGTCGATAGCGTTTTCCAAAGCGTCTTTGTCCTGGTCAAAAGCGATAAGTTTTCCATCGGGACCTAAGCGCTTTAAGATTTCTCGGGAGTGGCCTCCCCCACCGAAAGTAACATCCACATAAATCCCCTCTGGCTTTATGTTAAGCCCATCAACAGTTTCTTTAAGCAAAACCGGATTATGATACTCCATCACCATCATTGCTTTTGTTTCCCATTACTTCTTCGGCCAAATCGGCAAAATCGCTTGCGGCATCATCAATAGCCTGTTCGTATTTGTCTTTATCCCAAACCTCCACAATATTTATTGCGGAAGAGAATACAATCTCTTTACTGATACCCGCAAAAGAAAGCAGGTCTTTGGGAATCAACAATCTACCAGTAGCATCAAGCTCTACGGTCTTTACGCCCGCGGTAAATCTTCTTATGAAATCGTTGTTTTTTCTATTAAATCGATTCAGCTCGCCCATTTTTAGCATGAGAGCGTCCCATTCTTTCATTGGGTAAATTTCCAGGCAAGGCTGAAAGACAGCTCTTTTAATTACAAAGCCTTCGGGAGCTACAGTTGCCAATTGCTTTTTCAGCGGCGCAGGTACCATGACCCTTCCCTTTACGTCTGCTTTACATTCGTATGTGCCTATTAGATTGAGCATTGTGGAAATTCCCGATTTGTAATTTATAGTTTCAAATATATATAACTTTTACCACATTTTACCACATTCTACCACTTTGTTGATAAGTTTTACCACTTTGTAGATAAAGTGAAATCGATACAGTAAATAACAAAGCCTTATTTTAAATAGACCTTATGAAATAATTTTGTTTACTTTTGTCATTCTAAATTGCAGCAAC
>CEOG01037830.1_pt1 | contig 16896 bp, 12 predicted proteins | sample 530301 | NCBI WGS metagenome assembly CEOG01 (sample SAMEA2619903, study PRJEB7988) | marine metagenome | biome: marine biome (ENVO:00000447); feature: surface water layer (ENVO:00002042); material: "saline water (ENVO:00002010), including plankton (ENVO:xxxxxxxx)" | depth 5 m | reverse complement strand
GGCTTCTAAACCCAAACCCCAAGGTACATCGTGCCCTGGGGTTTTTTTATGCTGCTCTAGAATAGCGTCGCGATGTGCCCTGGGGTTTTATTGGGCTTTAGACGCGCCTTGTTCCCTCGCCAGGGCGACCCGCTTCAGCATGAACTCGACAGCGCTGCGGATTTCCTCGTCCGAGCAATTCTCGCAGAGCCCTCTCGCCGGCATGTCCCCAATACCGTCCAGGGTATTCTGGTACAGCACCTCAAGGCCCAGTGACAATCGGCCCGCCCAGTCCGCCGGGACATCAATCCTGGGGGCCCCGGGCGCGTCCGCGCTATGGCACGTGCTGCATAGCTGCCGGTACAGTGTGGAGCCATCCCTCGCCTTGGTTGCGCTATCGCCCAATCGCGGGTCGCGTCGCAGTCGCAGCAGCCGGCCACCGTTTTGTACGAGTAGCAACAGAGAGCCATCGTCAGCCACCTTGATGTCACGAAAACGCCCCTTCGCTTCGACGAGGATGCCGCGCTCGGAGCGAACCTGGCCATCGACCAGCGCCAACTTGCTTACATGAGCGCCTCTGAGCGCGCCGACCAGAAGGTGACCCTCCCACTCCGGGAACATGTCTCCGCGATAGAGGGTGACAGGCGATGCGGCGATGGAGGGCAGGTAGTAGTAAAGCGGCTGCTGCATGCCTTCATGCCGCGTTCCCAGGCCTATCTTCTCGGTGGTGTAGTTGGCGCCATAGGTGATGGTCGGCCAGCCATAGTTCAGGCCAGCTTCAATGATGTTGACCTCGTCTCCACCCATCGGGCCGTGCTCGGTCTGGAAGAGTTGCCCTGTGACGCTGTCGAATACCAGGCCTTGCGTATTGCGTACTCCGGAGGCATAGATCCTGGCGTCGACACCGGCAACGCCAACGTAGGGGTTGTCGGTGGGGGTGTCGCCGTTGTCCATCAAGCGAAGTATCTTGCCGTGCAGGGAGGTCAGGTCCTGGGCGCGGGTGTTGACAGTGCGATCGCCGATTCCGACATAGAGATAACCGGCGGCATCGAAAGCGATGGCTCCGCCCAGGTTGGCGGGGGCCCGGGTATAGGGCTCGGCGGTCAGCAGGCGCTCCACATTCTCCAGGGCCGAGCCATTGAGTCGCCCCCGGCTCAGCGCCGTCGTGTAGTGACCGGGTTCCTCCGGGCTTTCTGCGGCATGCGTGAAGTACAGCAGCCGGTTTTCGCCAAATTCGGGGTGCAGGGCAATATCCATGAGTCCAAGCTGCCCCTTGCCCGAGGGAATCGCGGGGAGCCCCGAAATTTCGGTGCGACTCCCGTCGCGGAGATCAACCCGATGCAGGGTGCCACGAATTTCCGTAACCAGTACTTCCGTGGGCGACAGGATTTCCATCGCCCAGGGATACACCAGCCCACGGGTGACGGTGTCGAGAACCGCATCGCGAACATTGACGGCGGCAAGCGATTGCAAGTCGCCATCGTAGGGCGCCGGCTGGCCGGGGCGCACCTTGCGGGGTTCAGCGGTAGCCGGCGTGCGCGGCGGGGGAGTCGCTGCGGGCTTTGCCGGCGCTGCTGTGCTTCCTGCCACGGCGGGCGTATCGCTCAGGCGCCACAGACCGGGTATCTCCGAGAGTGTGCCGCGCAATCCCAGCCAGGCACCCGCTGCAAATGCGCTGCTGATTGCGGCCGCTACCAGCACCGTCTTGATGACGGCTCCTGTAGACTTCATTGACGTTGTATCCGCTCGATTCGCCCCTGGAGGCGCAACGATAACACGTCCCGGGGGGCGTTAGCGCTCCGCCTTGAAGCCTGCCTTTTGGGCATCCCAGGTGTCGCTGGTGATACCGGCCTCGCGCAGCTTGTACTTTTGCACCTTGTTGGTCGGTGTGTAAGGCAAGGCCTCTACTTGCTCAAGGTACCGCGGTACAAAAAAGTAGGGTGCGTTTTCGTTGATAAACTGCGCCAGTTCCTCATGCAGCAGTGTCTTACCCGGTTTAAGTATGTAGTTGAGCTTCAGTTCGGTCTCGGAATCAAGAATGTCGCTGGGTACGCCAAAGGCGGCGCAGTCGGCAATTGCCGGGTGGCGTCGTGCGACCATCTCTACTTCGAAGGTGGAGATATTGCGGCCCTTGAGGCGCACAGCATCTTTCTTGCGATCGGCGAAATAATAGTAACCGTCCGCCTTTTTACGCAGCATGTCTCCCGTTTTGTACCACTCACCTGCAAAGGCATTACGGGTGGCCTCAGGGTCGTCGAAATAGCCGTTGAAGATGGCGAAGGGCTCCAGCGGACGCACCCAAAGTTCGCCGGCTTCGCCCTCGGGCACATCGTTTCCTTCGTCGTCGACCAGACGCGCATCCAGTTTGGGGGAGGGCAGGCCGCAGCTGCCCGGAGGCGGTAACGGCTGACCGGGTGAGGTGATCACCAGCTGCATGCACTCGCTCTGCCCGAGGCCCTGGGGCATCAGCTCCAGATTAAACCGCTTGCTGAAGGGGCCAGCGATATCCGGGGGTATCGGCACCGCCATCAGCTTGCGCAGGCTGTGCTGGCCATCGTCCGGCTTTTCCGCTGCGTTCCAGAGGAACATATGCATGGCACCTACGGTAAAGCTCTGCGTCGCGCCGTAGTAATCTACACGCTCCCAGAAATGACTGACTGAAAACACCGGATCCACGGCCAACGGAATGCCTACGATCAGCGCGCGCAGGATGGAGGTCACCCAGGCGGCTGAGTTGTACATCGGCAGAACGGAATAAATGACGTCACCTGGACGCGTACCGAACTGTGCATCACCGGTTTCCACGGCGTTGAACCACACGTTGTGGCTTTGCATGACGCCCTTGGAGCGGCCGGTTGTGCCGGATGTCCAGAGCACCGCACTGGTGTCGCCGTAGCTTTGGCCGGCAAGGTCTGGCTCCGCTGCGCCCTTCCGGTAAAGGCTGCCAAACGGAATAGCCGAGGGCAGTCCGGGGGCGTCCCCGAGTGCCACCAGGTGGGCGACCTCGAGATCGGCCACCACCTGCCCGACCCTGTCGGCGTGCTCGCTGTCCGTCACCAGAATGTGTGGCCGGCTGCGATTGATGGTCTCGGAAAGCCAGCTGCCTTTATAGTCGCCGTTGATCGGAATCCAGACGCCTCCCAGTTTGTTGGTGGCGAGCGCGAGAAAAATGACTTCAGGCGCGCTGCCCATGAAAAACGCGACCCGGTCGCCCTTGTCCAGTCCCAGCTCCCTGAGCCCTGCAGCGAGTTCATTGACGCGCTGATTGACCTCGGCGAAGCTGTAGCGCGCTTCGCCGAACATGATAAATGTGGCGTCGGGCTGCTGGCTGGCCTGCAGACTCAGGGCGCGGCCGAGGTGGCGGTCTTCAATGCGGTCAAATTGCACTACGTTCATGCTGGGCTCCGGAGTAGGGGTGGGTGTGCCGAGGTATGGATCACAACGTTACGCCTGAATGCGGGTTGCTGGCCAGATGGCGGCCCATGGCTGCCAACTGATGGGCCGCGCCGCCGAGGTCGAACTCGAGCTGTTTGGACCAGAGAAAGAAGCGGTGGATCGGGTACTCAATGTCGGCGCCAATGCCGCCGTGCAGGTGCTGTGCGGTATGCGCTACCCGGTGTGAGGTCTCTGCCGCCCACCAGCGAGCGGCACCCGCCTGCAGTGCGGCGTCCAGCCCTTCTTCAATGCGCCACATGGCGCTGTCAACCACACCTCTCAGGGCTTCGATATCCATATAGCCGTCTGCCGCTCGGTGGGCCACGGCCTGGAAGCCCGCCAGGGGCTTGCCGAACTGCTTGCGCTCGCTGGTATAGGCGGCGGTTCGCGCGAGGGCTTCACTGGCGACGCCGAGTTGCAGGGCGGCGGTCATCACTTCCTGGCGCTGGCGCAACGCTGCGATTTGTTCGCCGCCGCCCAGATCGATGGCTTGCGCGCGGTTGACTCGCACCAGCGCCGTGGGCCGACCGTTGCTGACCCGCTGTGCGGTCATGGACAGCTCTGCTTCATCTGCTGAGAACGCAACCAGCCTGTCGTTGGCGCAGGCAACAATGTACAGGGCCCCTTCGGCCCACGGTACAAGGCTGAGCGTGCCGTTCAGCGTGTCACCCTCGAGCTGCAGCCCCGGTGCGAGGCACAGCGTCAGGTGGGTCTCACCCGCCGCGACTGTGTCAAGACCGCGAGCGACACCGCCTTGCTCCAGAGCGTAGGCGGCCAGCAGGGTTTCCGGCAGCGGAATCTGCGCCAGCACACCTCCCTGTGCCTGTGCCACCAGGCACTGGGCTACGAAGCCCATGCCCGAGCCACCGTTGGCCTCCGAGAGGCCAAGTCCGGTAAGACCAGAGCGCGCCAGGGTGTGCCAGAGATCGCGGTCGAAGCTGTCCTGATGGCGCACGCGAGCCGCGTCATCGACCTGATCGCGAAAAATCCGTGTGGCAAGTTCCGCGATTGCGGCCTGATCTTCGCTCAATGAGAAGTCCATGCTGAGTCTCCAGTTGTGCGGCGTCCGGGCCGCTGTGTTTCCGGGATGGATGTCATCGCCTGATGGAAAGAATCTTGTCGGCGTAGTTTAAGGCGCGTCTTGGCGGGTTGCAGGCAAACAGCCCGCGATAGAACAGGGCGGCCAGCCACTCGGCAAGTTCATCTTCTGTCAGGCCGAGGGCCAGGAGCTCCGGATTGCGCTCACCGTAGCGGGCGCGCAAGACGTCCTGGCCAATTCCACTCAATGCGTGCACAACGAGGCTGACCTCGTGCTCGCTAAGGTCGCTTTCCGGGAATACGTAGGGAAACACGGCGGTGAGCAGTTTGAGCCGCCGGTTGTAGGAGGCCTGCCAGCGCGCCCGGAAAACCGGATCATCGGTACAGAACTGATCGATGCAGCGCATGATGCCGGGATGGGCCGCGTGCGCGTGCACTGCCACCCGGTAGTGTGAACGCAGACGGCTGAACCAGTCGCCTTTGCTGACGTCCCGTTCTATGTGCTCGGTAGCTTCGAAGGCTGCAATGTGGTCCTCGAGGATTTCCTCAATCAACGCATCCAGCCCACTGTAGTAGTGATGGAACAGGCCAGCGGCCACGCCGGCCTCGCCCGTAATGTCTTTCACGCGCAGCTGGTGATAGCCGACCCGGTCGAGCAGGGCGATCGCCGCGCTTTTGAGCCGTTCGCGCGCGAGCTCCCCCTTGGGGCGTCGCGGTGTAGATGACGGGCGGGTGCTCGTGGACATGATCTTCGCGCGTTCGGGAACTGAATGCGGATTATTATTGATATTGAATCCAAATTCAATAATAATCCTGCAACCATCACTGAGGTCAGGAGGCAGGTTCGTGCACATCGACTACACGGCAGAGCAGCAAGCGTTGCGCAGCGAGCTTCGGCAGTATTTCCAGTCGTTGATGACCCCCGAGCTCATCGAGGCGACACGCGGCAATGAAGGGGGCGACGCCTACAAGTCGGTGATCCGCCAGATTGGCAAGGATGGCTGGCTGGCCCTTGGCTGGCCCAAGGAGTACGGTGGCCAGGGGCGCGGTCCCATGGACCAGATGATCTTCTTCGAAGAAGCGCAATTGGCCCGCGCGCCGCTGCCGTTTGTGACCATTTCGACGGTGGCTCCGGCTATCATGGCGCACGGCTCCGAAGCGCACAAAGACTTCTTCCTGCCCAGGATAGCAGCGGGTGAACTTCACTTTGCCATTGGCTATACAGAGCCCGATGCGGGCTCGGACCTCGCGGCATTGAAAACCACCGCCGTCGCCGAGGGTGATGAATGGGTCATCAACGGGACCAAGGTCTACACCTCCAGCGCGGAGGCCGCGGACTATATCTGGCTTGCCGCGCGCAGCGACGCAAACGCTGCTCGCCCTCACGCTGGCATCAGTATCTTCATGGTCGATGCCCACCAGCCCGGCTTCAGCTTTGCCCCGATACACACCGTGGGTGGCGTCCGCACGAACATCAGTTACTACAACGACGTGCGCTGCCCCAATGACATGATCTGCGGCTCGCTCAACGGAGGTTGGAAGCTGATTACCTCGCAACTCAATCACGAACGGGTCGGTTTGGCCGCTATTGGCATTTATGCCTATGGTCTGTATCAGGACGTGCTCGCCTGGGCTCGCGAGCCAGATACCACCGGCGTCAGGCCGATCGAAGATGCCACGGTGCAGCGGCTGCTCGCCGAGTGCTACGCGAGGCTGGAGGCAATGCGACTCATGACCTGGCGCATGGCCTGGAGTATGGAGCATGGCGAGCCGGAGGTAGCCTATGCGTCAGCGATGAAGGCGTTCAGCACTGAGGGCCTGATCGAAGTCTACCGCTTGCTGATGGATGCCATGGGGCCGGCGAGTATGTTGCGTCGCGGTAGCACCGGCGCGGCATTGGCAGGCGAGTTGGAGGAAGAGTACCGGAAGTGCCAGATCAACACCTTCGGCGGGGGGGTAGTGGAACTCATGCGTGATCTGGTGGCTGCATTTGGACTGAATATGCGCGCTTACAGCCGTTGAATGGGAAAGTTTTTGTTGCTGCAAGCGTGGCATTAGGGTGGCTTTAACGTTACATTGCACCAGAGGGTAAAATAATAGACGGTAGTTAAGGTCATGGGTGCAGCCAGTAAAGGCGAGGGGCGGCGCGAGCGCAAGAAGCGTGAGACGCGGGAACGAATCCTGCTTGCGGCTCGGCGTTTATTCACGCGCCACGGCTACGAGGCGGTCACAGTCGAAGCGCTGGCTGAGGCGGCAGACATATCCAAACCGACGCTGTTCAATTACTTCCCAAGCAAGTTGGCTATCCTCCAGGCGCTGGTCCCCGGCGTCGACGAGCGTTTTTCCTCGGCCATCGAGCGGTTTCGTGCCGAAGGCGGTACGGCAGAGCAGCAGTTGGCCCGCTTCTTTGCCTACGGCGCCGAAATGACCCGCAGAACCCCTACGCTGACACGGGCGCTGTTGTTGCTCGCCCTGCGGGCCTACGACGATCCGAACTTCAGTATCGGCCAGCACCGTTGGCCGCTGTTACACGAGAGCTTTTGCACCATGCTGCGGGAGGGCCTTGCGCGAGGCGAGGTGCGGTCCGATATCAGTGTGGAGCGCATAACCCACTACATCCTCGGCATCTATGTGTACGGGCTGCTGAGCTGGCTCTCGGATCCCCAGTACAGTGTGGAAGCCGAGCTCTCGGTGGCGGCCGCGTTTCTCGGGTCCGGATTTTCCGTGCGCGCAGAGGGTGTCCCCGCCAGTAACTGATCGCCTCACGGGTCGCTGTCCCGCTGGTATTGCTATCTGCACTATCCCGTCACTTTTTGGTAATCCATCACTGTTCCGGAGGGGCTGCGCCGTGTAAAGTTGGCCCGCCGTCTAAAACGTGACCGTGGAAAGGTTTTAGTTCGTCTACAGGCAACACTTTGCCGAGATAAAAATGCCTGCACGCGCTCTGAGCAGTGCAGTGATAAGTGTTCTATCCGCATGAGAGGATCCCCCATGAAGAAGTTCAGATTTGCCCCGCGTCCGCTGGCTCTGGCCCTGTCATCGATTGCCGTCGGTATGAGCATGGCATCGCAGGCCCAGGTAACCGCGCTGGAAGAAGTTATCGTGACAGCGCAAAAACGCGCAGAAAGCACACAGGAAACACCAATCTCCATCACTGCGCTGACAACTGGCGCGCTTGAGCAGCGTGGCATCGAGAATATTGAGGGTCTGATTGGACAGGTCCCGGGTTTGAGTGGCTTCAACGCACCCGGGTCGCGTGGTGCAAGCAGCATTTCGATTCGTGGTTTTGCCGGTGGTAGCCCCGCCAATTTGTCGCTGGACCCCGCGGTTGCGATCTATCTCGATGGCGTGTACGTCGGAAAAATGCAGGGCTCAGCGATGGATGTTGCAGAGCTGGAGCGTGTGGAAGTCCTGCGTGGCCCACAAGGCACGCTGTATGGCCGCAACTCCACTGCCGGCGCGGTGAACTTTATTTCACGCAAGCCCACGGGTCAGTTGGGTTTCCGGGTCAAGGGGACGCTCGGCAAGTACGATGAGCAGGCGCTGAAGTTAAATGCCGATCTCCCTTCGGTGGGCGAAGTAGGGGAAGGCCTCGGGAAACTGTCGGCGGCTTTCGGTTTCCAGACGCGCGAGCGCGATCCTCTGTATGACAGCCTGAACGGTGGCCCTGGCTATGACAGCATAGATCGTCAAGCCTACCGCATCTCGCTGATGTGGGAGCCAACAGACGCGCTGACTGTTGATTACAGTTATGACAAGAGTGATCTCGACGAACTGGGCGGTCTGCAGAAAGTTACCGGATTCACCGCACTGGATCCGGCGGGTAACGTGGACCGTATCTCCGCCATGCAGGGTGTCCTGCAGGGCGCCCAGTTCTGGGCCACAATTCCAGGCAGCGACCCTCGTATTGCTTCTCGCTGGATTCCCTCCCTGCAGGAAACCATTGCGGTATACCAGGGTATTGCGGCTGATGGCCAGGGGCGCGTTGACGCCGCTGCCTCCGACTTCACGCCCCGTTCTGACAATGAAGTTGAAGGCCACACTCTAACCCTGAACTGGGAGCTCGGTGAAGTTGGTGCACTTGGCGATGTTACTCTGCGATCCATTACTGCGTATCGCGAGTTGCAGACCTATGTGTTTGGCGACCTCGAGAATATCGACAGTACTCTGGATGAAAATGGCATCGGCACATACTCGGACTTGGTGCACCTTACACTTGCCCAGTTGTATGGCCCCTCTTCAGGTTTTTCCTATCCCTTTGTGGATGGCCTGTGGGCTGGAATCGACAGCCTGGGAGTGAACCACTCCAAACAGGACACACTCTCTCAGTACGACCAGACATCGCAGGAATTTAACATCATCGGTGCAACTGACCGTGTTGATTACGTGTTGGGTCTTTACTATTTCGAGGACGAAGGTGTCTACGATCGCGCTGCTGTTTTCAGCGCACCGCTGGCGGGCGCCGGCACGCAGTACTATGAGAACTCGACGGATTCGATTGCAGTGTTCACACAGGCAACGTGGCGCCCTGATGCACTTGGTGACCGCCTCTCGTTGACGGCCGGCATCCGGTATACCGAGGAAACCAAGGATATTTTCTACGATTACTCGGAAGTCGTTACACCCTTCGGCGTAACTCCTGCACGGTCGACAAGCCGCGAGGAGGATTTCTCAAATGTCAGCGGTAACCTTACAGCCGCGTACCAGTTTACCGATGATGTGAACGGTTTTGTACGCTATGCGACCGGCTACCGCAGTGGTGGTTTCAACGGCGAGGTCTTTGATAACGCTTACGACGAAGAGACCATGGAACAGTGGGAGCTGGGCCTGAAGAGCGACTGGTGGGACAACCGGCTGCGCATCAATGGCTCCCTTTACACGTATGTGTATGAAGACCTGCAAGTAAGCCAGATCAAGACCGATGGTGGTCAGGCAACCAGCGTGATTACCAATGCCGGTGAGGCGGACCGTTGGGGTGGCGAGCTGGAACTTCAGGTCGCGCCTGCAGAAGATTTGATACTCAGCATAGCGTACTCATATGTCACCGGCGACTTCGAGAAGTTTCCGGAACTCTGTGGTACCGGTGGCACGTGTGTAGAGACCAAGGACGCAGCCAAGCGCGGCTTTCCGGACAATCAGATCAATGCTTCAGCCGACTACGTATTCGCCCGCACGTCTTTTGGCGACATCCGCGGTTATGTACAGGTGAATTGGCAGGATGAGTGGTATGAGTCTGCACTGTGGACTGCCAACGTCAGTGGACAGCCGGTTATCTATGATCACGCGATTATGGACGAACGTACACTGGTTGATGCGCGCTTGAGCCTCGAGAGCATAAAGGTCGGTGATGGTATGATGTCGGTTGCTCTGTGGGGTCGTAACCTCACCGATGACGACTATCCAACGTTCGCCATCAACTTCGGTGGTCTGGGCTTGACGACAGAAGAGTACGGTCCGCCGCGTACCTACGGTCTGGACATTACCTACGAGTACTGAATGTAACGATTAAGCGGTATTGCTTGCGGGGGTGTCCTTTTGGGGCGCCCCTTTTTTTTGCAGTCGTTTTTTGGGGGTGTTGTCCATGTGGTTCAGGTCGCTAAGCAGTTGTTTCTGTTCGGTTTTGTTGGCACTGGCGGGCCCCGCGTTTGCGGAGGAGGACGCCGATATCGTTGCCTGGGAGACCTTCATGGAGGCGGCTCGCGATGCGGGCAGCCGGTTCCTGCGTGACCATTCGCAGGGGAGTGATGTCGAGCGGGCGACGGCACTGATGTATATGACCCAGCAGCTCGCAGTCAGTGTGCAGCAATCGGTCGCTGATGCCGATACGTCTCTGCCCCTGTTGCGATTGGGCGCGACCAATATCAACAAGTGGGGATTGGACAGCGCCGACGCGCGTTACCTGGGCGCCGCCCTGCGCGACGACGGAACCTACCGCCTGTTCGGCACACTGGGCAGCGCGAAGCTGAGTGCCATACAGGTCGTTACGGATTATCCCCGCTTTCAAGCTCATGCCTCGCTGGACGGTAGTGAACTACAGGTCGACACGGACGGCCGGTTTGAGGTGCGTCTGGGGCGCGGAGCGAGACCGGCGGATTGGCACGGCCCCTGGTTGCCCATTGCGGAGGGTGCGAATCGACTTTTGATTCGGGAATATTTCGGTGACTGGACCCAGGAACGTCCTGGAGCCTGGACCCTGGAACGCATGGAGGCGGGCCGGATTGATGCAACCAGACACGCTGATGTAGCTGCTGCGAGCCGGCAATTGAAAGAGATGGTCGACCGGTTTTCCTATCGGCTGAATGTCTGGATGCCCTGGCTGGCCACGACCCGCACCGAGCGCCTGAACACCTTGCAGCAGTTGAGCCCGAGCGGTCAGGGACTGCAAAACAATGTCTACGGTGAGGGCTGGTTTTCCCTCGCCGATGATGAGGTCCTGCTGATTGTTCTCGATGCCCCCGATGCCGATCTGTGGAGTCTGCAACTGGGTAATATCTGGTGGGAGTCGCTGGACTACATTCATCGCACGGGCTCCATTAATGGCAGCCAGGCACAACCTGACCCGGATGGCCGCTACCGAATTATCGTGGGCTCCGGCGACCCGGGTTACGCCAACTGGCTTGACACGGGAGGGGCGAATGAGGGCGCGATGATGTATCGTTACCTGAACAGCCGGACCGCGCCGGTGCCGCAGGTGCTTCTTCTGCCTTCCTCTCAGTTGGCGCAGCATATGCCAGTCGGTGCGGCGGTGGTCATGCCGGCAGAGCGCGCCCGCCAGATAACATTACGTCGCCAGCACGCGCTCAAGCGCTGGTCGCCCTGACCCGATCATGCAACGTTGACCTGCGGAGGGAAAGTGATGCTTCAAGAGTGGTGCGCTTCGCGAGCAGCAAGGCTGAAACCCATCAGGTATGCAGCGGTCATTTACCTGTCCCTCGTGGCCACGCACGCGACGGGCGATGTCCACGGGAATCAGGATACGCTAGGCTCTGCGTTTGCTGATTTGCGCGCAGCGCTTGACCTTTCGGAGCAGGAGATCAGAAACAGCCCCGCTTACGGCAGCGATGCCGAACGAGCCGCCGGGTACCAGCATATGATGCGCATGCTGCTGAAGTCGGTTGAAGCGGGCATGTTGCAGGACGCCCGTTACCCGTTTTTCCGCGTGATGGACATGCATGTGCGTGAAGGGGGAGACAATCCGGACCAGCGCTATCTGTTCGCGCCAGTGGAGGGTGGCGCCGCGTATCGTATTCACGGCGAACTGGGCTCAGCAAGCCGTATCGAAGTGCAGCTCTACGCAGGCGAGCCCTGGGCTGGAGCAGGCCGGTCGGCGGGCTACCTCGGGTTTGAAGCCATTCCCGTCGACGCCAAGGGTCGGTTTGAGGTCTACCTGTCACCGCCAGGCGCAGCGCCTCGGCCGGGGGCGCTGCCTAACCCCGAGGACGCGACCACGGTGGTGGTGCGCCAGATCTATGCTGACTGGACGCAGGATGCCCCCGGGCATGTGCACATTGACCGGACAGGCATGGAAGGTGGCTTGCGGATGCCAGATACGGAAGCAGACGTGGCAGACCGGCTGCGCGAGACGGCACGGATCCTCAGGCAGTCCGTTGCCGTATGGCCTGCATTTGTGGAACAGCGGTACCGGCAGGTGCGCGAGGCCAATGTGCTGTCGCCACCGCTGGATACGTCGACACTGGGTGGCGTAGAAGGGCGCTGGATGGTGACCGGCCATTTCGATATTCCTCCTGGGCATGCATTGCTGGTGCGCACAACGCCGACCTCTGCACGCTACCAGGCACTGCAGATCACCGACCTCTGGTTTGCTTCCCTGGAGTATGCGAACGGTACCGCGAGTTTTACCCGCAGTCAGTCGGCGCGGGCCAGTGATGGTGCCTACTATCATGTGATTGCTGCGCAGGACCCGGGGTATCCCAATTGGCTGGGCACTGGCGGATTGCAGCGGGGAACGGTGTTACTGCGCTATGACGGTATGACGACGGCACTGGCAGAGGAAGAGTGGCCCAAGGCTTCGTTGATAAAGCTGGAGGAATTGCCGGCAGCCATTCCCGGCTTTTTCGTGCTCAGCCCCGCTGAACGCGCCGACCAGGTCAGGGCGCGGCGCGCCCATATCCAGCGGCGCTTCAGTCGCTAGCGGGTAACACCCCGCCCGCTGGGCGGGGTGCAGAAAGGCTGTCAGCCGACGAAGGTTTTGCTCGGTGCAGCAACGCCCTCTGACTGGGTGCCCTTAAGGTACGCCAGCATGGTGTCTGCATCGGACACCTCAAAGGGGTCGGTCGGGCAGACATCGCCGAAGTCCGGCTCGGCAAACAGTTTCTCGATCTTGCCGTCGTTCACCAACATCGAATAGCGCCATGAGCGCATGCCAAAGCCAAGATTGGACTTGTCTACGAGCATGCCCATTTTGCGCGTGAACTCGCCGTTGCCATCAGGCAGCATTTTCACGTTTTTGGCGCCCACGTGCTTGCCCCACTGGAACATCACGAATGCATCGTTGACCGAAAGGCAGTAAATCTCGTCAACGCCCTCTTTCTTGAACTCCTCAAACAATGCCTCGTAGCGTGGCAGGTGGTTGGAGGAGCAGGTGGGGGTGAAAGCCCCGGGCAGGGAGAATACGATCACCTTTTTGCCGGCAAAAATATCGTCTGTGGTCGTGTCCTGCCAGCGGTAGGGGTTGTCGCCGCCGACGGATTCATCGCGAACACGCATCTTGAACACAGTGTGTGGAACCTGTCCTGCAGAGATCATGGTAACTCCTCAATCATCATTCAGTGTGTTGTCGCGCAGCTGCGCAGGGGCGAACTGCTACGACGTCCTACTATAGTCGGAACCAGGTATTCTGAAAACATGATTATTATGATCAATATGATCTAAAAAACAGTATATAGGTATTGAAGCTGTACTGGATTGCGTCACGGGCTTGAAAGATGCTCTGGGACTGGGCATCTTGTGCAGCAAGCTTCCGACACTCACGTCGGTGCGCCACCCCCGGAGAGTAATAATGAAAATTGAGGACGTTAACAGTCGGCCGGCGCTGCGCCGGCTTGCAATCGCATTGTGCGCAGGTCTGCCGCTTGTGACGGCGTGCAGCGACTCCAGTGACAGCGTCGTGGCCCCGGTGGAGCCCCCGGTGGAACCTGCGGCGGTACCTTTTCAGGAACTGCTGGATCAGGGCATTGCCCGGTACCTGGGCGAATATACGCCGATGTTGTCCGAACAGGATGGCGATGTGGTAAATCACAGCTTTGGTGCTGGCGATGGACCGCTGTGTCTCACGGGTGGTGAGTACACCATGGCGACGCGCGACACCGGCTCAGAAGACCTGGTGATTTTCCTCCAGGGCGGCGGAGCCTGCTGGTCCGACCTGTGCCTCGCAACGGAGCAGGCCGCTCCCGGCATACCACCCCTCGGCGTGCTGGATCCGGCGCGTGAGGGCAACCCCGTGGCCGGTTGGAACACGGTGTATCTTCCCTATTGTGACGGTTCCCTGCACGCCGGTGACCAGGACGTCGACACCGACGACGACGGCGTGGCTGACCGCTTCCACCGCGGATTGCACAATCTTTCCGCGTCCCTCGATGTGGCGGTCAACACCTTCCCGGCACCGCGCCGCATACTGTTGACGGGCTCCAGTGCAGGTGGCTTTGGTACTACCTATGCATTGCCGCTGGTGCGGCAACTGTATCCGGATGTGCCGATCGAGCTGATCAACGACTCCGGTCTTGGACTGGGTCGGATTGACGAGCCCGCGTTCATCGAACAACTGCTGACGGAGTGGAATGCCACCGCGTTCTTCCCGGAAAGCTGCGAGACCTGTATCGGGGATGACGGCCATATCACTGACTATCACAAGTACCAGCTCAGTGAAGACGAGAACTTCCGCCTCGGCATGATGAGCTACACGCGTGATACGGTCATTGCGGTGACCTTTGTGCAGGTGGGCGGGGAAGTCTTCGAAGAAGCCCTGCTGGGTGAACTCGATGATCTCGAGGCCGCGTACCCGGAGCGGGTGAAGTCCTTCGTGGCAACGGGTGCCGAGCACACCTTCCTGCTGGGTGACCTGGAGAAAACAGCCGGCGGCATTTCAGTGGCTGACTGGATCAGTTCAATGCTCCTGGGTGAAGATTGGGAAACCTACCGCGACTGATTTCGCGTGCACCGGTCGGGGGAAGTGCTGTTTCCATGGGTGTGCAACCCCCGACCGAAGAGGCAGGAGCGGAAATTTGCCCGGCATACAGGCTGATATGAACCAAAAAGTCACAAAAAGCGTGTATGGGCTTGTAATCCATAGAGATTCTTTGATATCCCGTGCTAAGCTTGGTGCGGTTAGGGTCTGCTCTGGTTGATTCTGCGGGCAAACGCCGCATAATCGTTCAGGGACGAAAAAAACCAAGATCTGCTTCAGAGTGGGCAACAGGGGACGACAATGATCATCAGGGGCATTACTCAATATAGCCGACTGGCTGCGCTACTGGTTACCGCGTTTGCATTGACGGCCTGTGGTGGCGGCGGTGGCGGTGGTGGCGGTTTTCTGCCGGATCCCGAGACACCCAGTAATCTTGCCCTGAGTGTGCTGCTCGAAAAAGAGTCGGTGCCCGTGAACGCGGCGCAGAATCCGGCACAGTCCGACAGTCCTCACGTTACCGAAATCGCGGTTGAAGTCACGGACAGCGACACAGGCCTGCCTGTCACGGGAGCCGAAGTCACGGTCTCCTTTACCGGCACCCGAATCGGCGGCCTGCTGAGTGAAGAGGATCTCGCCAGTGGCGCGGAGGATACATTGTCCAGCGTCAGCCTGCAGACGGGTTCCAACGGTGATGCCAGATTGTACTTCGTAGCCGGTACGGTCGGCGGCGAAGCGACATTGCGGATCCGCGCGGAGCGCTCGGCGCAGGGCTCGACAACGGGTGGCGCAGAATCCGTGGTGACCATAGCAGTTGTCAGTGCAGCCGGCCCTGTCGCCGGGCTCGAGTTCACCGGGCCTTTCATTGAGGCTATTCGTACCAATCGGGTACAGATAGGTCTCGCCGCGGATGAAACCATCGATTTCCAGAACGGCACCTACAGTCGCGTGGTCTCGGTAACGGCAACCGATGCCAACGGTAACCCGGTGGCAGTCAACACCCCCATCCTGTTCCGTTTGATTGACGCGCCCCTCAATGGCTACCCGGAATCCGGCGCCGGCAGTTTCGTAATGAGCGGTTCCAACGGTAATCCGCTTGAAGGTAATTTCAGTTTCAGTGCAGTGGGTGGCAGCTTTTCCGCTCTGGGCGCACGGGTGGGTGACCGTCTGGTGCTGGCGCCTGATCCGGACGGCCGCTCGTTTTACCATGCCGGTATTCGCACCATTGCCGATTTCCCCGCAGGCAGCCCCGACTCACTGTCGATCCGCTCTGACGAAGAGGCCTTCCGTGTCGGCGAAGACCAGGGGGCAAGTGTGCCCTATGTCATCGGGCGTGCCCGCGTGGGCAACATCCAGTCGCTTGCCTTCACCGATGCCAACGGAACCGCAAGCACGTTGCTGACGTATCCTTTCAGCAATCTCGGGCGCACCGCACTGATCGTTGCGCAGACGGAAGATTTCTCTGTCAGCCGCGTGTTCAATCCCGGTGGTCCGGTGTATCTGGGCTCCCTGGACGAGGATGGACTCAGTCTGACCGCGTCGACCAGCATTCTGCCGAGCAACGTGAATGACGGTGTTGTGTCCCTGTGTGTGCGAGACGGCAACCAGGTGCCGCTGTCGTCGCAGTCGATCCAGTTCAGCACGGGCGATACCTTTGGTGCCAGTGTTGATGTGAACGGCCGTGGCGCCTCGGGCACGCTTGTCACGGGCAGTGGCGGCTGCGCCACGGCGGTTGTCAACGTCGAAGGGCAGCTCCCGGGTAGCGAGAAAATCTCCCTTCTGTTCGCGGTTCAGTCCATCGGGGAGGTGAGCGAAGTCGAGGTCGAGATCCTGGCTTCGGGAGACGGCAACCTGATCGGCAACCTGAACTGCGGCACCAGCAGACTGGGGCTGCTCTATCTGACGAGCTCCGGTGAGCCGATCCCCGATGCGCTGATCTCGGTCACCTCGTTTGACTGGCCGGTGGGCAGTCCCAACTTCATCTTCTCGCCGGCGTCTGATTCCGGTTCGAGTGCAGGCATCACCGATGCCAGTGGGGCGGTCACTGTGCGCTACTCTACCGTGCTGCCTCCGGAGCAGGAGGAGGATCAGACCGTTACCTACACCGCGACCTTCGAGACCGGTAACGGCGATGCTCAATTCGACCTCGAGTGTCGTTTCACCGTAGTGGGTACGGGCACTCCCCCTTAAGGCAGGGTCAGCGCCGGGGCTGATTCCCTGCCGGCAATGGCGGGGCAGTCTCTACAGGCGACCGTTGCTGAGGACTGGCGACGGTCGGCCTGATCACTGCCGCTGAGCGGCGG
>CEOG01037028.1_pt1 | contig 16917 bp, 22 predicted proteins | sample 530301 | NCBI WGS metagenome assembly CEOG01 (sample SAMEA2619903, study PRJEB7988) | marine metagenome | biome: marine biome (ENVO:00000447); feature: surface water layer (ENVO:00002042); material: "saline water (ENVO:00002010), including plankton (ENVO:xxxxxxxx)" | depth 5 m | reverse complement strand
GTGTATTGCGGTGCCTGACATAGCGCGTCATGGGTCGACCGGGTTTTCGCTGGTGCCGGACGGGCCAGCGCCAGATCATCGGATCATCCCCAAGCAACCCGGTACCCACCATGTCTCTCAATACTCTCCTGCTACAAGAATCACGCGCCGCCCTGACGGGCCTGGCCGCATTACTGCTGCTGCACGGTTCATACGCCAGCGCGCAGACACTGGTGGTTGATCGCTACACCGTGCTGGCTGCCACGCCGACAGCGGCCGAACAGGATTTACTGGGCGGTATCGACCGGATCACGTTCCCGATGGACGTGGTGACCGTCGGCGATGCACTGGCTGCTGCCCTGGAAAGCTCCGGCTATCGCCTCGCGGTCTCAGCCAAAAGTGATGCCAGCCGCGAGATCCTGATGCCCCTGCCCCTGCCCAACGCACACCGCACCCTCGGTCCGATGCCCCTGCGGCTGGCGCTGCAAACCCTCGCCGGTCCCGCTTGGCGTCTGCTGGAAGATCCCCTACACCGTCTAGTGGCGTTTGAACGCTGCCCGGCCTTTGCTGAGGAACTCCCGTCATGGTCGATGTGATTCTGGTGATGATGTTGTTGGTGGCCGGGCTGTCGCTGGAGAAGGGTGATGCCGAGACTGCAGGGAGAGCTATGCGTGAATCAACCGCCGCGGCGTCTGCTGACGCTGCAGCCGGAAGGGCAGACTCCACACCCTGCGCGACAGTTTCTCCGCGCTTTCGCGACCTGGGCAGCCACGATGCCGTGGTGAACCCGAATGGCCGCCAAGACCAAGGTCATCCCGATGGGATCTAGCACAGGATCCTGGCGGCCGCTGATAGTGTTAATGGGAGTGTTGTTCGCGCCAGTCACGGCCGCCGCTGTACCAGCGACCGACTCAAGCACGCTGTCTCAATCTGAACAGGCGACCACCGAACTGACGGCTCTGGAGCGAGCGCGGGCCGAGCACTGGGCCCTCACTTCTGAGGAGTGGCAGCGCTACCGGCTTCTTATGAACGGGATTCGCGGCAGCATCAGTCCCACGACTCTGTCCCCGATAGAAGCCCTCGGAATCCACGCGCGCGATGCCAGCGAGCGGCGTCACTTTGCGGAGCGCTGGGCCGCCCTGATGGTGGAGGATGCTGAGCGCATTCTGGCGTTCCAGCAGGCCTATGATGGAGCCATCACACGCCTGGTGGGCGAGCAACCCCTGATCGACCGGTCGCTTTTGCCGGTAAAGCAACCGAGCCAATCTCCCCTCGCCCGTACCGATCGGGTTCTGCTGTTTGTTCGACCCGAGTGCGCCGCCTGTGAGGCGGTGCTCGCACGCCTGCTGGCCCGCCTGGATACCATCGCGGGGCTGGACATCTATCTGTCCGGTCTCGCTCCGGGTGATGAGCAGGCCATCCGCGAGTGGGCGGTGGCTCAGGGCGTAGACCCCGACTGGGTACGACAGCGCAGGGTGACACTCAATTTTGAGTCGGGGGTTTTAGCGAGCATGGCCCCCGGCGAGGTGAACCTGCCCTATCTGTTGCGCCGCCGCGGCGAGACGCTGACCCCGCTGACCGGGTCTGCCCTGTGATCGTGCCGGGCAGCGCGTCGGTCGCACTGTTGCTCACACTGGCAGGCGTCGCCGTGGTCGCGGCACCATCCGAACCCGACGCGGAAGCTAAGCGTGCGCAGCAGGTGGTGCCGCCCGGCTACCGACAGGTGGCAGAGGAGCACGGCATCCCACCCGCGTTGTTCTACGCCATTGCGCTGACGGAAAGTGGCTACACCATGCCGACAGCCGAGGGCATACGGCCCTGGCCCTGGACCCTGAACATCCGCGGCGAGGGTCGCTATTATCCGTCCCATCGCGCCGCGGCGGCAGCGCTTGCGGCGACGGTGCACAGTGGTGAGACCGCGGTGGATGTCGGGATCATGCAGATCCACTGGCACTTCCACCATGCGGCGCTGGGCGGTATCCGCCGGGCCCTGGACCCCTGCCACAACCTGCGGGTGGGGGCGGACATTCTGGCCCAGTGCTACCAGCAAAGCCGGGAGTGGTGGTCCGCCGCCGGCTGCTACCATGCGCCCAACAATGCCACTCTGTCGCGGCGTTACCAGGCGCGTGTGCAGCAGCACTGGCGCACCGTGGTACAGGACCCCTGAGGTGCGCCGCAGGTGGTGGCTGTATCCCTTCTGGCTCCTGATGGCATTACTATCTCCAGGTGTCCGGGCGGAGCTGGTTGTTTTAACTGACAACGGCCAGACCTATCCGCTGGCCCCGTTTCTGGGCGTGCTGAGACCGCCAGACGCGCCCCCCTCGGCACCGGCAGTGCCGGACCTGGGCGCCGCCGACCCCACCCGGCTGCTGCCACTGCGCTCCCCGGGACTGACCCCGGGGCCGGTTCCCCTGAGGCCGCTGCCCGCACTTTACCAGGGCACGCTCACGCGCCCGGTCTTTGTGGTGGGCGCCGGTCCATTGTCGCAGACCTGGCTGCGGCAACACCGATCTCTTCTGCTTTCCCTGGGTGCAGTAGGGCTGCTGGTGCAGGCCGAGACCCCGGAGGACCTGCACACCATGGCCGCGATTGCCGCGGGTCTGCCGCTCCTGCCTGCTTCCGCCACCGATCTGATAGACACCCTGGCATTGACCCATATCCCGGTCCTGATCTCCCGGCACGGCATTGAGCAGTGAGCGTCCGTCCGGTCGAGGCACTCCTGCGGCCCCCGGTGGAACTCTGGTCGGCCCTGGTGGCGGTGGCGACCGGCGGCGTGGCCCTGCTGGCACCCTGGGCGCTGATGATGCCGCCGGGCATTGCCACGCTGGCCGCCAGTGCCCTGTTTTTGCTGGCAGGAATACGCACCCGGCAGGCCTGGCGGGTGCTGCGGTACCAGCGCAATATGCGCCGCCTTCCGTTGTACCGGATGCGGGCGGAGCGTATTCCGGTGAGTCGCCACAAGCTGTTTCTGGGGCGCGGCTTTCGCTGGACCCAGCGCCACACCCAGCGCCTGCGCGACACCCTGCGTCCTGAGGTGCAGCACTATGTGCAGGCCGGTGCACTCTACCGATGGGCGCGCCGTAAGGAAGTGCAGTGGGAATCAACGCCTGTCCTGAAAACCCTCGCCGGGTACCTGCGACAGCCGCGCTGGTGGAATCCGCTGAAGCCGCAGCCACCGGTGGGCGGTATGCCGGCCCTGCATGCGGTGGAGCCCGATGAGGAGGATGCCTGGATGGATCTCGGTGAGCGGGTTGGCCACCTGCTGGTACTGGGCACCACCCGGGTCGGCAAAACACGCTTGGCCGAGCTGCTGGTCACCCAGGACATCCACCGGGGGGATGTGGTGATCGTGTTTGATCCCAAGGGGGATGCCGATCTGCTGCGGCGCATCTATGCCGAGGCCCAACGGGCTGGGCGGGCCGATGCCTTTTATCTGTTTCATCTGGGCTTCCCGGAGATCTCCGCCCGCTACAACGCGATTGGGAGTTTTTCCAGGATCACCGAGGTCGCCACCCGGATTGCCAATCAGCTGCCCAGCGAAGGCAACTCAGCCGCGTTCAAGGAATTCGCCTGGCGCTTCGTCAACATCGTCGCCAGGGCGCTGGTCGCACTGCAGCGGCGCCCGGACTATCAGCAGATCCGCCGCTACATTAATGACATTGAACCGCTGTTTGTCGAGTACGCCCGACACTACCTCGCGATGCACGGCCCGGAGGGCTGGTCCGATGCGGTCGACGACATCGCCGAAAAAATCAGTGAGCGCAACCTCGCAGCCGCGCTGCGGGGTCGCGATCGGGAGGCCATCGCCCTGATGCGCTACCTGCAGGCACAGGATCTGTATGATCCGGTGCTGGAAGGCCTGGTGTCCGCCTTCAAATACGACAAGACCTATTTTGACAAGATCGTAAGCTCCGTCGGTCCCCTGATGGAAAAGCTCACCACCGGATCGATCGCGGCGCTGATCTCCCCGGACTATCTGGATGAACAGGATCCGCGGCCGATCTTTGAATGGCTGAACGTCATCCAGCGCAAGGGCATCGTCTATGTAGGGCTGGATGCGCTGACCGATACCACCGTTGCCAGTGCGGTGGGCAATGCCATGTTCGCCGACCTGGTGTCGGTGGCGGGGCACATTTACAAGCATGGTGTGCCCGGCGCGGAGGCGGGGAGTGTGCCTACCATCTCCCTGCACGCCGATGAATTCAATGAGTTGATCGGGGATGAATTCGTGCCCCTGCTCAACAAGGCGGGGGGAGCAGGGTTCCAGGTCACGGCCTATACCCAGACCTGGTCGGATGTGGAGGCGCGCATTGGCAATCGCGCCAAGGCGGGCCAGGTGGCGGGGAACTTCAATACCCTGATCATGCTGCGGGTAAAAGAGCTGGCCACCGCCGAAATGTTGACCGACCAGCTGCCCCGGGTGGAGGTGGTCACGCTGATGAGTGTGTCGGGTGTGGATGACTCCTCCGATCCCACCTCGGGTGTGGATTTCAAATCCCGCAATGAAGACCGCATCAGTGTGTCGGAGGTGCCGATGCTTACCCCGGCGGATCTGGTCCGCCTGCCCAAAGGTCAGGCGTTCGCCCTGCTGGAAGGCGGGCGCCTGTGGAAACTCCGCATGCCGCTGCCCGACGACCGCGCGGATGCCGCTCTGCCACCGAGTCTGGCAGCCATGGCGGAAGGCATGCAGCGCCGCTATGTGACCAATGAGCACTGGTACCGCACCACTGATCGCTGGTGGCTTGCGGGTCCGGACTCGGATAACCCAGCGCGGGACGGCCGTCACCGCGATGGCTGAGCGCATTGGTGCGCACCCTGCGCAGAACGCGCAGCAAGGCGCTTTGACACGACTGCTTGTTCGTCTGAGCCAGGCCGTCTACTGGTTGCTGTTCGCGCTGCTGTTTTCCATTGTGCTGGAATGGCTGGGAATGGTTTTCTGGTGGCCGGAACAGGGCCTGCAGCACAGTCGGGACATGCTGGCCGCGGAGCTGGGATATCTGCAGATAGACTTCCGCCGCAGTCTGGTGAGTGCCGATCCGGCACGCTTTGCCCAGACGGTGGCGGACAAGACCTATGTCGCGCTGTTTGAATGGACCCGGCTGGTGGATGTCCTCGGCTGGCTTGGCACGCCAACCGCGGTGGGGGAGAGTGGCCTTCGGGTCCGGCTGCACCGGTTGTACCAGCCGCTTGCCCAGTTCATCCTTGCGGCCCTGCAGATCACCCAGGTCTTCGCTCTACGTCTGGCCATTCTGCTGCTGGCCACACCGGTCTTCCTGCTGTTTGGTGTGATGGCTCTGGTGGACGGCCTAGTCCGCCGCGATCTGCGACGCTGGGGCGGGGGACGCGAAAGCTCCTTCATCTACCACTGGTCCAAGCGCTCGGTGCTGCCGCTGTTGGTCACAGCCTGGGTCATCTACCTCGCGCTGCCGTTCAGTCTTCACCCGAGCTGGGTCATACTGCCCTTTGCCACACTGTTCGCCCTCAGCATCGCCATCACCGCAAATGCGTTCAAGAAATACCTGTAGTGAAAATATCAGGTGAATACACGCCGGCTGGTCATGATTCGGCACGACATGAGGGATGCAGCCGACGAACTCTAAGGCCGCCCGTAGGGACGGCATTGAGTTGGTTAGCCGCTATTCCACGGGGGCAAATACCGGACCTCGGCCTAAATTCGGCACCAGTTCGGCGTACAGAGACTTTCGCCCGACTATGACCGCAAGCATCGGTCGCCCATCTCGACGTTTCGCTGATAAGCGCCTCCATTCCGATATGTCGAGATCAGAGGGATGAGGATCATCCTCCGGATGTGTGTGCCATTCGCCCAGATAGCGGACGATTCCGTGACTCGCAGTCCATCGAGCCAGGGCAATGGTCTCATGGCCAAATGGCATCCGCTCAAACAAGTAGCGGAATCGCTTGTCCCATGTCGTGGGAGTAGTTGCCTGCTCGATAATCATGTGGACTCCATGAACGGAACCGAGCAGGAGTCCGCCAGCTTCACAGTCGGTATCACTGACCTGGACATAGCGGCAGAAAGTCTCCAGAGTGGACTCCGAGAAATGCAGTAAAGCCCTCCTATCGGTAGTAGCCCAGGAGTTCATGAACCGCATATGGGGCAATCCCGGTCTATCAGCGGATCGCAATCGGGCGTGGCACTCTGATGTGTGTGGTCAATCAGTCTAGTCCGGAGTGCTGGGGAATAAACGCCGTTGACCCAGTCGAGTGTCATCTCGGCGCCTAGGCTAGCAGCCTGTACCGACACCGATGCCGGGAAAGGCACGTACAAACCTTCGCATCCATGTCCCGCCAAAATGGCAGGAAGAGAATCAACGGTGGAGCGGAGCTCACCTCTTCTGTTGCTGTGCCAAAGACATCGGTAGCACGCACCCGATGCATGTGGCCTCAGGAGTGCACGGACGGTGGTTCCCGGCCCCTCGATCCAGACCGAAAGCATAGGCATCGGAGCCGGATAGTGGCCACTTAGCCAATGCCCGAGAGATTCTTCGCCGGTGGCATCTATGAGCAGGTCCAGCTCCCCTAGTTGCGCTTGCCTGACATCTATCGGAAGTGCACGAACCGCGGCACCTGGTGCCAAGCGCTTGAGCTCCTTCGCCATGGCCTCTGCTTTGTTCAAAAGCAAGTCCGGAAACCCCAGGCGATGACGCCCGATGTTTTGCGGGAAAAGGCTGTCAAAATCTACTAACGTGAGTTTTCCGCCGCACGTCCCCGCGCCGGACTTAACCAGCATATCCGCCAGATATCCGCCAATTGTGCCGCATCCCACAACGGCTAGGTTCTTACCTGCAAGCGTCTTTGATTTTGGCACGTTCCGCTCAGCGATGTACCGATCGTCGATTCTCACTACTGAGATGGGCATCACCTCCAACCCATAGGTCGAATCCCTGCGATTCGCGTGCTTGTTCTTTTGGACCGGAGGTTGGCGGTCATAGAGAACCGCAAAAGCATACGTCATCAACGGAGATTCGATGACGATCAGTACACCGTTGGCCTTCTTCCTTTCCCCTTCCTTGATACGCTTGTGAATCTTGCGCCGGCAGCGAGGATCAAGGGTGCCTTGCCATGCCAAGATATCCCCAACTGTTTTGGGCGGCCAATGGCTGGTCAGAGGTCGGGGTTGAGCGACAGTCTTGACCCGGTAAGTCAGCACCGTTTTATCGCTGGCCTGGTAGCCGAGCGACTTCAGCTTCTCAGTTGTCCGATCTACGTTGTCGCTGATGAACCACAGTGTACTCCCATCGGCCTGCGCGACTATACAGTGCTGCCGACCTAGGTCTGCGCCCTGCATGTCCACGAAGCAAAGCCCGCCAGGCCAATAAGCGAAGAATTCTTCCGCAAGATCTTCAACCATCTCTCCTTTCAAGATTTTCTCGAACACGACGGCCGCGTGCTGTAGGCACGCAAGTGATTGTCCGACGGGATCGTAGATGTCCAGAACGACCGTACCCTTGGCGAGATAGCAAAGCCCGCCATCCGCGCCAAGATGAGGGACCGCTGCGGGCAGATCAGGCGGGATTTCCAGCAGCCGGATGCGAGGCAAGTCGAAGAGCGTAGGGTCGAGCTGAATCTCACACGGAAAGCCCTTGTCCGATTGGGGTGGGGTCAACCGTCCGTGCAGCCTGAACCAGCCGTCATCCGCTTTGCCAACAAACACGAAGCCTCGCTGCCCGAAGGCCTCGATCACGTCTGTGACCGATGTGGTGCTGCTCATCCAGCCTTCGTTCGACCGACTAGTTCGCTTGGACCGGGCGTCGCGGGTGCCGCGGCAATGGTGGCGGCGAGGGATACCACCTTTACCCGATCCGGTTCGTTCGGAAAGCGAGGGCCGAATTCGCCCTGCATCCAAATGCAGGCTTGTGAAGGGCTGCCAGCGTCGGTGGCTCCGCGAAGCACTTTCTCAAGTTCTTCAAACGACCTTGCCGCTTCTTCGACTCCGGATTTGCCAAGCCGCTCCGTGAACGACTCGGACTCATCCACGGGGTTGTTGACGCCCGCCCGCAACCGGGCTGGCAGTGCCGCGACGACATCCAGCAAGGCGAGATCATCCCGCCGCTCGCGCTTCTCAAACAGCGGGGCCGAAGCGGCCATCAACAGGATCGAAGCGGGCCCACCACTGGGCCACCTCCAATCACGGAAGGCCTTCAGGTAGCGCACCACGCGGCGGAACTGTTCCCCCTTGGCCTCTACTTCACCCAGGAACCACTCTTTCACAGGCCTCGGATCGGACGACATCCAATTGCATTCACGGTGGGCCAGCAGAACTCTGTCAGCAGGTAATGCTGTCCAGGCATCACGCTCCGCCTTGTTCACCGCATCCGTCAGCGAGTCAAAGCCATATCGCTCCATCGAAGCTTTGAAGAGCGTCTCAAACTCCTCGTCTGGAATGGCGTACAAAGGAATATCAATGTGGGCATACGAAGCAATAACGATGCGGATGCACGTCGGCTTGTCGGTGACGAGCGTCCAGCCCCGTTCATCGATCAGTGGCTTCAAAGCTTTTTCCGCGGCGGCAAAGAACACCGTCGCCGCGATGCTAGGGCGCTTTGTCTGTGAGACGAAACTCAATGGCAGATAGCAACCATCATCGATATCTGCCTGCTGTGGGTGTTGTGCCGGCGAGTTCAGCGTCTTGTATGCCCACGACCCTTGCGTAAAGAAGCGCGGCTGCGGCGCGGCCTCGGTGTAGCCGCTCGCCCGCAGGAAGCTGGGGACGCCGGTGCGCAGGCAGTTCCTGACATCGGTGCGTGCGCTGGCGATCCAGGTGCGTTGATCAGGCGTCAGGTCCAGCTGGTTATGCATGCAGGATTCGTCATCAACGGTGGTGAAGAAAAGTGGGCTTAGGTTCAGCATGTGGCCTCGGGAACATTTCTGTTGGGGCCGTGATAGAAGATCGGTGCGCCGGCCTGGTGCGCTCGAAACGGTTGGAAAAGAGGATCGCCGAGTGCACGCTGTACCGCGTGATTGCCGCGATCCTTGAGGGTATTCGTGGCGCCGATGGAAACCCTATCCAACGCCTTGACATCCTTGCTCTGATCAGGTGTCGCCTTGTCGTCGATCTGGAAGTAGTTATTCTCCAGCAGCTGCCGTAGCATGTAATCCACCGACGACTCCTGAGCGGAGATCACGAGGTCGAAGAGTCCTCCCCGCCACTTCCCGAATCCGCGGTCAAGGCTGGCGCCGCCGCGGACGGTTGCCCCGATGGTCATCGTGCCGATTGAGAGAACCCGAATCAGCGGATTCTGGTTCGGTGCCAGGAACGTCTTGACTTCGTGCAACCCGAACAGGCCGGGGGCGTTGCCAACCAGCCCCCCATCCGCGAAGACACCGCGGTCGTTGCGTGCCAGAGGAAAGTAGACGGGCGCGGCAGCGGTCGCCAACGCGACATCGACGATTTTCATCCGGTGATCGAGCTCAAAGGAAGGATGGTGTGGTGTTTTGAAGAACTGCCCCCGACCCGTCGAGCAGTTGACGGCCGGCACGAGAACACGATGCCTCAGGTCGCCGATCATGGTCCCTTGGAAGCGCTCGGTCAGCACTTCTCGTAATCCCGCTGAGTCATGCTTTGCGGTCAGCCAGAATCCTAGAATCCGCCGCGGCAGGCTGCGGCAACCAAAGATGCGGCTACCTTCGTCTTCGAATAATGCCTTGAGTTCGCTCGCTGGAATCTCCGCTGCCAGCCCCAAAGCTAACATCCCTCCTGCCGATGTGCCGCAAATCAGATCAAAATGCGAAGCGATAGGACGACCCAGTACGGCTTCAAGTTCGGCAAGAACCGTCGCCGTATAAAGGCTGCGATATCCTCCTCCTGACAGGGCGAGCACATGATAGGTTGGGATGTCTGTCATATTGTCTCAGCCTTTCGGGGGAAAGGGATCATTGCCATGGCTATCCTTGTCGCGGATACGTCCATCTGGACGATGGATAACGAGTTCGGACTTCTGGTTGCGTGCAATATCCCGCGCAGCGTTTATTGCCTGCTGCTGCGTGTCGTGCACAGAGGTTGCCCGCTGGCTGCCAGCACCCTTGACGGCCCAACCGTTTTGATGAGGAACAACATGTTGATTTTTTCTGGCCATGATGGTTCTCCTGCAGTGGAACTATTGAAGTCCCAGCCAGTCGGCTGGGTTGTCAATGGCCTCCTGTTGTAGCACAATGCGTTGCTCCTTCAGACAACAGAAAGGCCAAGCCAAAATAAACTGAAGTAGTTGTAAAACCTAATAACGTTGTTTGTATAGACAACAGCATATCAGAGTTGACGCCTGCCTGCAAATACACCGGTGGGTGCCATTGAAAGCAACGGGTTGGGGCGGAGTCGCGTAGCCGTCTCCCTTTCCGCAACCGCGAGGAGAAGAACGGATGACTCAAACAGGCTTGGGTGTCGCCCTTAAGACGCTGCGCGAACGTAGAACCCTTTCGCTACGGGAGATCGGCCAACTCTCTTCGGTGGATCATGCTTATGTCCACCGCTTGGAATCGGGCGAGAAGACCAATCCGTCGCCAGATCTAGTCGAAAAGCTACTTAGGGTTCTCAAACCTGGAGAGAGAGATGCCTCGCTGGTGATGTGGCTTGTTAAGCATGCGGAGGCTGATCCCCGTCTTGTCGAATTCGTGTTACAAGACCCCTCCATCAGCATTGATGTCTTTTCGACAGCAGCGGGCATGAGGCATCGAGGAAATACGAGGCCAGACCCCGCAACGCTGATTGCCCGAATAGAGAAGATATTCAAGGATGATGACGAGGACGACTGAACATGGATGAGATGCATGTCAGACAGAGAGCACGAGCCTTTGTTGCGGAGGTCGATATGTCCGACATCCGAACGGACCTGACGCCCTATGTCATAGCAGTCAACGCCAAGGTCAGGGAAGAGGAGCTTGGTGATGGGGAGTCCGGTTACACAATTACCAAGCCGAACGGGAAGCACATCATTACGGTGAACTCGCTGGAAACGGAAGAGCGTCAGCGATTTACGATCTGCCATGAGATAGCGCATATCGTGCTTGATCTGGAGTCGAGTCACGAAGAAGTGCCATCCTGGTCCTATGCCAAACGACACCCGAACGAAATTGCCTGTGACACCTTCGCTGCCGAATTGCTGATGCCGTACCAGCAATGGCTCTCCGCTGTGCCCAAGGAAGAGCCCTCCTTGGATCTCATTCACCAAATGGCCGACCTTTTTGGCACATCATTCCCTGCAGCGGCGTCAAGGTTCGCCAGTCTCAGCGATTTGCCGTGTGCGTTCGTCACCATGGAGCGTGGTGCAGTGCGATATGCCGCACGCTCTACGGCATTGCGGCAAGCAGGAGCCTGGATACCTGCCAGGTCGGTAATTCCAGCAGGCTCCGTGGCTCACCGAATCCGCTCTTCAGGGGATAGCGCCACTGAGACGGGGGAAGTTTCGCAGGACGTCTGGTTCGACAACTGGGAAAAGGGGCTTCCCCTATACGAGATCTCCAGACACTACGCGCGGACCGATACCACCACCTCGCTGTTATGGTTCGACAGCGACGATCTGCCTGAGGTCGAAGTCAACCGTTTCGGTGCACGCATCGATGACGATGGCGGTTTGGCTGAACTCACGGGACAACTGCCGTGGCCAGGGCGTAGTAAGCGCCGTTAACAAAGGCCTCTGGTCTGCCACTCGTCTTACATCCTGCGCGGGAGATCGGCTCTGCGTGCTGAAATCACGCTGAAACAAGAAAACCCCGCCACCCCTTGACTGGGTTGTTCATAGCGACGGAGCCCGCGTTTCATCACCATCTCCCCACACACTACCGTGCGGGACGACATGCTCATGACAGGACACCGACTTGCCACGGCCACACTGTTGGCGCTGACTTTCATCGCACCGGGCTCCTGGGCTGATGCCGACGCCGAGCGCGCCATGCTCGCCCGTCTGCTCCACGAGATCGCACTCCTCGAATCCCTGATTGCGAGCAGCGAGGCCGAGGCGGACCCCGACGCCCGTATTCATTTCCAGTATGACTGGCTGCGCCAGGATCTGGAGCGGGTGCGCGCGGGTATCCAGGCGCACCTCGATGCCCCGCGGAATACGCCGCGCCCGGTGCCGCCGCTGCGCGGTGACTACCGGCAGTGATTGATGACACCGGCACAGACAGCGGCCTTCGAGGCCGGATCCGGCGCGACACCGGCAGCGCTTCTGCTCGCCATCGCCAGCGTGGTGCTGATCCTCGCGTTTATCTGGGTGATCTGGATCACCGTAGGCAGCTTCCGGGCCTGGCAGGACGGCCAGGCCAGCGTGTTCGACCTGCTCTGGGCAACCCTGCGCGCGAGCATCGTGTTGCTGGTCCTCGGCTTCTACCTGCGCTGAGCCTGGCGGTGTCCTTCCACTCTCATTCTTTTCCCACCTCGGAACACTGTATCCGCGCACTGTTGCGCCCATTCGGAGAACGCACCATGACCACACCCCGTCACCCTTCACGTTTTGCCGTCCTCGCGACCGCAGTCTGCCTGTCCCATCCATCCGCCTGGGCGGTGTTACCGACCCCGGTGGCACCCAGTACCGCGCCCGCCGCCGGAGACTGGATCGGCCTGATTGAAGGCTATATCAAGGACGGCGGCCTGGTCCTTGGCCTGGCGATTGCCGTGCTGGGCTTTCTCTGGGTCGCCTACCTGGCCTTCGCCAAGTTCAATGAAGCCCGTCAGGGCAAGGCCGAATGGGCCGAGGTCGGCGTGCTGGGGATTGTCGGCGCCATCGTGCTGATCTTCGCCAGCTACCTGCTTACCGAAGCGGCCGGTGTGATCTGAGTGGCACCCCTGGAAAGCCAGGACGTCCTCGCGGACCGGCTCAATGCGGAGCCGGTCATTTTTCGAGGCTGCTCCGCCAGCGAGTTGGGTGTCATCGTCGCCCTGGCTGCCGTGGTCTGGCTGCCACTCAGCCTGCTGCTGGCCTGGCTGGGTGGGGCGGTGACCATGGGCTTTGGTTTTGCGGGGATCGGCATTGTCGCCACGGTGCTCGGGGCCGCCAGTTTTTTTCAGCGCCTCAAACGCAATTGTCCCGATGGCTACTACCAGCAGCGCTGCGCGCTGTGGCTGGACCATAAAGGCCTTAAACGCGCACCGTTCATCAGCCGCAGCGGGACCTGGGATATCGGCAGGAGAGGGCATGTCACGCTACCGCTTCGCCATCGATAATGTCCAGGCCCACCTGCGCTCCCTGTGGCTGATCATCGGTCTGCAGATAATGGTGATTGCCGCGCTCTGCTACGGCTGGAGCCGGGCGCCCGAGCATCTGACGGTGCACATCCCGCCGGACCTGCGCTCCGGGGCCGTGCAGCACCACACCGAAGTACCCGCCGCCTCGGTCTACGCCTTCGCGTTCTACCTGTTTCAGCAGCTCAACCGCTGGCCGGAGGACGGCAGCCGCGATTACGGCCGCGCCATTTTTCGGATCGCCCCCTATGTCACACCCCGCTACCGCGCCGAGCTGCTGGCCAATCTGGACGAGAAGGGCCGCCGGGGTGAGCTTGCCTACCGCGTGCGCGCGCTGCAGGGCATCCCCGGCCTGGGTTATTCCGAAAACCGGGTCGACATTCTCGATAGCCAGACCTGGCAGGTCTGGCTGGATCTCGAACTGCTGGAGTCGGTTAAGGGCATGACCGTCAAGCGTACCCGGATCCGCTACCCCCTGCGGGTCGTGCGCTACGCCGTCGACCCGGAAGCCAATCCCTGGGGACTGGCCCTGGATGGTTTTGGGGCCGACGGCCCCCGTCGCCTCACCGACGCTGATCTTCTAGGGGGGGAACCCGCTCATGCAATCCAATAGTTTTCAAGGATCCTCCGTGTCCCGAATGGTTTTTCTTACCGCCATTATCTCGCTGTGTGGACTGCTACTGTTCAGCACCACGGCAGCCGCCGCACTGGACCCCGCCGAGCGTATCGTCTGGCGTAAAACCCCGATTACGCTGGAGCTCGGCGTTGGCCAGGAGCGCATGGTCCACTTCCCCGGCCCGGTGAGCGTGGGGATTCCGGGCGCCCTGCAGCATCGGCTGCGCATCCAGAGCAGTGGCGGCACCGTCTACTGGCTGGCCCAGCAGGCCTTTCCGCCAACCCGGATCCTGGTGCGGTCGCTGGATGACGGCCTGGTCTACCTTTTGGATGTGGCTGCGGCCCCGGAAGGCGGCAATGCCGCGCCGATGGAGATCAGCCTCCCACGACAACTGTCCCCTGCAACGCATGACGAACGCGCTACCGCTCCCGAGACCCAGGGTTACGTCAGCCTGACCCGCTTCGCCGCCCAGCAGCTGTATGCCCCCCAGCGCCTGCAGACGCCCTTGCCGGGCGTGGTCCGGGTGCCGGTGCCCGATGCACCCGTGCCGCTGGTACGCGGCGGTGCCATTGTCTCGACTCCCCTGGCCAGCTGGCGTAGCGGACACCGTTTTGTGACCATGGTACAGCTCAGCAATACCAGTCCCGAGGCGCAGGAGCTGCAGGCAGAGGCCCTGCGCGGTGCGTGGCTCGCCGCCACCTTCCAGCACCACCGGCTGCTGCCCGCAGGCGATGAGGCCGACCACACGGTGGTCTACCTGATCTCCGACCGTCCCTTCAGCCGCGTGTTTTAGGGGGGAGCCTGCCCATGTCCCACGCCGTCTCCAACCGCCTCCTGCCCCTGCTGGCCACCCTGGTGCTGCTGGTGCTTGGGGCCGTCACCCTTAAAACCTGTTCGGCTGAAAATGAGAACGGGCTGCTGCTGACCGGCGTGCCGACAGCCCCCGACCCGGATGCCGACACTCCGGCGGACACGATAAAAACCCTCACTGCCAATGTGGCGGCGATGACCACCGCCGTCACCGCCCTGCGCCAGGACAATGCTGAGTTGCGCAAGGAGAACCAGACCCTGATCAACAACCGCAGCCAGATCGAGGAGAACGTGGCCACCCGGCTGCGCCGTGAGCTGCTCAGCCGGGAGCAGGACGCGGACAACCAAGCCCGCCGCGATTCCGGTGTACTGCAGTCACTCACTCAGCGCGTCGATTCCCTGGCCGCCTCCCTCAATGAGGTGCAGGGCGCACAGCCGGATCAGGCCATGCCGGTCGGCCTCGGGCTGGAGGGGTTCGAGGGTCCCGGAGGCATTCCGGCAATAGAACCCACGCTGGTCTGGATCGCGCCGCTGGATGCCGAAACGGACCCTACAGCCTCCGGAGGTCTGGCCGGGGCGCGCCAGGCAGCGAGTGGTTACCTGGGGGATGCCCGTCGACACGGCGGTCAACTGGTCACGGACACCCGCGAGCGGGTCGAGGCCAGGCAGGACAGGCCGGTATACACCGTGCCGCGCAATGCCACCCTGATGGGATCGACCGCCATGACCGCCCTCGTGGGACGCATTCCTCTGCGCGGTCAGGTGCAGGACCCCATGCCGTTCAAGATCATTACCGGTGCCGACAACCTGGCTGCCAACGGACTCACGATCCCCGGCGTCCAGGGCATGATCTGGAGCGGTACCGCGGTGGGAGACTGGACCCTGTCCTGTGTGTCCGGTCGCCTGGAGGCGGTCACCTTCGTGTTTGATGACGGCACCATCCGCACCGTGGCCAGCGATGACGGGCAGGGGCAGGGGGGCCGTGATGAGCCACTGGGCTGGATCTCCGATGCCCAGGGCATTCCCTGCATCAGCGGCACCCGTAAAAGCAACGCCACCGCGTTTCTGGCGCAGCGCATCGGTGTGCAGGCGATGCAGGCCGCCGCCGATGCGGCCGCCGCCGCCGAAAACACCACGGTAATCACCAGCGCCGGTGGCACTACCGGCGGCGTCACCGGGGACGTCGGCGCCTATGTGCTGGGCAAAACCGTCGCCGGAGGCAGCGAGGAACTGGCGCAGTGGCTGCTCGAACGCCAGTCCCAGAGTTTTGACGCCGTGTTTGTTCCCGCCGGTATTACCGTGGCGATCCATGTGGATCGCGCCATTCCCATCGACTTTGAGCCCCAGGGCAGGAAACTGAGCCATGCATCCCTATCGTCCAGCCATGCTCCGCACACTCTCGATTAGTCTACTGCTGACCGGGTGTGCCGGCAGCAAGGAGACCATCCTGCCCCAGGATGGCGCGACCATGCGCGAGATCTATGACGCCCATGTCCAGATTACCGAAGGTGAGGCGCCGCGGCATCGCCAACTCGCAACACCACTGCGCCCGCCGGGACACCATGTCGCCGATCTCGGGCCCGCCGCCCGGGCTGACCACCAGGACCTTAACACCCGCTTTATGCGCGTGCCCAACCCGACGCTGGTGATGTATATCTTTCCGCACCTGGCGGGTATTCATCGCGTTCCGGTGCCGGGCTATTCCACTGTGTTTCCCCTCTACGAGCGGCCGGAATATGCCCTGCCGGGTGAGCACGCGGTGGATGCCCCATGAGCGGTTTCTCTGCCCGCCAGGGAATACCCGCTCAGGACGCAGGGTCGAACCCGGGAGAGCCATCGCGCCCGAGGGCACCGGCGCCACTGACCCACCGGGACGTGCAGGCGCTCTATCAGCGCCCCCCGTCCTTCACGCCCTTTTTGCCCTGGGTGGAATACCTGCCGGACAGCCAGTGTTTTCTATTGGAGGACGGGGTCAGCGTCGGTGCCCTGTTCGACCTGACCCCGGTCGGTACGGAGGCACGCACCGGCCCGTTCATGGTGGCTCTACGCGATGCCATCCAGACCGCGCTCAGCGAGGCCTTGCCGGAACGCGACGATGGCCCCTGGGTGTTGCAGCTCTACGTGCAGGATGAGCCCAGCCTCGACAGTCTGGTTCAGTCACTGAAACACTACCCGGCGCCGTCCGTCCGCGAGCACGCCTACTCACGTTTCTATCAGGCGCTGATGCAGAACCACTGCGCACGCCTCTGTGCGCCGGGCGGGCTGTTTGTCGACACCGCACTCACCGGCAGTCCCTGGCGTGGCCAGATCCGGCGGG
>CEOG01000509.1_pt1 | contig 16933 bp, 25 predicted proteins | sample 530301 | NCBI WGS metagenome assembly CEOG01 (sample SAMEA2619903, study PRJEB7988) | marine metagenome | biome: marine biome (ENVO:00000447); feature: surface water layer (ENVO:00002042); material: "saline water (ENVO:00002010), including plankton (ENVO:xxxxxxxx)" | depth 5 m | reverse complement strand
ATTCTTTTAGCAGTTCCTGGTAAACTTCCACTTTCTGAAGCATTATTTTTTTTAGTATAATTACTTCCATCTGTAGAATAATAATAATCTCCGATAGTTGATGAATCAAAATAATAATTATTTTCAAAGTTTGATATATCGTTAGAAGTCATATGATGTTTAAAGAAGTTTACTATAGTAACTTCTGAATTTCTTTTATAATGAAATATATATTCTTTAGTATTGTATCTAGATATATACCATCTTAAATCATATAGTCCTGTGTCACTTTGAAAATCAGACTCTCTTGCAATATTAAACCAAGTGCCAGTTAGTTGCGTACCACCTAATAAATAAATACTATCAGTAAATGTTTCAGATAAAGCTTCAGTTTCTAGAGCAACTATATTAGCAGGATTCACATTATACATAACGAGTACCACATTACTTGTACCTGCTTGATATGTTTCTCCACTTAACAATCTCCATTTAGTTGCAGACTGTGTAATAGAACTTGTAGTTATAGCATTAGGTGCTAGTACTCTATATATTCTTTGATCTTGTTCTCTGTAGTATGCATGTAAATGATGCAGGTCACTATCAAAAGATATATCATAAAAAACTGATGGAGCATTAATTACTCGTTGAGTACTTTCATTTAAAAAGTTTATACATTCAGTAACATGCTTTGCTTCTATATTTTCCCAAAATAAAACAATTAAATTATCATCATATATACCTTCAGTTGTGGTAGATAACCTTGCATGTTTATTCTGCAGTAATCGTTTAGCATTTTCAAAAGCCATTAAATACTCCCATTATAAATTTTATCTAATGCTACTGATGCCTCTCTATAAAATACATCTTTACTTTGTTGTGATAATAAAACTGATGCAGCTTTTTGTGATAAAGGAGTTATAGCCCAGTTTAACATATTAATAGTATCAGCTGTTTTAGAAGAATAACCACTATTAGTAGTAGTAAATTCTGAACTATTTCCTCTAAATCCACTAGATTTCATATAATTAGTTTCTATTACTAGATTAGCAGCTGCTTTATTATCAAATGTTATAAGGTTATATAAATTAAAACTATGATAGGTAAATCGTTGAAACTCTGATGGAAGAGGAGTTACACCATCTCCACCACTACTTACAGCATATCCTATAATCCAATCATCAAAACCATTAGAATCAAATATACCATCTGTATGTGAAACAGATGCTTCTTGAGTTCCATCAACACTTAATGTAACTGTATTTTGAGATGTACCATCTATTTCTATAAAATGTTTTTTTCCATCATCTACTTTACTTGTTGATATAATTCCAAGATCAGTTGTAGTTCCATCTCCAGTATCATTCTTTCTATATGCAAAATGTCCATTTTCTATTTGTCCAAAATGTATAGGTTCATCTGGAAGAGATGATCCTCCGTCTGTTCCTAATGCAAATAAATTACCATGAGTACGAGTATTATCTATATTATTTAATTTAAATTCTATTTGTATTTTACCATGTTGATATGAAGATGCAGTTTGACCAGCACCACTAGAAAAAACATTTAATTGTTTTTTAGCAAAATTAGTAGAACCAGTAATTAATGCTGAATCAGCTATTTCTGTAATATCAGATGGTTCTGTTATTACTATTGCAGAAGAACTAAATGCTTCTGGTCTTTTAGAAAACAAATCAGCTTTTGCAAAATTAATTGCATCTATAACTTGTTGGTCTGTAAATGTTGGAAGAACTCCATCTCCCTGTACAACTTGATCTACAGCAAATCCTCTTACTAATTCTGCTATTTTTTTTGCACTAGCCATATATACCTTAAAGCCACGCTAGATGGGTGGGTAAAAGGAGGAAACCCTTCCACATCTAGGTAGCAAATTATTTAAAAATTTTAACTCCTAACACAATTAAAGTAGCAACAATCATTCCAAAGAACAATGCTCTACCAACAGTTAGAGATACATCATCAACTATTTTCAACATTTTTCCTAATACAGGTAGATGCTTACTACTAACGTATTTAGTAGCAGTCTCTAACCATTCCTTCTCTTTAACACTTAAATCGCCATCTTTTTTTGTCATCAAACTAACCTTTTATTTTTGCGTAATACTATCAATAAAATACCTGCTGTAAATAGCAAACTTATTGCTGCAGGTTCTGGTATAATCATTAATTGATTATCACTTGTGATATTGAAGTCAACTGTACCTTTAACTTCAGGATCATATGATGTGACTAACGCAATCATATTGTTAGTAAATGTAATATCTGCTAAATAAAAAAACAAACCTTCTTCTACATCTTCATTTCCATCATCGTCTTCATATATATAGTTATTAATAGATTGTTGAAAGCTTGGTAATAAATATAAATAAGGATCATTATAATCATAATCTTCATTACTTGATCCTAAATCTGCTGCATAATTATCAAAGGTAACTGTTGCATAACTAGGTGTAGATATATAAAATATATCATAATAATGTTTTTCATTATCTATATAGATATATTGATCTTCTAGTTCGGCTCTTAAATTATATGTTAAGTCAGCACTACTTACCATTGCAGCAAGTAATAAACAAACAATAAAGCCTCCCCATAAAATTATATCTTGTAATCTCATTACCACTTAACCTTATGTGACCAGTACCTTGCACTTAACTTACTAGGATTAGAATCTTGTGCATTATGTCTAGCATAATAACTTCTTTTCCTAGCTTTATCTTTAGCCGACTTTGGATTTTTACCAGCACCTTTAACACCTTGCTGACCAAACCTAATTGTTTTAACTTTATCTCCTACCTTTGCAACAACTACATGTGATTTAGTTTTATGGCTAGGTGTACGCTTTGGCTTATTATATCCACTAACACCAGCTCTTGCTAATCTTGGATCTTTCTTTTTAGCCATTATCTATATCTCCTAGTTTTCTTTGCAATCTTTTTAGGTTGCTTAACATGCTGCTTACCTTTTTTATTACCAGCAGCTTTAGCTTTATTAGTAGCTCTTTTTTCTGCAGGAGTTAAAGCTTTCCAAGCAGCATCAGGTAAATATCTTTTTTTGCCTTTACTAGGCTTGCCATCAGAAGTTCTCCACTTTTGTTTAGTCCACTTCTTTAATGACTTTTGGCTTTTCTTTAATGTCATTTCTTTTTACCTCTAGCTTTTCTTATTGCTTCTTTACCTGCTTTAGCTATAGCAGCTTGTTTATTTTTACCTTGAACTTTAGCTCTCTGCTCTAATACTGTAAGTATTTGTATCTTTCTAGCAAAGGGTTTATTTATTTTTTTAACTTTTGCTACTGTTGCTCTAGCATCAGCTTCTGTTGCAAACTTAATACTTACAGTATCTTTAGGGTTCTCATCTGTATATAAACGCCTGCCACTACCTTTAGGTTTTTTACCCGTTCCTACCTTTGGATCTCGTTTCTTTTTCATACTTCTACTCATATAAGTTATTAAATGTTATAGAGGGATCAAGATAACTTTCATGTCCTTCAGCAGAATGTGACCATTGTGATGGTTTAAAATCAGGTGGTCCTTCTCCAGTAACCCATAATGCTGGACTTGTTGCCCTTACCCTATTGTTTGGCAATGCAACCATATTTCCTTTCCATTGGCAATCTTCAGTTATATATAAAACATGAGATTGTTTATGTTGTGCTGGATCATCAGCAATACTATTGTTAGTATAATCTACAGTAAATAAATATTTACCTCTAAAAAACTCTCCTCCTATTTTACATAACCAAGGAGATGAACTAACTCTATCCATTATAATAACTGAATGATCTCTTGATTCACAATCCCAAGGTTGAGCTAAATGATCTTCCATAGGCATAGGAAAATCTTCCATAGGTATATCTGCTACTAATCCTTGTATAGGCATTCTTGCCCACATAGCACCACCATGTATATTGCCTTCATCATTATCTTCACAATCAGATTCGCATCCTGTAAATACTACTTGGAAACTTAATGATCGATCAGGTATTGTATTAACTGCGATTGCAAGTGCATGAAGATATTCATTGTGATATTTTTCATGATTGCAAGTGAACTCTCTGCGAACCCAACATTTAAAATGTGGGATGTTACTTATTAAATGTGACATAAATATTCTCCTTTTTGATATATCAATTTATTTCTTTTTCTTTTTCTTCATTGCTTTTGACTTTTTCATCATAGATCCGCCCTTTGATTTTTTCATCATAGAGCCGCCTTTTGATTTCTTTTTGCCGTACATATGTACCTCCTATAGTTAACTAGTTATTTTATTTATACCCGCCACCAGCAGCTTTATATTGTTTAGCCAACATCTGTGCTTTTCTAGCACTCCATTGACCAGGCTTACCGCCTTTACCGCCAGCTTTGATTTTATTAAAAAGTCTTTTACGCATTGTAGGTTTTGTATAATTACCTGCTTGGTTTACTTTACTTTTAGCTTTCTTTTTTACTGCCATTAGAATCTCCTATTTCTTTTTCATCCAAGTAATTAATTTATATAGCTTGCTATCTTTTGGCAAGAATATACTTATAGTTGCCATAAATCCTAATAAACCTATTCCTATTCCTACTGCATGAGCTTGTATATGCTCCCAAATTATTTGTATATGTATCATTGCATACTCGCTTCTTTTTCACCAAAATCATTTACACCAGGACTTCTTGCTGACCTTGTCATTATTTCTTGTGCTTCTTTTAATTCTTCTGGTTTATTTTTTTCTTCTATAGCTCTAGCTCTAGCTTCTCCAACTTTTAATCCTAAAAAACTTTCTATCTTTGGTATTTCTTGTCCATATTTACTATGACCTTCTGGTATAGTTTCTTGTATAGTTCCTGTTTCAATAAGTTCTACAATCATAGGTCTAGCTTTTTCTACTGCTTGATTACTATGATCTATTGTATGCTCTAACTGAAATCCCATACCAGATGTAACAGCAACACATCCACCAAATCCTAAATTTGCTGCTTGTGTTTGTACTTGAGATATAACAGCTTGAATACCTGATTGAGTTGCTTGACTAACTGTTTCAGTTGCAACAGTTTCTGTAGCCACAGATTCTGTAACTTCCTTGCCCCCTTTGGAATTATAAATATCATCTTTAGAATTTTTAAATTTTACTTCATCTTTATCTTTATAAAGTATTCCTTCAATGATGATTTTTTCACCTTGAGGTTTATCTTTCATTATCTCTTTCTAATATTTACTTCCATAGATCTAATATCTGTAACTTTTTCTACTCTAACATTACTGTTAAAACTTCCAGAACCACTTGTTGCAAATACTCCTGGAGTAACAAAAACTTTATCTGTAGCAGATTTTTTAATATAAGTAACAGATGCTGGAGGTATAGTATAAACAGCTTTTACAGAACCTGTAAGTGTTCCAAAGAAAAGTCTTGAGTTATTACTTACTTCTTCTGGATAAGCTGTAGCTGACCCACCAGCAGATGCTCCAATAGTTAATGTTGCTGCATCATCTGAATTACCAGTATAATCTGCTAATACAGAAATTACAGCAGTTGTTCCAAATGTTAATCCAAATCCTCCACCATGAACTTGTAACCCTGTAGTAAATGCATCACCACCAGTAGTTAAATTATCATAGCCTTTTGCAGTAGTATTACCTTTAGCGATTGTACTTGTTGTTCTAGCTGATAATGAAGGTAATGCAAAATCACTTGATACTACTTGAAGAAATCTTACTATCGTATCAGAAGTATGTTGTTGTTTTATATGAGCAACTCTTATAATTTCTGCACTATCTATATTGTCTGCATTGTCATGTAATGAAACAGTTTTTGCTACACCTACGTTTTGTATAATCATTGTACTATCCTATTTAACTTGTGAACTTCCAAAATAAAATCCTACAAGAGCCAGCATTGTTTGTCTTACTTCTGGTAACAATACATAACCTTGTAATTCAATCCAACCATTTCCTTTTGAAAACATATCTCCAAAAAGAAATCCTAACAAACCACCTGCTTTATTAGCTTCTATAGTTACTGGTTCGTTAAAAAAGGCAAGTATAAATGGTGCAAAAATTACAGCAAACAATGTACATATAGCTATAACTCTTCTAACTATAGCACCAGCTTGTCCTGTTCTAGCCATTGCTTTATCAGCAGAATCATCTGCTGCACCTTGTTTTTTTAACATACCATCAAGCATTGCTGATTGTGATTGTGCTTGTGCAGCTATTAGTTTCATAACAAAACCTGATAACGACCCACCTAACATTGCTAATAATTCTACACTCATATTAATACTCCGACATTCTTCGTCTTCTTTTGCTTCCTGCTTTAGTCATTCCACTTTTTTTAGGATTTCTTCCAACAACTTTTTTCTTACCACCAACTGTAATATCCATACCCATTTTTTTTGCTTGTCTTCTTGCTGCATTCATTCCTCTTTTAGTGCTAGCAAATCTTCTACTTCCTGTCCTAAATGCCATATTTATTCCTCGTTTGTATTTGTTCGTATATGTTTATATCTTTTTCATATATTTTTTCAACAATTTTTATTGTATCTTTATTATAAATCTGATTGAAGTTATACTTTTTATTATTACTATTATTAATTTTTAACAGTGGAGTTATCTTTCCATAGTTATATTTATTACAAAGAGTAACCCATTCTTTATCTATATTTTTTAAATCTATTATATAATCTGCAATAATATTATTTTTATAATCTGTAATAAATTCATATTGAGGTTTAATAATAAGTTCTTGAAATTGTTTATCTTGTTCTAAATAATAGTTATAAATATTTTTACAAAAAGAATTAAACGAAGACATATCTTTAAATGCTTTTGAATATAACTCCTGAAACCAATCTCTATTTCGAGTTTTAATTTTAGGATTTTCTTTTTTCTTTTGTAGTATTCCATATGTATATGCAGAATATAATCTTTCAAAAGGATCTCTATATATTGTTAATATTTTTATATTGTTATCTTTTATAAAGTTATCATTTGTTTTAGAAATTAAATGTTTACAACTTCCATGTAATCCTAATGTAAAAATAGGAGACTTCCACCAAAAATTTTTAATACTTCTATAGAAAGACATTCCTCCAGTTTTAGGAATATGAACAAATAAAATTTTATTTGTTAATGTTTTTTTTAAATATTCTTTATATAAATAATTTTTAGTTTCATCAGTATAGGTAAAAGTTATACCCATATCTTTTCTTTGATTAATTAAAAATGTTTTTATATCTATTATATTAAAATCATTATTTTTTATATCTTGATAATAGTAATATGTATTATCTTTAGTTTTTAATTTTAATTTTAATTTTCTTTGAAAATAAAAAATATTATTTAAATCTTTATCAAAAAAATTAACCTGTACTCTTCCAAAAACTGTATCATATTTATTATAATTAATTTCTGTTCCAAAGAATGTATCGAAATAATAATCTATAGTATAAGATGTAGGAAATTTATCTTGAACTTTAAAGTAATAAGTATCTTGTTGTGTATATTGAAAACATCTTATTTCAATAGTGTTAACTGATTTTATTTTATCAGGATATTCATTTAACAAATCAATACAATCAGACCAGTCTATTGTCAGTTTACCTAATCTATTATTAGGAATAGTATTTTTTTTTAAATCATTATAAGATTCAAAACATGGATAAGGTCTAGATTTATTAGTATGATAAATATATTTATCTTTAAAATTTATTCCTGCTGCTACTTCATATTGTTTTATTGTTCTTTTGTTTCCTAATCCATATATGCCTTTTATTTTTCCTGAACATATATCAAAAGATTTTTCTAAACTTTTTTCATTTAATTCATTAGCTCTTGGATTTTTATAATGATTAGTAATTCTTCTTGGTCCTGCACTATTACTTTGTTCATGATATACTAATGGTTTATCTGGTAAGTAAAAGTCCCAACCTCTAGTCCAAGCTCTCATAGCAATAGTTATTTCTTCTCCATGAAAATATAAATCAGGATCATAAGGAACTTCTTGAAAAAATTTACCATCAGAAAAAGATAAACATGCTCCCCAAAATGCATGGAGTTTTAATCCAGAGTCAGTTCTATTAATAGGTTTAAATAAAACTAATTCAGAATCATCTTTATAACATGGATACATGTAAACAAGTTCTTTATATTTATATTCTGTATGTGTATCAAACTTTGTGCAATAAGAACTTATACATGCTTTGTCGGAAGTTTTTAAACATCTGTTATGCATTTTAATAAACTCTTCATCCCAGTCTTGATCAAACCTAGAATGAGAATCAATCATTAATACATAATCTTCATTGTCATATAATTTATTGCATTCATATCTAGCCCAACATGCACCATTAGATTCTGTGTAATGTACATTTTTTATTTTAAATCTTTTGTCGTTATCAAACTCTTCAAACAAAAAATAATTATCTTCATCATGTTGGTGTAATATTCCAAACCTTAATCTGTCTGGATACTTTGCTGTATTTAAAGCATCATATACAGTTAATAAAATTTGATGGTCTAGATAGGAAGCAATATTAATGAATATAGTTTTCACTATTTCTTTTTAGATTTTTTCTTTAATACTTTATTAGCTTCTTGCAATTCGTCTAGTTTTTTAATTCTTTCTTTTTCTACAGCTTCTTCAGCTTTAGCTTTAAGCTCTGCTTTCTTTTTATAGATAGCTTCAATTAAAGTAACACGCTTTGCATTATTCCATCCTTTAATTCCTAAATCTTTAGCTTCTTCACGAAGTAATTCTAATTCAGTTAATTCATTTTTCGCACCTAATGGATTACCATCTTTATCACAAGGAACCCAAACATCATCTGTTAGATATCCATTTTGAGGAAAAACAAGTCCATTTTTTTTACTTACTACATATTCTATTTTTTCTGACATTTTTTTTCTCCTTAAAAAAAGAGAGGGGTTACCCCCTCTCATAACTTAACTATATATATTATGCTAAAGCTGAATCTGGGGAAATAAATGATAACCCAATCGCATCTTCTTGCACAACTTTGAATCCGTAAACTTGAAGTCCACGATGTAACATACCGAATCCATCAGGATTTTGTAACACTTCACTCTTCACTAATTGAGTAGCAAAAGTTAATCCTACAGGATGTCCGAATAAACAAGTGTAAACAGTGTTCCCACCTGAACCACCATTAGTGATTTTAGTAAGGTTGTTAGTTCTATAGATAGTAAATCTATCTATTTGACCAACTACTCCGTTACGCTTCATTGATGTAGCATCACCAGACTTGTTAGCATCCCCTAAATCGCCTTTCTTAATGAAAGCAATTAATTCAGGTGGAAGTAAGAAGTAACGACCTTCTTCGTTAACATTCTTTTCATCTAATAATGATCCAATGTCAATCATGTGATCAACTAATGAAGCACCATCAGCTTTAGCAAGGAATGGATTTGAATCAGTATCTCCATTCATTGCAGTAGTTGGTTTTAATTCAATAGAACCAGCAATGTTTTGAAGAACATCTCTTTCTACTTCGTTACGAAGTTGATAAGCTGCTTCTGCTGTCCACTCGCTAATCCAATTTTGAATATCTGTTTGCACATTATCAACATCGTCTGTAGCGAATGCCCAATATTTACCTTTGTTGATTTCTAATGTTACAGACTCAACTGTTGGGTTTTGGTGACTTAATGCTAAACCTTTAGTGTGATTGTTAACATTAATAACAGGTAGCTTTCTGATAACAACTGCATCACCTTGGTTTTGAATATCACCTTCATAATCTGTATTAGCAATTTCTCCTAATACAGAACTTTCATAGAACTTAACTAATAACTTACCAGCATACAAAGTAGGAATGTATAGGTTGGTAACAGGCGTTGCATCATTCGCACTGTTATTGTTTAAAGCAACCCAACCAGTAGTTCCTGTAAAGTCTGTGCCAGTAGTAGTTTGATATCTTGTATAAGACATTTTAATCTCCTAACTTAATTTTACATTTAATAAACACGCAGCACAGACTAGTTTTCATTTAAAAAATTCTTCCTGTCTTGGCTGCCTCCATAATCTGTGCTTCAATTTTTTCAGCTTCTTCTCTACCTTTTTTACCTTTAAACCTTCCACTAGCTAAATCTTTATAAAACAACTGAACACCTTTTTTTGTAAACCTAGGTTGTTCAGGTTGTGCTACTTGTTTAGCATGAGCAGTGGTTTCTGGTTTAGTAGTAACCGATGCTTCATTAACTGAAACGGAGCCAATAGGTTTATAAGTTTTTAATAAATCAACTAATGTAGCAACGTCTCCATTGTTGATTGCATTAGCACCTACATCCCTATTCTTTAAACCACTATTTGTGTCATAAAGTTCAAGAAATGAAAACCAACCAGTATCAGTAGAGTTTAAACTTTTAGCACCAGGATAGTACTGTTCAACATTATTCCAAAAAGAATTAGTGTCTACTACAGGTACTTGTTTTTCCTGTTGAGCTTTTAAACTCTTATTAATTAGTTCATTAACATATTCTTTTATCTTTCCGCTCTCCAGCTCTTCTTCGAGTGTGCCTTTGATTACTCTACTTTGAATATCAAGAACATCATCTCCAAGTTCTTCAGCTTCTTGTTCAGAGATATGTCTTTTAGAACCTGGAACTTTATTTACATTCTTTAGTTCTTCTAACTGACTCTTCATTTCTGCTAAAGAATCTTTCAATTCTTTGTTCTCACTATTCGCTTGTTTAAGTTGCGAATCGATTCGCCCTTTAAGACTAGCGTTCCTCTGTCTTTCTAAATCCAAATCTTTTTGAAGTGCCTCAATATCAGCTTGAGGAAATACTTCTTGAGCTTCTTCATTTTGGCTCGACAGAGCTTCATCATTACCTTCTGCCTCTTCTACAACTTGAGTAGTATTTTGAAGCTCTTTTAATTGAGCTTCCGCTTTCTCTAATTGCTCTAATGCTTGTTTTGGTACTGACATATTTTCTTTCTCCTTATTGTGTACGCCCTTTCGGGATATGTACGATTATGGGGCTGCTATTGCAGATTTCCCTATTTATGATTCAACACTTGTTGAATCTTCTAAAACTTTTATTAAAGATTTCAAACACCTCGTTGTTCCCTGACCTATTTGAATCTTTGTTAAATCTAAATCATCATTAGCTTCTCTACAATTATCTAAACATCTTTGCAAGTAAGAAATAAAAATTTTAAACACCTGGCTGTTGCTGTACATCAGGCGTATCGCCTCCAGTTCCTTCTGGTTCGGTTTGTCCAACATTAGTATCTCCTTGTATTTGACTAAATATATCAGCCATATTTTGTTGACTATATCTTGCTTGTCTAATATCTAACTCTCTATTATCTGTAGCATTATCTAATTCTATTTCTCTAGCTTTAAGATCTAGTTGTGCAGCTTTCATTTCTAGTTCAGCCATAGCTACTTGATTTTCTCTTTCAACTAGTGCTTGTTCTTTTTCTATAGCTATTTGATTTTGTTGTATTTTTTGTTGTTGCAATAAACTTTCTTGTTGTATTAATGCTTCTATTTTTTCTTGACTAGGTGCTATATCATCATAATCAGTTTCTAATGATTCCATAGCATCAGATAATATTTTAGCACGACCATCTAATCCTAATATCTTTTGATCAAACTCATTATTAGTAACTTGTAATAAACTTAATCTTCTTTGAGATAATTCTTCTTTCATAATTAAAGATATAATTCCATCAGACATAAACATCATATCTCCTTTTATATCATCATCTTCATTATTCATCATATTCCAGTCATATAGTTTTTCTACAATGTTTTGGAATATATATCTATCTAATCCAAGTAATACTCTTTTTAATCCTTTATTAGAATTACCCATTAACATAGCTAATCCAGAAGATGTTCTACCTGCACCTGCTACTTTATCAGAACCATAGCTATAAGCTGGCATCTCTAAAGTTAAATCAGCAATACGCATAGATTGATTTATAACTCCTAACATTTCTCCTGATCTAGAATCAGGTTGAAAGAAATCTACTAAAGGTGCTGTAGTATTTCCCATATTAGTTCCTTGCCATATTTTCCACGGATACATAGATGATATATCTTGTCCAGTTGGTATTCTGTTAGTATCTGGAATTATAACTTGTGGTCCAGATGCAATACCTAAATTATTTACCATAGCTCTAGCTGCAGCATTAGTTATATCTTGTTCGCTTTTAATTAATTCAGGAATACTTTTATACCAAAAGCTTCCTATTTCTTTGCAGTATCCGTATACTGAATATGGTCTTTTTTGTTCTGGATGATCATTTAATTTTACAAAAACAATAGTGCCTCCTACTGTAATTGCATTAATATCATAATCCATTAATGGATCTATTTTTTTTCCATTTACATCTTTTGTTATTCCATAACTTTCAAGCATTCTTCCTGGTGTAAAACAATAATACTCAATAGCATCTAACATTGATGAAGACATATTAGTTGCATAATTAGTATCTTTATTTTCTAAATCATCTCTTTCTTCTGTAAAAGAATAATCATAAGCTGAATCTGTTCTTCCTCCATATCTTGCAACATGCTCAATGTTTTCTTTTATATATCCCTCTTCATTTCTATTTAATAATAATGATTGTCTAGATATAATCATTCTTTCTGCAAGAAATCCTTCATCAACATTTTCACAAGAACGACCAGGATATAAATCTAAAGGAGAAACTCTTTCAAAGGTAGGTATAATTCTTTCATCATATTTAATTACTGTCTTACCTTTTTTCTTTTCAAATCCTGATTTAATTTTTCTTTTTCTAAATATTGGACCTTTAATAATAGCTGCTTTAGATGAAGCTAAATCCATTACTGCTTGATAAAAAGCATCTAACCAACCTCCTTCAATCATTTGATCATGTAATACTCTAGACATCTTATCAGCTTTTTTATGTGCTTCTTTATAATTAGCTGTTATTACATCAGCCCTCATTGAAGATGCTAAATCATATGCTTGTTTTTCTGTCATTTGTATACCTTGATTTATCGCTTCATCATATTTAGCCATAACTTCACCAGCTATTCTAACTTGATCTTCTCTAGGTATATCTGCAATAGGTGTAGGTTTTAAATCCCAAGTTCTTTTTCTTTTAGCATTAGTATAAATATCATGAACAAATGATTCAAATGCTCTACATTTTACTCCCGTTAATCCGATAAATACATCAGAAGATCCTGACTCTTTTATCTTTGCTAATTTATCAGGACTGTATTCTCCATTCCTTCTATTTAAATTATCTATAATAGTAGCTTGAATATTAGATTCGTTTTCTTTCCAATCTTTTGCATCATTAAAATTACTATTTAAATAACCTTCTAAAGTATTTAGATACTCATTGTGTTCTTTTTCATAAGCATCATCCATAGCTTGTTCTTCAGCTTCCATATTTTCAACAAGTTCTTTTTGTGACACTATTCCTGCTAAACCAGATCGTTCTCTTTTTTCAGCCATAATATTTTCCTATTTAAGTCCATGCACTTATATCGGCTTTTATAACATTCCTAACATTTGTGTCAACAACAGGTTTTACTGTAGGATCTACAAGACCACCTCTAATGTGTACAAATGCATATTGTAGTGCATCACTAATATGAGAATAAAAATTCTTATCAGGTACTTCATGATATCGTTTTCTTCCCCCTGCTCCTCCCACTCTCATCTCTCTAAATTTATATTCTCCTAAAAAACTTTTTCTTAATATAGGACACTTTGGTCCTATCTTTAACGCTGCTCCCCCATCTACCATGCGGGTTAGATAAAACTTCACAGCATCTCTTCTTGCTAATGGCGAATTAGTTGAACAAGGTATTGTTCTTATACCTAGTTCATCTAACATATTTATACAAGTTTGCCCGTCGGTCTGGCTTCTTGCGTTTCCCGCAGGATCCGCTACCGATATAATCGGTAGCCCAAAATATTCAGCTCGTATTTTAGGATTAACTATTTCTTCTACAAATCTTCTTAACTCCATATCTTCAGATACGCACTCATCTATAATGTATACTGTTCCTTTTGGAGAACATTGTAAAAATGCACATGCTGGAGTTAATCCAAAGTCCCATCCAAGTATTAAAGGTAACCCTCTAAATATTTCTATATCTTCTGGATGATAGTGAGTAGCATCATTGTATTCAGGGTACACAGGTTTACCTCTAATTACAGATCCATACTCTCCCATTAAATATACTTTAACCCACTCTGGATCAGCCCCATGTGCTTGACGCAGCCAATAATTATATCCTAAATCTTGCCATTGTACATTTTCTGCAGGAGGTATCCCATCTACCTGTCCTTCATTAGCCACATAATCTATAGGAGTCCCAAATCCTTTCTCTCCATAAACAGGTAATATTGCAGGTGGTTGTCTAAAAAATCTATGATTAATAGGTTTAGTTATCTCTGCTCGTTTATGCCACCAATGATCATCAGAAGGCGGGTTAGTATCCATGATTACTCCTGACCAAGCTGTTCCTCCATCTATTTTTGCTGGATAACGACCTGTTCTTTGCAATGCCATCTCTACTACTTGCTCATCTAACTCTGATGCTTCGTTTAAAAATGCTCCTGTTAACTCTAATGATTTTAACTTTCTAACATCTTCTGGTCTATCAATAGCCATAAAGATTACTTCTGCTACAACTCTTGTACCATCTCCAAGCCAGAAGTCCATTTTACCTGTAATAGGTGGAGACATATTAATATGACATATTTGATCTGGTATCCAGTCAGCCCATGTCTTCATAGTTGTAGATATTAATTCAGGATAAGTATTACGAATAAACGCCCATCTAGATCTTCTTGTTATTCCATCCTTTCCTACCTTCTGCTCTAGCATCCTGCTCCATGCTTCCATACAGCATATTACTGTTTTACCTGTTCCTACAGGTCCCATTACTCCTCTTACATCAGAGCTATCAGCATGAAATCTTTTTGCAGTAGGTTCTGGAACGTATGGTCTAATCTCTAAACTTTGTTTCATCGTTTAACTAACTCCTGCTTAATAAAGTATTCGCCAGAAACTTTAGCTACTCTCATAACTTCTCCTGGTCTAATCCTTTCAGAAATCCATTCTACAGCAGTTGGCATACTTGCAAAGTCTATTGTTTTAGCTTTAGGATGTTCTATCCATCCTCCATCAGACATTCTTGTTTCTACTACTACTTTACTCTTCCATTTTCTTGCCATCGACTATCTCCTGTACTGCTGTTATATCTGGTCTACCATAATCATCTGTAGGGATATATTCAACTTTGCATTTATTTTTACATAGCAAGGATATTTCTATAAAAACATCTCCCACGTCTATTAGATTTAACTCAAGTGATTTAATTACTATCCTGTTTTTGCCTCTAAAAACTTTATCAAATGGTACCCATCCATTCTTAAATAATGTATAACATATAGCTGTAGCTATCTCTCCTTGCATCTCTCCTCTCTCTGGATCAGTTAACAATGATGAATAAGTATTTCTTAACGTAACTAGCGTCTTATGACGTTGACCTTCATTAATTGTTTCAGGATCTAATATAGCTTTAAGCTTACCGCCATTGCTAATCTGTGGTATATCTTCTTGATGATGATGTTCAGGTAGACTAACTTCTTGTCTTATTATATTAAACATTGATTCAGTATCTACTAAATCTTCTTCTCCTACTGTAGTAGCTACAATACCTTTATCAAATATATATCCTAATCCTACTATAACAGGAGCATAAGCTGTTACTAACTCTTTGTTATACTTGGGGTTAAAATCTTCAGGTAACTCTAAATCGTGCCAAACTTTATTCATAATATTCTCCTTTAAAAAAACATGGGGGATTCAGCTTCTCGCTTTCCTCCCCCGTCATCTTGAATGAGGGTTATAACTGATGACTTTTTGTTTATACGAAAATAATAGAATCCTGTCAACAAGTTTCTGTACTTTGTACAAAATCTGTATAGAAGTTTCTATATCCCCCCTGATTTGAAATTTATCTAAAAAATTTTACCAAGTACTGAAAGTGTATAACAGCCGTAGATGAGGTAGTATATATTATATATAAACACATAGACACTGCAAACATTGGTCATCTATATAGGTAGATAGATACGACAACTTGCTGTTAGGATCCCCCTGCTAGGTGGTGCTGTCTATGTATGTATAGATAAACAACTAAAATAATCCTTTCAAACGTTATCGTATGCTATCATCAGAGTTGCTTTACAGCGAACTCTTCTAAACGTTATCTTTATCGGTAATATTGCCATTAATTATTAATTATAAAGGAGACATTATGTCTAATACAAAGAGTGATTCTAGGGTCGAACTTGATAAAGATCCTGCGGTTGTTGGGTTTATGCATTTTAACAAGAATGGAGATTCTGAAATGTGTAGCCCAATGTACATCGGTGGTGGTGCTAAACCAGGCACAACCAGCAACGATATACAAGCTGGTCTAGTCGACGGCTCGTATATCGGATTCCTGAATCCATATAAATCAGGCAAAGGTCATCTGTTGGTTGTTAAAGCTCGCAATGCTAAAGCAGGCAACAGATATACTGCAATGTAATGGATTCAGTATATAGATGCCTATCAATGTTTGGTAGGTGTCTATGCTTTTTATATTGCGGGATAACGCAGAAGAGCTAGAGATTTTTTTAATAATAATATTCGGGAACAACGTTCGCAGTGCATAATATAGCGGATTAGACATGATGAGATTATGCAAATATTTAAGGAGATAATTATGGAAAGAGTAGTATGTTGTATCTGTAATGTAGACCTATCAGATAGGGATGACCTAGAGAATAGAATGTGTTACAGCTGTGTTGTCGGAGATCCGATGGAATTAGATAATCATCTTATAAATATAGGTGGATTAGACATAATGATGAGAAAGGATGTACAATGAAAGTACAAGAGATAAATACTGCAGAGTATGATGCTATCAAAGATA
>CEOG01031322.1_pt1 | contig 17046 bp, 16 predicted proteins | sample 530301 | NCBI WGS metagenome assembly CEOG01 (sample SAMEA2619903, study PRJEB7988) | marine metagenome | biome: marine biome (ENVO:00000447); feature: surface water layer (ENVO:00002042); material: "saline water (ENVO:00002010), including plankton (ENVO:xxxxxxxx)" | depth 5 m | reverse complement strand
CCCGCCGGTTCCCCGGCGGTGATGGCGATTCTGGAAATCGTCACGTCGGCCTTACTTGATGTCGACGAACGCTTCGTCGCGAATTTTCCGCAGCCAGGCGTCGAGTTCTTCCTCGTATTTGCGCTGGTGCAGTGCCTCGGTCGCGCGGTTGCGAATGGCCTGGGCGGTCATGTCCTGCTCGCGCCGCTCCATCACTTCGAGAATATGCCAGCCAAACTGGCTTTTCACCGGTTCGGAGACCTCCCCCACGGCGGTATCAGCCATCGCCGCCTCGAATTCGGGCACCATCTGACCGGGCGTGGTCCAGCCGAGGTCGCCGCCCTCTGCGGCGGAGCCAATGTCCTTGGAGTACTTGCGCGCCAGTTCGGCAAAATCCTCGCCCTGCAGTATGCGGTTCCTCAGCTCCCGGGCGCGTGCTTCAGCCTGCTCTTCCGTCATGATTTCGGAGGGCTGGATGAGGATATGGCGCACACGTGTCTGGTTGACCATCTGCTCGCCGCCCTGCATGTCGGCGAGATTGATCAAGTGCAGGCCGGAGGGGCTGCGGATCGGGTCGGATGTGGCGCCGACCTCCAGGCCCGGCGCCACATCGCTGAACAGGCTCGGCAGATCTTCCAGCTTGCGCCAGCCCAGGTCGCCCCCGGAGAACGCGTAGCGGCCATCGTTGGAGGAAATGACCTGGTCGAAGGGCTCGCCAGCGCGTATGCGGCGCAACAGGCCGTTGAGATAACTGCGCGCCGCTTCGACGTCACCGCTCGGCGCATCCTCGGGCAGGGGCAGCAGGGCGTGAAGAATCCGGTACTCCGGCTGGGTCAGCTTCTGTCCTTCCGGGGAGGCAAGGAAGTTGCGCACCTCCTGCTCGGATATCTGGATGCGTTGATTGACGTTGCCTGCCTGAACCCGCTGGATGATCATCTCGCGCCGCACCTGCTCGCGCATGGCGGCGTAGGACTGCCCCTGCTGCTCCAGTGCTGCGCTGAACTCGGTCAGGCTCATGCGGTTCTGCGCCGCTACGCGCTCCATCGCCTGGTTGAGCTGTGCGTCCGAGATGCGCGCACCGACGCGGTTGCCCAACTGCAGCTGGATGCTCTCCAGAATCAGCCGGTCCAGGGTTTCACGAATCAGCACATCCTCGGGGGGCAATTCGACACCCCGTGACTGCAGGCTCTGGGTGATCGCGGCAACCCGCTCACGCAGCTCGCTGGCCATGATGACATCATCGTCAACGATGGCCACGACCTGGTCGAGTATCTGTGTTTGCGCCTGCACCTGGCTGCCAAGGAGCAGGGTCGCAGCAAGGCCGGCGGCCAGCAGTGCGGATTTAATAGTCACGTTCGTCAAAACCTCGAATCATGTCTTCAAGCAGGTCGGTGACCCGGCTGCCAAAGCCGCCCATGCCCTTCAGCAGGACCTGGACCTGTGTGGAGTAACGACGTTCCAGGTTGGGATCCGTAAAGTCCGGGTCTTGTCCCGACGTCGTATCGATGTAGCGCAGATGCAGCAGGCGTACGCGCCAGCAGCAGCTATCGTATTCGATTCCGAACATATCTTCCACGCTGGTACTGCCCTCGACGCTGAAGTTGACGGCGCCGAATACGCTCCAGCGGTTGTTCACCGGGTAATAAGCGGACAGGTGGGCCTGCTCGGTGACCGTATCGCTATCGACCAGGGTGACCGGGCGTCGATAGGAGTAGCCCACGTTGAATACCGCGTTGTCAGAGCGACGGTAACTGGCATAGGCGCTGCCGGCGTTCATGTTGCCGCTGTCCGGGTCCCAGACCAGGCTGTTGCGCAGGCTCAGGCGCTTGTTGGGGGTGAAGGTGACTTCTCCCGCCATTTCGGAGCTCGACTGCTCCAGCGCCGCGTCGTCGGGGTTCAGTCGTACGCGCCGGTCGCGCAGGTAGAAAATCTGCCCGACGCTGGCGCTGAGATACTCGCGCCCGTCCTCGGCGCTTATATAGCGTGTGGTCAAGCCCAGAGACAGGCGGTTGGCATCGTCCAGACGGTCCCGACCGGAGAAACGCGTATCGCGAAACAGCTGGTTGTAGGTGAAGGTCAGTTCGGCGCTGTCGAAGTCGGGCTGCGTCGACTGGTCATCATATTCACTGATCAGGTAATAGGCGCGAGGTTCCAGCGTTTGTAGTAGCGGCTTCCCTGCAAGGCTGGTGGCGCGTTCGAAGAACAGCCCGCCATCCAGGCTGGCCAGCGCCGAGCCCGCCGACGGGCTGTCATCACCCAATTCGCCGTTGTCATTCAGTGCATACTCGAGATAGCGGTATTTGGCGGTGGAGTTGAGAAAGCCGTACTGCCACAGCATGGGGTAACTGGCGCCGCCCTCGAGATACATGCGCTGACCGGTGACGACATCTTCGTTGGAGTCGAAATACGAATACTGCGACAGGAACAGCGGGGCGATCGTGAACGGCGTATTCTCGGCCCGGTAACGTGCCGTGATCTGCGGCAGTTTCTGGTAGTCGTTGTCGAGGTCGTCGGCGAGTGACTGGAACTCCTGCAGCTCCAGACCCACAAGCCACTGGTCCCCCAGATAGTCGAGGGTGCCGAGCTGCAGCAGGCTGGTCTGGCGTTTGGTGTCGAGGTTCGACGTATTGAGGTCCTTGAAATAGTCCACGTCACTGACCCGGGAGTAGTCAATACGCGAGCGCCAGCGCTGCTCGAACAGTCCGTTGTGGCGCACGTTGGCGAGCCAGCGCGAATCGTCCCCGGCGTCCGGGCGTTCGCGTGCGTAGCGATCATCACTGCCCATCCAGGTGCCGCCAACCGACCAGAACCCGGTGTTGCGGTTCAGGTAGCGTGTTTCAAGCTCGTGGTTCAGTCCGCGCTCCTGGATGTAGCGCGGGGTATACAGCGCATCGTAGTTGGGTGCCAGGTTGAAATACACCGGTACGGCGAGGTCCAGTCCACCATTGGTGTCGGAGCTGATGTCGGGCCACAGCAGGCCAGTGCGACGCCGGTCGTCCAGCGGAAAGCGCACCCAGGGCAGGTAGAGCACCGGCACGCCGGCGACGTCGAGTTTGGCGCCGGTTGCCGTACCCAGTCCTTCCTCGAGGTCCAGCTTGATGCTGTCGGCACGCATCGCCCACTCTTCGTCGTCCGGGGCACAGTAGGATAAACGCCCGTCCTGAATGAACAGCGTGCCATCCGCGGCGCGGCGCAGTTGCGCCGCGCTGCCATGCAGGTGTTGTTGGTGCAGGACGAATTCGCTGTCGCGGATACTGGCCTCGCCGTTGTTGGCCGAGTAGCGCGCCTCTTCCCCGCGCAACAGGACGCCAGGCTCGCGCAGGGTAATGCCGCCGCTGACTGTGCCCTCGCGCTCGGCACGGTCGAAATAGCCGTCCTCGCCGCGCAGCTGCCGATAGCCCTGGTCGACGGTCACACCGCCGCGCAGGTAGACATCGTCACCCTGCAGTTCGGACTCAGTAGCGCGGGCTCGAATGTCTGACGTTTCGGGGGTGTCTGCCGGGTCTGATTCCGCCAGCGGGTCGACGTAGTGGCCGCCGCATCGCAGGCATTGAGGGTCGCGCTGGTCCTCGGGCGTCGCCGAGGTGGGAACCCAGTCCAGCTGTGCCGCATCATCAGCCACAGTCTGCAGGGAGCACAGGGCGCTGAGGCTCAGGGCGATGGCGAAGTGGCGCAACCGGGGGTGGTCGGGGCTGTGCGGGCGCGGGGTCATCAGGTTTAGGTGCATTTTTTGGTGTAAAACGGGATGATAATGCATCGCCCCCGGCTTGTCCGGGTCTTTTTCGTAGCGGGAGCTTCCAATGCCCTTACCGCCAGTCGACCTGCTTTCCTGGGCCATGCAGGCGCTGTCAGCCAAACCTGATCAGGCGGCCACTCTGCACCCGCTGGCGGGAGATGCCAGCCAGCGTCGCTACTTCCGGTTGCGCACGCGGGATCACTGCTATATTGCTGTGGACTCGCCACCGGCCTCGCAGAAAAACCGCGAGTTCCTGGCCGTTCGTGCCTGCCTGGAGGCCGGCGGCGTGCGCGTGCCGGCGCTGCTCGCGGCGGACCTGGAGCAGGGATACCTGTTGCTGGAGGACCTCGGTGACGGCCTGCTGCTGGATCGGCTGACCGCGGACTCCGCCGATAGCTGGTATCGACAGGCCCTCGCATTGCAGCAGCGCATGGCAGGCCTGCCCGCCGAAGCCGTTGCGCTGCCCGCGTATGATGCGCGATTGCTGGGCGAGGAGCTGGCCCGTTTTCCCGAGTGGTTCCTGGGCGCGCTGCTCGGCCTCGCGCTCTCGGATGACGAGCGCGCCGCGTTGGCGGAGCTGGACAGGCTGCTCGTTGCAAATGCCCTGGCCCAGCCCCGGGTGCTGGTGCACCGCGACTTCCACAGCCGCAACCTCATGTGCATGGCTGACGGGCAACTCGCCGTGATCGACTTTCAGGATGCAGTGTTTGGGCCTGCCACTTACGACGCAGTCTCCCTGCTGAAAGACTGCTACGTGCGTTGGCCGCGGGACCGGGTTGCAGGATGGGCGCTCGGTTACCGTGATGCACTGGCGGCCTCTGGCCACCTGCCGGCGCTCGATGACGCCACTTTCCTGCGCTGGTTCGACTGGATGGGCCTGCAGCGGCACCTCAAGGTGCTGGGCACCTTTGCACGGCTGGCGCTGCGCGACGGGAAAACCGACTATCTGCAGGACCTGCCGCGGGTGCTGGAGTATGTGCAGGAGGTGTTTGCCCTGTATGCCGGGCAACATCCGGCGCTCGATGCGATAGCGGGCTGGTTTGACCAGCGCGTGCTGCCGGTTATCCACCGCCAGTCCTGGAGTCGCGTGTGAAAGTCATGATTCTGGCTGCGGGGTTCGGCGAGCGCATGCGGCCGCTCACGGAGCATACTCCCAAACCGCTGCTGCAGGCGGGTGGGCGGCCGTTGATTGCCTGGCACATTGAGGCCCTGGCAGCGCTCGGGCTGGACGACCTGGTGATCAATGTCGCGCATCTGGGACAGCAGATCGTCGACTGGTGTGGTGACGGCCAGCGCTGGGGCGTGCGCATCCGCTATTCCCGGGAGCCAGAGCCGCTGGAGACGGCGGGTGGTATCCAGCGCGCACTGCCGCTGCTGGGCAACGCCCCGTTTCTGGTGGTGAATGGTGATGTGTGGACCGAATACCCCCTGCAGCGACTGCTCGCACACGCCCAGCTGCCGGACGGTGCCGCGCACCTGGTGCTGGTCGACAACCCACCGCAACACCCGCTGGGCGATTTTCAGCTGACAGACAGCGGCCGTGTGGTCGCCCGGGCAGCCACGGCCACGGGGTTGACCTACGCAGGTATCGGGGTGTTCAGCGCCGGCTTTTTCGCCGGGATGGCGCCGGGGAAGTTGCCCCTGCGACCGCTGCTGGATGCCGCGATAGCCGCCGGCCGGCTGTCGGGCGAGCACTTCACCGGCGCCTGGGCCGATGTCGGTACGCCTGAGCGCCTGCAGGCGCTGGATGCACGGCTCAGTGCCGCCGCGCACAGCACAGGATGATCTGACGGCACTTAGCCGCTAGAATAGCCGCCTGTCCAGTTTCCGGAGCCAGCGCATGGCCGATTACCTGATTGCACCCTCTATCCTGTCGGCGAATTTTGCCCGTCTCGGCGAAGAGGTGGATGCCGTGCTGGCCGCTGGCGCCGATGTGGTGCACTTCGACGTGATGGACAACCACTACGTGCCGAACCTCACCATTGGCCCGATGGTGTGCAAGGCACTGCGCAAGCACGGTGTCACGGCGCCGATAGATGTGCACCTGATGGTCAGCCCGGTGGACAGGCTGATCGGTGACTTCGCCGAGGCCGGCGCCAGCTATATTACCTTCCATCCTGATGCGTCGACCCATGTCGATCGATCCCTGCAGATGATCCGTGATGCCGGCTGCAAGAGCGGGCTCGTGTTCAACCCGCACGCCGGGCTTGAGGCGCTGCGCTACGTGATGGACAAGGTGGATATGGTGTTGCTGATGTCGGTGAACCCGGGCTTTGGCGGCCAATCCTTCATCCCGGCGACGCTGGATAAACTGCGCGAGGCGCGTGCCCTGATAGACGCCTCGGGGCATGACATCCGGCTGGAAATCGACGGCGGTGTCACCGCGGGGAATATCGCGGATATTGCGGCGGCGGGCGCCGACACCTTCGTGGCCGGCTCGGCCATTTTCAATGCACCCGACTACCGCGCCGTGATTGCGGAAATGCGGGCGGCGCTGGCGGAGGTGCAACAGCCCCGATGAACGAGGCAGAATTCAGCGCTCTCGCGGCGCAGGGTTATAATCGCATCCCGGTCAGTACCGAGGTACTGGCGGATCTCGAAACCCCGGTCAGCACCTATCGCAAGCTGGGTGAAGGGGCCTTCTCCTACTTTTTCGAGTCCGTGCAGGGCGGCGAAAAATGGGGGCGCTATTCGATCATTGGCCTGCCCTGCCGCACGCTGTTGCGCGTGTTCGGCAACCGTGTCGAGGTGCTGGTGGATGGCGCTGTGGTCGAGCAGGCCGAGGTCGCGGACCCGCTGCAGTACGTCGAGGCCTTTCAGCAGCGCTATCGCAGCGCACCGGATGCCGGCCTGCCGGTATTCCACGGCGGGCTGGTGGGTTACTTCGGGTATGACACGGTGCGCTACGTTGAGCCCCGGTTACGCGCTGGCGCCCCCCGGGATGAGCTCGGAAACCCCGATATCCTCCTCATGGTGTCGGAAGAGGTGCTGGTGTTCGACAATCTGTCCGGCACCATCCGCCTGATCATCAACGCCGATCCGCAGCGGCCCGGCGCGCTGCAGGAGGCGCGGGAGCGCCTGAGCGAGCTCACCCTGAAACTGCGTGAACCCATGCCGCCGTTACCGGATGTGGCGCTGGCCGGTGCCGACAGCGATGCGCTGGAGGCCTCAGCCACATCGCATTTCGACGAAGCGGGCTTCGCCCGGGTCGTGGAGCGCATCAAAGACTATGTGCTGGCCGGGGATGTGATGCAGGTGGTGCCCTCGCAGCGCCTCCAGGTGCCGTTCAGCGCACCGCCCCTGAACCTGTACCGGGCGCTGCGCAACCTGAACCCTTCACCCTATATGTACTATCTGGATCTCGGTGACTTCCATATCGTGGGGTCGTCCCCGGAGATCCTCGCCCGTCTGCAGAACAACGAAGTTACCGTGCGCCCGCTGGCTGGCACGCGCCGGCGCGGCTACAGCGACGCCGAGGACAAGGCGCTGGAGGCTGAATTGCTCGCGGACCCCAAGGAAATCGCCGAGCACCTCATGCTCATCGACCTGGGGCGCAATGATATCGGTCGCATTGCGCGTATCGGCTCCGTCACCCTCAGCGACAAGATGGCAGTGGAACGGTATTCCCACGTGATGCACATCGTGTCCAATGTCTGTGGCCAGTTGCAGCCTGGCAAGTCGGCGATCGACGTGTTGCGGGCCACCCTGCCGGCCGGCACCCTGAGCGGTGCGCCCAAAATACGGGCGATGGAAATCATTGACGAACTGGAGCCGGTGAAGCGCGGCGTCTATGGCGGCGCGGTAGGGTATCTGTCCTGGGCCGGCGAGATGGACACGGCCATCGCCATTCGCACCGCGGTGATCAAGGACGGCAAGCTGTATATCCAGGTGGGCGCCGGCGTGGTCGCCGACTCGGTGCCGCGTCTGGAGTGGAAGGAAACCCACAACAAGGCGCGCGCCATGTTCCGCGCGGCGTCCATGGTGCTGGCCGGGCTCGACTCGGCGTGAACGTGCACGAGCAGCTGCAGGCTCTGCTGGCGCATTGCGAACACCCCTACGCGCTGCTCGATGAACTGTACCTGCCGGAAGACCAGGCGCGCGTGCTGCGCACCCGCAACCTGCGGCTGATACCCGGTGAGAAACGGCGGCGCGGCGGCAAGTACGCCTATGCCGAGTGGGCCCACGTCATAGGCATCTTCCAGACGCTTATTGGCCAGCATATCGGCTGGCGGGAAGATCTGCGTGTGCTGGATGCCGGTTGTGGTGCCGGCCTGCTGGCCATTGCCTGCGAACCTTTCCTGGGTCGCGGCGGCTGTTACACCGGTCTGGATGTGGCAGCCGAGCAGCTTGCATTCTGTCGCCAGCACTACCGGGATGAGCACTTCCGGTTCCTGCACCTGGATACCGCCAATCCGTTCTACGCGCCCGACCAGACAGCAGCAGGAACCCCCTGGCCAGTCGCCGATGCAGGGCAGCAGCTGGTGACTGCACTATCGGTGTGGACACATTTCAATGAACGGGACGCCCGTTTTTATATGGCGGAGCTGGCACGGGTGCTGGAGCCCGGCGGCAAGGCGCTGGTGACAGTGTTTCTGCTGGATCAGGATTATCACGCCACGTTGCCGCGCGCTGCGGGCAAGGCCGCGCGCTTTCACGCCACGCCGCTGCAGCGCTGGGTGTTCGACCAGCCTGCTTACGGCTCATCCGAGTGGTTGTGCCCCGGCTGGGCGCAGGTGCCGGAGGAGGCCATCGCCGTGACGCCGGCGGGCCTGGCGAGCCTGCTGGAGGCCAGTCAGCTGCGGCTCGCCGCCCACTATCGCGGAAACTGGAAAGAAGTGCCGGGCCCGTTTTTCCAGGATGTACTGGTGCTGGAAAAGCCCCGGGAGTGCTAGCCCAGCCCGCAGGCAGCTTGAAGTTGCTGCAGGCCTCCTCTCTCGCAAGGCCCTGAGGCATGGTAAACTCACGCCCCACGCTGCAAGGGACCACCATGCCTGACATATTGATGATCGATAACTACGATTCCTTCACCTGGAATATCGTGCAGTATCTGGGTGAACTGGGTGCCGAGGTGCAGGTGGTGCGCAACGATGAAATTGGCGTTGCCGATATCGCCACCATCGCCCCTCGCAAGATCGTTATCTCTCCCGGCCCTTGCACGCCCAACGAGGCCGGCATCTCCATGGACGTGATCCGCACCTATGCCGGCCAGCTGCCTATCCTCGGCGTCTGCCTCGGCATGCAGAGCCTCGGGCAGGTCTACGGCGGGCAGGTGGTGCGCGCGCGGCAGGTGATGCACGGCAAGACGTCATTGATTCACCACCGCGGCCAGGGCGTGTTCCGCGGCCTCAGTCAGCCCTTTGAGGCGACGCGATACCACAGCCTGGTAGTCGCTCGGGAGGGATTGCCGGGCTGTCTGGAAATCACTGCCTGGACGGAAACCGCTGACGGCGAGATGGATGAGATCATGGGGCTGCGACACCGGGAGCTGGCGGTGGAAGGGGTACAGTTTCATCCCGAGTCGATTCTTACCGCGCATGGCCACGACCTGCTGCGCAACTTTCTGCAACAGGAGGCCCGCTGATGACCCTGCAGGATGCCCTTGCCCGTCTGGTGGATCACCAGTCACTCACTCGCGACGAAATGGCGCAGGTCATGCGGCTGGTCATGTCCGGTGCTGCGACCGATGCCCAGATTGGCGGGCTGTTGGTGGCCCTGCGCATGAAAGGGGAAAGCACGGAAGAGATCGCGGGTGCGGCGCAGGTGATGCGCGAGCTGGCGACGCCGGTGCAGGTCTCCGGCGAGCACCTGGTCGACCTCGTGGGCACCGGCGGGGACGGCGCCAACCTGTTCAATGTGTCGACGGCGGCCACCTTTGTCGTCGCGGCGGCCGGCGCGCAGGTCGCGAAGCACGGCAACCGCTCCGTCTCCAGCACATCAGGCAGCTCCGACCTGCTGGAGCATCTCGGGGTGCCGCTGGACCTGACGCCGGCACAGGTGGCGCGGGCGATTGACAGTGTCGGCCTGGGGTTCATGTTCGCCCCGGCACACCACGCCGCCATGCGCCATGCGATCGGCCCGCGTCGCGAGCTGGGCATGCGCACGCTGTTCAATGTGCTGGGTCCCCTGACCAACCCGGCCGGTGTGCGCCGCCAGGTGATTGGCGTGTTTGACCCGGCATTGTGCCGCCCTCTCGCGGAGGTGCTGAAGCTGCTTGGCAGTGAGCATGCCCTGGTTGTGCACGGAGAAGGCGGTCTGGATGAAATCACCTTGAGCGGCAGCACGGAAGTGGCCGAACTATGCCGCGGCAATATCGCCAGCTACCGCATTGCGCCCGAGGATTTCGGGATGGAGCGTCAGGACCTTGAGGGGCTGTCGGTAGGCAGTGTCGAGGCGTCGGCGGCGCTGATTCGCGCCGCGCTGGCGGGTCGGGATACGCCTGCGGCGCGCAAGGCCGCTGCAATGATTGCCCTGAATGCGGGCGCCACCATCTATGTCAGTGGCCTGGCGGCGACCATCGCCGATGGCGTGGCGCTGGCTGAGGACCTGATCGCGACAGGGCAGGCGCGGGAAAAGATGAAGGAGTTTGTCGATTTTACCCAGATGATGAGCCAGGGAGGCCACGCCTGATGGCTGCCGCCCCCACCATCTTGCGCCAGATCCTGGCGCGCAAATACGAGGAAGTGGCGGCAGGGCGCCGCCGTGAATCCCTCGCTGACCTTGAATCGCGCATCTCGGAGCAGTCCGCCCTGCGCGGGTTCGTGGAGGCGCTGCGCCAGCGCGTGGGCGCAGCGCAGCCAGCGGTGATTGCGGAAGTGAAAAAGGCCTCGCCCAGCCAGGGTGTGATTCGCGCAGATTTTGATCCCGCTGCGATCGCACGCAGCTACCAATCCGGCAATGCCACCTGCCTGTCAGTACTGACCGACGTCGATTTCTTCCAGGGCAGTGATGCCTATCTGCAGCAGGCGCGCGCCGCCTGTGCGTTGCCTGTGCTGCGCAAGGACTTCACCGTCGACACCTGGCAGGTGGTCGAGGCCCGCGCCATCGGTGCCGATGCAGTGCTGCTGATTGCGGCAGCGCTGGAAGATGCACAGATGCGCGAGCTGGCCAGCAGTGCCACCGAGTATGGGCTGGATGTGCTCGTGGAAGTGCATGATCGCGCCGAACTGGATCGCGCTCTGGACCTGGGCCTGCCGCTGCTCGGCATCAACAACCGCGACCTGCACACCTTCAAGACTGCTCTGGATACGACCCTGAACCTGCTGCCCCATATCCCGGGTGACCGCGTGGTGGTAACAGAGAGCGGTATCCACAGTCCGGAGGACGTCGCAGTGATGAGGGACGCGGGGGTCTTCAGCTTCCTGGTCGGTGAGGCATTCATGCGTGCCGAGGAACCCGGCGAGAAATTGCGCGAGCTTTTCTTTCCCGGCTAGCGGGTGCCCAGCACCACCATGGTTTTTCCGGAGACAGCTACCAGACCCTCCTCCTCGAGGTTTTTCAGCACCCGTCCGGCCATTTCCCGCGAGCAACCGACAATCTTGCCCAGTTCCTGACGCGTTACCTTGATCTGCATGCCGTCGGGATGGGTCATTGCGTCAGGCTGTTTGCACAGGTCTATCAGGGTGTGGGCAATGCGACCGGAAACATCGACAAAGGCGAGATCCTTGAGTTTGCGCGTGGTCTGGCGCAAACGCATCCCCATCTGGTTGGCGATGGCAAAGAGGATGTCCGGGTAATGGCTGCGGACCTGGTGGAATCGGGCGTAGGAAATCTCGGCAACTTCGCACTGCTCCTTGGCGACCACCATGGCGCTGCGCACTTCCTCGCTGGCGCCGAATAACCCCATCTCTCCAAAGAAGTCACCGGCGTTCAGGTAGCTGACCACCATCATGTGATCCGCATCGTTTTCATCCTGTACCATTACGGACACCGAGCCGTCCAGAATCAGGAACAGGCGATCGCAGTTGGCCCCCTCTTGCAGAATGACATGCTTGGCGCGGTAGATGGATCGGTTGCAATGACGGAGGAAGTTCTCCACACCTGGAATGGCACTGGTGACCTGGTGCTTCAGCATGCTGGGGTTTCCTTCTTCTTGTCATTCGACCTGTAGGCCAATATTACCCCACGCTTGCGGCAAGTAAAACGTAAACCCCTGTGCTAAGCTCGCGCCGTCTTGCGAACAGGAGAAGCAGTGCGATGCAGGCAACCGTGAAGTGGGTGGATGGCGTCATGTTTCTGGGTGAGTCCGGTAGCGGCCACAGTGTTGTGATGGACGGCCCACCCGACCTCGGCGGGCGCAATCTTGGCCCGCGCCCGATGGAGATGCTGCTGCTGGGGGTGGGCGGATGCTCATCGTTTGACGTGATGAGCATGCTGCAGAAGTCCCGCCAGCAGGTGGTTGACTGTCGCGTAGAGCTGCAGGCCGAGCGTGCTGATGCGGTGCCCGCCGTGTTCACCCGCATTCACATGCACTTTGTGGTGACCGGCGTAGACCTGAAGGAAAAACAGGTACAGCGGGCGGTTGAACTCTCCGCAGAGAAATACTGTTCGGCATCTATCATGCTGGGTGCTGCCGGCGTGGCGATGAGCCACAGCTTCGAAATACAGGCGTTTTCACCCTCCTGAGGGGGCACTGTCCTGCCCCGCGGCGGGGGAAGGCAAGCTAGAGGTAGTAGCTGCTGCGGGTCATGAGCTTTGACACGACGCTCATCAGCTCCTTGACCGGCGCGGGCAGATCCGCACCGCCGGCTGCCAGGGCGTTTTCTCCGTGGCGCTCTTCGTCTTGCAGCATCTTCTGCAGAATCAACTGGGATTTACGGTCGTCGGCAGGCAGCTGTTGCAGGTGGTCGCGCAGGTGGCGGCAGACCCGCTCTTCCGTGGCCGCTACGAAGCCCAGGCTCCATTTGTCGCCGATTGCGCCGGCGCTCGCTCCGAGCAGGAAGGACAGGCCGTACCAGGCGGGGTTCAGGTGGCTGGGGCGGCTGCCCAGTTCCTGCAGGCGTTGGGCGCACCAGGCCAGATGGTCCTCTTCCTCGCGAGCGGCCTCGCGCATGTCCTCGCGTACAGCAGGCAATTTGGCGGTCAGTGCCTGGCCCTGATACAGCGCCTGCGCGCACACTTCGCCGGTGTGGTTGACTCGCATCAGTCCCGCAACGTGGCTGCGCTGCGCCGGATTGAGAGTGCAGTCACGGTGGCCGTCGGCGGGAGAGGGACGGGTGGCTGGCCTGCCGCGATTGCTCAGGGTACGCAAGACGGTATCGGCTTCCCCCAACAGGCGGTCCACGAGGGTCAATTTTCGGCTATACATGGCGTGCTCCATCACCGGGAAGCGCTAACTATAGCGGGCAATCGCACGCCAACCAATGTCGTTGCGCCGGGTCACGCCGTCCCAGTGGATATGCTCCGCGGCCTCGTAGCAGCTGCGCTGGGCGGCGGCGATATCGTCACCCAGCGCGGTCACGCAGAGTACGCGGCCACCGTTGGTGACTACCGCGTCGTCCTCTACGGCGGTGCCCGCATGGAAGACCTTGACGTGCTCGGGGAAGGCGTAATCCAGCCCGGAGATCGGCAGTCCTTTGGCGTAATTCCCCGGATAGCCGCCGGCCGCGAGCACCACGCCGATGGCACAGCGGCTGTCCCAGCTGGCCGTGGCGCGATCCAGCTCACCGTCGAGCGCTGCAGTGCACAGTGAGACCAGGTCGGACTGCAGACGCAGCATGATGGGCTGGGTTTCCGGGTCGCCGAAGCGACAGTTGTACTCGATGACTTTCGGTTCGCCCGCGGGCGAGATCATCAGGCCTGCATAGAGGAAGCCGGTGTAGTCATTGCCTTCCGCGGCCATGCCGCGCACGGTGGGCAGGATGACCTCATCCATGACGCGCTGGAATACGGCATCGGTGACGACGGGGGCCGGGGAGTAGGCACCCATGCCGCCGGTGTTGGGCCCGGTGTCACCGTCACCGATGCGCTTGTGGTCCTGGCTGGTGGCCATCGGCAGTACGTGTTCGCCATCTACCATGACGATAAAACTGGCCTCCTCGCCCTGCAGAAACTCCTCGATCACGACACGGCAGCCGGCATCGCCGAAGGCGTTGCCCGACAGCATGTCAGTCACCGCCGCTTCGGCTTCAGCGAGGGTCTCTGCGACGATCACGCCCTTGCCCGCAGCCAGGCCGTCCGCCTTGACCACGATCGGCGCGCCCTGTGCCCGCAGATACGCGAGTGCGGGTTCCAGCTCGGTGAAGTTGCCGTAGGCCGCAGTGGGAATGTCGTGGCGGGCGAGGAAGTCCTTGGTGAACGCCTTTGACCCTTCCAGCTGGGCTGCGCCCTTGCGCGGCCCAAAGCAGCGCAGGCCGCGTTCCTGGAAGTAATCCACAATGCCTGCAACCAGTGGTGCCTCCGGTCCGACGATGGTGAGTGCGATGTCCTCGGCGACCGCGAAGTCGGCCAGTGCGGCGAAATCCATGGGGTCGATGGCAACGTTCTGCAGGCCGGGTTCAGTAGCGGTGCCCGCGTTCCCCGGCGCGACGAACACACGCGCAACGCCGGCCCCCTGTGCCGCTTTCCAGGCCAGTGCGTGCTCGCGGCCGCCGCTGCCAATCACCAGAATGTTCATCAGTTGCTCTCTCAGTGGCGGAAATGGCGCATGCCGGTAAAGACCATGGCCATGTCGTGTTCATCGGCGGCGGCGATAACTTCCTCGTCGCGAATCGAGCCGCCCGGCTGAATGACGGCTGCAATACCGGCCTTGCCGGCGTTGTCGATGCCATCTCGGAACGGGAAGAACGCGTCTGACGCCATCACCGAGCCGCGCACGGTGAGACCTGCGTGTTCTGCTTTGATCGCGGCGATACGGGCCGAATTGACCCGGCTCATCTGGCCGGCACCGACGCCGATCGTGCGACCATTTGCCGCGTAGACAATAGCATTGGATTTGACAAACTTGGCGACTTTCCAGGCGAACAGGAGGTCCTGCATCTGCTGCGGTGTCGGTTGCCGCTTGCTGACAATGCGCAGATCCGCGCTGTCGACCATACCCAGGTCGCGATCCTGGACCAGCAGTCCGCCATTTACCCGCTTGTAATCAAGGGCGGGGATGCTGCTACCCCAGTCGCCGCAGGCGAGCAGGCGCACGTTCTGCTTGGCCGCGACCACCGCTTGCGCGGCGGCGCTGACTGCCGGTGCGATGATCACTTCGACGAACTGCCGCTCGACGATGGCCTGTGCGGTTTCTGCGTCCAGCTCCCGGTTGAAGGCTATAATGCCGCCAAAGGCGGATTCCGGGTCAGTGGCAAAGGCGAGGTCGTAGGCCTCCAGCAACGTCGCGGCGACGGCAACGCCGCAGGGGTTGGCGTGTTTGACGATCACGCAGGCCGGCTCGGCAAAGTTCTTCACGCACTCCAGTGCCGCGTCGGTGTCCGCCACGTTGTTGTAGGACAACTCCTTGCCCTGCAGCTGCCGGGCGGTGGCGATGCCGGCCTCGGCGGGCTGCGCTTCGACGTAGAATGCCGCCTTCTGGTGCGGGTTTTCTCCGTAGCGCATGTCCTGTGCCTTGTGGAACTGCATATTGAACGTGCGCGGGAACGCCGGTGAGCCACCCGGAGTCAGTGTGCCGAAGTGGTTGGCGATGGCGCCATCGTAGGCGGCGGTATGCTCATAGGCGCGAATCGCCAGGTCGAAGCGGGTTGCCAGTGTGGTGGCGCCCTCTTGGCTGCGCATCTCTTCGATGATGCGTGTGTAGTCGCCTGCATTCACCACGATATTCACCCAGCGGTGGTTCTTTGCTGCGGCGCGCACCATGGTCGGGCCGCCGATGTCGATATTCTCGACCGCCTCTTCCAGCGTGCAGTCCGGTCTGGCGACGGTTGCCTCGAAGGGGTACAGGTTGACCACGACCATATCGATGGCATCAATGCCATGCTCAGCCATCACCGCGTCGTCCTGCCCCCGACGGGCGAGGATGCCGCCGTGGATCTTCGGATGCAGCGTTTTCACACGGCCGTCCATCATCTCGGGAAAGCCGGTGTGGTCGGCAACCTCGGTGACTGTCAGGCCGGCATCGCGCAGCAGGCGGTAGGTGCCGCCAGTCGATAGCAGCGCAACGCCCAGTTCCTGCAGGGCAGTGGCAAACTCGACGATGCCGGTTTTGTCGGAGACGCTGATCAGTGCGCGTCTAACGGTTACGAGATGGGAGTCGCTCATGGTGTCTGGGGTGCCTGTCAGCTTTTGTCGGAAATGAGTTGGTACTGCTTGAGTTTCTTGCGCAGTGTGCCGCGATTCAGACCCAGCATATGGGAAGCGCGGGTCTGGTTGTTGCGCGTGTAGTCCATGACAGCGCGCAGCAGGGGCGCCTCAACCTCGGCCAGGACGAGTTGGTAGAAATCCGTTGTCGACTGCCCATCGAGTGCCTCGAGGTACTCACCCACTGCGCGTGCCACGGCATCGTGCAGTCGTTCCGGTGTGGGCGCTGCAGGCGTGCTGTCAGGGATGGCTGGGACGTCGGGTACAAGTGAGGCTGGGTCGGATTTCTTCATGCAGCAATGTTCTCTGCGGCGGTGCCTGTGAATAGTTGGTCAATCATGCGTAGCTGGGCCGCGCTGTCGTCTAGGGCGTTGAACTCGGCCCGGTGCGTGAGCCACTGTGGCTGGTATTGCAGGAACCAGCCGACATGCTTGCGCGCGATGCGTGGCCCCAGGAAGTCGCCGTAGAACAGGTGCAGGGCGCGGACGTGGCCGTGCAGCAGTGCGACCTGCTGCGCCAGTGAGGGCGCGGGCGGTGTGCTGCCGGTGGCCAGCCTCGCGGCGATCTGGCCGCAGAGCCACGGTCGCCCCTGTGCGGCGCGACCGACCATGACGCCGGCGGCGCCGGTATGGCGCAACACCGCTACCGCCTTTTCGGCAGAGTCGATGTCGCCATTGGCGAAGACCGGGATATCCACGGCGGTGACAATGTCAGCAATGGTGTCGTACTCCGCGCTGCCGCGGAAGGCACAGGCGCGGGTGCGGCCGTGCACGGCCAGCGCGGCGATGCCGGCATCCTCGGCGATCCGCGCAATGCTGGCGCCATTGCGCGCCTGCGGTGAGGGCCCCGTACGGATTTTCAGGGTGACCGGTACCTGCACGGCCGCGACCACGGCCTGCAGGATATTACGCACCAGCGGTTCGTCAGCGAGCAGCGCGGAACCGGCTGCCTTGCGGCAGACCTTCTTGGCCGGGCAGCCCATATTGATGTCGATGACCTGTGCCCCGAGGGCAACATTGTAACGTGCCGCGGCGGCCATCTGCTGTGGATCGTTGCCGGCAATTTGCACCGAGCGGGGTTCGATTTCAGCGTCG
>CEOG01036823.1_pt1 | contig 17047 bp, 17 predicted proteins | sample 530301 | NCBI WGS metagenome assembly CEOG01 (sample SAMEA2619903, study PRJEB7988) | marine metagenome | biome: marine biome (ENVO:00000447); feature: surface water layer (ENVO:00002042); material: "saline water (ENVO:00002010), including plankton (ENVO:xxxxxxxx)" | depth 5 m | reverse complement strand
AATTCGAGCGGCTTGTGGCGTTTTCTTGCGAGAAGCGCGGATTCTGCCCTAGTTGTGGCACCCGCCTCATGGCCGAGACCGCCGCCCTGCTGGCCGATGAAGTCTTCCCCGATGTACCATTGCGCCAGTGGGTCTTCAGTTTTCCTTTCCCTTTGCGATATCTTTTCGCCGCCCACCCTCAAGCAATGGGCAAGGTACTGGGTATCGTTTACCGGGCTATTTCGACCCACGTGATCCACAAGGCTGGATTGCAACTGAAGGATGGCGCCACCGGCGCAGTGACACTGATACAGCGCTTTGGATCTGCCCTCAACCTCAACATACATTTCCACATCCTGCTCCAGGATGGCGTCTACGTGTATCGCGATAATCAACCGCCACGCTTTCAACGCGTTAAGGCGCCGGCGAAGAGCGAGTTGGAACAACTGGTCCAGCTGATTAGCTAATGGATGGGACGGTGCCTGGAACGTCAGGGGCTGCTGGAGCAGGATAGCGAGAGCGCATGGCTGGACCTGGATCCAGCCAAAGAGACTGATGCCACCAACTTCCTGGGCATCGCCTCAGACATCGACTGTTTTCCCGGGGACGCAACCCCCTTTGCCACAACTCGACCAGCAAGGACACCTCTAAAACCTCTCGGCCGGGACCGCTGCGTAATGTCGTTCAGGAATCAACGAATATGAATTTTCTGTTCACCGACGCACACATGATTTCAGGGAGATAAGCATTTTTTTAGTTGTGAAATTTTCAGACTTGGCACATGGAATCCGCCAGGAAATCTACTCACAACAGCCCATTTATTTTTCCTATACTTAAGCCCAGTCTGACTGTCTTGCAGCGCTCGGTTGTGACACGATCCAGGGCTACTGGCTCGGGGAGCCCATGGCAGATCTCCCCTTCAAGCAATTTCTGTCCAGCCGCCGTGTGGCGCTCGTCAGGGAGAAGACCTCGTGAAGAAGAACACAAGCCCGTCCGTCAGGGACCTGCTCAATATGGCAACCGCGCCGGGCACAGCGCTGCGTGCGCTCAAGCTGGCGCTGGTTGTAGGTACGCTGCTGACCATAATCAATCAGGGCGACGTCGTGCTCCAGGGGCTGGCCCCGGACTGGCTCAAGCTGGTGCTGACCTACCTGGTGCCCTACGGGGTTTCCACCTGGACCAGCATCGCCAAGGATCTTGAGCAGAGAGCCCGTCAGGCTTCCTGACCCGGAAAACCACTCGCACTGGAAAAACCCATTGGAGTCACCCATGCAAACCACGTCAATGCTCGGACCCATCCTGGCCCAGGTCCTGCTTACCACCGGCGTCTACGTACTGCTCGGGCTGCGCAAGTTCGCTGCAGTAAAAGCCGGCGAGGTAGACCGCAACGCCACGGCGCTTGATAACCGGGCCTGGCCCGAAGCGGTGGTCAAGGTGTCGAATAACCTCGCGAACCAGTTCGAGGCTCCAGTATTGTTCTACGTGCTTTGTTTTGTGCTGATGGCACTGGGCCAGGGGAGCGGAATCGGGCTGGTGCTGGCCTGGCTGTTCGTGCTGAGCCGATGCGCCCATGCCTGGGTCCATGTCAGCTCCAACTACGTCCCGCACCGGTTCCGGCTGTTCGGATTCGGCCTGCTCACGTTGCTGGCGATGACATTGCTCGCCCTCTGGCACTGGGTCCAGATGACTATCAACCCGTGAACTGCAGCCGAGTTCGCTGATAGAGATGACCACAACTGGCGCAACGACCCTCCTGCTGATTCTGGTCCTGAGCATTTTTCCTGTCACATTCGCAGCGAGTAGCGGCGAGGGTTCATACCTCCGGTTTCACTGGAAAATCACCTTCGCGGACAGCGAGCAGCGCAAGCTGAGGCTCTGAATCGGGGAGATCCATGGTGCGCTGGAAGCATTGGGGGGAGTTTTACCCTTCGAGCTGCATGTGCACTTTCATCGTCGCGACGCCGGTGCCCTGGGCCATACAAGGCGCTCACGCCGACAGAGCGTACACTTTTACGTTGACCCACAATTTTCTTACGATGCCTTGCGCCGGGACTGGACTGCATCACACGAGCTCAGCCACCTGGTATTGCCCTATCTCGGCGCCGAGCACATCTGGTTCGCCGAGGGGTTCGCGAGCGACATGCAGTAGCAGGTCATGCAATCGGCCGGAATCCTGTCTGCATCGGAGGTTGATGAACGCTACTGGCGCAAAATTGAGCGTGCTGAACGCAGCTATCCCAATGTCGGCAAGCCCTTTACGCAAGCCGCAGCGGCACTGCGCGCCGGGGGCAACTACCCAACGCTCTACTGGGGCGGAGCGATAGACTTCCGGCAGGTAGACCGGGCGTTGCAGATCTCATCAGAGAAGTCCCTGATCGAGGTATTGGGTGAATACCTGGCGTGCTGCCGACAGAGACAAAGCGACCTCGCACAGCTGGTCCGGGAACTGGATCATCTTGCTTCATCAAATGTGTTCAGTCACCCTCTCCGGAAGTTCCAAACCGAGCAGGGCTTCCCGCGTTACCAGGGTTTGCGGTCCAGCCATCTGCCAATCCAGTAATCCACACTGACAAACCTCCCTGCCTCGCTGAAAAACAGCGCCGGCAGCGTGATCAAGTAGGTCGCGCCAAAATCGATCCCGCGGGATCGATCCAGAAGATCACGGGATCGCGTCAGCAGAAGCGTCGCGTTCATGCGGATTCCTTTGTCTTATCGGATGGGTAACAGCAGCAAAGACCCTTCCTCAGCCAGGGCTTGCGGACGGTCCTTACTGCCGGTCAACAGCTAAGGTCGAGCTACAGCGATCCGTCTAGCCGGCGCCACAAGCGGCATGGCCAGGGAACTTGCGAGAAAGGGTGCGCTCAGGAATAGTTGTGCGAATAGTAAAGATTCTTGGCGACCGCTAGCGGCGCCGAATCCGCTCAGCCTCGACGGTGCCGTCACTTAATACCCGACCGCGCACTTCAACGTAGTCGCCGGAAACCGGTGACTTGTCGATCCGCAGGCGCGCGGCTGGCTGCAGCTGGAGACCGTCCACCGCCCAGCGACCGCTGAGCCGACCGTGCACGCGCAACTTTGCACCCACTGGCAACGGCGATGGATTGCCCTGTGCGTCGTGAGCGCCCTCATCAACCCAGCGCACGATCAGATCGATCTCCTCGTCGCTTAGGTAAGGCGGCCCGTCGAAAGGCATACGTGGCCTGGCGTCCCCGCGGATCCGTCGCACCAGCTCGCTGGCCGCGGCATTACCGGGTACCACCCGGGCCCGTTCGACCGGCGACAGCGTGTGCTCCAGGGAAGTGAGCCGATACCCCTCCGGTGGCGCGCCCATCAGCCCGTTGTCGGTGTGACATTTCGCGCAGCGGCGGGCGAAGATGGGGGCGACATGAGTGTAGGTCACCGGGCCGTCGACGCCGGGCAGCGGGGTTGACACCGGCTCTGCTGCGGCTACCGAGGCGGCACCCTCCGGCATCCCGGCCTCGATCCATGCCTCGAACTTCGCTATCTCGTTATCACTGAGGAAAGGCGGCCCCATCATCGGCATGCGCGGCAGGCTGGTCCCTCTCAGGCGACGAATCAGCTCACTTGCTTCCGGATCTCCCCGGCGCACTACTGGGCCGTTCGTGCTGCCCTTGATGACATTGGCGTAGCTATCCAAAGCCAGACCCATTGGCGCACTGGAGCCCGCATGGCAAAGGGTGCAGCGAGTGTTGAAAATTGGTGCCAGGTCTGCATAGGTCACAGACTCTGCATGGACGGTCGCAGCCCAGCCCACGAGCGCGAGCAGAACGCATACGGAAGTGATTGGCACCCGGTTGATCATGACTTCTCTCTCCGCGTCACGCCGGTCGCTGACGACCACTGGGTAAGGACTCGAGGCATAAAGCGCTTCATGGCTACAGAGGCATGGCACAGCAGCAAACGGACATAGGCGATTATTACACCGTTAGTAAGGTCAGTGAGACCGCTCATCCTTCAATCCAACCCACAATCACAGAACCAATCGCGATGAGTCCGAAGGCGAAAAACAGCAGTGCGGCTGCCCTATGGACCCATTTCGCCGAAATCCTGCGCAACAGGGTTCGACCAACAAGAATTCCCAGAAGGGAAACAGACCACAATGCCAGGGTTCCGCCGACGAAGACTGTCCAGAGGGCTCCGGTCTGCGCCGCGAGTGCCACCATCGCCAACTGGGTTTTGTCGCCTAGCTCGGCGGCGAAGATCAAGCTAAAGCTCATAATCCATGCGTGGCGATGATCTGTCGCGGAGACATCATCGTCACTTTCGTCGGCGGAATTCAAGGAGCGATACGCAAAAAACAGGAACAGCAAGCCGGCAAAAACAAGTACAAATTCTCGCGGCAGTAGTCGAGACACACCCTCACCAACAAGCACGGCGAGGAGGTTAAGCAGCAAAAAGGCAGCAAAAGTACCGAAGATGACCGGGGCAATACGATAGCGGTGTGCCAGGGTCATCGCCATGATCTGTGTCTTGTCTCCCATCTCCGCCAGAAACAGCAGCGTGAATGTCGACAAGAGCGCGCTGTAATCCATGATAACGTCTCTTTGAATGTATTCAGTCTGTGGGCGAAATTCCTGTTGCTCTCAGGTGATGTGTTCCACGGGCATGTCTACGCGGTGTAACTTTGTTTTCAACGCCTTCTGACACAGATGAGTGCTGCATTTTTCAGATAAACAGGATTGCTTTCCGAAACAAGCGTTCAGCAGGTCTACAGCACCATATGCTGTTTGATTTGGAGTTATTTACTTTTTATTATCCGACGCGTTATGAGTTTCCGTCACTCCCACTCAATCGTCGCCGGCGGCTTGCTACTCACGTCATAGGTCACCCGGGACACACCCGAGATCTCATTGATAATCCGGTTGGACACCGTCTCCAACAATTCATAGGGCAAATGTGCCCAGCGCGCCGTCATGAAGTCCACGGTCTCTACCGCGCGCAGTGCAATCACCCACTCGTAGCGACGACCATCGCCGACCACGCCGACGGATTTCACCGGCAGGAACACGGCGAAGGCCTGGCTCGTCTTGTGATACCAGTCCGCGCGGTGCAACTCTTCAATGAAGATGGCATCGGCCCGGCGCAGCAGCTCGGCGTATTCTTTCTTTACTTCACCGAGAATCCGCACCCCCAGGCCGGGGCCGGGGAAGGGATGGCGATAGACCATGTCGTAGGGCAGGCCCAGTTCAAGGCCGATGCGCCGCACCTCATCCTTGAACAGTTCGCGCAGGGGCTCAACCAGCTCCATGGCCATGTCGTCCGGGAGGCCGCCCACATTGTGGTGTGACTTGATCACGTGCGCCTTGCCGGTCTTGGCACCGGCAGATTCAATCACGTCCGGGTAGATGGTGCCCTGGGCCAGCCAGTTCACATCGCGCAGTTTGGTGGCTCCGGCGTCGAACACCTCGATGAAGGTGTTGCCGATGATCTTGCGCTTGGCCTCCGGGTCCGCCTCGCCGGCCAGCTTGCCAAGGAACAGGTCTTCCGCATTCACCCGGATGACTTTCACGCCCATATTACGCGCAAACATCTCCATCACCTGATCACCTTCGTTCAGGCGCAGCAGGCCGTTGTCGACGAAAACGCAGGTGAGCTGGTCACCAATGGCGCGGTGCAACAGCGCCGCCACCACTGAGGAATCCACACCGCCGGACAGCCCGAGCAGCACCTTGCCGCTGCCCACGGTGTCCCGCACCCGGGCGATCGCATCTTCCACGATATTCGCCGGCGTCCACAGGGCTTCGCAGCCGCACAGTTCCAGCACAAAATGCTCGAAGATGCGCTTGCCCTGCAGGGTGTGCGTCACCTCGGGGTGAAACTGGATGCCGTAGAAGGGCTTGCTGCGGTGCGCCATGCCGGCGATCGGACAGCTGTCAGTGGCCGCCACGAGTTCAAATTCCGGCGGCAGCTCGACCACCTTGTCACCGTGGCTCATCCACACGTCCAGCAGGCTGTTCCCTGCGCTGTCGAAATGGTCGCGGATATCGTGGAACAGGCCGGTGTTGGTCACCAGGCGAATCTGTGCGTAACCGAATTCGCTGGTGGGGGAGGCACTGACCTGGCCGCCAAACTGCTCGGCCATGGTCTGCATGCCATAGCAGATGCCCAGCACCGGTACCCCCAGCTCGAATACGCAGGCGGGCGCACGCGGTGAACCGGGTGCCGGCACCGACTCGGGACCGCCGGACAGGATCACGCCGCTGGGCGCGAACGCCCGAATTTCGCTCTCGCTCATGTCGAAGGCGCGAATCTCGCTGTACACGCCCACCTCCCGCACCCGGCGCGCAATCAGCTGGGTGTACTGGGAACCGAAATCCAGAATCAGGATCCGGCTGGCGTGAATATCTGCTGTCATTGCGGTCTGGCCTTTAGCGCACGGGGTAATTTGGCGCTTCCTTGGTGATGGAGACATCGTGTACGTGGCTTTCGGACATGCCGGCCGAGGTGACGCGGACAAATTCCGGGCGAGTGCGCATATCGTCAATGGTCAGGCTGCCGGTGTAACCCATGGCTGACCGGACACCGCCCATCAGCTGGTGAATGATGGCTGAAACGGGGCCCTTGTAGGGCACGCGCCCCTCAATACCTTCGGGCACCAGTTTCTCCGCGCCCTTGCCGGCATCCTGGAAATAGCGGTCGGAAGAACCCTGCGTGCGCGACATGGCGCCCAGGGAGCCCATGCCGCGGTAGGCCTTGTAGGTGCGCCCCTGGTACAGCTCCACCTCGCCCGGGGCCTCCTCGGTGCCCGCAAACATGCCGCCCATCATCACCGAGTGGGCGCCGGCGACCAGCGCCTTGGCAATATCCCCGGAAAAGCGGATACCACCATCGGCGATCACCGGCACGTCGTACTCAGCCAGGGCCGCGACCACGTTGGAGATGGCTGTAATCTGCGGCACGCCGGTGCCCGTCACAACCCGCGTGGTGCAGATCGACCCGGGGCCTATGCCCACCTTGACGCCATCTGCGCCTGCCTCGGCAAGCGCCAGCGCCGCCGCGGCGGTGGCGATGTTGCCGCCGATCACCTGCACGGACGGGAAATCCCGCTTGATCTGCCGCACCCGGTCAATCACGTTCCGCGAGTGCCCGTGCGCGGTGTCCACTACCAGCACATCCACACCCGCGCGGATCAAGGCCGCGACCCGGTCTGCGGTGTCGGGGCTGGTGCCGACCGAGGCGCCCACGCGCAGCTGGCCGTAGGAATCCTTGCAGGCCATGGGAAAACTCTCGGCCTTGTCGAAATCCTTTACCGTGATCATCCCGCGCAGTTCGAAGTTGTCGTTAACCACGAGGATCTTCTCGATACGGTGCTGGTGCAGCAAGCGCTGTACCTGCTCGGAGCTGGCGCCTTCGCGCACGGTCACCAGCTTGTCTTTCGGCGTCATCAGCTCCGAGACGGACTTGGTTGGATCGGATTCGAACCGGGTATCCCGACGCGTGACGATGCCCACCAGATCCTTGCCGTCGAGTACCGGCACACCGGAAAAGCCATGGGCATTGGTGAGTTCACGCAGCTCAGCCAGGGAGGCGTTCTGCTGAATGGTGATAGGGTCCTTGACCACGCCACTCTCGAACTTCTTGACACGGCGCACCTGCTCCGCCTGCTCCGCAATAGTCATGCTCTTGTGAATGATGCCAATGCCGCCCTCCTGGGCCAGGGCAATGGCGAGGCGCGCTTCGGTCACGGTGTCCATCGCCGCCGACACCAGCGGGATATTCAGCTCGATGCCGCGGGTGAGACGTGTACGCAGCGACACATCGCTGGGAATCACGTCGGAGTACCCGGGCAGCAGCAGTACGTCATCGAACGTGAGGGCTTCCTGGGCGATACGCAACATGGGAGGTCTCCGGCTGGCAGGTGGCAGCTAAACATGCAATTATAAATCTTCTGGCCACTACAGGTAAACCAAAGTCCGTGCTGCAACACCCCACGTCCGGTAACCCGCCCACACTCACTGTTGGCCAGCTGAACCGCGAAGCACGGCGTCTGCTGGAGAGCCATTTCGACTACATCTGGGTCGAAGGCGAAGTGAGCAATTTCGCAGCCCCCTCATCCGGGCACTGGTACTTTTCCCTCAAGGACGGCGGCGCCCAGGTGCGCTGCGCCATGTTTCGCAATCGCAACCAGCATATGCGGGTCACGCCAGCAAATGGCATGTCCATCCGGCTGCGCTGCCGCGTATCGCTGTACGAGGGGAGAGGCGAATTCCAGCTTATTGTCGAACATCTGGAGCACGCGGGCGCCGGGGCGCTGCAGGCCGCGTTTGAGCGACTGCGGAACAAGCTACAGGCCGAGGGCCTGTTCGCACCGGAACGTAAACGTGCGCTACCCGCAGAGGTGCGGACTCTCGGGGTCATCACATCCCCCACTGGCGCGGCCATTCACGATGTTCTGACCGTGTTGCGGCGGCGCTGTCCCGCCATGCGGGTTTTCCTGCTGCCAGTGGCAGTGCAAGGTGAAGCGGCTGCGGGTGAGATCAGTGCCGCCATCGCCCGCGCCAATCGCTGGCAGGCGGCGGGCGATGCCCGGTTTGACGCCCTGCTGGTCACCCGGGGCGGCGGCTCCCTCGAGGATCTGTGGGCATTCAATGAAGAGGTTGTCGCGCGGGCCATTGTCGCCAGCGCTCTGCCCGTCGTCAGCGCGGTTGGCCACGAAGTGGACATCAGCATCGCCGACATGGTCGCCGACCAGCGCGCGGCAACGCCCTCGGCCGCGGCCGAGTTGCTCAGTCCGGATCAGCGCGAGCGCACCGCGCTGCTGCTCAGGCTGGAAAACACCCTGGCCGGGCGTATGCGTCAGCGCCTGGAACATGCCGGGCGCGACCTGCATTACCTGAGGCAACGTCTGCGCCACCCCGGGCAACTGCTACGCGAGCAGGCGCAGCGACTGGATGAGCTGGAGCAACGTCTGCTGCGAGCACAGCGCGCCCAACTGCGAGAGCAACGAGGCGCACTGGCGCTGCTGGAGAACCGGCTGCGGTCCCGTGCACCCGACACTCGCCTGCGCGCACTGCAGGCTGGGGTCGGCCAGTTGGAACAGCGCCTGCAGCGCGGGATGCAACAGCAGCTGCGCAGCGCGAACTCGCAGCTCGCGCACCTGTCGCAGTTACTGGATTCAGTCAGTCCCCTCGCCACCCTGAGCCGGGGCTACAGCATTCTCCGCGACGAACAGGGTGCCGTGGTGCGCGATGCAGGAAAAGTGGCACGCGGCGCCACGCTGGAAGCGCGACTGGCCCGGGGAGAATTGCGGCTGCGGGTACTGGGGACTAAATAGCCCCCGAGAGGTCAGTACTTGGCGGGAAGCCGGGTGTTGATGATGATGTGGCGGCCCTCAAAGCGGATATATTCCCCGATGGTGAGGTCCTTCAGTATCCGCGCCACCATTTCCCGCGAGGCGCCCACCCGGTCCGCGATATCCTGTTGCGTGAGCTTCTCCGGAATGAACAGGGTGCCATCACCGCGTTCCTCGGAGAGATCCATCAGCACATTGGCAACGCGACCGTATACGTCCTGCAGCGCCAGGCTTTTGACATCGGCGGTCAGCTTGCGCACCCGCTGCGCCAGGTTACTGATCAGCTTGCGTGCAATACTTGGATGCTCGTCCAGTACCCGATTGAAATCCTCCTTGAAAATGATGCAGAAGGAGCACTTCTCTACCGTGCGCACGGAGGCAGAGCGCAGGGAGTCATCCAGCAACGCCAGCTCACCGAAATAGTCCCCGGGGCCCTGGGTGTTCATGATGAACTCTTTGCCGTTCTTGTCGCTACAGTAGACCTTGACCTTTCCGCTTTCGATCACGAACAGAGAATCCGCCGGATCATTTTCGTGGATCACGACCGTATTCTTGGGGAACGACCGGCTGGTACTGCTGCTCGCCAGTGCGTCCAGTTCCTCTCGCGAGAGCCCCTGAAATATTTCTACCTGCTGCAACATGCTTGTTATTCCTGCCTCATGCAAAGTCTGTCCCTGAAGCCATGCCCACATACTACCTCAAGTGCCACAGCAAACACACCTGTCAGGGGAATTACCACCCGCCACACGGCAGCGCCGCCCGTGTTCTTATATAACGAATGAAACTCCGATTTCCACAGTAATCCGTGCATCGCTATACTGCAGACCATCATGCGACCCGGAACCCACACGACGTGAGTCACGACAGCACAAGCCCGCCCGATCTCTGGAGCCACATTCTGCGCGGCGCCGTCACCGACCTGCGCGCGCTGGCCAACGGCCGCGGCGCGCATCTGCCGGCTTCAGCCATGGAGGACCTGCAGCGTATCTTCAGCCTTGCAGCGACGCTGGATCAGCAGCTGGCCGCCGCCAGCGATCATCATGACCTGATGAACACTATCAGCGGCATCCGCGGCTATGCCGAAATGCTGCAGGAGGATATCGGTTCGCAGCAGCCCGACCTCGGTGACAGCCTGGCGCGGCTTCTGAAGGCGACAGAAAACGCCGCCACAGGGACGGTAAACCACAGTGTGGCAAGCCGGGCACCCACGGTGGCCGCTGAGCCGGGTTTTATCCTCGCGGTGGACGACCTGGCCGAAAACCGGGAGCTGGTGGCGCGCTACCTGTCCCGTTCCGGGCACCTGGTGGTCACCGCGGCCAGCGGTGCCGAGGCCCTGCGTGCGCTGGCAGAGTCTGACGTGGATGTGGTGTTGCTGGACCTGATGATGCCCGACATGGACGGCCGCGAGGTGCTGCGCCGCATCAAGGCCAATCCGGACTGGCGTGCCACACCAGTCATCGTAATCTCCGGCAGTCAGGACATGGACGGCATCATCGCCTGCATTGAGGCGGGCGCCGACGACTACCTGTTCAAGCCTTTCAACCCGGTGTTGCTGCAGGCGCGCATCAAGGCAGGCATTGAGCGCAAGCGCTGGCACGACCGGGAAGAGCAGTATCGACAGCAACTCGAGCGCAACGAAAAGTTCATCCGCGCCACCTTCGGCCGCTACCTGTCTGACGAAATCGTCACCGACATCCTGGAGCGCCCGGAGGGGCTGGAGCTTGGCGGCGACCTGCGCGAGGTCACCATCATGATGTCGGATATCCGCGGCTTCACCAGCCTCAGCGAGCATCTGGCCCCCGCTGAAGTGGTCGCCATGCTGAACCGTTATCTTGGCACCATGACCGACATCATCATGGCACACAACGGGACTATCGATGAATTCATTGGTGACGCCATCCTCGCCGTGTTCGGCGCGCCGCAACGTCGCGATGACGACGCCGACCGGGCGGTGCGCTGTGCACTGGCCATGCAGGCAGCGATGGACAGCATCAATGCGGACAATAAAGCCGCCGGTTTACCGGCCCTCGCCACCGGCATAGCGCTCAACACCGGGTCCGTCATTGCGGGTAACATCGGCTCCGAACGACGCAGCAAATACGGCTTCGTCGGCCATCCGATGAATGTGACTTCACGGATAGAAGACCACTGTCTGGGTGGCGAAATACTGATTTCAGAGAGCACCGTCAGCAAGCTGGCCGGGCACTACCGCCTGAGCAACCGCCGCGAACTGGATGCCCGCGGGCTCGACCAGACCGTCGTGGTGCACCGTCTCGAGGAGCACGCCGATGGCTGAGCAGCGCCCGATCCTGCTGGTGGAGGACAACGCGATCAATTGCGAGATGCTGGCCAGGCGGCTGACGCGTGCGGGCTTTCGGGTGGTGACCGCGGCAGACGGCGAACAGGCGCTGCAAGTAATGGCCCGCGAAGGGCCGGCACTGGTGCTGATGGACATGAACCTGCCGGTGCTCGACGGCTGGAGCGCCTGCCGCGCCGCCCGCCAGGACCCAACGCTCAGGGACATCCCGATTATCGCGCTCACCGCACACGCCATGGAGGCGGACCGGCAGAGCGCACTGGCCGCCGGCTGCGACGACTACGCCACCAAGCCCATCGACTTTCCCGGATTGCTGGCCAAGATCCAGCGGTTGTTGCCCGCGTGAGCCTGCGCCGCCGCCTTACCCTGTCGCTGTGCACCATCCTTGTGCTGTTTTCAATCAACGTCGGCACCCACTTCTGGGGCAGCTACGCGCGGCAGGAAAGTATGCTCGCCTATCGCAGTTCGGTCACTGCAGCGCAGTTGTCAACGGATGCCGCGCAACTGCTGGAAAACCAGCGTCAGCAGATCCTGGTGCTGGAAACCCTGCGCGAAACCACGGGCGACATGTTGGATAGCGACGAGTTGGCAGATGCGGAAACGGACATCGCAAATATCGACAGCAAGCTCACGGAACTCGGCGCACTGACGAGCGAAGTCACCCGCCCACAATACGAGAGGCTGCAACAGGCGAGCCGCTACCTGCTGGACAGCTGGCTGGCGTTTTACCGCAACTTCAACGACCCCGACTTCAACAGCGACATTGATGATCCCCTGCCCTTTGTGGAGACGCTGGAGCACCTGCGCCAACTGGAGCAGCGCCAGGCCTTCATAGCCGCCCAGCGCTCGACGATCATCGACCGGACTATCGCGCTCACTGACCGCATCACCGTCATTGGCTTTGTCGCCACCATTTTCCTCACCGCATTGCTGGGCTTCTATCTGCTGCGTTACACCAAGCGCTCGCTGAAACGGCTCAAGCGCGGCACCGAGCGCATTGGCATGGGCGACCTCGACTACCGTATCGCCGACTTCGACGACCGCGGCGAACTGGGCGATCTTGCCAAGGCCTTCAACGACATGTCGGACAAGATGCGCCGCGCCATCGAGGATGTACGCCGTGCCAAGGACGATGCGGACGACGCCAACGCGGCCAAGAGCCGGTTCCTCGCCAATGTCAGTCACGAACTGCGCACACCGCTCAACGCGATTATCGGCTACAGCGAAATGCTGCAGGACGAACTGGAAGACCCTGGTGACGTGAACCGCGAGCAGTTCCGCGACGACCTGGAGAAGATCGTGCGCTCGGGACGCCAGCTGCTGGCCCTGATCAACGACATTCTAGACCTGTCGAAGATTGAAACCGGCAAAATGACCCTGCACCTGGAAACCTTCGCCGCTGGCGACATTCTGCAGCAGGTGTGTGACGCCATGACCCCCATGCTGCGCGACCGCAACAACCAGCTGTACCTGCCCGACTGGTCGAACCTGCCACCGCTGTATGCCGACGCGACGCGGTTCCGGCAGATTTTCCTCAACCTGCTCAGCAACGCCTGCAAGTTCACCCGGGATGGAGAGGTGCACCTGACGGCGGCGTGTTACCAGAAAGACGGCGCGGACTGGTTGCGCTGCACGGTGCGCGACACCGGAATCGGCATGGATGCCGCCCAGCAGGCGCGCATCTTTGATGCCTTCGTACAGGCGGAAAATGCTATCAGCGCCAACTACGGCGGCACCGGCCTGGGCCTGGCAATCTGCCGCGAGTACTGCGAGTTGATGGGTGGCCAAATCAGCGTCCGCAGCACACCCGGGGCGGGTTCCGAGTTTACGGTTGAACTGCCCGTGAAGGTCCGAGAGTCAGTTCCCGCAAGCGCTTGATGGCCTCCTCACGCTTTTGCAGATCTTCCCGCAGGGTGGCGTTGCTACTCTCGAGGTCGGAGATGTGCCGGTTCAACAAGGCAAAGGCGGCCAGGGAGTCGCGCATCAGGAGGGCCGTGGGGTGCACCTGCATCTCATCGGAAAACTGTGCCACCAGACGGCGGAAGGTGGCCTCCGCCGCATCGTGGTCGTAGAAGGGGCTGTCGGGCAACATACCCAGATAAGCGATCGCAATATCGGCTTCCCACTGCGCCGCAGGTTCCAGCTCGAGGCGCTTGTAGCGCTGGAAATGCTGCAAGGCAGCCACCGCATCACCCTCGCTCAGGGCGCGGTAGCCGCGCTCCAGAAACGTGTAGTCCCGGCTGGCGGGCTTGCTCGCGCAGTCACACTCGGTACGGGAAGGCAGGTTTAGCGTCAGCTGCGGCGCCTCACTGACCGCGGCGCCAGTCTCGGCAGGCGCAGCCTGCGACGGCGCCTCCGCGGACTCCGGAGTGGCCGCGCAGGCAGACAATCCAAGCAGCGCACAGGCCAGCAGGAGTGGGGGCAGAAAGGAGCTCACGGCAGTGTCCTCGGGCTGACTATCACCCGGTCAGTGTACCACCGGGGAAGGAGCGCCCCCAAGGTAAACCCGACAGCCGACAGGGTCGACACTCACTCCGGGCGCAGATGCGGGAACAGCAGAACATCGCGAATCGAAGGCGCATCCGTCAGCAGCATGACCAGCCGGTCGATACCAATACCCTCGCCCGCTGTGGGCGGCATGCCGTACTCCAGCGCGCGAATATAGTCAGCATCGTAGTGCATCGCCTCTTCGTCGCCGGCATCTTTCTCGGCCACCTGCGCCCGAAAACGCTCTGCCTGGTCCTCGGCATCGTTCAGCTCGGAGAATCCGTTGGCGAGCTCCCGGCCGCCGACGAAAAACTCAAAACGGTCCGTCACAAAAGGGTCTGCGTCGCTGCGCCGCGCCAGGGGTGACACCTCGGTGGGGTAGGCCGTGATGAAGGTGGGCTGATCCAGCCGGTGTTCCACGGTCTTCTCAAAGATTTCGATCTGCACCTTGCCCAGGCCCCAGCTGTCTTTCAGCGGTATCCCGAGCTCGGCGGCGATGGCCCGTGCGCCCTGCTCATCCGCCAGCGCATCGGGCCGCATGCCGGGGTTGTGGCTGAGAATCGCATCAAACACCGTCATGCGGGCGAAAGGTCGCGAGAAATCATACTCCGAGCCCTGATAGGTCACGCACGTGTCGCCCAGCACGGTGGCGGTGAGCTGGCGCAGCATGTCCTCGGTCAGATCCATGGCATCGCGATAGTCAGCATAGGCCCAGTAGAATTCCAGCATGGTGAACTCGGGGTTATGCCGCGTAGACAGGCCCTCGTTGCGGAAATTGCGGTTGATCTCGTAAACCTGTTCGAAGCCGCCGACCACCAGCCGCTTGAGATACAGTTCCGGGGCAATGCGCAGGTACATATCCAGATCCAGCGCGTTGTGGTGAGTGACGAAAGGTTTCGCTGCGGCTCCGCCCGGAATCACCTGCATCATGGGGGTTTCCACCTCCATGAAGCCGCGCCCGTCCATATAATCGCGAATAAAGCGCACGATGCGCGAGCGCAGGGTGAATACGGCCCGGGAGTCCGGGTTCACAATCAGATCCACGTAGCGCTGGCGGTAGCGCAACTCCTGGTCCGACAGGCCATGGTATTTGTCTGGCAGTGGGCGCAGGGCCTTGGTCAGCAGGCGGGCGCTCTCCATATTGATATACAGGTCGCCCTTGCCCGATTTATGCAGGGGCCCCTCGGCGCAGACGATGTCGCCAAGGTCCCAGCTCTTGATCTCTGCGAGTGTGTCCTCATCCAGCCCCTTGCGGTTGAGGTAAAGCTGGATCTGGCCGGACCCGTCCTGAATCAGCAGGAACGCGCCGCGGTTGCGGATGAGGCGCCCGGCCACCGCAAAACGCTGATCATCCTCCTCGAGCTGTTCTTTGCTGCTGGCGCCGTATTCACGCTGCAGGTCGGCAGCCCACCCGGTGCGCCTGAAGTCGTTGGGGAAGGCGTTGCGCCGGGCCCGCAGCTGGCGGAGCTTGCCGCGCCGCTCGGCAACCAGCTTGTTTTCCTCTTCCGGGCCACGCGCGGCCTGATCCTGCTCTTTCATAATGCGTCCTACAGCCCTTTCTTCAGTGAGGCTTCGATAAACAGATCAATATCCCCGTCCAGCACCGCCTGCGTGTTGCTGGTTTCGACACCTGTGCGCAAGTCCTTGATCCGTGACTGATCGAGCACATAGGAGCGGATCTGGCTGCCCCAACCGATATCCGCCTTGCTGTCTTCCGTCGCCTGCTTCGCTTCGCTGCGCTTGAGCATCTCCAGCTCATACAGCTTGGCACGCAGCATTTTCATCGCACGGTCGCGGTTCTGGTGCTGCGAGCGCTCGGTCTGGCAAGACACCACCACACCACTGGGGTTGTGGGTGATTCGCACCGCTGAGTCGGTCTTGTTGACGTGCTGACCACCTGCCCCGCTGGAGCGATAGGTGTCGACGCGCAGGTCGGCGGGATTGATGTCGATTTCGATATCATCGTCAATTTCCGGCGATACGAACACCGATACGAACGACGTATGTCGACGGTTCCCGGAGTCGAAAGGCGACTTGCGCACCAGCCGATGCACACCGGTTTCGGTGCGCAGCCAGCCGAAGGCATATTCTCCCTCGAAGTGGATAGTCGCGCTCTTGATCCCGGCCACCTCACCGGCAGAGACTTCGATCAAATCCGTCTTGAAGCCGCTGGCTTCACCCCAGCGCAGGTACATGCGCAACAGCATTTCCGCCCAGTCCTGGGCTTCCGTGCCACCGGACCCGGCCTGCACGTCCAGGTAGGCGTTGTTCGGGTCCATCTCACCCGAGAACATACGCCGAAATTCCAGCTGCTCCAGCTGTTTCAGCAGTGCATCGATATCCGCCCGCACCTCGGCCACCGTACCCTCGTCATCTTCGACGGCAGCCAGTTCGAGCAGGTCGGCGGCATCGCCCGTAGCACCGTCCAGGTGTTCGATCGTGGAGACGATTTTCTCCAGTGCCGCGCGCTCCCGGCCCAGTTCCTGGGCCCGCTCGGGCTTGTCCCAGACGCTGGGCTCGGCGAGTTCCAGCTCTACTTCAGCGAGGCGTTCCTTGCGGGTATCGAAGTCAAAGATACCCCCTCAGCACGGCGGTGCGTGCCTCGATATCCTTGAGGGTCTGTAACAGCGGGTTGATCTCTAACATGGCGCGCCTGTCCTGCGGGAAAAGGCGCGCAGTGTACCGTAGGGAACAAAAACAGGCCACCGGCGAGGCACAGAGCGCCGCCTACAGGGCCTCCAGCTGCTCGATGACAAGCTGCAGGCTGCGCCGTCCGCGAAACTCGTTTACATCAAGTCGATAGGCCGCACGCACCCACTGGGCCTTTTCGTCCGGCCAGCGCTCCAGATCCACGTTGAAGGCGATGGCGTCGAGTACTTCACGTGAACCGGGCAGGCCGAGAACCAGCTTCAGGTGCTTCGCTGCCACCAACCGTTGCTGTACAAGGCGGA
>CEOG01032644.1_pt1 | contig 17082 bp, 20 predicted proteins | sample 530301 | NCBI WGS metagenome assembly CEOG01 (sample SAMEA2619903, study PRJEB7988) | marine metagenome | biome: marine biome (ENVO:00000447); feature: surface water layer (ENVO:00002042); material: "saline water (ENVO:00002010), including plankton (ENVO:xxxxxxxx)" | depth 5 m | reverse complement strand
AAGGCCAGCAGTCCCGAAATGGACACGCCGACACTCTGCAGGGCCATCAGACCGGCCAGTATCCACAGGATCACCCGGATGAGCTTCGCGGTGGAGTGCACCGCGGCCTTGTCGGTGGAGGCCTTGTGTCCGCGCGCAGGAGACAGGAGCTCTTCCTCGGCACCGAATATCAGGCGCTGCAGGAACCAGGCCAGCATCAGAATAAGCAGCGTGTCATAGGCGCGCAGTACAAAGGCCTGCAAATCCCCGGCGATCGACACCCTGCCCAGAATCAGCATCAGGGCGACGAGCCAGAGCACGACACGCAGCGGTGTTTCCACCGCAGTGATCACCACGTCGTCCCAGCGATTACTGCTGGTTTGCGCCACCCGGTGCAGGCGGCGCAAGAGGACCCCGAGCAGCAGGTGCAGGAGCAAGGCACCCAGTAGCAGTCCACCAATCGCTACCAGCGGTGCATCCAGGCCATAGGTCGCGAGTATGCGGGACAGCGTTTGCTCTGTGGCTTCCACGTTACTTCAGGCTCCTGGTTTCCCGGGTTTAGACAATTTTCTTCTGTTGGCACGCACTTGTCAGCGCCCGTCAGTATAACAGTGCCGCCCACCCTTCGACACGTGCCGAGCGACGTGCGCAAGCGACTGATCTGCCGAGGAAAACTCAGGGCCATGAAAAACGCTATGAAAAGTGGTGTTTTTAGATCGACAGCACATAATGGACAGCGCAGGTCGTCGTGGTATGTTGCAGGTGACACTGAAAACTCAGGAAGGGAGCGCAAACATGTTGGATCCCACTGTTGGCAGCTGGTACCGGGATATCGAGACGGGAGAGCTGTTCGAAGTTGTCGCCCTGGACGAAGCCGCGCGCACCGTGGAGACACAGTTCCTCGATGGCGAGGTCACAGAATTCGATCTTGAGGTCTGGCGCATGCTGCAGTTGCAGCGGGCAGCCGCACCGGAGGACTGGCGAACGCCCTTCGAACTCGATGACGACGACGGGCTGGATCCGGACCTGCCCTACCACCCCGAAGAATGGAGCAATCCGCTGTCGACCATCGAACCGGACACCATGCTCGGCGTGGAGGATATTTAAGCCCGCTTGTCGCTGCCGCGCATTACTGTATATAATCCCAGCCACTGTACAAATACACAGATGGACGCGGCATGGACAAACTTACGCAGCGACAGCAGCAGGTGCTGGATATCATCCGCCAGCATATCGACCAGACCGGCTATCCTCCCACCCGCGCTGATATCGCCAGGGAACTCGGCTTCAAGTCTGCCAACGCCGCCGAGGAGCACCTGAAGGCGCTTGCGCGCAAGGGTGCGATCGAAATCATTGCCGGTGCGTCTCGTGGTATCCGTTTGCCGGAAAACCCGGGCCTTCCGATCATCGGGCGCGTTGCAGCGGGCAATCCGGTGCTCGCGCAGGAACATGTCGAGGATTATTGCGCCATCCCCGCCAGCTTCTTCCGGCCGGCGGCAGACTACCTGCTACGGGTCACTGGGGACAGCATGCAGGATGTCGGCATTCTGGATGGAGACCTGCTTGCGGTGCACCGCAGCAGCGAAGCCCGCAATGGCGAAATCGTTGTAGCCCGTATTGACGATGAGGTTACCGTAAAACGCTTTCAGCGCGGCAGCAGCCGGCACCTGGTAGAGTTGCACGCCGAGAATCCGGCCTATCCACCGATCAAGGTTGATTTGCGCACGCAGGCTTTCGCGATTGAGGGATTGAGCGTCGGCGTCCTGCGACGCTAGCGGTGTTCTTTCTGCCGGGTCAGTGGACTGTGCGCGCCCGGCCTTCACTGTCTTCCGGACGCTCTTTTTCGTTGATGCTGGCCGCGGCCTGCATTCCGGCCTGAATCATCACCTTCGCAACTTCCAGACCGTTGTCCATCAGGTAATCCCGCGCTTCGTCTGAAAACTGGATGCGCAGCAGAGGCTCGGAATCGTCCTCGGCGCGTTGCAGGACAATTTCACCTTCACCGAGATCAACAATTTCCAACAGGGCTGTGGCCACAAGAAGCTCCTCTTTGTACAACGGTTGCCAGTGTAACAGGGGGCAGATGCGACCGCCAACGCGCGGTTTCTAGCATTCATCCAGCAGGTCACCCATACGGGAAAACGCGGCTTCAAGCTGATCAGCCGCCACGTGCAGCATGTCCCATTCCAGAAGCCCGGAGGTGCTCACCGCGAGGCTGCCCTCCGTCCGCCTGGCCGGCTCCGTAGCGGGGTGCTGCAGCAGCCGGGACAGCCACCCGTGCGTTTCAAGTTGCGCAAACTCCGCCACTTCTGCCGGTTGCGCCTTGCCGGGCGCTGCTGGCGGCAGGTCCGCAACACTGTGAGGTGGCTGCGGCGGCAATTGTGCGGGCTTCTGCAAATCGAGCAGGAACCAGCCATAGGCCGTCAACAGATGCTCACGCACAGCCGGCCCGAAAGCCTGCGCCAACGTGTTGGCCGGCACACTTTCAGCGCGCCGCGCCTGTTCCCAGGCCTGCAGCAGCAGTCGACCGAGGTACAGCGCGTGATTGGCCTGGCCCCGCAGACTGCTCATGTGCGCTTGCGCGCCGCCTTGCGCTTGGGCGCCGTGCTTTTCTTCCGCGGTGCGCCCTTCGCTGCAGCCGCGCTCTTGCCCTCCTCCGCCTGCCACTTGCCGTGGCGGTAGACAGCTCGCCACCCCGTCGGTTTGCCATCGCGCTCGGTCATCACATACTGCTCACCGGCTTTCCGACTGTAGCGCACCTGGGTGCGATTGCCGTCGTCGTCCTCGACAGGCGCCGTGAACAGGAAGCTGTACTTCGGATCTATCTCTTCCTTGTGGGGCAGCAGCTCATCTACGAAAGGCGCCCGCGTCTCCCGGTTGCGCGGGAACTGGCTGGCGGCCAGAAACAGTCCGGCCGCACCATCGCGCAGAATGTAGTGGTCTTCAACTTTCTCGCAGGACAGCTCTGGCATCGGTACCGGATCCATTTTCGGCGGCGCCGCTTCCCCGTTGCGGAGCAGTTTGCGCGTGTTCTTGCACGCTTCAGCGGTGCAGCCGAAATACTTGCCGAAGCGGCCGGTCTTGAGCTGCATCTCTGCGCCACACTTGTCACACGCCAGCGTAGGACCGTCATAGCCCTTGATCTTGAACTTGCCTGTCTCGACCTCGTAACCCGGACAGTCGGGGTTATTTCCACAGACATGCAGTTTGCGCTGTTCATCAATCAGATAGCTGTCCATCGCCGCATTACACAGCTGGCAGCGATGCTTCTTTCTCAGCAGGCGGGATTCCGCTTCGTCGTCCGCGTCCTCCCGAATAGCCTCGTCACCCGGTGTCAGGTTGATGGTGTTCTTGCAACGTTCCTTAGGCGGCAAGGCATAACCGGAGCAGCCCAGGAACACGCCAGTACTGGCCGTACGGATCTGCATGGGCCTGCCGCACTTGCTGCAAGGTATATCCGTCGGTGTCGGCTCATTGGGTTGCATGCCGACAGGTTCCGCTTCTTCAGCCTTCTCCAGCAGTTGCCGAAAATCCGCGTAAAAACTGTCCAGCAAGTCGCGCCAGTCGAGCTCGCCCTGAGCCACCGTATCCAGACGCTCCTCCATGCTCGCGGTGAACCCGTAGTCGAGCAGTTCTGTGAAGCTGGTCTGCAGGCGCTGGGTGACGATATCACCCATCTTCTCAGCGTAGAAACGCTTGTTATCGAGACGAACGTAACCGCGATCCTGAATCGTCGAGATAATCGAGGCGTAGGTGGACGGGCGCCCAATACCGCGCTTTTCAAGCTCACGCACCAGGCTGGCTTCGCCGTAGCGCGGGGCGGGCTTGGTGAAATGCTGTGCCGGGTCCAGGGCAACAAGCGTCAGCGCGTCTGACTGCTGGATATCGGGAAGCACCTCGTCCTCTCCCTTGCGTCCGGCGGCGCCCTGTACACGGGTGTAACCATCAAAGCGAATGATGCGCCCTTTGGCCGACAGCTCGTAGTCGCCTGCGGTGACCGTGATGGTTGTCGCGGTGTATTCAGCGGGCGTCATCTGGCCCGCGACGAACTGCCGCCAGATCATCTCATACAGGCGCTCGGCATCGCGTTCCATGCCCTGCAGGCCCGATTGCAGAAGGTTGACGTCCGAGGGACGAATTGCCTCGTGGGCTTCCTGGGCACCCTCTTTGCTGCTGTATCGGTTGGGCGTGGCAGGCAGGTAAGCGGGGGGGAACTCCGCCGCGATGTAATCGCGACAGGCCTGCACTGCGTCTTCACTGAGGTTGGTCGAGTCGGTACGCATGTACGTGATGTAGCCGGCCTCGTACAGGCGTTGCGCCATCATCATCGTCTTCTTCACCGAAAAGCCCAGACGTGTGCTGGCCGCCTGCTGCAGGGTAGACGTGATGAAAGGCGCTGGCGCTTTCGACCGGGTGGGCTTGTCCTCCCGGTCGCTGACCACATAGGGCAACTTTTCCAGCGCTGCCGTGGCAGCCCGCGCCGCCTCCTCGCTGGTCGGCCGGAAGGGCGCGCCGCCCTGCTTGCGCACCTGAAAGCGCACCGCATCGGCACTGGCGGGCTGCAGGTCGGCATGAATCTCCCAGTATTCCTCGGGCACGAAGGCACGTATCTCGCGTTCACGCTCAACGATCAGGCGTACTGCGACCGATTGCACCCGTCCCGCTGAAAGACCCCTGGCCACCTTGGCCCAGAGCAGAGGCGAAACCATATAACCGACAACGCGATCGAGAAAGCGCCGCGCCTGCTGCGCGTTGACCCGGTTCTGGTCCAGATGTGCAGGATGCTTGAACGCTTCGCCGATGGCTTTCTTGGTGATCTCGTTAAACACGACGCGCTGGTAGCGCGAATCATCGCCACCGATCGCTTCGCGCAGATGCCAGGCGATGGCCTCCCCTTCCCTGTCGAGGTCGGTTGCGAGGTAGATGGCATCACTGTTGGCGGCCAGCTTGCGTAATTCGGCTACGACTTTTTCCTTCCCCGGCAATATCTGGTAATCCGCCTGCCATCCATGTTCGGGGTCAATGCCCATCCGGCGCACCAATTGCTCACGCGACTTGGCCTTGCGGTGCTGCGCCTTCTCCTCGGGTGACATCTTGCGGGTAACAGCCGCCTGGGCGGCGCGTTCCTTGGCATCCACCGGCGCCGCACTGCCGGCTGTCGGCAGGTCCCTGATGTGTCCGATGCTGGATTTGACGATAAAATCCGGACCGAGATATTTGTTGATCGTTTTCGCCTTGGCGGGCGATTCGACAATAACCAGTGATTTACCCATAGACTCCCGCGTGATCTCGCTTGGTGTGGGTCAGCGGGCGCCAGCATTGTCATGCCGGCGCCCGTCAAAAAAGTCGCATATATAAAGACCCTGTCCCTCCGGGTCAAGGAATCTGTTGCGCCCAGTCCTTAAGAACGGCCGCCATCTGCTCTACGGTAGCCGCATCGCCGGCTTCTTGCCAGTACAGCCCACAGCTGTCTTCATGCACACTTGCCGCAAGGATTGAGTCAGGGGCCGCGCGCAGCGCAGCAGGAACCGGTTCGTACTTTGCCCCGATGGCCTGCCACTCGCCAGCGCGCAACTGCCAGACACAGCGCCGGCGCCCCTTGCCGCGTGAGGGCGGCAGTCTCAGGCCGTAATATATGACGTCGGAGGCCTTGCTCTGCTGGGGCAACGATGGGCCGGGCTGCTCGCGAAACTCGACAAAAAGTCCGTTGAGTGCGGCGGTCTCCCGCAGGGTGACCTGCAGGCGCTGTCGCTTGCTGGGGAGGAAATGCGTGAGCGGCGCGAGGGCCACCAGTAAGGCGAAGGCAATCAACAAGTAATTCAAGGCAGGTCCTGACTCAGGTCAACGATTGGGGCAAAGTCGCTCCTGTTGCTGCTCGAGGCGCTTGTCCGGCGCGCATTGTATGCTATAACAGACGCTGATTTCTGTTCACGATTAGGGGGGGCCTATGTCCAACTACAAGAAACTGATTATCGCCGTCGACCTGAGTGAAGATTCCGCGGACGTGGCCGAGCGCGCACGAGGCATGGCACAGGGTAGCGGTGCCGAGTTGCATCTCATTCACGTCATCGAGCCTCTGAGCTTTGCCTACGGTGGCGACATCCCCATGGATTTCTCCGGTATCCAGGATGAAATCCACCAGCAGGCCGCACAGCAATTAGCGCGTTTCGGGGAGCAATACGGGATTGCCGCCGACCGGCAGCACATCGTACTGGGTCGGCCGGAAGTGGAAATCCACAGCAAGGCCGAGGAAATCGGCGCCGACCTCATCGTGGTGGGCAGTCACGGTCGCTACGGCCTGGCGCTGCTCATGGGCTCCACCGCCAACGGCGTTCTGCATGGCGCGTCCTGCGATGTTCTCGCCGTCAGGGTCGGCAACCGCTCCTGAGCCCTGCCCGGCTGCGCCGCGGCTCGCGGCGCCTTACCCCTGCCCACCGTCATCGTCATCGCCATCGATAAAATCCAGTAGCTGCTGTGGCGAAAACGGCCAGTCCAGCTCGCCCCCATCTTGCCGGGAGAGCACCGGAATGCGGGTCGCATAGCGCACGAACAGCTGTTCATCCTCGCTGATATCAACTGCGTCGTAATGGCTGATCAGGGCTTCCTGTACAGCCAGTTGAAGCAAGGCGGCCGCCTGTTCACACAAGTGACAGGCAGACGTCCCGTAGAGTATGAGTGAACTTTGACAAAGCTCTGGCACCTGCTGGCTCCCTGTTGTTTAATGCCTCCCGCCTGCTGCACACCTCACCCAAACGCAGGATTGCGGCCGCAGGCAGTCGGAGGTTATGATTCTTCAGTACAGCATAATGAACCGCACCATTGCGAAGCCAGGGAGTACCTGACGTGGCACTGTTTTCCCAACCCACCGCCCGCGCGCTGGCCATACTTGATCTGCTGATGGCGAACCCGCAACAGGCCTTTGGTTTGACGGAAATGACGCGTCGACTGAATCTCAACAAGGCCACCTGTCACGCCATTCTGACCACCATGGCCAATTACGGTTTCCTCGTTCAGCACCCCAAGACCAAGGCCTATCGTCTCGGACCTTCAATTATAGCTGCAGGTAACGCCGCTTTCGCACAGTTTCCCGTGCTGGAGTATGCGAGGCCGGAGCTGGAGGGCCTCAATAGCGACCTGAACCTCGGCTTTGCCGTAACCGCACGTTCGAAGCTTCACCAGGTGCTGCTCGCGCTGTATGGCAACGCGACACCCCTGATGGACTCATTCCAGCTCGGCTTGCGTCTGCCAAACGCTGCGCCGGTGGCAGCATGTTTTACCGCCTTCTCGCCTGCCAAACAACTTGAGGCCTGGCTGACCCGTGCGCACGAGTCTCGCGGCGGCTACAACGAGCGTCTCGACCAGAAACTGCGGGTGTCGGTCATTGCCATTCGGGCACGGGGTTATGAAGTCACGCTGAAAACCCGTGCGGAGGAAGAACTGACCCGGGAGCTCACCCGCATTCACCAGTCCTGGAGCCTGCAGGAGCTGGAAGACGCCACCAACAAGTACCAGCAGGGCATCTGTGTCGAGCATTATCACCTTGACCGTATCGACCCGAAGGCTCGCTACGAGGTGAGTACCATTGCGGTGCCGGTGTTCGTTTACCGGCAGGTACCGGTGATGTGTTTTGTGGCCGGCTCGATGGACTCACCCGTTACCGGTGCCCAGATTGAAGATATCGCCCAGCGCATGAAGCAATCGGCTGACCGTGTAACCCGGCTCGCCAGCGGGCACGAACCCGGCGCAAACCCCTGACACCTTGAGCGACCGTCCCGAATACACGGCGCGCAGGGCCTTTTTCGACCGCGTTCTCACCGTCTACGGGCGAAAGCCGGTGCTTGAGGCCCTGCGTGTGCCGGGACTGTCACTGCATGCACTGCATGTCGCCGAGAGCAACCGGGAGGACGGGGTGATGGCAGAGATTCTGCGTGACGCAGCCCGACGCGGCCTCACCGTACAGCGCCACAACCGGGCCGAACTCGCCAGAATATCGCGCAACGGGCGTCAAGATCAGGGCATCGCACTGGATATACTCTGCCCCGCCTTTGCCCGCGTAGACGACTACCTGGCACGTCCAAACCTTACGGACCAGCGCTTGCTGGCACTCGATGGCATCACCAATCCGCAGAATCTGGGGATGATTGTCCGTTCCGCAGCCGCGGGGAACATCGATGGGATTGTGCTGTCCCGGCGCGGCAACGCCGCTCTGGGTCCGCTGGTCATTAAGGCCAGTGCGGGCACCCTGTACCGCGCCCCGATCCTGTTTTGCGAATCACTGCCAACCGCACTGGAAGCCTTCAAGGCGCGGGATTTCGAGATATGCTCGCTGCGCGCGGACGCCAGACAGAGCCTGTTCGACTACAGACCATCGGGAAACTGTGTGTACATCCTGGGTAACGAGACCGAGGGTGTATCGGTAGCGAGCGAGCGTCTGGCGGATGAAGCCTTGTGCATCCCCATGCGCAATGGGGTTGAATCACTGAACGTTGCCGTGACGGCAAGCCTCATCGCATTCTGTGGCAGCCTGGGACGCTAGTTCCCTACAGCGCGAACACTTACTTGGAGAGAAACGCCATGGCCTGCTCAAGCCCCTGCAGGGTCAGCGGGTACATATGGCCCTCCAGCAATTTGTGCGTCATCGCCGTAGATTGGGTGTATTCCCACTCGTCCCGCGGCACCGGGTTGATCCAGGCCACTTTTTCGTAGGTCTGCTTCAGTCGCCGCATCCAGACCTCACCCGACTCCTCGTTCCAGTGCTCCACCGAGCCACCGGGCTGTGCGATCTCGTAGGGCGACATGGCCGCGTCGCCGACAAAAATCACTTTGTAGTCGTGGCTGTACTTGTGCATGACATCCAGCAGCGGCACGCGCTCGTTATGCCGGCGCACGTTGTTGCGCCACACACTTTCGTAAATGAAATTGTGAAAGTAGAAGTATTCCATGTGTTTGAATTCGCTGCGCGCAGCGGAAAACAGTTCTTCACAGACCCGCACATGCGGATCCATGGACCCACCGACATCAAAAAACAACAGTACTTTCACTGCGTTGTGTCGCTCGGGCACCATCTTGATATCCAGAAGGCCTGCATTGCGCGCCGTCGAGCGAATGGTATCGTCCAGATCCAGTTCATCGGCTGCACCGGTTCGCGCAAACTTGCGCAAACGGCGCATGGCCACCTTGATATTCCGGGTGCCCAGTTCAACACTGTCGTCGAGATTACGGAACTCGCGCTTGTCCCACACCTTCACGGCCTTGCGATTGCCACCGTTCGGACCCACCCGGATACCCTCCGGGTGATAACCCTGCTGACCGAAGGGTGAGGTGCCACCGGTACCGATCCATTTATTGCCACCCTGGTGCCGCTCTTTTTGCTCCTCCAGGCGTTTCTTGAATTCCTCGATCAGTTTTTCCAGTCCACCCAGGGATTCGATCTTCGCCCGATCTTCCTCGGACAGCTGTTTCATGAACTCGGCGCGTAACCAGTCGTCGGGGATGATCGCCTCAATGACATCGTTCAGGCCTTCCAGATCCTTGAAGTGCGCGCCGAAGGCCCTGTCAAAGCGATCGAAGTACTTTTCGTCCTTCACCAGGCAGGTGCGACTGAAGTAGTAAAAGTCGTCGATCGAGGCGAAAACCACGTGCTGCCGGATGCCACTGAGCAGATCCAGCAATTCTCGCGTGGTTACCGGCACCCCGGCATCGCGCAGACCATGGAAAAAGTTGACCAGCATGCGTTAGCGCGTCTCGCGACGGTGCATGAACGCCAGGCGCTCCAGCAGGTGCACATCCTGCTCGTTTTTCAGCAGCGCGCCGTAGAGGGGTGGAATCGCCTTGCTGGCATCGCGGTTCTTCAATACCTCATCAGGGATGTCGTCCGCGAGGATAAGCTTTAACCAATCGATCAGCTCAGAGGTCGATGGCTTTTTCTTCAAGCCGGGGATTGAGCGCAGATCGAAGAACACCTCCATCGCCTCCTGCACCAGTTCCTGGGCTATACCGGGGTGATGCACGTCGATGATCGCGCGCATGGTGTCGCGGTCGGGGAAGTTGATAAAGTGGAAGAAGCAGCGGCGCAGAAAAGCATCCGGCAGTTCCTTCTCGTTGTTGCTGGTAATGATAATGATGGGACGGTGGCGGGCACGCACGGTTTCGCCGGTTTCGTAGACGAAGAACTCCATACGGTCCAGTTCAACCAGCAGATCGTTGGGAAACTCGATATCCGCCTTGTCGATTTCATCGATCAACAGCACGACCTGTTCGTCAGCCTCGAAGGCCTCCCACAACTTGCCTTTCTTGATGTAGTTGCCGATGTCGTGAACCTTCTCGTTGCCGAGTTGGGAGTCCCGCAGACGCGAGACCGCATCGTACTCATACAGGCCTTGCTGGGCCTTGGTTGTGGATTTGATATGCCACTGGATCAGCCGTTTCCCCAGACCGAGCGCCACCTCCTCCGCGAGCATGGTTTTCCCCGTACCCGGCTCACCCTTGATCAGCAAAGGGCGGGCCAGGGTAACCGCCGCGTTGACGGCCATGCGCAAATCATCGGTCGCTACGTAGCGTTCGGTTCCCTCAAATTTCATCATCTGTTCAATATCCGTAAAAAACAAAGCCGCCAAGGGTAGCGAGCAGCGCGCACCTAATCAAGGGGATTTCCCTTTCCCTGCATCCTCGTCCGCTGTGGCGCTCAGCCCGGCAACAACGTTCTCATCCGCTGCACCGCGTGAGGCATCAAAACGACGCTGCCAGATGTCCATCTTGCGCTTGCGACGACGCCGGTAAACCCACAAGGCAACCGCAACTGCCAGCAACAAGAGGACAGCCAGCGTCAGGGCAGGACGCTGCAAATCCTGTTCCGGCACCATTGGCGGGCGCGTGCTGATGGCGGGCGCTGCCTCCTCGGCAATCACCTCGACATAGAGTGGCAACTCCCGCTGCAGGGTTTCACCGCGCAATTGCACCAGCAGCTGGTAACGTCCACCGCGCTCAAAGGCGGGGATGCTGACGCGATATTCCCCTGTCGTGGGCACCGGATAGCGCCCGGTTACGTCGATCAGCTCGTTGTAAGCCTCTGGACCGGTGATCTGTACCGACAGCCTGAACAGCTGCAGAAACTCGGGCCGGGCAATGACACCATCACCGTCGCGAAGACGGATGCCCAGCTCCGTGACGCGCCCCGCGGGGAGACTGTTGGGCAGTGGGTCGACCTCCAGCTTGAGATCCGAGATGACCGATACCCGGCTCCGGGCACCCTCCGGGGCGACCAATGTCCAGGCGCCACGCTCCGGGGCGGTCACGGTAACCAGCGCAAACTGGCTGCTTTGAAACCAGTCGACCCCGTCAGCATTCTGCTCCGGGCGATACATGCTGCCACTGGGGCCGGTCAGGGTAACCTCTGCACCGGGCTCCTGCAGAAACACCAGGGCGGTAAACTCGTCCACTGTGTCATCGATCAGGAAAATGTTGCCAACGATCGGCACCCGCGCCGTGGGTGCCACCATCTCCAGCGACTGTACGAAGATTTCTGTCAATTGCGCCGCTGTGCGCGCCTTCTCCGCGATACCCGTTGTGCTGTTGGCCAGTGCACGCAGAAACGTCCAATCGGCCTCCTCCGACAGCGCGATGGTGTGCACGGGTATGCCCGTCGCACCCAGTTTTGGCGCCGTAGTAGCGAGGAGGTCACGCGCTGCGGTGGCATTTGCCATCGGCGACGGCGACAGATCGACCTTGCCATCAGTCAACAGTACGACGCTGGTGCGGTAGGTAGGATCCATACTGCCGATGTCGTAGGTCGCCGCGGCCAGCGCCGCGGGGATATTGGTGCGTTGGCCGGAGTTGTCAATGCGTGCCACGGCCTCCAGTGCGCGCTCCCGCCAGCGGGCATCGACCACCTGGTGCGGAACAATCTGCTGTACGTCCTCACCAAATATCCATACGCCAGCGCGGGCCCCATCGGGCAGGAGGCGGACGATCAGCTCAAGTGCGGGACCGCGCAGGTTGTCGGGGTCGGACTCTTTCATGCTCCCCGAGATATCGATGAGCAGACGCAGGTCTGGTTGCGGGCCGATGGAGGGTTGCGCCTGGAGACCGGTGTATGTGCCAAGCAGCACGAGAAAAAACAGGAAGATTCTCGGGAATAATGCTTTGCTTCTAAACTGAACGAACATAACAGCTCCTCCGGATCATTGATCGCCAGGTGCATGCCGTGCGCGACGCAACACGGTTATTCTCAGTAGCAGTGTCATCACCAGCGCGAGCCCCAGCGCTGCAAACAGCGGGCGCACTGCATGGGCGGCGGCGTCAGGGCCCGCAGTGAGCAGCTGGAACGCAGCCACGATCAGTGCTGGGGCGAAAGTATCCACCCCTTCATAGGGATAGGCCGGCGTTATCAACAACGCGCCACCTGCCAGTAACAGCAGCCAGCGCCAGGCAGGTGACCATATTCGTCGCAGCCACCAGAACATCGCGACCAGGGCCAACAGGGCCGTCCCGAGATATACCAGGGTGGCGACAAGGTAGTCTGGCTGTTCCGTCATCGCGTGCCCTCCTCTACCCAGTGGACAATCTGCTCTTCATAGCTGTCGGGGTGCACATGCAATTCCGAGACTACACGTCCGCGCACGGAAATGCCCGCCGTGTGCACGGTCGCGGCATCACCGGACAGCAGCGGATGCCAGGCATACAGCGGCTCTCCACGGGCGCGCAAGCGGTAGGCACAGGTTGCAGGCAACCAGCTCAACGCGTCCTCGATATTGCCCGGACCCAGTGTAATACAGTCCGCCACCAGGCTGCTGCGATGCCGGTAGTCTCGACAGCGACAGGTATCAGTATCGAGAAAGCGACAGCTCACACGGGTATAGAACACCTCGCCGCTATCGGCATCCTCCAGTTTATGCAGGCAACAGCGTGCACAGCCATCGCAGAGCGCCTCCCACTGCCCGGCATTCAGGGATTCCAGCGGCTGCTCCCACCAGTCAGTCACGGGCGCTCTCCTGCCTGGTGTACACTGCATCCGCAGGCGGCATTTGCAGAAAAAAACCTTGCGACTCGATGGCGGCCAATACGTCGGCGGCGTTCACGCGAGCAAGTTTGCGCGATGGCGATAGTGCCAGTACGAGTACAGGTTGCGGCTCGCCGAAGCGCGCGAGTAGCGACTCGGGCACGCGCGCGCAGCCCTCCGCCTTGTCCACGTAAAGATACATTTCAGGCTTCAGCGGGCTGCGGAGTACCTGGCAAATACGCGTCATGACGCCCTCTCCAGCAAGAGCTGTCGCAAGGGCGCTATCACTCGCTCCTGGCGCCAGCCGGACCAGCTCTGGGGGTCATCCAGCGCCTCTCCCCGGTGCTGCCGCAGCAGAACTTCGTAGTCGCGGGCGGCAAGCAGTGCCTCGGGAACAGAACCGAGTTCGGCAGCGATCTCACGGGCCCGCTGCTTCAGCGCCTGCACGAACTTGCGCCCGGCAGGATCCAGCGGCTGTGGCAAACGCTGCGGCAGCGCCTCTTCCGAGAGCTCACGCTGTGCGGCCAGCAGCTGCAGCAGGGCCGCCCCATCACGGCGCAGTGAACCTGCGCTCAGCAGGCCCAGCTTTTCCAGCGATGTGAGTGATTGCGGGTCTTTCTCCGCAAGCCCGAAGCAGGCTGCATCGTCAATAACCCAGCCGCGCGGCTTGTCCCGCTGACGGGCTGTCGCATCCCGCCACGCGCAAAGTGCATACAGACGCCCTGTCGCGCGGCGATCCAGCTTCCAGGCCGACTTGATTCTGGATACACCGTGGTCGCCGGATGCGCGATACGCGGCGAGTGCGTCCGCCCCGTCCGCAAGCACCCATTCGAGCTTCCCCTGCGCCTCACAGTCTGCCGCCAGCCGACGCCACAGGGGCAACAAATGGGCTACGTCCTGTGCCGCGTACTCACACTGTGCCGCGCTGAGAGGGCGACGCAGCCAGTCCGACCGGGTCTCTTCCTTGGGCACATCCACGCCCTCACAGGCCAGCACCAGTGCGCGGTAGCCCATGCCAAAGCCCAGATTCAGTAATCCCGCGGCGCGCTGGGTGTCGAACAGCGGCTCGGGCAGTACGCCCAACCAGCGATCAAACACTTCCAGGTCTTCGCTCGGGGAATGCAGCACCTTGACCGTCTCCGCCGCTTGCAGCAGCTCCCTCAGGGGTTGCAGGTCATTCACCTGCAGGGGATCCACCAGCCAGGCTTCCTCGCCAAAACACAGTTGCACCAGTGCCACCTGCGGATAAAAGGTGCTGCGCCGCATGAACTCTGTGTCTATAGCAACCGCAGCTGCGCCTGCAAAGCGCTCCAGCAGAGCCCGCAACGCAAGATCCGATTCAATCAACTGCCACCGCATTCAGGCCTCTCCACTCATCTGGCGTCGGCCACTGAACGCGTGTGCCAGCGTATTCCCATCAACATATTCCAGCTCGCCGCCCAGAGGCACGCCGTGGGCAATGCGGGAAACCCGAATGCCCCTGGGCAGCAACATGTCCGAAAGATAGTAGGCGGTTGCTTCACCCTCCACCGTGGGGTTTGTCGCCAGAATGACCTCGGTGATGCCTTCATCAATCACCCGCTGCTGGAACCTGTCGAGACCGATCTCAGCCGGGCCTATGCCGTCGATAGGTGAGAGGTGCCCCATCAACACGAAATACAGGCCGCGATAACTGCCGCTCTGCTCGACAGCGAGCACGTCAGCCGGGGTTTCCAGTACGCATATCGTCTGGTGGTCGCGACGGGGATCACTGCAGATTTCGCAGACATCGTGCTCACTGAAGTTCCTGCACAAGGAACAGTGATCGATGCGGTCCATGGCGACACGCAATGCTTCGGCCAGTGCCAGTGCGCCGGCGCGGTCGCGCTCCAGCAGGTGCATGGACATGCGCTGGGCGGACTTCGGGCCAACGCCGGGGAGACAACGCAGGGCATCAATCAACTGCGCCAGGACGGGGCTGAACTTCATGACGCGCTCAAAACGGCAGCTTGAAACCGGGCGGCAGGTTGAGCCCGGCGGCCAGGCCCGCCATGGACTCCTTATTCTGCTCTTCCACCCGACGCACGGCGTCATTGACCGCAGCGGCGAGCAGATCCTCCAGTACCTCGCGGGACTCGCTGAGGACGCTGTCGTCAATACGCACGCGCTTGACATCATGACGGCCGTTCATCGTTACCCGTACAAGGCCCGCGGCGGCCTCTCCCGTGACCTCTTTCTGTGCCAGTTCTTCCTGCGCCTTCTGCATGTCGGCCTGCATTTTCTGCGCCTGTTGCATCAGGTCGGTAATGCCTTTCATGTCGTTTCCTCAAGGTTCCAGAGGGGTAATGGAGGTGCGATCCAGTTCGCCATCAAAGCGCTGAATCAGCCGTTGCACGCGCGCGTCGGATTCGATCGCTGCCTCAGCTGCGCGTTGCCGCTCCTGCTTGTACCGCGCAATGCGCATCGCCGGCGTTTCCGAAGTGGGCCGACCGGGTTCTATGGACACTGACACCGGTGTATCGAAGTAGTTCTGCAATGCCAGTCGGATACGCTCTGCGTGCCCCGGGTTGAAAAGCCCAAGCTGGTTGTCGTCGAGTACAAACCGAAAGTCGCTGCCCTGCTGCGCCTCTAGTGCGCAGTGTGATGCGATGCTCAGGACCATACCAGCCAGGCCCAGGCGCTCCAGCAGATCCGGCCAGTCTGCACAGGAGGTCAGCGCTGGCGGGCCGGCGCGGTCGAGTTGCACACTGGCCCCGGCGGAAGCCTGGGGTGGCTCCGCAGGGGGTGCCGGTGCGGCTTCAGGCGTTTCAACGGCCGCCGCCGAGGTCTTTACAACCGGCGCAGCCGGCATCGGCGCTGCAGCGCCGCGGTGATTTGATGTGGCTGGGCCGGCCGTGCCCGGTGCGTCGTCTGCGGATGGAATCAGGCTGCCATCATCGGGCAGAACCAGGGGGCGGAAGGCGAGCATCCGTAACACGGTCATTTCAAACCCGCTGCGGGGGTCAGCTGCGTGCGGGAGATCGCGCTTGCCATTCAGGGCCATCTGGTAAAACAGCTGCGCGTCTTCCGCGGTCAGCGAGAGGGCCAGACGCGCCACGCGCTCGCCGTCTCCACGGCTGTTGTCGCTATGGTCGGGCAGCATCTGCGTGACCGCGACACGGTGCAAGAGTGACAGCAATTCATCCAGACCGGACTCAAAGTCCGGTGCGTGCTCCGCCATATGCGCCACTGCGGCGAGCGCGGCTGCCGCATCTCCCGCCGCCACCGCCTCCAGCACCGCATAGACGAAGCTCATGTCCACGGTGCCCAGCATGCTGCGCACGCCCGCTTCGGTGATCGCGCCCGCGCCAAACGCAATCGCCTGGTCTGTAAGACTCAGCGCATCGCGCATACTCCCGTCTGCCGACCGTCCAAGCAGCCACAGTGCGGGTTCCTCGTAGCGAATCATCTCGGCGTCAAGCACCGCGGACAAATGGGCTGCAATCTGCTCTGGCACCATGTTTTTCAGGTTGAATTGCAGGCAGCGCGAGAGCACGGTGGCCGGCAGTTTCTGCGGGTCTGTGGTGGCGAGCAGGAACTTGACGTGCGGCGGTGGCTCCTCGAGCGTTTTCAGCAACGCATTAAAACTGCTGTTGGACAGCATGTGCACTTCGTCAATCAGGTAGACCTTGTAGCGCGAACGCGTGGGGGCATACTGCACGTTCTCCAGCAACTCGCGTGTGTCTTCCACCTTGGTACGCGAGGCGGCATCTACTTCCAGCAGGTCGACACTGCGCCCCTCGGCAATTTCCATGCAGGAGCTACAGGCCCCACAGGGTTCCGAGCTGACCCCTGCTTCGCAGTTAAGACTTTTCGCGAGTATGCGTGCGATCGTGGTCTTACCCACGCCGCGGGTGCCGGTGAACAGGTAGGCGTGGTGGAGCCTGTCGTGATCCAGCGCGTTTACCAGCGCTTGTAATACATGCTCCTGGCCCACCATTTCACTGAAACGACGGGGCCGCCACTTGCGTGCGAGTACCTGATACGACATGTCAAACTGGCCTTGCCGAAAAGCGCAAAGGATACACCACCCCCGGGGACGGGGCACAGGCAATTCGGGAAAGAGGCAACCCGGGCAGCCACACCCC
>CEOG01032205.1_pt1 | contig 17100 bp, 14 predicted proteins | sample 530301 | NCBI WGS metagenome assembly CEOG01 (sample SAMEA2619903, study PRJEB7988) | marine metagenome | biome: marine biome (ENVO:00000447); feature: surface water layer (ENVO:00002042); material: "saline water (ENVO:00002010), including plankton (ENVO:xxxxxxxx)" | depth 5 m | reverse complement strand
CCGGCCGCCAAGCAGCGGCTGGCCGAGGTGGTGGATGACGAGCTGTTCGAGACGATCCTGAGTGCCACCCTGGCGCGGGAGAATATCTTCACCGATACTCTCAGCATCCTTTGCATTCGCCGCGATGATCATCTGAAGGGCGTTGTGTTGTTGCAAAACCGTACGACGCTCACCTTCCTTGAATCCCGCCAGATTGAGCTGATCTGCGCCAATATCACTCTTGGCCTTGAAAATGCGGATATGTTCGAGGAGATCAAGCGGCTTGCCTTTAATGACAGCCTGACCGGGCTCGACAGCCGTGCAAAATTCAGAAGTGACGTACAAAGTCATATCGAAACGGTGGCCAAGCCAATGGCGCGTAAGTTCGCCGTTGTGCAATTCACGCTGGAGCATCTGCCGGAGCTGAATATCGCGCTGGGCCATGACGCGGGCGATGCGCTGCTGCAATATGTTTCCGAGCAGTTGACCCGGCTGTTCCCGAAAGCGATTGCTCTGGCCCGAACATCAGGTAACGGTTTTGGCCTTTGCTTGCCCTATGCCCGTGATCGTGATTTGAAGCAGATCCCCAAAACCATTCATCGATTGTTCGAACAGGGCCTGGCGGGGCGGGAAAATCTCCCGCATATCAGCCCGCGGATCGGCCTTGCCATCTATCCGGCGGATGCGGACAATGCCGCCGCATTATGGCGCAACACCAATATTGCGCTGGCTAATCTCAAGGTTCATAACGGCAGCTATTTTTGCTTTTACAACAAAGAGATCGCCAGCGATATCAATGCGCGGGTGGAAATGAATAATGCATTGCGTACGGGCATCCGCCGGAATGATCTGTCGCTCAATTTTCAGCCGCAGGTCAGCCTGACCACCGGTGAGATTGTCGGGGTGGAGGCGCTGGTCCGCTGGCAGAGGGAGGTCGGCAAGTTCGTTGCGCCCAATGAATTTATTCCAGTCGCCGAAAGCTCCGGCCTGATTGCGCCAATCAGTGAATGGGTGCTGCATGAAGCCTGCCGTCAGCGGAAGGAATGGCTGGAGGCGGGGGCGGACGGTTTCCGCATTGCCGTCAACCTGTCGCTTTCCATCTTCCAGAATGACGATTTCGTGGATCTAATCCGCAAGACACTGATAGATACCGGCTGTCCTGCGCATCTGCTGGAGCTGGAGGTCACGGAAAGCGTCATTATGGACAATCCGAACCAGACGCTGAAAAACTTTCGCACCTTGCGCAATCTGGGCGTCAGCTTCTCGATTGATGATTTCGGTACGGGCTATTCCAGCCTCGCCTATCTGCGCCAGCTTCCCGTTTCGACGCTGAAAATTGACAAGACCTTTATCGACGGTCTTGGAATGGATGCGGATGATGCGGTGATTACCCGCACGATTATCTCTCTCGGTCACAGCCTTGGCCTAACGGTCATGGCCGAAGGGGTGGAAACGGCGCAGCAGGCGCAGATGCTGATGGAAGAAAACTGTCATCACGCGCAAGGTTATCTCTTTTCCCACCCCGTGGGGGCCGCAGATATCCTGCCTTTTGTGGCGGAACCGAAAACAGAGCTGTTTATGCAGAAGTCGCTGTTCTGAGTGCTGTCTGGGCGGTTTATTTCAGCAGTTTGCCCGGATTCATGATGCCATCAGGATCGAGCGCCTTCTTGATCCGCCGCATCAGGTCAATCTCAACCGCCGGTTTGTAATGCACCAGATCATCGGCTTTCAGCCGCCCGATGCCATGTTCGGCACTGATGGAGCCGCGCATCTTCACCGCGATATCGTGGACGACACGGCTTACTTCCTCCCAATGGGCGAGATAAACTTCCTTATCCATGTCCATCGGTTGCAACGGGTTGTAATGCACATTGCCATCGCCGATATGCCCGAATGCAACGGAGCGGAAGCCTGGCACGATCTTTCTGACGGCGATATCCGCCTCGCGAATGAAATCGGCATAGCGGGAGACGGGAACGGAAATATCATGCTTGATGCTGCCGCCTTCGGGTTTCTGCGCCGCGGAGATTTCCTCCCGCAGCTGCCAGAGTTTCTGCTGCTGCGCTTCACTCGCGGGAATAACGGCGTCAATGACGATTTCCTGCTCGAACCCGGCGGCAAGGATGCTTTCCATTAATCCGGCTAGATCCGGCGTTGCGCTTGAGGACAGCTCGATTAGAACATGCCAGTCATAGCGGGCGGGCATGGGGTCGGTGAAATTCGGGACATGGCGGACCACCATATCAACGCAGATGCGCGGGATCAGTTCAATCGCTGTCACCTGATCGCCGCTCATGGCGCGCGCAAGGCCGAGAAACTCAATCGCCGCGTCGACTGACGGCACGGCGGCCAGCGCCACCTGCTGGTATTTCGGACGCGGGTACATTTTGACCACCGCACCGGTGACAATGCCAAGAGTGCCTTCTGCACCGATAAAAAGCTGCTTCAGATCATAGCCGGTATTGTTCTTGCGCAGACCCGTGAGCCCGTCCCAGATGCGCCCGTCGGGTAGCACCACCTCAAGGCCAAGAACCTGTTCGCGCGTATTGCCGTAATGAAGGACCTGCACGCCGCCCGCATTGGTGGAGATATTACCGCCGATCTGGCAACTGCCTTCCGATCCGATGCGCAATGGAAAGATGAAGCCGTTTTCCTCCGCCACCTGTTGCAGGTCAGCCAGAATGCAGCCCGCATCGACGGTCAGCGTGCCGTTCAGCCGATCCACCTCCCGCACCTTGTTCATCCGGCGGGTGGAGAGAATGACCTCATCGGCGCCCATAAAAGGAATAGAGCCGCCGACAAGACTGGTATTGCCGCCCTGTGGCACCAATGGGGTTTTCGTTTCCGCCGCGATGCGGACAATTTCGGAAACTTCCTCCGTTGATTTGGGCAGCACTACAGCACGGGCGCGGCCAATAAACTTGTCGCGCCATTCCATGACATAGGCCTGCATGTCCGCTGCCTCTGTAATCACATTCTTCTCGCCGACGATGGCGCGGAATTTTTCGATTACCGTCATTGGTTGACCACCTGCCGGTTGTCACGCGGCGCGGCGGCGCGGCGTAAGCGGTCATTGATGGCAAGGCCGAGACCGATGTCGGGAATGGGGCCGACCGCAATGCGGGCAAAGTTCATTTCATCCATCAGATGCAGCGCTGAAAAAAGGAGCGAGGCGGCCTCCGTCAGATCGCCGGTCAGGCTGAGGTTGACATCGGCAATCTGGTCATAGTCACGGCCAAAGGCAATATAAGCCTCGCCGGGCATTTTACTGGTGGCGTTAAGACGAACCGCAGCATTGGGCGCATAATGGCTTTGCAGCATGCCGGGACTGGGCGTGCTGCCATCCCCCTGATGGATACGGACGGGGCCGGAACAGGATTCCAGAAGTTCAAGGGAAATACCGCCGGGGCGCAGCAGGACAGCGGTTCCTTCGTGAAAGCCGACAACGGTGCTTTCGACACCGATAGTGCAGGATCCCCCATCCAGAATACCGGCAATCCGGCCTTCAAGCCCGCTCGCCACATGCCGGACGGTGGTCGGGCTGATTCCGCCTGACGGGTTGGCGCTGGGGGCGGCGATGGGCCGGTCGCAAGCTGTGAGGAACTCAAGGGCGAGGCGGTGACCCGGCACGCGAATGGCGAGGGTATCCAGCCCCGCACTTGCCAGCAGGGAAACGGAGCAATTCTTCCGGCGCGGCAGAACAAGGGTGAGGGCGCCGGGCCAGAATTTTTGCGCCAGCCGCTCGGCCAAAGGCGTGAATTCCACATATTCGCGTGCGATGGCAAGGGAAGGAACATGGATGATCAACGGATTGAAGCTCGGTCGGCCCTTGGCCTCGAAAATGGCGGCCACGGCGCGGTCATTGCTGGCGTCGCCGCCAAGGCCATAGACGGTCTCCGTCGCGAAGGCAATCAGCTCGCCCTGACGAATTTCCGCCGCCGCTGCCTGAATGTCGTTCTTGTCCGCCTTGAATATTCTCATTGTTCCCGTATCACTCTTCATGGAAACCGTATATGGGGTCGCGTTTACGGAATATCTGTAAATACTTTTTTCCCGCTCGTGAATATGCCATAACAATTAGCGGTTTCTGATACCAAAAGACAAGAAATTAGCAGATCGAAAGGGGATCTTCCATGGCTGAATATCGTGCGCCCGTCAAAGATATGCGCTTTGTGCTCGACACCGTCGCTGATATAGACGGGCTGTCGAAGCTGGAGGGATTCGCCCATGTGGAAGGCGATGTGGTCGATGCCATATTGGAGGAAGCCTCGAAATTTGCCGGAAATGTTCTCTCCCCGCTCAACAAGCCGGGGGATCTGGAAGGCTCCCGCGTTGCCGATGGCGTTGTCACGACCCCAAAAGGGTGGACGGAAGCCTATCAGCAGTTTGTTGAAGGCGGCTGGAATGGCGTTTCGGCTCCCGAGGCCTTTGATGGTGGTTCTCTGCCTCAGGCACTGACCCTTGCGACCGTCGAGATGTGGAATTCGGCCAACCTCGCCTTTTCCCTCTGCCCATTGCTGACGCAGGGGGCAATTGAGAGCATTCTGGCGCACGGAACATCGGCGCAGCAGGAGACATATCTCAAAAAACTGGTGAGCGGGGAATGGTCGGCGACAATGAACCTGACCGAGAGTCAGGCGGGGTCGGACGTCGGGGCGCTGCGTTCAAAAGCGGAGCCGGCCGAGGACGGAAGCTGGCGTATTTCCGGACAGAAGATTTTCATCACCTATGGCGAACATGAGATGAGCGAGAATATCATTCATCTGGTGCTGGCCCGCACGCCGGGCGCGCCCGCCGGGACGAGGGGCATCTCGCTGTTCATCGTGCCAAAATATCTCGTCAATGAGGATGGAACACTCGGCAAGCGTAATGATCTCAAATGCGTCTCGCTGGAAGAAAAGATCGGCATCCATGCAAGCCCGACGGCGGTCATGTCTTATGGCGACAATGGAGAGTGTGTCGGCTATCTGCTGGGTGAGGAAAATAAAGGCATGGCCTGCATGTTCACCATGATGAACAATGCGCGCCTTAATGTCGGGGTGCAGGGGCTGGCGATAGCCGAACGGGCTTATCAGAAAGCGGTGGAATATGCCCGCGACCGGCGACAGGGGCAGGCCCCCGGCATGGCAAAGGGTGAAATGGCGACAATCGTTCATCATGCGGATGTGCGGCGCATGTTAATGACCATGCGCGCGAATGTGGAGGCGATGCGTTGCCTGATCTATCTCAATGGCGCGGCGCTTGACCGAGCGCATCATGCCGCCGATGCAAAGGCCCGGGAGAAGGCGATGGGGCTGGCCGAGTTGCTGACGCCGCTCTCCAAGGCCTGGTGCACGGATCTCGGGGTGGAAATGGCCTCTCAGGCGGTGCAGGTGCATGGCGGCATGGGCTTTATCGAGGAGACGGGCGTCGGGCAATATTATCGCGATGCCCGTATCCTGCCGATCTATGAAGGGACGAATGGCATCCAGGCCCTCGACCTGGTCGGGCGCAAACTGTCCTTGCAGGGCGGGGAGCCGGTGCGGGAGATGTTCGCCGAGATCGCCATGACGGTGAAACAGCTTGGTGAGGCAGGAGATGAGATGGCGGCGATGTCGGTACAGCTCAATCTGGCCCTGAGCGCGTTGAAGGACGCGACCGACTGGCTTTACAGCAATGCCCCCAATGATCCGAATGCTGCCCCGGCCGGGGCGACACCTTATCTGCGTATGTTCGCAACAACGGTGGGTGCGCATCTGCTCGGCCGTTCCGCCCTCAAGGCGCGGGCGCTGCTGCAAGGGGAGGCGGAGGATGCGGCCTTTCTTAATGCAAAGATTATTACGGCCCGCTTCTTCATGGCCCAGATTCTGCCCACGGCGACGGCGCTTCTCGGACCGGTGATGGATGGGCCTTCAATGTTGTTTGCCATCGATGAAGAGCAGCTTTCCGCGTGACGCGGAACAAGATTTGACGTTAACGTCAATGTTAAATACAATGCTTGTTAATAAGAGCGGCGAGTAATACTGCTGAGCTGCCATCAGGACATGTGTAGATGATATATGATGAAATAACTTACCCGCTGGAAACCCGACCGGGGGATGGCGAGGTGATGGAGATTTGTGACGGTCTTTTCTGGGTTCGCATGCCCATTCCCATTCCCGGTCTTAACTACATAAACCTTTATCTGATCGAAGATACGGATGGCTGGACACTCGTGGATACCGGCCTCAATACAAAGGAAATCCGGGATCTGTGGCGGCATATCTTTGCCACCCACCTGAAGGGAAAGCCAATTACACGGCTGATCTGCACGCATTTTCATCCCGATCACCTGGGGCAGGCGGGCTGGATCTGCCACAAGTGGAACATCCATCTGAGCATGACCTTTGGCGAATGGAATTTCGGCCGGATGCTTTATCTGGAAGCCGCGGAAGAAACCCCGCAGGCCGTCATGGATCATTACAGCTCCGTCGGTTTTGACGAGGGGATGCTGAAACGGGTTCGGGAGAAGGGGTTCAATTACTTCAAAACGGCTGTCTCGCCGGTGCCTCTCAGCTTCAATCGCCTTGAGGATGGGGATATCCTGTCGATCGGCAATCGTAAATGGCAGGTTGTTGTCGGTTGCGGCCATTCACCGGAACATGCCTGCCTGTATGCGGCGGAAGAAGGCATTCTCATTTCCGGTGATCAGGTATTGCCACGGATCACGCCGCATATCGGCATCTATCCCAGCGAACCATTCGCAAATCCGCTGAAGAAATTCATTGATTCCATTGATATATTTGAAAAACTTCCCAAAGATACATTGGTTCTGCCGGCTCATAACGATGTCTTCTTTGGGCTGCATAACCAGCTCGACTATTACCGCAGCCACCATGATGACCGGCTGAACCGGTTGCTAATGGCTTGTTCCTCGCCGCAATCGGCCCATGATCTGCTGCCGGTCCTGTTCGAACGCGAATTGAATGACAAAGACAAGGGAATGGGGATTGCCGAAGGGCTGGCGCACTGTCATTATCTGATTGGCGAAGGTTTGCTGGAACGTCTGATGGGAGATGATGGCGTCTGGAAATTCCGGACAACCGGGGAACGTCACCGCGCCGTCGCCTGACATTCGGTCCTTCGTGAAGGTCGGATATAATCAATAAAATACAACAGGAAACAATGATATGACGAATGATCTTCTTGCGGAGGTGAAGGACGGGATTGCCACTCTGACCCTCAACCGGCCGGAGGCCCGCAACGCCCTTTCCATGGATATGCGGAGTGCGCTCTATGACCGGCTCGTAGAGTATGAACGCGATGATAACGTCCGCTGCATCATCATTCGTGGTGCGGGTGAACATTTCCAGGCGGGCGGCGACGTTAAATCATTCAGCGAAATGGCCAGCCTCAGCCCGGATGAGCGCCTCAAGATGTTCGAAAAGCGCATTCATACGCTGACGCCGACCATTCTTACAATGCTGCGGATGCCAAAACCGATTATCGCCAGCGTGCGCGGTGGTGCTGCCGGGTTCGGCCTGTCCCTGCTGCTGGCCTGTGATATGGTCATTGCTTCTGAAGATGCCTTCGTGACACTTGCTTATATCGGCATTGGCACCTCGCCGGATGGTGGCGGCACGTTCATGCTGCCACGTGTTGTTGGCATGAAAAAAGCGATGGAAATCGCCATGCTGGGCGACCGCTTTGATGCGGAGACGGCGAAGGACCTTGGTCTGATCAATTTTGTCGTGCCGACGGATGATCTGGAGAGCGAGACGGCCAAGCTTGCCAAGCGACTCGCCAATGGCCCGACGGTCGCCATTGGCCGCACCAAGCAGCTTCTCAACCATTCCCTCCAGCATTCGCTGGAAGAACAGCTTTCACTGGAAGCGCAAGGGTTCGCCTTCTGCGCTTCCAGCAATGACTGGGCGGAAGGCGTGACGGCCTTCAAGGAAAAGCGCCGTCCCGTCTATAAAGGCAATTAAATGATCTAGGAGAACAGCGATGGCGGATCTGGCAGGCAAAACGCTTTTTATAACGGGCGCGAGCCGCGGGATCGGCCTCGCTATCGGTAAACGGGCGGCGGCGGACGGCGCCAATGTGGTCATCGCCGCCAAAACCGACAAACCGCACAAGAAACTGGCCGGCACCATCCATAGTGCCGCGGCGGAAATCGAGACCGCAGGCGGGCGCGCGCTGCCCCTTGTGGTCGACGTGCGTGAGGAGGCGATGGTGGAGGCCGCCATGGCAGAAGCGGCGCGCGTCTTCGGCGGCATTGACATTCTTGTCAACAATGCCTCCGCCATCAGCCTGACCGGTACGCTGGAAACCCCCATGAAACGCTTTGATCTGATGCACCAGATCAATGTGCGCGGCACCTATCTCTGTTCCCAGAAGGCCATCCCTTATCTTAAAAAGTCAGACAATCCGCATGTGCTGAACCTGTCGCCGCCACTGAATTTCGAGGCGCATTGGTTTTCTCCGCATGTGGCATACAGCATGGCGAAATATGGTATGAGCCTTTGTGTTCTCGGCATGGCGGATGAATTCAAAAAAAGCGGCATCGCCTTTAACGCGCTGTGGCCGAGGACGGCGATTGCAACGGCGGCCATGGATATGATTGGCGGCGGGGCGGACATTCGCAAACGGTGCCGCAAGGTGGAGATCATGGCCGATGCCGCGCATGTGATCCTGACCAGAACGGGCCGGGAATTTACCGGAAATTTCTGTATTGACGACGAGATTCTGCGTGAAGCCGGTGTCACGGATTTCGCGCAATACCGCCATGAGGGCGTCGATGAAGCCGACTTGCTGCCTGACTTTTTCGTTTGAAGCGGGCGCATGTCAGTCGGAAGGCAAATGGGAGAGGGGAAGGCGGGACTGGCAGGGAGGAAGCCAGCCCGCCTTGAGGAGCGGCGGTGTCAGGCGGCCTGACGGATTTCCAACCGGCTCCAGATGTCTTTCAGCGCGCCGACCAGTTCGGCCATCATCGCATCGCTGTGAAAGGGCGTAGGTGTGATGCGGAGGCGTTCCAGGCCACGCGGCACGGTGGGGTAGTTGATCGGCTGGATATAAATGCCGTATTCATCGAGCAGCATGTCGCTCGCCTGCTTGCAAAGCTCCGCATCATAGACCATCAGCGGCACGATATGGGTGACGGAAGGAAGCACGGGCAGCCCGGCCTCGGTCAATAATTTTTTGAGAGTTGCGGCGCGTTCCTGATGTCGCTCCCGCTCCGTCTGGCTCTTTTTCAGATGCCGCACACTGGCGAGGGCGCCGGCGGACATGACGGGGGAGAGGGTCGTGGTGAAAATGAAGCCCGGAGCGTAGGAGCGGATTGCATCGACCACATGGGCCTTGCCGGTAATGAAACCGCCAACCACACCGAACGCCTTGCCGAGGGTGCCTTCGATGATGTCGAGACGGTGCATCAACCCTTCGCGTTCCGCCACGCCGCCGCCGCGTGGGCCATAGAGGCCAACAGCATGAACTTCATCGAGATAGGTCATGGCATTGTACTTTTCGGCGAGATCGCAGAATTCCTTGATCGGCGAAATATCGCCATCCATGGAATAAACGGATTCGAAGGCAATCACCTTCGGTCGATCCAGATCAATACTCTTCAGCTTGTCTTCCAGATCGCGCACATCATTGTGGCGGAAAATCCGTTTCTCGCAGCCGGAATGGCGCACACCGTCGATCATCGAGGCATGGTTGAGTTCATCGGACAGGATGACGCAGCCGGGCAAAAGCTTGCCGAGAGTGGATAGGGTCGCATCGTTGGATACAAAACCGGAGGTAAAGACGAGCGCGGCTTCCTTGTCATGCAGGTCGGCGAGTTCCCGCTCCAGCTCGCAGATCATCCGCGTGTTACCGGAAATATTGCGTGTGCCGCCCGCTCCGGCGCCGTAGTTATCGGTGGCGTCCTTGATAGCTTTCAGTACATCCGGATGCTGCCCCATGCCAAGATAGTCGTTGGAGCACCAGATGGTAATATCCTGAGTTTCGCCTGACTCAAGATAGCGCGTCGCCTTTGGAAAGTCACCGGCATGGCGTCCCAACTCGGTGAAGACACGATAGCGCTTTTCTTCCCTGAGCGCGGCAATCGCCTGCTCAAATATGCTGTCGTAATCCATCGGCGGCCTCTTGGTTTTAGTTATTCTAATCTCGTCAGTTCACTGCATATCGCTTTCGGCGGTCCGATGGCAAGGGGACAAAAGGTCGCAATCATGGCGGAAGTCCGCGATTGTGTCCCGGTTGCACTGCAAAGTCGGCTTCCGGCAGAATTGAGAGCACCGATTTAATGGGCCATAAATACCGGAATAGGGCAGTTATTGAGGATTTCCTCTGTCACCGCGCCAAAAAACAGGCGGCGCAGGCGGCTGCGAGTATACGCGCCCATCACCAGCAGATCGGCATTGCTTTTTGTGGCCGCTGCAATGATTGATTCGGCCGTTGACTTGCCGTTTGTGCCGCTGATTTCGCAGCGGTCCGCCGTCACGCCATACATGGCGAGATAGCGCTGCACTGCTTCCGGGTAGATGGCTTCATCCAGATCGTCAATGGCGGAAATCAGCGTGACATTCTCGGCCGTTTGCAGGAAGGGCAGCGAATAGGAGAGGGCGCGGCTCGCCTCTACCGAGCCGTTCCAGGCGAACGCCACGCGCTTGCCCATGTCATGGGGCTGGGTGCTGTCAAGCAGGAGCACCGGCCGTCCCGTTTCGCGCAGTGCCGTATTGATCAGCAGGGAGTTGCTGATCTGCTCTTCGCCTTCCTGCTTGCAGATGATGATCAGATCGAACAGCCGTCCATAGCTGTGGATGGTGTCCTCGCTATTGCCCTGCATTTCGACAAAGCGGGCTGAGGCGCCGGTTGCATTGGGGCGGTCGGCCATATTGGTGACGAGGGGCACCTGCAGGGCGGCTGTGACCTTGTCAAATGTCGCATGGGCCCGCTGACGGCGATCCTGGCCCTCTTTCTCGGCCATATCGATGACACTTTCGATCATGGTGGAGGTCATACCCTCCCCGACGAAGGCGGCGGCGGTGCGGGGGTCTATCTTGATATGCAGCGCATTGACATGGGCACCGAAACGGCTGGCCAGATTGAAGGCGCTTTCAAGGGCAGCCGTATCGCAGTCATTGGCTGCGCCGGACAGGGGAACGAGGATATTCTTGAAATACATCTTGCACCTCACGGGGCTGTTTTTCATATCAATGTAACACTAACATGCTGTCATATAAAGAATTATGTCGATGACGATGCTATTGATCCAGAGACGAGGGGTCGTTGGCGCGAATAGGGTCCTGGTGGATGATCACTTCGGCTTCGGGAAACGCCTGCATCAGCCGTATTTCCACCGCATCAGAAATAGCATGCGCCGCGCGGAGGCTGATGCTGCCGTCGATATCAAGATGCATCTGCATGAATATCTGCTGGCCGGAGCGACGGGTGCGCAGGTCGTGAATGCCGAGAACGCCTTTCTCGGCCCGGGCAATTTCCATAATCCGATCACGCTCTTCATTGCCGAGTTCCTCATCCATCAGTTCGGCAAGAGCGGCGCGGATAATCCGCCAGGCGCTATAGCCGAGGATGACGGCAATGCCGATAGCGATAATCCCGTCGGCGCGAAGCCAGCCAAAACTACTGCCGAGGACGAGGGCGGCAATCACGCCGCCATTGATCAGCAGATCCCCGATATAATGCAGAGAATCGGCGGAAATCGCGAGAGACGTTGTTTTACGAATGACGTACCGCTGATAGGCGACAAGGGCGAGGGTCAGCGCAATGGAAATCACCATAACGAGGATGCCGGTTTGCTCCGCCAGAATCTGTTCGGGATGCAGCAGCCGCTCCCCGGCTTGAAACAACAAAAAGGCGGAGGAGCCGGCAATGATTGCCGACTGGAAAAGCCCGGCCAGCGATTCCGCTTTGCCATGACCGAAACGGTGATCGCGATCTGCAGGAACAAGCGCCTGACGAACGGCGAAGAGATTGACCAGGGATGCCGCAAGGTCAAGCGAGCTGTCCACCAGTGTTGACAGCATGGCGACCGAATTGGTGGCGAGATAGGCCGCGAGTTTGATGACGATCAGAGTAATTGCGACACCGACCGCTGCATAGGTGGCGCTGCGCATGAGACGGCCATTGTCCTTCTGCGGATCATCCGGCGGCAGGCCGTTATCATGGGAAATGTCTGTCATGGTATGGATATAACGCCTGTCATTGATGCTGCCCAGGAATGAAGACGACGTGCCACGGCATTACGGGAAAAGAAGGCTTTCATGCCAGCCATCAGCCTGTTTTTCATAGAGGCGGCGTTCATGCAGGCGAAACGGGCGGTCGCGCCAGAATTCGATCCGCTCTGGCAGGACGCGAAAGCCGGACCAGTAATCGGGCCGTGGAATAGTTCCGATGGCATATTTTGCGGCGTATTTTGCAACTTCCGTCTCCAACGTGAAACGCCCTTCCATCGGGCGGGACTGCTGACTGGCCCAGGCGCCGATGCGACTGTCACGCGGCCGACTGGCGAAATAGGCATCGGCTTCCGCATCACTCACTTTTTCTACCCGGCCCTGCACGCGAATCTGCCTGCGCAGCGACTTCCAGTGAAAGCAAAGAGCGGCCTTCGGCGTGGCCAGCAGTTCGGTGCCCTTCTGGCTGCCAAAATTGGTATAAAAGACGAACCCCTGCTCATCCGCTGCTTTCAGAAGCACCATGCGGACGGAGGGCAGGCCTGTCGCATCTGTCGTCGCGAGAGCCATCGCCGTTGGATCGTTGGGTTCGTTTTCCTCCGCTTCCGCCATCCAAACGCGAAACTCGGCAAGAAGGTCTTCATAGCTTTTCACAGTCATTTCCGGTCATCCGTCATGCCATTGCTTTGCCGCAATTCCATGCCAACTTAATCTTTCGCGACGGAATTGTCGACCGCTGCCGTTTCATTTAGAATGAGGGGAAATCAAAGAGATTTACGCCCTCGTTCAAGGCGTCGGGCGGGCGACCGATTGCGATGCCGGAGAGATCGGAAAATCAGATCAGGGTGAAATTGCGATGACAAGGATTATGATGATGCATAAATCGAGGCTTCTGATGGTCACGGCTGTGGCGGCCGCACTTACGCTGTCCGGTTGCGCCAGCCAGGATAATCCGAAAACCACCGGCGGCGCCATTATTGGCGGTATCGGCGGCGCACTTCTGGGGTCTGTGTTTGGCAAGGGGACCGGACAGATGGTGGCCGTTGGCGTCGGCACGCTGGTGGGTGCGATGATCGGCAGCGAGGTGGGAAAATCGCTCGATGCGGCGGACCGGGCAGAGATTGACCGCGCCGAAAGGGCGGCCACAACGGCTCCAATGGGGCAGACCATTAACTGGAGCAACCCGCAGAGCGGCAATTCCGGCTCCATCACGCCCGTGCGTGAAGGCAATCATGTGGACGGCCGTTACTGCCGTGAATTCCAGCAGACCATTGAAGTTGGCGGCAAGCTCGAAAAGGGGTATGGTACCGCCTGTCGGCAGCCCGATGGCTCCTGGCAGATCATGACATGAGATAGCGGAACAGAAAGGCCTTTCGCAATATCAGGCGAGGGGCCGGATACGGCTTTATGAAACGATACGGAGATTTAAAGGCGGGCCTGGCAATGACGGCCCTCGTGGTCACGTTGCTGGCATCGGGGACGCCTGCCCTGGCGGATTTTCAGGCAGGCGTCAAAGCCTATGAAGCCGAGAACTACAAGAAGGCCTTTGATGAATGGCTGCCGCTGGCCCGTAATAATGACCCGGCGGCAATGCGTAATATTGGTCATATGTACCGCCGTGGTCTCGGGGTCGAGCAGGATTATCAGAAAGCCATGACCTGGTACAAGCGGGCGGCAACGCTCGGCTTTGACCGGGCGCAGGCCAATGTGGCGGGCATGTATCTCGCGGGCGAGGGGGTTGAGCAGGACTATGCGCAGGCCGCGAACTGGTTCGCACAGGCGGCGCAGCAGGGGCATGTGATTTCCCAGTATAATCTTGCCTTGTTGCTGGAAAACGGCCTCGGGGTGAAGAAAAATGAACGCATGGCGCTGGGCTGGTTCGCAATCGCGGCGCAGGCTGGGCACCCACAGTCGGCAAAGAAGGCCGCGGCGCTTGGTCAGAAGCTGAATATCACACCGGAACAGGCCGTCAATATGCAGGGGGAAATCGTCCTGCTGGCAAAGGAGAAGCCGGACAGACAGGCGACAGAGACGCCGCCGCCCGCCATAACGGAAAAGCTGCCGGGCCTGGCGGAGCCTGAAAAACCGGCGCAGGTGGCGGCCGCAAATGCCGCCGCCAAGGCAGAGGAGCCGAAACCTGTTCAGAAGAAAAGTTTTTATGATGCCATCCGTTCTCTGATGGGCGGCCAGGAGAAGACCACGGAGGCGGGTATACCCGCTGCCGTCGGGGCGGTCGGCGCGGCCAAGCAGACGACAGAGGAGCAAGCTGCACCGCCTGCGAACGAAGTTGTCGCAGCTGTTCCTGATTCCGGGGCACAGGCCGAACTTCCCAGCGACATGGAAACGGCCGCAAAACCAAAGACGCAATCGCAGCCCCAAATTCAAGCGCAAGCCGGAGCAATGGCGTCGAAGTCCCCCGTCAAAGACAAGCCGGATGTTGCCGCCGTGCCCATGGGGACTGTCACGGCCGTCAATGTCCCGCCGCCGATGCCGCAACCTCCGATCGGCGCGGCACCCTATGGTGGCGGGCTTAGTACGGCGGAGCGCCTGGAAATGGCGGCGCTTGCTTATCAGCTTCGGGAATATCAGACGTCCCTCGGGATCTGGGCGCAGCTTGCCGAACAGAACAATGCGGAGGCGCAATATCGCCTGGGATCACTGTTCAATGCTGGGCAGGCCGTGCCGCGAGACCGGGTACGGGCCTGGTACTGGTGGGACAAAGCGCGGGCCAATGGGTCTTCTGAGGCCGCCGCCGCCCTTGCCGGGCTGGAAGAAAGTCTGACCCATCAGGAAAAAAGACAGATCAACCGCGTCAATTAGTTAAATCCTAAGACAAAAGTTTTATATTATGCGGAAGATCATTATGAATTCGGACGGTGCGAGCAGCGCCGGAAATGACAGAATATGAAGAATTTATACAGTATTCTTGGTGTGGCGAAAGGGGCGAGCCAGCAGGACATCAAATCTGCCTATCGCAAGCTGGCGAAGAAACATCATCCGGACACCAACCCCGGCGATACGAAGGTGGAGGAGAAGTTCAAGGAAATCTCCGCCGCCTATTCCATCCTCGGCGATGAAAAGCAGCGGGCGCGGTATGACAATGGCGAGATTGACGAAAGCGGGCAGGAGCGCATGGCCGGCTTTCGCGGCGGACGGGGGTCGGCTGCGGGGGGTGGCTTTGGCGGAGCAGAAGATATTTTTTCCGAAATATTTGGCAATTTCCGGGGCGGTGGCTTCCGGGGCCGAGTGCCGGAAAAGGGTCGGGACCGGAAATTCGCCATCGAACTTGATTTTCTCCAGGCGGCCCTTGGTGAAAAGCGCCGCCTGACCATGGGCGATGGTGGCCGGACGCTGGATGTTGCAATTCCACCGGGCGTTATCGACGGTCAGCAGATACGCCTGCGTGGCCAGGGCGAGGCGGGGGTCGCGGGCGGACCGAGTGGCGATATCCTGATCAATGTAACCGTGCGGCCGCACAGTTTTTTTCGCCGCGATGGGCAGAATGTTTTGATCGAGTTGCCCATCAGCCTGCCGGAGGCGGTGCTGGGCGCGACAGTCAAGGTGCCGACCGTGGATGGTACCGTCAATCTGAAGGTGCCGCCGGGTTCCAATACGGGCACGACGCTGCGCCTCAAGGGCAAGGGCATTGGCTCCAAAGATGGTGGGCGCGGTGATCAGCTCGTCAAGCTGAAGGTCGTTCTTCCTGACAAGCAGGATAAGGAACTGAAAGATTGGGTGGAGAAATGGGCGGAAAGCCATCCGTATGACGCCCGCTCTCGACTGAACGCCGGTTAAGGGTCGTTTCAATACGCAATAAGTCTTTTGACTGCCCCGGACAAGCGCGATAAAAAGAGGCAATACGCGAGTTTCTAGCGAGTTTTGTAGATGGTAATCAGGGGGTGCGGATGACGCAGCATAACGGACTTATGGCAGGCAAAAAGGGCATTATCATGGGGGTCGCCAACAATCATTCGTTGGCCTGGGGTATTGCGCAGGCCTTGTACAGCCAGGGGGCGGAGATCGGCTTTACCTATCAGGGGGAAGCCCTTGGCAAGCGGGTGGTTCCGCTTGCGGAATCTGTGGGTTCGGACACTGTCCTGGAATGTGACGTGACGAGCGATGCGTCAATGGATGCGGCCTTTGCGGCGCTGAAGGAAAAATGGGGCAAGATTGATTATTTCGTTCATGCCATCGGCTTTTCCGACAAGAACCAGCTCCGCGGTAATTTTTCCGATACGACGCGGGAAAATTTCGCCATGACCATGGATATTTCCTGTTTTTCTTTCATTGCGACGGCAAAGCGCGCGGCGGCGTTGATGACAGACGGCGGCAGCATGGTAACGCTTACCTATTACGGGGCCGAACGGGTTGTTCCGCATTATAACGTCATGGGGGTCGCGAAAGCGGGGCTTGAAGCGGCAACACGCTATCTCGCCATGGAAATGGGCAAGAATCGTATCCGCGTGAATGCCCTTTCGGCCGGCCCGATCAAAACATTGGCGGCTTCCGGCATAGGCGATTTCCGCTACATCCTGAAATGGAATGAATATAACTCGCCGCTCAAACGCAATGTGACAATCGGGGATGTGGGTAATTCCGCTCTCTATCTGTTGAGCGACCTTGGCGCCGGAGTGAGCGGGGAAACCCACCATGTCGATGCTGGATATCACGTGGTCGGCATGAAAGCGGTGGATGCGCCGGATATCGAAAAATAAGTGCGCCATAGGCGTTTCATAAAATTGAACGGAAAGATGTATGTCCCATAACAGTTTCGGCCATCTGTTCCGGGTGACCACCTGGGGCGAAAGCCACGGGCCCGCGCTTGGCTGCGTGATTGATGGTTGTCCGCCGCTGCTGGAGGTCAGAGAAGACGAATTGCAGCATTGGATGGATCGCCGTAAGCCGGGTCAGAATCGCTTTACCACCCAGCGGCGCGAACCAGACGCGGTAAAGATTCTCTCCGGTG
>CEOG01034519.1_pt1 | contig 17264 bp, 18 predicted proteins | sample 530301 | NCBI WGS metagenome assembly CEOG01 (sample SAMEA2619903, study PRJEB7988) | marine metagenome | biome: marine biome (ENVO:00000447); feature: surface water layer (ENVO:00002042); material: "saline water (ENVO:00002010), including plankton (ENVO:xxxxxxxx)" | depth 5 m | reverse complement strand
GATTTTATCTGCAACTTTACATAAGTACTTACCTTCCTAAATACACAGCGCTGATCTGCTCGCGGGTATGGCCGAGTTCGCGACTGATGATGAGTCGTGCCTGGTGATCCAGCTTGCGTTGATCGGCGCTGAGACTGGCAGCGATCGGCCCACCCGCGGCAGGACAGGCCCAGCCAGTCAATTGCTCAAAGCGTAACTGGGCGTAGGCATGGCGCAGTCCATGCAGCTTCGACAGCCCCGCTTGTGTGGTATGTCGCTCGTAGGCTCTCAACTGCTGGATATAGCTTTTCTGGGAAGGGATCAGGGATCCATTCCCGGCCAATCGGTGCGCACGATCCAGGACGGTTCGCTGGTCCTGACGGAGGATCGGCACGACGCGCGACTTGCCGCCCTTGGTCCAGGACGCCTTGAGCCGGATATGATCGCCCTGATCGGCGAAACCGGGCATGAATTTGATGGCCTCCTCTCTTCGCAAACCGAAGGAGCGCTGCAGCTCCAGGCTCATACGCACGTAGTCATCCTGGATACTGGTCAGTGCCTGGCTATCGACCGCGACCGCCTTAGACTCGTTACTGACAAATTGCCGGTCGGGGATGCCGTAGAACTCGTTCGAGCGGGCAATGACATTGCGCCGATCCACTTTCGCTGCCCACCAGCGTAGGCAGTTCATGCGGTTCTTGATGGTACCGGCCGCCATGCCCTCACCGAGCCAGCGTTTTACCAGGGCATCCACATGCTTTGGCTTCAGGGATCGGGTGGTCATCCGCCGATACCCCATCTCCTGCAACTGATTCGCGATCTGGTTGAGCATACGCGCACGGTTGGCTTGCGTGCTGTAGCTGCCATCGCGGTTGCGTTTGCACAATTGTTTCAATTGGTAGTTCAGGTCTCTCATCGTGTACTTCCATATCTGGTAAGTGTTTATGACCAACCGCAGGCACGTAGCCTGACAGGGTCCGCCGAGGCGGAAGGGTCAAGGGACACTACTCCCCGTTCGACCTGATAAGCCTGGTCGCAGGCAACCTGGCTGCTCTTCTGTTGAAGATGGTGCCGGGTAAACCAAGGGCTCGAAGAGCCGTCGTTGATGGTGAGCGTTTCACCTCCTGTTTAATGGGCGGAACCATCGGTCCGCATGTTGAAAGAAACCGTCGATGTAACGGCGTGCTGAAAGTCGGCTGATTGCCAGCCGGATTTTTGGCGATAGCCAGGTTGAAGCGAGGACGACGTCCTGCAATTGAAGAAGCATTGAAGATGAGCTGCAGCCGAGGCTGTGCGCCGTTGAAGCTCTGACGACGCTGTTGTTGTTTCTGCCATTTTGGATGGCGAGGGCAACTTCCCCCATCCACGTTACCGCCGTGGCCGCGTATGAAACTCTCTGCGATGCATGGCCGCCAGTATAGCCAGACTGAATTCGCGCTGAACGCATCAATTCGAGCGCAAGCCGTTGTTGTTCCGGGCTCCGCCGCCCTCGTCACTACCCCGCTTCGCTTGCCAGTGACGAGGGCTTCGTGCGAATCAACCCCCTCGCCAGGTCTTCGACCTGTCATGGGGGTCGAGCAGGCAACGTTAATCGAGCCGTGGTTACAGTGGAACCAAGACAAAAGTGAAGGATAGGTTAGGTATTGGCACTTCCAGGTGGAGGCAGTATTAAGTGAAATGGTGTGCCGGCGGAGATGAGGTGCCACTTTATCCCAAGTGGCCAGGGCAAGGAGCCGATTGTATCGGCGCTATTAATCTTCATTTGGCAGCATGATCGTGACGACCGGTTCTCCGGCATCGCCGGGGCCAACCATCAGTTTCAAGCTCACCTCCTCGTCTTCTATCGAGTGTCCGTCTCTGGGCACTCGATACAGCGAGAAGGATAACCGATCACCAGGAGCCGTGGCCGTCCGAATGGCGTAGAACGCCATAAACAGCACGTCCCACAAACGACCGGCCTCGTCCTGGTGAACCTGAGAACGGCTATCCCCCTCAGTCCAGGCAACGCAATCGTACCAGGCCGCACGTGTCAGTGCCGCCGGCCACTTGAAACCGGCTTCACGCGCCATACTGGTGACATCGACCAAGACGCCGTCATCGATAGCCTGTGCTCGGCTATAACTTGAAACCACAGGACCAAAGACGTCCTCTATCGATTCCCTTGATTTAGTTTTCATAAGATTCTCCATGAGGATATAAACTGAAATCACGGAGCACCTCCTTCCCATTGGGAAGCAGGGACTCCCCAATGGGTTGAGTAAACGGCATTTAAAGCAATCCGCTCTCGGCAAACGATAGCGATTCACCGGAAGTCACGATGAAATGATCCAGCACACGGATGTCCACCAGTGCCAGAGCATCTTTCAACCGCTGGGTTATCGCCTTATCAGAATGACTAGGTTCAGCGACACCGCTCGGATGATTATGAAAAAACAGCACCGCAGCAGCATTGAGCGTCAGTGCCTGCTGCACCACCACACGTGGGTACACTGATGCGCCGTCAATCGTGCCTTGAAACAGCTCGGCGGCTTCAATGACGTGATGCCGGTTATCCAGATACACGCAACCAAACACTTCCGCTTTCCTATCCGCCAACAACATCCGCAAATATTCACGGGTACGATTGGGGCTGGGCAGCTCGGTTCCTGGTCGATGCATCTCCCCCAAAACTGCGAGGGCTAATTCCAACAGGGATTGCTTTTCCAGGTCGTTCAGCGATGCGATCTTCAGCGCCGCCACACGGTTCTTATTACTTGCCTTTGCAAGCGATGATTTCGAAGCCATGACTGGTCTCCTTTAAAGGTGCGGGGAGACCAATCCCACGAGGAATAGGTTTCCTCGCTAGGTTGGAAGACTGGCAGCATCGGTGGATGCTGCCAGGTATTGCAGTTAGGCGACGGCGTTGCTGGTCGCTGACGTTCCCAGGAATGGCTTACCGTCTACCTTGATCCATTGGAATCGCAGCAGACGTGACTTCAAGCCAACACCTGTCGTACCGGCACGTTCGCCCTGTTTAAAGGTAAACGTTTGAGCCTGCAGATCGCTGAGGTGAAATCCCACCAACACTTTCATGTCGGCTTCGACCGCAGGCATCAGCTGGCGCACCAGGTCCTTTGCTTCCTCGCCCGATACCACACAATCAAAATGGGTATGCTGGACGTTGTCGGCCGGCCCTCGTAGCGCAGCGATTGTGACACTGAGAAAGGGAAATCCGTTCTCTGGCGTCACTTCGCGTACACGGTTGAGATAACCGATGCCGTGTATATCAAGATCGAAATACTTCGGTTTTTCAGACGTAGTTTGTCTACTGGTCATGACACATTCTCCTTGAACATGAGTGAATGCCGGAGAACGCGATTCCCTGGCGGGAAGTCGTTTCCCGGCAGGGTGAGTAAAGTCAGGGCAAGCCCAGACGTTGGATTGACGGTAAAACCGCGATGTCGCTTACACAATCCGATGACATCTTCTTTGCCACTGAGACCGCAGTGGCCACGTACAAAGTCGTTACGCCGCCCTCCCGGGGCCATCGCAGACAAACTGCAGGTACTTGAGCATGCCACGTGCATTGGCAAAGGCGGCATGGTCGGCAATTGTCTGGTTGGGAAACCAGTTGGCAATATCGTCAGACAATGCCGCACTGCCACCCCCGACGAACAGCACCCGGTCCAGCTCCACCCCGAGCCCGAGCTTGCGGCGTGTTTCCGTGTAGAGCCTTTCCACCAACTCCCGCTTCGCCAACTTCACCAGGTCGGACACGTCGTGATCCTTCCCATGAAGCCGTAATCTGTGCGTTTCAACGGCCCTAGCGATACTTTGCTCACCCAGTTCATCGACATCAAATTGTTCCTGGATGCCGTTCGCCACATGTATCTTGACATTGAGCATGCCGCGATTCAGAGAGCCCGACGATTCGTGGACTATGCCCTGATCCCGGACCACCACGTAGTCAGTCGTCCGACCACCAATATCGACAATGGCAATGGGCGCGTTGACGCGATCGGCATCAAGCGTTACGCCATCATCTGCCGTGACGATCACGAAGTCATACCAGGCAGCCAAAGCCTCCGGAATCACCTCGTGGTACGCAATACTGGTTTTGAGCGTTCGCTGCGCTGACGGGTGCGAAACGACAGGCTCTACCGTCAATTTCAGGCCGTCTCTCTTTGCCTCGATCGCCTGTCGCCGTTGCTGACCATCATTGCGGTAGAAAGCTGAGACCGGTAATCCGGTGACCACGTGCACAGATCGACCCGAGAGGCCAGCTTGATGTAATGCATGTTGAACGATCACCCGGTTTAGTGCCGAACCCGGATATTCATTGAATTGGGTGGGCTCACCATCCACCGCGCCAACGGAGTACACGCTGCCCTCGGTTTCGTACTCAAAGATTTTCTGCTCCTCCTCCCGAATCCAGGTGACACCCGCTGACCCCATCCGCGCCCGGGACGGCACCGCCACAAGACGTCCGTCCGGCAGCGCCACTTTGGTGTACGCATAGCCGTCATCCAGGCCTACCGGAACAACTTCCATGGGGTCGACCTGTAACGGTGATAGGTCATCGTCAATATATTTTTCGTCGATTAGTTCGGTCATGGAGTACATCCTGGCTTATCTATCAAGTATCGTTATTCACCGATCACTCGTCTCAAGTGGGCAAAGGGCTTACCGAGAGGGCCTTTTGGCATTGGATCGGAATTTGGATCAGTGTGAGCAATTACGTGACCTTGCCTGGTTTCTTCACCGGGCATATCTACCGATTGGTGACCGTCCGCGCCGATTGGGTCACAGCCCTCAATCACGGTGCGCGTACTCCACGCCCGCGGGATTAACTTGGAGGTGGGCAAAATTTGCTCAGATTTGATGACCTGGCATTCACTGCGAAATCCCACTGCAAGAAGTTGCCTCAACCACTCGTTCTGTCTGTCCCTGGGTAGACGTTGTAAGCGCTGCAGCAGAATCGCTTCGAGGGGTATCCGCCGATCGAGGGATAGGCTGATCCGCTGGAGCGAGCTGGCGCCCATGGCGACTAAGCCCCATCTCCGGCCTGGCGGGCGCTGCCTTCGATCTGTTGATACGCCACCGGGCGCAGGGCAGGTAGTCGCTCACCGCGCAGGATGTCGTCCGGCAGGTCACCCATCCGCTCCCTCGCCTTGATGGCCAAGGGTGTTTGTTGTCGAACGTCCTGTCGGCAAATATCCAGGGAGTGATACCCGAGTGGCAACGCAAAAATCCGGCGCACCCAGCGGCCACTACCCGCGACCTGCTCGGCCAGATCCGTCGGCATCTCGATACCCAGATGACGCAAAGTCCTATCTGCACACATCAACTGGTCATACTCACCCAGCAACTGCGCCGCACGAAAGGCGTAGGGATTGGCAAACTGCAATGATACCCGCTGGGGTCGGCTCGATTGCGCCACAACGAACTCCAGCGAGCTGCTGTGTGTTGCCATAAGCGCAGCCATCCTTTGCTGCAAGCCCCCAAGCTGAGCACGGATATCAGCAATACCCTCCTCCACTTTGAGTAGCCACCAGTCTGCATAAGGGTCGTCGAAGCGAATGGCGTGCCAAAGTGATTTCAATCGATCAGCGAACCCGATCAGGCCGATGATAGCGGGCTTGCCATCAGCAGCCCGTCGACCGCGAATAAGGCCCTGAGCCTGATATGTCTGGATCGTCAACCAGACGTCACCCTGCAGTGCACCCAGCTCTGACTCAGGTGGCTTTGAATCTGTGGTTTGGTGGGGCAGCTCGGCGCTCGAACTCATTGACATCGCTCCCATGCAAGCTCGTTTCTGTCGTGCTATGAACCCACGATTCGTAGCACGAGACCATGGGATATCCATCCGACCCGTGCATGGCTTTCATGGGTGACGGATCAAGTGGTTCCAGTGGAAACACCAGGGCGATGCGTCGAACGCCGTTATTGCTGCCAGGGCGGCGCGGCGAAGGATTCAGGTGTCATCGTTTAACGAAGCTCGCAACTTGGCCAGCTGCTCCCGGCCATAGGCCTGGGAACGTTCTCGTTCCTCAGCAGTTTTGGCTTTTTGGGCTTCGTCCTCGGGTGGCGGCGCGTGATGTGCCCGCGCCTGCCTGGCTTCAACCACTTTGATGCCAAGATTAGGCACGAACTCGCCTTGTTGCGCGGCCTTACACAGAGAGTGTAAAAACCGCAACTCGTCGTAAACCGGTTTCATCCCTTTTTGCTCGGACGCTAGTCGACCCTGGAGCTCATCGAGCACCAGCTGACGATCATCAGGGTCGATCATCGCAAGATACCGATCCGCCAGGTGTTTCTGATTCTCTGACAGTCGCGGTGGATAAATCAGCGCTTGATCCGACGGCGGGGATATGGGTTGATCGGTTTCTGAAAATCCTTTTCTCTCATTGTTCGTATTTGGTGTAGTGGTTGTTGTAGTTGTTTTTTTATAATCACTACTACAACGACTACCGTAGTGTTCTTGTGCCTCCACCTTTGAATTTTGGTGCTGGTCAGATTGCTCAGATATTCTTGCTCCTGACGGCTTATTCAGCTGATCGAGGCTGGCGGCATGAAATGTGAAATAGCGACCTTGTTGGTCGTGGTTTCCGCGGCTATCTGAGAGTTGCTGATTGGCCTGCAAGCGACGCTCAATGGCTGACTCCTGCCGGCCGAGGTATTCTCCTTGCTGAATATCTCTATCCAGGCTCTCTAACACTGCCTCGGCCACTCGGCGAACACGCGCATGGTGGTGCTCCTGGGATTGTGTGACGAAGGCCATGTAGGCCTCATCCAGGTACAGGGCATCCGCCAGCGGTAAAGGCTCATCATGGAGGGTGTAGACATTACCGGTGAAGCGACCGCTCTTCTGACGCACTTTGGCGCACAAGGTCAACCAACGCGTAAGGCGCAGGATCGCTATGGCGCGGGAGACCGTAGATGTGGAAGAAACGTTGGTTTTTCTGGCAATGGTGTCGTAATCAGGAAAGGCCGTTCGCCCACCGGTCTCCCGCGCATGTAGCATGATGACCATCCATACCAGCTTGTCGACCGGCTCCAGTACCGGATCCTGGATGACCATGGCGGGCACCGCCTGATGCCAGTTACCCACAAACAACATGGCATCCGGCGACGATTGATCACTTTGCGTCTGAACTTTGGCAATGGTCGCCTTGATTAGTGCATCGAGCGCAACGGTTTCTGGACGCAATCTGTCCTCATCATGGGCCATTCTCGGCAACCCGCTCGGCCGGTATGCAGCCGATGCTTTCACCGTACGTTTCCCAACGCTGCACAAGCGCCCATAGCGATCGCAGTCCGATACCCGTTTGTCGCTGCAGCTCGAGATAGTCCGTAGCGGCCAAGGCGTTTTTGTCTTCTGCAGTCAGGCGTTCTTGCCAGGCATACCAGAGCCTGTGAGTATCCGCTTCGTCCAGCTCGGGCGGCCTACCCACGGCAGGCGCCAGCGTCAACAATCGGCGCCAGCGGGTGTATTCCCGCGAACTCAAACCGAACAGCTGTTGCATCATCTCCAAAGGCGCGTCGGCAACCAGCAATTCACGCTGCAGATCTTCGGATTCTCGCTGATGCTGCAGGTGTTCCAGCATCGGCCAGAAGACATCCCGATTAAGACCGATCTGCAGGCAATGCACCCGCAGCGTGTCGACTCGATAGAGATCAGCCAGGCTCATTGCTTTCAGGGCATCCAGCTCTTTGGGGCCAAAATTCATCGCCCGTAGCGCCTGCTGGTCCCCCTCCGCCAGACATCGCATGGCATATAACAGAACGGCGGTGGTGAGATCCGCCTCTTTATTGGACGACATCGCCCTCACCCTGGTCGGATACCCACAACTCGATGCCACGGTCGTAGGCCAGTCGTTTGATAGCGCGGTAAGCATCCATTAGTTGCAGTAAATGCAGCCACTCCGGCGGGTTTAGCTGTTGCCAGAGCTGACTGCTCAGATGACCGGGATCTGGTGTCCAGACGCTATTGAACAGCAATCCGGCATCATGGGATGCCAGTGCCTGGTGCAGCATGGAGGCCTCATCAAGATACGCCAGGACACTATCAACCGGTGCCATGGTCAACTCTGAACTCGCCGCCAACTGCCACCACAACGCAGATACCAGCGCCAGCATGTCCGCATCGAGCGTCTCGGTCAGATCCTGGGGTGGGACACCGATCAGCAGGAAACCCAGACCCTGATCCGGGAGTTGTATAACGATCTCCCGTAATCCATGGGCTGCCGCCAGCGCTGAGGCACAGTCCCACAGCTGAATGCGCAAAGCATCCACTTCCGTGCGATTACTTACTGGATTGACGTTCGCCACTGAGCTCGCCACAGTCGTGGTATCCGCCTCCGCATCTCTACCATGGTTATTAGCCACCGGTGATGAACTTTCAGAAGGCAGATCATCGGAAATCGGCTTATCTGTGCACTGCGCCTTATCCGCTGGGGTTTCAGCTGCCATCCCACTATCCGGCCGCCCTTCCCCCGCGCGGGAAGGGTTGTCGGTAAAGTCGAATGGCCGGCCTGCCAGGTGGGCCTCCATCTCCAGATGAATCACCTGACGATGCTGTTCGGACTCCGCGGCAATCTCATTTTCCAATGCATCACGCAACGGCTGGATATCCCACTCGGGGCCGTCATGACGGCGGCATAACTCAGCAAACACGTTGTCGAAAACCGTATCGTCACCCAATTGGTGCCGAGCCCAGATCGCTTGGGCTGCACGTTCCAGGGCGCGGATCTTTTCAACCTGGGGCCGCCCTAACCCAGCTGCCAATGCTCTGGGCATCAATGGCCAGAGAATCTCAACGGCATACCCCATCTTTGAGATCATGCTGTGACTAAGGCCAAATCCCCGCTCCCGGAATATTGCTTCCAGTCGACGCTGGGACAGGTTCTCTTCCGCCAGTTCTTGTTCCAGGAGGGACTTCGCTTCAAATACCGCCAAGGCTTTGTCGATGAAAGGTAAGCCCCCGCGCAATTCGTTCTCGCGCAGATGGGCAAACAGCAGGCTGGACTCCTGCGACCAGGGCTTGATGACGCAATCGATCCAGCGGAACCGTTCATCCCCTGTCTCTTCGAAGAGCTCCTGCAGTATCGTCAGCCGCGTATTGCCGCCACTGTGTAGCACGTAGTCCGAAGATCCCGGCTCCTGTGAAAGTACCAGCGGCTGGTCCAGGCCTTCAGCCTGGATCGACGCCTTGATGCGATCGTATTCCGGGTTCTGCTGGCGGCGGGGATTGCGGGAATAGTGATGGATGCAGGTGACATCCACGCGAGAGAGCTCATGGGTCGATGGCGACTTGTCATTCATCGTCATTGCCCACCTCGGCCTCTTCTACTTCAGAGACACCGTCAACGTCGTAGAAAATTTCAGGGTGTCTCACCATGCTCGCCCGCGGCACGGGCTTCAGCCGCCCGTCAGAGTGATCCGCCACGATGCGGGTATATCGCTCAATTTGCATCGCCATCAGCGGGCTGGCATATCGGTGTTGGCCGGCAATCTGATACAAATAGGAAACCGAGTCGTTGCACGCTACAGCAACTTCCGCCCGCTCCCTTTTGGTTGCCATCTTTAAGAAATACTTTAGCTCCATGCAAACCAACATTAGCACTGTGCATATTAGCCCACAAGATTTAGTGCTAATTAAATGTTTATCATTGTGCTAAATTCTGCTAAACTACATATATGACAAGAAAGCATATTCCGATACGGCTCAAGAATCTTGAGATCCTCATTCGTGAAGCTGGTTCGGCGGCGAGCTTGGCCCGTGCTGCGGGCACCAATAGCTCCTACCTCAGCCAGGTTCGAAATCAGCTGCCTACCAAGAAAGGAACACCACGAGGCATCGGGGATGACCTGGCCGCCAAACTAGAGACGGCCATGAACAAACCTCATGGCTGGATGGACGAAGATCACGAAAATGAAGAGAGCATCGCTCTGGAGCGCGATGGCCCCAGTCGCGGCAATCACCATCCGTTAATCGCGTGGGACGAGGTCGGAAAAGGGCAAGAAATCTCCGAGGATAAGCCGCCCCCTTACAATACCCAGCTCCTCATCTGCCCGGTCAAATGTAGTGAAGAAACGTTCGTTCTGCGCGTGCGTGGCGCCAGCATGGAGCCCAAGTTCCGAGAAGGGGAATTGATTTTCGTCGATCCTAATATCGCACCCGATCACGGCAAATACGTGGTGGTTCATTTCGAAAGCTCCAATGAAGCCACTTTTAAACAGCTGATAATCGAAGAAGGCAGACGCTACCTGAAGGCTCTCAATCCCGACTGGCCGAACCGCATTATCGAGATGGATGAAGAAGCGAATATTTGCGGTGTCATCGTGTTCAAAGGCGAAGTGGTGTGAGCTCAATTCATCCCGCAAGAGGGAGCGCCTATGATCAAAGATACCCGGCAAGCAACTACCCTTATCAACCGCAAGACATTATTGGCGATGATTCCGCTGGCGGATCGAACCATCTACAACATGGAAAAACGGGGGGACTTTCCGCTCCGTATCGTTCTGACGAGTCGCAATGTTGCCTGGGATCTGGCAGAAGTCGAGCAATGGATCGAGGCACGTAAGCAGTCGTCTGCCCAGGCTTGTAAACCTGGCTTACCGATGCGATGAGCCGCCCAGTTTCAGACTGGTTACCTGTGCGGCCAAGCAGCCATTTAGCTCCCTGATAAAAAGATAGCCAGCCTTCGCCCTTGAAGTTATAATTAGCTCAGTGCTAATGTTTTGATCATCCAGACCAGGCTGGCCAAAGCTTCACCATTAGCACAACGGGAAGATGGCCCCGGGTCGTAAACGACCATAGGGACCCGAATCATGAAATGGGTAAAGCTACCCAAGTATTGCGAATTGAGCGGTGACACCGCCAACGCGGTTCATGCCCGCCGCAAAAAAGGGCTTTGGTTGGATGGCGTTCATTGCCAGGTGAGGAATCACACGTTGTGGATCAATGTCGAGGCAGTTGAGAAATGGGTAGAGAACGGTCTGTTAAGCTCGCGCAAGGCGTAAGGGTACGCACCTACGCCAGTGGCACGCAGACTATCGAGATACAATTTCAGTATCGCGGTGTGCAATGCAAGGAAACCCTGTCCTCGCTGGATCCATCCAAGAAAGGCGATCAGCGCTACGCCATCAACCTGAAGGCCGAAGTGGAAGGCGCCATAGAGCGGCAGACCTTTCAATACGAAGCATTCTTTCCTGAGTCCAAACGCGCTCGGCTGTTCGGGCACGCCAACTCCCAAATCACGATCCGAGAGCTGATTGAAGAGTGGCTTCAGGACATCGAGCGTACGCATCCACACAGTACCTACCGGTGTTACCGGAAAAGCTGCCAGGCCCACTTGTTTCCGAAATTTGGCGATATCCGTGCGCGGGATCTAACGCCGCATCATATTCGCGCCTGGATTCGGGAGCGCAGCGGGACGCTGAAAAGCATCCGCAATGACTTGACCCCACTGCGCGCGGTTCTGGATCGGGCGCTGAACGATGACATCATCGACCGCAATCCGCTGGACAAAATAAAGGTCAGCAAACTGGTAGATAGAAACCAGGCCAAGACCGATTACGAGGTTGATCCCTTTACGACCCGAGAAATCGACAAGGTGCTGCAAAGCGCCCTCATCTACGATCCCCGCATTCGGAATCTACTCAAGTTTGCGTTCTTCACCGGTCTGAGAACGTCAGAGTTGTTTGGCCTGCAATGGGGTGATGTCGACTGGCATCAACGTGAAGTGCATATTCAACGGGCGGTGGTCGAGCGCAAATTAAAGGAAACCAAGACGCGAGCCAGCAACCGGAAGGTTCTTCTGCTCCCTTCCGCTTATGAGGCCCTGAAACACCAGAAACAATTCAGCTTTGTCGGCAGCGATTACATTTTTGTCCGACCGGACGACAAAGGTCCGTTCATTGATTATGAACATTTGGAACGACCCTGGAAGCATGTGCTGAAAACGGCCAAGGTCCGTTATCGCAATCCGTACCAGACCCGCCACACCTACGCGAGCCAGTTACTTTCGGGCGGTGAAAATCCCTTGTTCGTCGCGCAACAGATGGGACACAAAACCACCGAGATGATCATGCGCCACTACGGGCGCTGGGTTGAGCAGGGTGATCAACCACAGCGGCACGTATTCGTGTCTGACTTCGGCCAGGGCGTCAGGGAGGCACGTCCAGCATATACGCACAATGATAGCTGCGCCTCTGCAGCATAAGCCGTCTAAAGATCAGCCCCTCTGGCTGATTTACCCACGCAGCGTCGACCCACCAATGGACCTACCCTTTTGGCACCTATAGTTACAATTTTCATGCTCTATGGTAAGCATTGTATTCACTCACTTGAAATGCTTGAAATGGACACTATAATTACCACTTTTAGAGATTATGGTATTCATTGTGACCAGTGATAAATCAGCGAAAGGTCGATCCGCGGTCGTCTTTCCCAAGAATCGACGCCTTTTGGAACAGTTTGGCGAGAACATCAAACTGGCGTGTAAACGCAGGTGTTACACCCAGGTATTGATTTCCGAGCGCACCGGACTCAGCCGCCTCACCATTCGCAAGATCGAAAAGGGCGACCCCAGTGTGTCCATTGGCCATTACCTGGCCGTGCTAAGTGTGCTCGGGTTGGCGGAAGATTTCGCCAGAGTCGCTGCAGACGATGAGCTGGGTCGCAAGCTCCAGGACATCAAGCTGATGAGCAAGAAATCCGGAATACAGCCTTGAGCCGTCATAAAAAGCCTTGAGCAGGGGCAAATAGCCATGAGCACCGAAGTCTTCGTCTTTGCAGACTGGGAGGAGTTCCAGGAGCCGACCTTGGTTGGCACACTTCGGTCCTCCCCCGCGCGTCAAAAAGAGCATTTCAGCTTCAATTATGACACTGACTGGCTGCAGTCTCCTTATGCACAGCAAATCGATCCTGAGCTCAATCTCTATTCCGGCGAACAGCACGGTGAAGACGATAAAAACTTCCGCGTGTTTCTGGATTCCTGCCCCGACCGCTGGGGTCGCCTGCTGATGAAACGGCGTGAAGCAATCCATGCCCGCCAGAAACAACGTCGTCCACGCGTGCTGTCCGAAATCGATTACCTGCTGGGCGTGCATGACCTGCACCGTGCCGGCGCGCTACGCTTCAAACGCGAAATGAATGGCCCTTTTCTCGACAACGATGAGCGCCTCGCGGCCCCGCCGCTCTCGTCAATGCGGGAGCTTGAGTACGCCGCCGGGCAAGTAGAAGAAAATGCCGATAGCGATGATCCCGACTATGTGAAGTGGCTGGCCATGCTGATGTCCCCGGGTTCTTCTCTCGGCGGTGCCAGGCCGAAGGCCAGCGTGACCGACGAAGAGGGTCACCTGTGGATCGCCAAGTTTCCAAGCCGACAGGATGATTACGATATGGCCGCCTGGGAATACGTTGCATACCAGTTGGCGCTGGATGCAGGGGTCGTCATGTCGGAGAGCCGGATCGAGCAGTTCGGCAGTCACCACCACACCTTCCTGACCAAACGCTTTGATCGCACGGCGGAGAGTCGCCTTCATTTCACCTCGGCGATGACGCAGCTTGGCTATTACGACGGTGACTATGAAGCCAGTTACCTGGAGCTCGCTCAATTCCTGACCGAACACGGCGCCAACACCAAAGAAGATCTCGCGCAGTTGTGGCGCCGCATCGTGTTCTACATCGCCATATCCAATACCGATAATCATCTTCGCAACCACGGCTTCATCTACCATCAGGGAGGCTGGTTGCTATCGCCAGCCTACGACATCAATCCGGTGACACCTGCCCATGGATTGCATCTCAATATCACCGACAGCGATAATCGGTTGGACTACGAATTGGCCATGGACGTCATCGAATTTTTTCAGCTCGACCACGGGCAGGCTCTGAAAATCAAAGAAGAAGTGCTCGCCAGCGTCGGCAAGTGGAGGGCTCAAGCAAGCACCGTTGGACTCGGCAGGAGCGAGCAAAATCTGATGGAACCGGCATTCAATCTTTGAGCCTGATTCTTGGTCATTTTCCTCCATAGAACGAACGTGGAAGGCAAATCTGAAGAATAGTGGTATCCATCTGATGTTTAAGAGGTTTATATAGACCCTAAAATAGCTCAAGTCCTGAGGATCAACATTAGCAACGCCCGTGGGTTGCAGGCCCTAATAAACCTTTTCGGCGGTTTGTGCCAAGAAGACAATCATTTGAATCGCTCCCCAAATTGACCGTCAAAAACTGGATAAAATGTTTGTGTTCCCCTTCCCAGTCGATTGCTTGTCCCTTTAAAGGCAAATCAGCGTGACAAGCTCACCAGAGTTGCAATCGTGTCCGCTCTGAGCATCTTGAATCGACCCGGCAATTCGTCTCCCTGGCGCAGCCGCTCGTGCAGAGTTTCATTAAGGCAAAAGGTAACCTCCCCCTTGCCATGATCCAAAGCTTGGATTGAGACGGCATCGAAACCGAAGAAACCCCGCACCAGTCGGTAAGCCGCCTTGAAAAAGCTCTCTTTCACGGAGAATAGTACAGTGAACAATTGTCTGCGGGATAGGCCACTGCACTCCAACAAGTGAAGCTCCTCCGGATTAAGAACCTGTGATTGGGTTTCGCGCATGGCGTCGTCCCCTATTATAGGCTCTATGTCCGTACCTAACCCTACTAGGTACCTATCATCACCGATCACCGCAATCGCATGGTCCTCGCTGTGGCTGATCGACCCAAGCAGGCCGTTCGGCCAGATCGGACTGCGATCAGGTGCATTGAGAATAACGAAATGCGTTAATTCAAATGCCTCCAAGGCCTCCCGAGCACAGTACCTCCCAGCGAGATAACCCGCCTTCCGTTTGTCCACGGCACGAAGCATATCGGGAGGACAATGCACCTGGTACTGGCCGAACAGCTGGTCGTGATAGTGCTTGGGTGAAAACTCGCAGTAGTATTCACTCAATCCCTGTCCCGGCCACACTTGCCCTCGTCCCTGGGAAGTGAAAAACGCGGCGCTTTCGGCAAGCTGCGATATCACGCGACTGTCCTTACCACCAGTTTGCTGTAGTTAGCCGAGAAGTTGGACAGGATTCTCTGCGGCGGTTCTACCAGCTCCAGACGCATTTGGCTGTCCAGCAACTCCTCCAGCAGCAGGCGCAACTCCATTTCCGCGACATGCTGACCCAGGCAGCGATGGATACCACTTCCGTAGCCCAGGTGTTTGTCGGCGTTGTAGCGCAGGATATTGAAATCCTCCGCATCTTCAAAAACACGCTCGTCCCGGTTTCCAGAGCAGTACCACATCACTACGCGAGCGCCTTCAGGTATGACCTCATCGCCAATCTGCGTTTCCTGCGTGGTAGTGCGGCGCATGTGGATAATCGGCGACTGCCAGCGCACGATCTCCGATACGGCGTTGTCGATCAGTCCCCGATCCTGTTCCAGTAGCGACCACTGCCCGGGTGTTTGGTGAAAGGCGACAATGGAACCGCTGAGGGCGCCGCGAGCAGCCTCGTTAGCGCCGGCAATGAGGGCAACCGTGCCGACAAGGCGCATCGGGTTATGATTCATCTGTGCCGTGTCAGGACTGTGACTCAAGGCGGCGATAACATCCTGGCGACGCGTATCTTCTCGACGGTCGGACCACAGGTGCAATAGTCGATCGCGGAAGGTCTCGACAACAGCCTGGCGCTCTTCCCAACTCTGCACGAGGGCGCCTGGTTCTGGAGTGGTGACCAGCACCTCACACCAGTAAGGCAGCCGGGAGCGGTCCTCGGGTGCGAGATCAAACAACTCGCCGACCATGCTATTGGTAACCGGGCTGGCGATTTCCTCCACCCAGTCGAATTCCCTGTCACGAGGAAGCCCCGCCAGCAGGGAACGGATTTTTTGCCGCATCCCCACTGCCAGTACTTGCAGTCGTTTACGTGTGAACGAAGGCAATACCGCACGCCTTTCCTGTGTGTGCGTGGGCGGATCAGAGGTAGCGAAAGCGCGGGTGACGTCAAACTCCGGAGAAACGTCGCCGATAATGATATTGTTCTCCGACGAGAACACTTGGTGATCACGCTCTACCGCCAGGATGTCCTCGTGGCGAGTGACCGACCAGTAGGGTCCATAGGGACTATCCGGGCAGAAGTGCACGGGCGCTTCACGGCGCAGCGCCCGGAACATCGCGGCGTGTGAGTTGTGTTGGAAACGCTGGGGCAGGCTCGGATCCAGCACCGCAAGCGTTTTCGAGCTCCACACTGCTTCTTTGTCGGCCCCGTATAGCATCTTGCTCACGGTGATTGTTGTTCCTCTGGAGAATGTTGCGGGTCCCAGCGCAAATGAAGCTCAAGCATGGCGCCGAGTATCCCGCTGCTCATACGCGGCCGTGTCTGCTCCGGTGGCTGAAACCCCGGAACTCTCGCCAGCCACTCACGAAGAAATATCTCCAATTCGGTACTGGCCAGGTACGAACCCGGGCACAGGTGAACACCATTACCAAAGCTAAGGTCAGGTGAATGCTGTCGCTTGAAATTCACTGCCATGGGATCGGTGTAAATACGCTCATCCAACCCCTGCAGTGGCGGCAGGACAATCATATCCCCCGCCCTCATCTGTATACCGTCAAGCACCTGGTCACTCTTCAGCTCCCGCGCCTTGGTCATGATCGGAAAGCGCCTGATCAGTTCGGGGACCGCGGATGGAATCCTGTCGGGGTTTTCTATCAGCCATTGTTGGTGATGCGGGTGCTCGGCCAGGAAACCGATAATAAAACTGAGCAGGGAGATGACCGTATCGATGCCTCCGGTGAGCATGGCGGTGGCGACATCCAGTGCTTCATCTTCACTGATGTCCTTTCCATTGAGCTGGCCGCTGACCAGCTGGCTCAAAAGATCGTCACCGGGGCGGGCCTGTCGCTCTACTACCCAGGGCCGCAGAAAGCGGGCAAAACGCTCCATAACCGGGACATCTGAAGCATTGGGGGGCTCCGCGTAACGCGGGATGTCTTCGACCAGTTCATCCGGCATCCGCGCCATATGCAGGAAAATCCGGCCGGGAATCAGTAGAGCGACGTCATTGATAAACTCGCATCGGCCTTGCAATCGCACTCTCTCGATAGTGTCGATGATGATGGCCTTGATCGCAGCTTCACTGGCTTGCACCCTGGCCCGCGACAGCGCAGCGGTCATGAGTTTGCGATACGGCCGGTGCTCTGGCGGATCCAGCGTGGTCGGCCGCAGAGGAAAAAGCTCACCCCACTTCTTCGGTACGATGGTAATACGGGAGGAGAAATTCTCGTGATCGGCGTAGATTCGCGCAATATCCTCCCCGT
>CEOG01037834.1_pt1 | contig 17273 bp, 14 predicted proteins | sample 530301 | NCBI WGS metagenome assembly CEOG01 (sample SAMEA2619903, study PRJEB7988) | marine metagenome | biome: marine biome (ENVO:00000447); feature: surface water layer (ENVO:00002042); material: "saline water (ENVO:00002010), including plankton (ENVO:xxxxxxxx)" | depth 5 m | reverse complement strand
CGCCTGTACGAGCCGGGTCTGGGTCGCCTGCTGCGCGGCAAGAGACTGTTCCGCCTCGCGCAGATCAAGCAACGAAACGCCGCCTGCCGCATATTGCAACCGCACGAGTTCCAGCGCCTGTTCCGTATATGAGATACTCTGTTCCCCGATACGGATCTGATCATTGGCATAGGCGAGTTGCCAGTAAGCGCGCACTGTCATGGCAATCAGCGAAAGCCGCGTTGCCTCCAGATCCTCGGCGCTCGCCAGCTCTTCCCAGCGGCTTGCATCCCGTTCCGATTGCAGCCGCCCGAACAGATCCACTTCCCACGATACACCGAGGGAGGCGGAAGAGGACCGGGACCAGCCGCGGTCATTCTCAAGCGGCCTGTTTCCCGAGCTTCCAAGGCTTGCCGATACGCTCGGATAAAGCTGTTTGCCGGCAAGTTCGCTGGAAAGACGCGCCTGATTGAGGCGAATGCCCGCCGCTGCCAGGTCACCGTTGCTGGCCAGTACCCGCCCCACCAGCGCATTGAGGTCTGCGTCAGTAAAAACCGACCACCAGTCACGCGCAGGCAGGCTGTCCACCGGCATCATCGCTTGCCAATCCGTGGCAACGGGCAGGTTCGGCGCCTGATATTCCGTCTTCAGCAGCGAGCCGCAACCGGCTAGCGCAAACATACTGAGCAAGACAACGATCAAGGACGGTTTTTTTAACAATGCACACATCTCGCTAATCCCGGGCCAGCGCTTCGACCGGATCGAGACGGGCCGCATTCCGGGCCGGAAGAAAACCAAAAATGACGCCAATCAGGGTCGAACAGACAAAGGCCGCAACAATTGAGCCGGTGGAGAAAATCATGGCAAAGCCCATCTCCGCCGCCTCGAAGATATATCCGAGGCCAAGCGCCAGCAAAATGCCGATAGCGCCGCCCAGCAGGCAGACAAGCACGGTCTCGATCAGGAACTGCTGTAAAATATCTCCCTGCCGCGCCCCAACGGCCATGCGAACGCCAATCTCGCTGGTGCGCTCGGTTACCGAAACCAGCATGATATTCATCACGCCGATCCCGCCGACAATAAGAGAGATGAGCGCGATGGCCGCGATCAGCAGCGTCATGGTCTGGCTGGTGCTGGTAATTGTCTGACGGATGTTATCGGTATTAAAAACAGAAAAGTCCGCAACCCCATGGCGCATGGTCATAAGGTTGGTCACCGCCTGCTCCGCCACATCCATCGCCACGTCATCGGCAACCCGAACGGTGATCGAGCTGAGATAATGCTGCCCCAGCAAGCGGGACATCACGGTTGTATAAGGGCTGAAAATGGTCAGGCTGTTACTCTGGCGATATCCGAGCAGGTTGTTCTCGACAACACCGATAATACGCATGGGCACCGTGCCCACGATTATGACCGTGCCGACCGGATTGTCCCCATTGACGAACAACGCCGCCGCACTGTTGTCATCAATGACGGCAACCTGCGCATAATTCTGCACACTTTCCGCATCGAAAAAGCTCCCTTGCAGCAGTCGGGTGCCCCGAACCCGGAAATAATCCTCCCCGACCCCCTGCACCTCCGAACTTGCGGCAACATTGAGATAGCGCGTGGTGGCGCTGGTCGAGACTGACGGGGTGACACTGTCCACAAAACTCTGCGCGGCCAGCGCCGCCGCATCGGCAGGAACAAGCGTCTGCACCCGCGCCGAGCGTAAATCCCCCTGGCTTCGCCCGGGATAAATGCTGAGAGTGTTCGTGCCGAGGCTGCTGATGTTGGAGAGAATCTGTTGTTGCGACCCATTACCAAGGGCGACGACGGACACCACCGAGGCGATACCGATGATAATGCCGAGCATGGTGAGAAAGGTTCGAAGCCGGTGCGCCGACATGGCCAACAACGCCATGTGAAACGCCTCCTGCAATCGGCCAAAGAAGCCAAAAAGCCCATTTCCGCGTTTCAGGCTGGAGGAAAGTTCCACCGCGCCGCTTGCGCTGTCCTGGCGCCTGTCAGAGATAATTTCTCCGTCGCTGATTTCAATAATACGATCCGCTTGTTCAGCAATCGTCGGTTCATGCGTCACCAGGATGACCGTATGACCGTCGCCATGAAGCTCACGCAGGATTTGCATGACCTCCCGCCCGCTGCTGCTGTCGAGCGCACCGGTCGGTTCGTCCGCAAGAATAACCCGCCCGCCATTCATCAGCGCCCGGGCGATGGAAACGCGCTGCTGCTGTCCGCCTGAGAGTTGACCGGGACGATTTTCCAGCTTGTCATCAAGGCCGAGACGGGCGAGCAGAGCAGCGGCTCTCTCTTTACGCTCGGCGCGGGACCGGCCAGAGTAAATCGCTGGCATCTCCACATTACCAAGGGCAGAAAGATCCCCCAGCAGATGATACCGCTGGAAAATGAAACCAAAATGCTCCCGCCGAAGTTCGGCGAGCTCGTCCGATTCAAGCTCCGCCGTTTGTCGCCCGCCAATCCGGTAGATGCCGGATGTGGGCCTGTCGAGACAGCCAAGGACATTCATCAGAGTGGATTTCCCCGATCCGGACGCACCGATGATAGCGACCATTTCGCCCGCATGGATATCCAGATCAATGTCTTTCAGCGCCACGAAAACGCCGTCACCGGATGGATACTCGCGGCGTACCTTTCTGAGTTCCAGCAGCGGTTTGTCCTGCATCGCGACCCTCACCGGAACATTCTTGTTGGCCTGAATGATCCGCTGCGCCCGGTCATGGCGGCAGCCGTGGCGGAGCTGACAATCACCTTGTCCCCTTCTTCCAGCCCTTCCAGGATTTCCGCCTGGACCTTGTTGTTGATCCCGACCGCCACAGACTTCACCGCCACAGTATCGTTATCTTGTAAAACCTGCACCGAGTAACGCCCATCCTTGTCTCTCGGGCCCAGCGCCGTTGCCGGAATTAAGAGCGTATCCTTCGCCTCGGCCAACACGATGGAGACTTCCGCCGTCATCAGAGCGCGCAGCCGACCTTGCTCATTTTCGATATCGAAAAGAGCGTTATAATATATGGCCGTACTGGTGCTGCTCGCTGTTGCAGTTGAACTGCTGACAAGATTGACAATTTCTTCCGGCGCAGGCTCGATCTGCTGCAGCATCGCGTGATAGCGCGTCTCCGGATCGCCCAGCACAGTGAAATAAACGGGCATTCCCTCTTTCACCTTGATGACATCGGCTTCCGACACTTCTGCCTTGACCGTCATGACATCAAGATTGGCAATAATGACAATGGTCGGCGCCGATTGCACCGCATTCACCGTCTGGCCCTGCTTTGTTACAATGGCGACCACGACCCCGTTGATCGGCGCCTGCACACGGGTGTAACCAAGATTGACTTCCGCTGTTGCCTTGGCGACTTCCGCAGCCTTGATCTGTGCTTCCAGCGCCCTGACATCGGCGCGCGCCGCCTCAAGGCTGGCCTTGGCGCTTTCAAACTCTGCGGCCGATGTCGCCTGACCGGCGATCATCTGCTGCTGTCGTTTGAAACTCTGCTCTGCCTGGATAAGTGAAGCCTGCCGCGCCGCAAGCTGGGCTTTCACATTGGCAAGGCTTGCCTCCGCAGTCAGAAGATCGTTCGTCCGGGTTCTGGCATCAATCTGAGCGATCATATCCCCCGCCCGGACATGCTGGCCAAGCTCGACAAACAAGGTGTCGATCCGCCCGGACACCTGCGCTCCGACGCTGACAATTTCCTTTGGCTCCAGCGCGCCGGTGGCAACCACCGTTTCCTCGATGTTCCCACGATAGACCGGCACTGTCAGCACCGCCGGTTTCCCGGATGCCGCAAAGTAATAGTGCCATACGGCATAACCGCCGCCCGCCGCAATGGCGATCAGCAAGGCTGTCATGATTATCCATTTCTTCTTCATGGTCTAAAGATGGTCCATCTTTCGCTCTTTGTGGGTAAAGCTATTGCAAAGGAACTGTAAATCTTTGGAAAAGCAAGATGACAAGCCGATCTTCACAAAGATATGTTCAGTTTATGAAAGCACAAAGCGGCAGCGCACGCATTCTTCTTATCGATGACGATATCGACCTGACTGAAATGCTGACGGAATATCTGGAGGCCGAGGGCTTCGGGGTCGAGGCAGTATTTAACGGCCGGGACGGCGTTGCGCGCGCCCTTTCGGGTGAATTCGATGCCGTCATTCTCGATGTCATGATGCCTCAGGTCAACGGCATTGATGCACTGCGCCATATCCGCCAGACAAGCAATATTCCTGTTATCATGCTGACCGCAAAGGGCGATCATGTGGACCGCGTTGTCGGGCTGGAGCTGGGCGCCGATGATTATGTGGGGAAGCCCTATTATCCGCGTGAGCTGCTGGCCCGACTGCGTGCCCTTCTGCGCCGAAATACCCCGGTTGACCCAATCCCGGAGGCAAAGGAAAGCTTCGAATTTGGCCTGCTTCTTGTAGATGTACCCCGGCGTGAGGTGACATGGCAGGGCCAGCCTGTCCTCCTCACCCTTTCCGAATTCAATATCCTCATTGCGTTGCTGAAGTCCGGGGAGACCGTCGCGACGAAAGACGAGCTTTCCCTCAAGGTGCTTGGTCGCCCCCGGCAGATGTATGATCGCAGCATTGATGTTCACATCAGCAATCTGCGCCAGAAGTTGCAGGATGTAGCGGGCAAGGCGATCGAGATTGAGACGGTGCGCGGGGTCGGTTATCGGCTGGTGACCACATCATGAAAATCCGGCTGTTCTGGAAAATTCTGATCGGTTTCTGGATCACCCTTTTCCTCATCATGCAGGGGGTCTGGCTGCTCGCCGTGCTGGTCCGCGACGGCCCCATCGCACCGGATAGATGGCTCATCGCCCGTGTGGCGCCCGTTGCCCTGCCCCCCTTGCAGCAGGCCCTCACTGACGGCGGGCCCGCCGCCTTTGAAAGGGTTCTGGCCACCCTGCCCGAAGAAGATCGCGCCCGTATCCATTTACTGACTGCGGATGCGGCGGCAAACCGCCCGGAGGATCCGGAACTTATTGAACGGCTAACGGATGCAACCGCGCCCGATGGCGCCCGTTACGTTATTGCCTATCAGGGGCGGCAATCACCCCGCCGTTCCCATTTTCGTCCTCCGATGGAGTTTATTGTTGTCGGCGCGGCCGGCGGCTTTCTGTTCAGCGCTATTCTCGCCTGGTATATCACCTCTCCCATCCGCCGGTTGCGCTATGGCCTCAACCGGCTGGCCCATGGCGATCTGGATGTGCGACTGGAGCCGAAAATCGGACGCCGCCGCGACGAGATTGCCGATCTCGCCCGTGATTTCGACCTCACCGCAACGCATCTAAGACAGGCAATGGAAGCCCGCGACCGCCTCTTCCATGATGTCTCGCATGAACTGCGCTCTCCCCTCACCCGTTTGCAACTTGCAATCGAGCTGGCACGGCAGGATCCATCCCGCATGATTTCCTCCATGAACCGGATTGAACGGGAGACGCGCCGTCTCGACGATCTGATCGACGAGTTGCTCACCTTTGCCCGCTCAGAAAACAGCCTGACCCAGTCAGACGAGTTTTTCGATCTGGTCGGCGTTGTCGAAAGCGTCATCGCCGACGCCACTTTCGAGGCAACAACGAAGGGGGTGCATATCAATCCTCGCCTCGCGGACGCGCAAGCCTCGGCGCGGCCCAGCATACAGGGCCGCGCCGAGTTGATCCGTCGCGCCATCGAAAATGTAATCCGCAATGCCATTCGCTATTCGGCAGCAGGCCAGCAGATTGATGTAACAGCCCGCTTCGATACCGCAGAGAATGCCTATACTGTGGAAATCCTTGATGAGGGTCCCGGCCTGACCGAGGCGGAGATTGAGAAAATGTTCGAACCCTTTATCCGCCATGATGACCGCAGCAGCGGTTTCGGTCTTGGTCTGACCATTGCCAAACGCGCCGTCGATGCCCATAACGGCAATATCACGGCCCGAAACCGCCCGACCGGCGGCCTCAACTTCACAATCAGATTACCGATCAGCAGTGGTTAAAAATATCGATAGGTAATCATTCGAAAATCTCAACTACGGCAACAAGCCGCATAAGAGAAACCGAATAATACATTATTCTTCTGTAAATCGCTTTCTAAGCTCGGTTTTCAGAATTTTTCCATAATTGCTTTTGGGGAGTTCATCGACGAAGAAATACTCCTTCGGCCGCTTGAATCTGGCAATATTGTTGAGGCACAGCTCTTCGAGCTCTTCCGGGGTGACGGACGCCCCTGCCCGTAACACCACGAAGGCGACCACTTCCTCGCCCCAGTCGGGTTCCGGACGACCGACGACAGACACCTCATCCAGGCGACTGTCCATGAGCAACACTTCCTCAATCTCGCGGGGATATATATTTGTTCCGCCGCTGATGATCATATCCTTGGAACGGTCCTTCAGGGTGAGAAATCCGTCTTCATCCAGAAACCCGACATCCCCGGTATGGAGCCAGCCGTTCCGGATCGCGCTGCTGGTGGCTTCCGGATTATTCCAATAGCCCGCCATGACGACATCGCTCCTGATGACAATTTCACCGACTTCGCCGGTTGGCACCTCATTGTCGTTCTCATCGAAAATACGAACCTCAACCCCGGTGCGCGGCAGGCCGACGCTTGAAAGCCGCTTCTCATATTTCGGATTATCATAGTCGGCATGCAAATCCTTGCTGAGGCTGGTGCCGGTGTTCGGCGACTCGCCCTGTCCGAAAATCTGCATGATGCAAGGTCCGAATGTGGCAATGGCACGCTTCGTATCCTCCAGATACATAGGAGCCCCGCCGTAATAGATCGTCTTGATATTCTCGGACCTGGCTTCTCTTGCCTTCGGATGGTTCGTCATCCGCGTCAGCATCGTTGGCGCGGCCATGAAGGTTGCGTTCTTGTAGGTTTCAAGAAGGCCGAATATCTCCTCCACATCAAATCCGCCGCTTTCCGGCACGACATGATGCGATGCCTTGATAAGATGCGGAATGGCGTAAAGGCCATCGGCGTGAGACATCGGGGCCGTGTGGAAGTAGCTATCCTCCGGCGAGGGTTGATCGACATCCGCGTAATATCGCAATGTCATGGCCAGCAGGGTCCGGTGCGTGAGCGTCGCCCCTTTCGGCCGCCCCGTCGTCCCGCTGGTATAGAAAATCCAGGCCGGGTCCGACTCCGATACATCCACCATCTCTATCGGAGAATGGGTCGTCAGAGCCTCATAATTATCGTCACTGACGCAGAATACCCGCTCAAACCCGTCGATTGTTTCCAGGAATTCACTAATACCCGCGGTCAGGTTCTCGGTGACAAAGCAGACTTTGGCACCTGCATTCTCAATAATAAAGGCAAACTCCTTGGGATGCAGTTTGGCATTCATGGGAACAGCGCAAAGCCCGGCGTGCCAGCAGGCAACGAGAATCTCCATATATTGCGGCGTGTTGGTCATGGCGAGGCCAACCCGGTCACCCTTGTTCAGTCCAAGCTCACCACGAAGGGCACCTGCAAGTGAACGCGCGCGGTCTGCAAACTCCTGATAGGTATGAAGCTGCCGCGTTCCCAGGGAGATGGCCGGTTTATCGCCATAAACTGCCGCAACACGCGGCAGGAAATCCGCAATATTCATTCCTCACGTCCCTCGTTCTTATCATTATGCCAGGGCCATATGATCAGACGCCCCACTTCCTATCGAAAGTCTAGATCGCCCGCTCGCCTTCCTTCCAGAAGCTTGCGCGAATATCCTTTTTGCGAACTTTCCCGACCGGCGTCCGCGGCAGAGTTTTCCAGAATTCCACCGATTTCGGCGCCTTCACGCTACCGAGGGCTTTCTTGCAGAGGCTGATGACTTCTTCTTCCTCAAGCGTGCAGCCGGGTTTGAGTTCAACCACCGCCTTGACGGCTTCGCCCCATTTTTCATCCGGAGCCCCGATAACTGCGCAGTCCTGAACCGAGGGATGACCCCAGATCACCTGCTCAATCTCACTCGGATAGACGTTGAAGCCGCCGGTGATGATCATGTCCTTCTTGCGATCGACGATATAGACATAACCATCATCATCGACATAGCCGATATCTCCCGTATGGTGCCAGCCGAAGGTGGAAACTTCCTCCGTCGCCTCCGGGTTCTTATAATAGCCCATCATCACCAGGTTGCCACTGACAACAATTTCCCCCCGCTCATTTGGTGGCAGGAGATTGCCCTCGTCATCCATGATCCTGACACGCATCTGAAGTGTCTGGCGCCCACAGCTCGCGAGCCGCTTTTCTTTTGTATTGCTACCGATCACCAGATGCTCTTCCGGGGAAAGATAGGTACAGAACATCGGCGCTTCGGCCTGCCCGAAGGACTGCGTCATAACCGGTCCGAAAACTTTCAGGCACTCCTTCAGCTTGTCGACGGACATTGGGGCCGCCGCATAGATGAAATGCTCCAGACTGCTGTAGTCGTATTTTTCGACACCAGGATGGGACAGCAACATATAGATTGCAGTGGGCGGCAGAAACAGATGCGTCACCCCTTCACGCTCGATCGCTTCCGCGACCATCTGCGCATCGAATTGTGGCAGGATAACCTGCGTTCCACCGTTCGCCATCGACAGAATGGCCAGCACACCCGCCGCATGCGACATCGGGGCGACGACCAGATGAACAGGTGGCTTTTTCGCCGGCATGGTGGTGTAGAACGCCGTCACCATGGCATCCCATACACGGTTGGTCCAAAGTACGCCTTTGGGAAGGCCGGTCGTACCGCCCGATGAAAAGATCGACGCAAGCGTCTCCTGATCACCGGCAATATCAGGATCGGTGCTGGCCTCCTCCTTGATTATCTCTTCCAGATAGAGACCGCGTCCGCCCGCCTTGTCGATACAGACAAAGTGCCGGATTTTTGGGCAGAGAGTGGCAAATTCGGCAACCTTTGATTCATAGGAGCTGTGATAGAACAGGATTTCCACATCACAGTTATCCAGAATATATGAGTTCTCCTTGGTTTCATTCTTGGCGTTGAGCGGGACCCAGACAACACCGGCGCGCAACATCCCAAGGCAGCATTCAAATGCCGGAACCGCGTTGGAGCTGAACACCGCGCCCTTTGCCTGAGGTTTCACCCCCAGCTTGATGAGTGCATTGGCAATCCTGAAGTTCCGCTCCTGCACCTCTGCGTAGCTGCGTGCGATATCACTGTCCTTCAGGCAAATCCTGTCCGGATCAAGAGCAACACCACGATCAAAATAGTCAATTACACGCACAAGCCTCTCCCCTGCGGTCGATCAGTTTTTCTGCAATATGGTGATACAGGCTGCGGCCTCTTCATAGCCCATAAAACCGCCCCCATTTTCGGCAATCGCCGTCCGGGCGCCTTCCACCTGACGCGGCCCGGCCTCGCCGCGCAGCTGCGTAACTAACTCATAAACCTGCGCCAGTCCCGTGGCGCCGATGGGATGCCCGCGCGATTCCAGACCTCCGGAAGGATTGACGGGGATACGGCCGCCAACGGTTGTATGTCCTTCTTCGGAAAGACGTCCGCCTTCCCCGAATTTGCAGAAGCCCAACGCCTCCACCTGCAGCACTTCGGCAAAAGCCGTCGCGTCATGGACCTCCGCAACATCCATGTCTTCCGGTGCCAGGCCAGCCTTTTCATAGGCCGCATTGGCTGCCAGATGTGTAATCTGCTTATCGAACTCATCGGGCTTGCGGTTCGTGCCGGAACGCAGAACAGAGGCCGCGACACGGACGGCACGGCCCAGACCAAGCTGGCGCGCCTTTTCTTCCGAAACGACAATGGCGGCGGCCGCGCCATCACTGATCGGCGCGCACATGGCCAAGGTCAGCGGCCAGGCGATCGGGCGGTCGTTGAGAACCTCCTCCACCGTCATTTTATTGCGGTATTGCGCCTTCGGATTATGATAGGAATGCGTATGGTTCTTTGCGGAGGCCGCGGCAATCTGAGCCTGCGTAATGCCGAAAGTCTTCATGTGATTCTTGGCAAGCGAGGCGTAGACATCCATAAAGACACTGCGCTGTCCGCCATTGTCCTCTGCCTCCGGCGGCAGTTCCATCCCCTTGGACATATCTAGCAACCGGGCGATGGATTCTTCCGCCGTATGAACATCCCATCCGCCGTCAAAAACCGCAAAAGAACGCGCGCGATCCGTCGAGTTCATCTTGTCCGTCCCGATGGCCAGCGCAATATCTCCCTGTCCGGACTGAACAAAGGCGCAGGCTGAATTGAGGGCTGTACTGGCGCTGGCGCAGGCATTCTCAATATTGGTAATCGGGATACCCTCAAATCCGGCAGAGCGCAGGGCGATCTGCCCCGGCACGAGATACTGAGCCTCAACTGCCGCCTGGGAGGCATTGGCAAAATAAGCTGCCTGAATGCTCTTCCGCTCCAGACCGGCGTCTTTCAGCGCCTCTTCAACAACTTCGGCGGTCATGTCCTTGACAGAACGGTTCAGAAACTTGCCAAACGGCGTCATTCCAATTCCAATAATGTACACATCTGACATTGTTCAACTCCCGAAATTAGATGCTTATGAGTCCTTCGATTTTTTCCCGCTCGGCCAGCAGTTCATCCGTTTTACCGGACCAACGAATATGGCCGTTATCAATCAAATACTGCCGTTCAGCCAGTTTAAGGGGGACCTTCAAATTCTGCTCCACTAGCAGTATGGCCACCCCCTCGGCATTAATGAGCGCCATGGCCTTGATCAAATCATCGACAACCAGCGGCGCCAGTCCTTCGGTCGGCTCATCCAGCAGCAGCAATTTTGGGTTTGTCAGAAGGCCACGCCCGACGGCCAGCATTTGCTGTTCTCCGCCTGATAAAGTATCGCCGCGGGAATTCTTTCGCTCCTTCAGACGCGGAAACAAATCATATACCCGTTTCAGATCCCACGCGCCTTCCCGCCCCATGACGGTCGCGATCCGCAAATTTTCATCTACGTTGAGTGTCGCAAAGATACGCCGGTCTTCAGGGACATAGGCAATTCCGGAGCGTCCCAGTACCTCTGTCGTTATTCGGGTCACATCCTTCCCGGCAAAAACCCGCTTACCGGACTTGATCGGATTGAGACCGATGATCGCCTTCAACAAGGTGCTTTTGCCAGCGCCATTCCGGCCGATCAGGGAGACGATTTCCCCCTCTCCCACTTCGATGGAGACATTGTGCAATGCCTGGGCCTTGCCATAGAAAACATCACACTTCTGCATTTCCAGAAGGCTCATTCATCCTCTCCCAGATAGGCAGTACGTACACGCGGATCACGCCGTATCGTTTCAGGGTTGCCCGCGGCCAAAATCTCACCTGCGAGCATCACAATTATCTCGTCTGAAATTTCCATAACCACGTCCATATTATGCTCAATCAACAATACAGTGCGGCCTTGTGAAATTCGACGGATCAGCCCGACCGCCTTCTCGACGACATCATGGCCAACCCCGGCGAGGGGCTCATCAAGCAGCAGCACCTTGGGCTCACTCAATAACGCAAGACCAATTTCAAGAGCGCGCTGATCACCATGGGAAAGGCTGCCGGCGTTGACATGCCCGAAGCTCTCCAGCCCGATTTCCGCAAGGACACGTTCAGCATTTTCCGCAATTTCCCTGAATTTCCCGACCGGCTTCCAGAATGGCTGCAACCGGAAACGATGCGCCTGTGCGGCAAGACGGAGATTTTCAAACACTGTCATCTCGGCGAAAATCTGCGTGATCTGGAAACTCCGTCCAAGTCCCGCCCATGTGCGGGCATGCGGGGACTTTCCGGTTATCTCCTGATCGTTGAGAAACACTCTCCCATTGCTGAGACGCGCCCGGCCCGAAAGGGCATTCATAAGCGTTGTCTTACCCGCACCATTGGGCCCGATCAGGCCATAAAGTAATCCGGGCGTGAATTCGTAGCTCACATTGCTGACGGCTTTGAAGGCGCCATAGGATACTTCAATATTTTCACAGCGCAGGACAAGTTTGTTTTCTGTTGTCGCAATCATGACTTGCCTCCGGGCAAGATGCGATTCCAAATCTGTATGATCAGGCCCGCGATGCCTTTCGGCATGCCGATCGTACAAACGATAAATATAAGGCCCAGAATTCCGTACCAATGTGATGTCTGGGTCGAAAGCCATTCCCGCATAATTTCAAAGATGGCAACCCCAAGGATGGGGCCGAACAGCGTGCCCATACCACCCAGCAGGACCATGATCACAATATCGCCCGACGTGGTCCAATGCAGCATCTGGGGGCCTACATAAAAAATCAAAGAGGCCAGCAATCCGCCACTCACCCCGGCATAAACCCCGGAAATGGTGAAAACGGAACGCTGCAACCGCTGGACATTAAAGCCGATTTGCTCGGCCCGGACCGAATTTGATTTGATTGCCGACAGTGCCTGGCCCAATGGCGATATCCGGATAAGGCCGGAAATCAGCAACGCCAGAATGAACAACGCCAGCAGGAAAAAATAATAATTGCCGTCATCATAGAAATCGATACCGAACAATTCAGGACGCGGAACTCCGGCAATGCCATCGACACCGCCAGTCAGCATCCGCAGCTTTGTGCCCGCCATGATATAAATCAACTGAGACAAGGCGAGTGTGAGAAGCGCAAAAAACAGCCCTGAAACCCGGATTGCAAAATAGCTGAACAGCAGGGCAAGAGCCCCCCCGATAACACCCGCCGCGCCAAGCGCGGGCAAAAAGTCCCAGCCCATCCGCATGGTCAACAGCGACAGCGTGTAGGCGCCTACTCCGAAAAACGCCGCATGGCCGAAGGACAACATGCCGGCAACGCCGAAGACTAGATCAAAGCCGATGGCGAATATTGACCAGATCAATATGGCATTCACCAGGCCAATCCCCTGCCCGTCCGGCAGCAGAAGAGGCACAAACACGATAACGGCAACCAGCAGTGCCAATAAACGATGCGCATTCATGCCGTACGCCCCTTGCGGCTGAACAATCCTTCCGGCCGGAGGATCAGAGTACCGATCAGCAGGATAAAGGTGAGAAAATCGACCCAGCTCGGAGCGTAGCTATAACCGAGTGCCCGCGTCATTCCAATCAAGAGCGCTGCCATTACTGCCCCTCGAATATTGCCCAGCCCGCCGATAATCACAACGATGAAGCTGTCGATGATGATGTTAAAACCCATGCCGAGTTCGATCGGGAACAATGGACCGGCAACAGCCCCGCCGAGAGCCGCAAGACCGGCCCCGAAGGCAAATACACCTGTCCGGACCAGTGACACATTTATGCCAAGCGTCCGAACCATTTCGGGATCGCCACTGGCCGCACGGATAATCATCCCAAAGCGGCTGCGATCCAGCATGAAGAAGAGGGCGGCGGAAACAGCCGCGCCAAAGCCGATAATGAAAAGGCGATAGGTCGGCACGGCACTGCCGAACATTTCAATCGTGCTTGACAGCATGGCCGGTGGATACATTTGCTTGTATTCCAGCCCCCAGATGATCCGGACCGCCTCATCAAGAACCAGAATAAAACCGAAGGTCAGCAGTAGCTGGTAAACATGGTCACGGTCATACACAGGCCGGAGCGCGATACGCTCCATAATAGCACCAACAGCCACTGCTATGATCGGCGCAGCTATCAGCCCCGCCCAGAAATTTCCAGTGACATTGACGACCTGAAATGCCAGATAGGCGCCAAGCATGTAAAATGAGCCATGCGCAAAATTAATTACTCGGAGCATGCCGAAGATAAGGGTCAGCCCCGCCGCCAGCAGGAACAGAAGCATACCCATAGACAGGCCTATCACGATGGTAGACATAACCGGATCACCTAATCTGCGATTAAAATGAGGGCGGTCAACTCTAGTGTGTGACCGCCCGGATTTTTATGATCAGACTATTCTGCACAAGCCGGGAAAAGGGCTTCCGGCTCGAAGACATTCGTGATCTTCATTTTCAGTGCTGGGTAAGGCGCTTCGCCTTTTTCAACAACCCCCCAGAGACCGACCTGCAATGCCTGATGGTCACAGGCCCGCATTTCCTTGCGGCCTTCCACGGAATTTTCACGAACGCTTCCGGCAAAGGCATCCACCCACTTCTCGCGGTCCCAGGAACCCGTATCATCGATCACATCGAGGAACCAGCTCATCCCGTCGAAAGCTTCGCCCGCAAAGCTATCGGGCCATTCATTGAATTTTGCGCGGTAGGCCTCAACAAACGCCTTGTTCGCAGGGTTATCCACGGAATAGTGATACCGGACACCTGACGCAGCCCCCACAGCATCGGGACCTACGGCTGCGGCAAGCACCTCATCCTGCAGAACCGGGCCAAACAGGACCTTATTCTTGCCCAAACCGGCCTGTCCGGCCTGCTTCAGGAACGTAACACCATCGCTGCCGGTCACGATCAGAACGACACCATCCGCATCCGTCTTGGCGATCTTATCGATGATAACGGAATAGTCGCGATTTCCAAGCGGGGGATAATCCACATCGACAATCTCGATGCCGGCTTCCTTAGCCGCCGCCATATAGGCATCCATTCCATCGCGCGTTACGGCGTAATCCGCCCCGACGCCATAAATCTTCTTCAATCCGGCCGCCTTGGTAAATTCCATGGCCATTCGAATTTCCATTCCCAGCGTATTGGAGGTCCGGAAAGTATAGCGATAGCCATTCGCCCGCGTAATCTTGTCATCGGCCGAGATGGTCACCAGAAGCGGGATTTTCCGCTGCTCCGTGATGCCTTGCAGCGCTGCTGTCGACGCGGAGCTGGCCGCCCCAAAAATCATCTGCGCACCGGAGGAAATCAGCCTTGTGGCCTTTTGCACGGTCGGCTGCGGTTTTGTTTCACTGTCTTCCCAAGTTACCTCAATCGGTTTGCCAAGGACTTTGCCGCCGCGCAGTTCAATCGCGAGCTCGGCACCCTGCCTCATACCTTTACCGATAATGCCGTATGGCCCAGAAAATGGCAGCACGGCACCAATCTTGAAGGCATCCGGCTCATCCGCCCGGACACTGGCGCCGCCCGCGACAGTCAATGCAACAACACAGGCCGCAGATAAAATTGTGGATTTGATGATATTCATATTCCCTCCCCTGTAACCGTGGTGGTTAATTATAAGCCGGTCAGAGCCAGCCGTTTTCTTCATATTTTTGTTGTGCGTCGTATTTTCACGACGCAGCCTCCCGAAGCCATGCGAATATATGACAGGATAACTGTTTATGTCAATATGTTTGTTATAAATGCATGCCGCCTTGACATCTTTGGTTTAGGCCATGATTGGAAGGATACGAAAGCCTAATACAACAAACAAATTGACTTAATCAATTATCCTGTTTTATCGTAAAAGCGCCTTGGAAGGCTTCGAATGTCATCAAAGTGTAAAATAATAATACCCACAAAAAACAGGGCAGTAGGTTCCGAAGAATACAAAAGGTCGCTGTCAGATTGCGTTCCATTTGAACTCTTGATCCCTCCCCGGGCACTCGATCTTCGACTCTCAAGGTTTGTCTCAATTGTGGCCGCACTGCCGCTTATAATGGATGTTTCAAGCGGCCTGACAAAGCAATCCAAAGTTGATATAAGAACCATAGGGAGGTGATCATGAAAGAGTATGGCGTAGCCCTGGTGACAGGCGCAGGTTCTGGCATCGGCCGGGAAACAGCTATCAAGCTGGCGGAAAAAGGCGCCCGTGTCATCGTAACCGACATCTCGGAAGCCGGTATTAACGAAACTGTAGAGAGAATTAAATCCCTGGGCGGAAAGGCACTCGGCAAAAAACTTGATGTAACAAATGCGGATGATATCGACGACGCCTTTGCTACAGCAGAGCAGTGGGATAAATACGTCGATATCCTTGTAAACAATGCGGGCATTGTCAATATTCAAGGGTTTCTGGACTACACACCTCAAAACTGGCATCAGGTGATCAGTGTCAATCTCACGGGCAGCTTCCTTTGCGCCCAGCGCGCGGCCCGCGACATGAAAAAACAGTCATATGGAAGAATTATCAACATGTCTTCCGTCAGTGGTCTCCGTGCGGGCGTTGGGCGGACGGCGTATGGCACGACGAAAGCCGCCATTATCGGCCTGACACGCCAGATCGCCCTGGAAATGGGTCCGCATGGCATTACCGCAAATGCCATTGCTCCTGGTCCGATCAAGACACCGCTGGTAGAAGCAACCTACTCGGAAGAAACAATCGCCCGCCTTTTGCCAATGATCCCCGTTGGGCGTTTTGGGGACTGCTCAGATATTGCAGAAGCTGTTTGCTATCTCGCAGATCCCAAGACCGGCTATGTCAACGGAGAGATTTTGACCGTTGACGGCGGTTATTATGCATCAGGAATGACACAAACTGGCACGCTGGATCTGGAGGAAAGTAAGGGATAGGAAATGCTCCTCGAACATCATCAACAAGGATTCCCAGGCCAGCCCCTTCCCTATGGCTGCGATGGGCGGACCCGCAACGATGTTCAGGAAAGTGTTCACACGGCTTTCCTAAATCGGGTTTCATATTATAATATAAGCAGTTACGATCGAAATACGGATGCGTTAGCAAGGATTGAGGTCAAAATGCAGATAGCAATGCCATGCCGAGACAAGGAGTATGCAGCAAAATGACACTGGACGCAGAAAGCCTCTGCCCGGAGGAACATGCACATTGGCTCTTTGCGGTCATGTATCTAGGCTACAACAGCATGCTCGAATCGGGCGATCGCTACCTACAGTCTATTGGTCTACGCCGCCCGCATTTCAGGGCAATCTACGTTATCCAGCGCAAACCCGGTGCAACCGTAAGAGAGATTCTCGCCTTTCTCGATGTTACTCAGCAATCCATCAGCCCGGTCATCAAAACCCTGATCGCGGATGGATATATCACCCAAAAAGAAAATCTCAAAGATCGCCGCAGTCGCCATCTGTATCTGACCGACAAGGGTCTGGCTGCTTGTCAGGGCGTTATTGAAACCCAGAGGCATCATCTCAAGCAGGCCTATCAGAAGGCAGGATTTGAAAATGCCAAAGGATATGCGCATACGGCATATGCAATGATGAACGAGAAGAGCCAGCGTCAGCTCGATGTGATCTGGAAGGATCAGACATTTTTCCTGGATGAGCTGAAATACTGAAAAAGAGGGCATTCAGGAGACGCGTATACGGCGCTCTAAAGTACGATGGATGCCACCGCAGGGGCTGTCATGGACACGGCCGCGCCTCCTAGAAACAAAGGCTTCAAAATTTCGCTTTCATGATCAAAAGCCCGTCATAGATAACATGTTTCGCCACTGATCTTTACAAATGGTGCTGTCAGACTAATGCGACGTAGTCTCTGTTTGGCATAAAATGG
>CEOG01108588.1_pt1 | contig 17318 bp, 7 predicted proteins | sample 530301 | NCBI WGS metagenome assembly CEOG01 (sample SAMEA2619903, study PRJEB7988) | marine metagenome | biome: marine biome (ENVO:00000447); feature: surface water layer (ENVO:00002042); material: "saline water (ENVO:00002010), including plankton (ENVO:xxxxxxxx)" | depth 5 m | reverse complement strand
CCGCCGTTTCCGTCAAGTGCACCGCCGACCGTCAGACCAGCACCCACGACACCCGTGGTGGACTTCAGGAAGGTATTGGTGGCAATGCCCGTGACGTTGATCTGAGCGAAGGTTGCACCAGATCCACCGCCGAGCACGTAGGACTTCACGCGAGACATTGCAGTCTTGCGGTTGGTGCCGTTTGCACCGTCATCAACGATCAGGAGGTCAGCGTCAACCAGGTCAGCGCCGATGTCATTGCCGCCGTCGATGTCCAAGGAGGAAAGCGGGACGGTACCGGCACTCAGACCAGAACCACTGCTGACGGTACCAGTGACATCACCAGTCAGGTCACCCACGAAACCGCCAGTTGCGGTAGCGACGCCTGCGACAGTCAAGTCACCAGCAGTCTTGAGGGATTGGACGTGAACAATGTCACCCAGGGACTTCCAGGAGACGAATTCCAGTTCATCACCCACGGTTGCACCCGTAGCAAGAGTGATGGTTGAACCATCGCTGCCTTGGGTGTAGTCAGTACCGGTGATCAGGCGAACACCGTTGTGATACACATCACAGAAACCTTCGGTGAAACCAGCGGAAACTGTGTAGGAGGTTTGACCCTGCGTAGCAGTGATGGTCTGGGAAGTGGAGAAGGTGGTAGCAGCAACACCAGAGACGGTGATGGTTGCTTGACCATCTTCAACCTTGTATGCCTCAAGACCAGTACCAGTGAACTTGAAGTTGGTGACGATACCGGTGTGAGCACCAGCACTCGAAACACCAACCATGGGGATCAGACCGCCAGCAGCGTTCCGAACATCGGTTGCAGTAACAACACCGCTGGAAACAACGTTACGGAGAGAAGCATCGCGAGCAGTCAGTTCCTGAGTAACCGTCAGGTCAGTGCTGACAGTTGCAGCACCCGTGACAGCAAGGGTTGAACCGTCGAAGGTCAGGTTGCCGCTGTCTTCCAGTTCACCAGAAGAACCAGCAAGAACCACCCGACCGTCAGTCAGGTCAGAAACAATGGCGGAGTTGGCAGTGAAACCACCAGTAACGGTGAGACCACCAGCAATGTTTCCGCCGCCGTCAACATCAAGGGCACCAGTAACAGTTGCACCAGCACCAACCTTCAGGGTTGTGGCTTCAGCAAATGCGATGGTAGAGATGCCGGAGACGTTGATTGCGGCGAAGTTTGCACCGGCACCACCGCCCAGCATGTAGTCCTTGATCTCGGTGGCAGTGATCTTGCGGTTGGTACCGCCAGCACCGTCATCAACCAGGAAGAGATCAGCGTCTGCCAGGTCAGCACCAATTGCAGTTGCACCGTCAATGTTGACAGAAGCAACGTCAACAACAACGCTAGAAGACAGAGCAGTAGCACTCAGGATCTCAGTGTTGTTGACCTTGAGGACTTTGCCGTCAGCGAGGTTCAGGTTCTCAGAAGAACCGAAGTTGTCACCCAGTGCTTCAAAGTGGAAGGTCTTGTCACCCTCACCAGAGTCAACAGTGAAACCAGCACCGTTGGCAGCGGCATCGTTAGCAGCACCCTTAGCAACTTCGATTGCCAGGTCAGCAACAGAGACCGTGGTGGAGTCAACTTGAGTCGTGGTGCCCTTGACTTGCAGGTCACCCAGGATGAACACCGTGCCGCTGTTGTCGTTCAGAGCAGCAGGGTCAAGGGTGATCGAAGAAGGACCAGTGATCGTGTCGTTGGTAACGATGATCGCAGAACCAGCAGCACCCGTAGCAAACTGAGTAGCAGTGGCAACACCAGTAGCGTTGATGCCACCGGTAACACGGAGATCGTTGTCGCCGTAGGTCAGACCAGAGTCATCACCCAGTTCACCACCAGTGCCTGCCAGAACCACACGACCAGCGGTCAGGTCTTGAACAGCAGCAGAAGCAAGAGTTGCAGCACTGGTAGCAGTGACCTGAGCACCTTGAACAGTGCCAGATGCAGTCACGTTGCCGGTCACGCCCAAGGCGGAACCGTTGAAGGTCAGGTTGCCGCTGTCTCCCAGTTCGCCACCGGAACCAGCAAGAACGACACGACCGTCAGTCAGGTCAGAAACTGCTGCAGAGTTTGCAGACAGACCACCAGTTACGGTCAGACCACCAGCAACGTTTGCACCACCATCAACGTCAAGAGCACCAGTAACGGTTGCACCAGCAGAGACATTGATGTCAGTGGTCTGCAGCTGGTTGGTAGTGGTAATACCAGTTGCATTCAGGTTGACGAAGTTGGCACCAGCACCACCACCAAGGACATAATCCTTGACGCGGGACATTGCCGTCTTGCGGTTGGTGCCACCAGCACCATCATCCACAATCAGGAGGTCGGCATCAACCAGGTCAGCGCCGATGTCGGTAGCACCATCAATGTCGATGGCACCCACCTCAACTTTGTTAGCAGAGCTGATGGTGTTCAGTTTGCTGTCAGCAATCGAACCAGCCAACTGAGCGTTGGTGATCGTGCCAGACAGGTTAGAAGTCAGATAACCGGTTGCATCAACCAGGTTGAAAGCAGGGGTGTTATCAGAAGCACCCAATGCCAGGGAGATGCCACCAAAGGAAACCGTGCTGTTGGCGAGTTGGTTGTTAGCAACAGTGCCAGTCAGGTTGCTGGTAGCAAGACTGCCGTCAAAACTAGAGGCAGTAACAACACCACTGAAGTCACCAGTGCTGCTCTTGACGAACGCAATAGAACCAATGCCTGAGACATTGATGGCAGCAAACGTAGCGCCAGAACCACCACCCAGGACGTAAGACTTGACGCGAGACATCGCGGTCTTTCGATTCGTCCCCCCTCCGCCGTCATCAACGATCAGGAGGTCGCCATCAGCCAGGTCAGCGCCAATATCAGTGCCACCGTCGATGTCCAGCACCGAGAGAGGGGTGGTGATATCAACTTCAGTAGACCAGGACATATTGCCTGATCCGTCAACCTTCATATATCCACCAGCAACGGCTGCAGATGGGAGGATATATGCCTGGTTATCAGTCAGGTTCGCAGGAGAACCGAGTGAAATGTAGTGAGAACCATTGTTGGTTCCTTCCACCAAACGGACTGCACTACCAGATGTAGCACCTTCACGAGTCCAGTAACGGGCAGAACCAACTACCTTGTTATTATTTGTAGACGAATCAATACCAACAAAAAGGTCATAACTGTCCGTCACCCATCCGGGTTCGCCAGCCTGGAGACCGGGGAGAGCGGCGAGATTACCGCGCTTGAACTGTAAAACAGGTGCAGCCATTTACTTTATCTTGTGATTTGAATAATCAAGCAGTAATCACGAATGCATTCATCTTCTATATTTAGATCTAGAACGATCCACCATCCAGATCGATCTTGTCATCTAAGGCGTCATCAAGGTAATTGATAGCAGTGTCTGTAAGACCAGCAGGTCCTGGGGAATCAGAGATTGCGTTGTCAATGACGTTATCAGGATTTACAAACTTGAAAGAATTTGATGGAGCATCATAAATTAGGACAAACTTATCGGTAGTTCCCGACAAATTCGTTGTGTTTACATCAGTAAGGTTGATTAGACGACTCACTGCTGATCCTCCTCCTCCAGATGATTGATCCCCCAATGATTGCAAAGATACAGAAAAAGTTCCTGCCTCTAGGGCAGCAAGACCTTCTTCAGTAAGAGAGACATCAAAAAGTCCCCCGTTTGATAAAGATACGGAATACTCGTTCACGTCCCACTAACAGTCGCGTTTACTTGAGCTTGCCCACTGATCACTTTTGTAACTTTGCCAGTAATATCGCTAGTCACTAACACATCATAATTATATCTTCCGGAAGTTATAATACCGCTGGCAGTACAAGTCAGCGAGATAGTAATCTTCCCATCAGATGGCGTTGCACCAAAAGTCACACCGAATCCAGCAGCGGGCTGGCCACCTGCATACTTACTCATCTTCGCAGTGAGCGAATGGTTCGTAAGGTCTAGAGGAGTACCGTTAGATCCGGTAATGTTGTATGTCGCAGAAAAGTCAGACCCTTGCTCAACTTGAATATTGACGACGGGAACTGCCATTTTCCATATTCGTTGGTGCTATTATTTATAGTTCGCTTTCTCAAGAAGCAAGGTTTCCAAATGTGCTAACCGTGCTTCCAGTTCTTCAATTCGTTTATCTCTAGAAAGTCGTGCTTCTCGCTCCGCCATATACTTCTCGTATCCACTCTTATCAGTAGATACGATAGCGTTATTCTTCGGATCCCTCACTAGGTTCGGATGATCCTTCACCTTGATCTTCTTGTCCATAAAGTAACTCCCAGAGAAAACCCCAACTCATTTCTTCTTTTTATTGATACGTTTGATCATCTTAGCATACAAGATTTCCTCCGGAGTATAAAACTCCGGATTTTTCTTTGCTAACTTGATGATCCTTTTCGCAACCTTACGGTCACTTTGGTTCTTCATTTAGGCAACTGCGATGGTACGGAAGTCGAGAAGTTTGGGTGCCTCTGCTGAGTTCGTGCTGTTGAATACGATCTTCACTTGGAATGCCGTGAAAGCAGGAACGTTGTTTGCGGTGTACTCATACTCATTGAACTGACCCTCAAGACTTGGGGAAGTCTTCTTATCAGTCTTACCGTCGTTGTTCTTCGCGTTGAGCACATCACCGTCTGAATCCAGGTTGTCGAAACCAGGCATCAGTTCAAACACCTTGTCGAAATCGGCAGCGTCTTCACGCTTCAGGCGATACAGGACACGGATGTCACTTGCAGCAGGGCGGTTTGTAGCGAAGAGAACTTTCAGAGAAGTGGAGGGGTTCTCAAGGAGAACTTCCTTCGTCTGATAGACCATGTTGTGGGGATCCTCGGTTCCATTCGAGCGACGGTCAGTCTTGTAGTTGGAAACAGGATTGTTGATCCGGTTGGATTCTGTGAGGATGGAAGACTTGAACACGTCAATCACAGGAGACACGTTTTCGTTCTCACTGCTCATGGTCGCTTCAAAGGTGAAGGACTTAGCACCAGGCATGGTGAGCAGGGTGTTCTTCTGCTGCTCATTATCACGGGAAGCGATGATACGAGTGGTCTTGAACTCAGTCTTACCGAGCAGAGAGATGTCCTCAAATCCTTGATCCAGGAAGGATGCTTCTCCTCCATCAACACTGGTACCGGATGTGGTACGTATCTTGGCAGTCACTTGTGTTCCAGTAGGAGCACTGTGAGAGATGTTGGGGTTGACGGTATCGAATGCGATGTTTGCAGAACCACGTCCGCGATCACCACCACCGATCTTGTCCTTAGCAAAGAAGTTGCTACCACCATGCTTCACGTAGTAGTGGTCAAGACCAATCTTGCCATCGATGCTGTTGGTGACATCACCGAAACTATGCTGTTTGTTGATCTTCCGGAGGGAGACACCAGCAAGTTCATACTTCTGAACCGGAGCATCAATCTCGTGGTTCATGACGATGGAATCATCCACGTTACGGGTAATTGTTCCAGTCAGTTGGTTGGTGCCAACAGACGTGTAACTGATGATCTCATCACCAATGACAGCGAAACCAGGATTGCTAGGAGTGACCTGAGCACCTTCAAACATGTTGAATCCCATGCTGCTTGCCACACTCACGACGGAGGTAACACTTGCTGCGTAACCAACGGTCAGTCGAGTAGGAACACTGTCGCCAGTGATGCCTTCCAGAGTCACATATGATGTGCCGGAGTGGTTGCCATGGTTGGGGTGGTTGACCTTGAAGTGGCGACCATCGTACTGATCGGTGTTGACGGTCACAGTGTCAGGAACGATTGCACCTTGGACAGATGCAATACCTGCTTGTGCACCAGCAGTGGGGATGTATGAGATGGCATCGCTAGTGTTGAACTCGGTGCCAGACACATTGGTCAGAACCAAACCACTGACAGCAGTGGTAACACCCACAGTCAGGAGGAAGTTGCTTCCAAGACCCTTGGTGCCGAGGTTTGCAGTCAGTGTGTCACCAACTTTGTAACCTTCACCAGTCTGGAATCCTTTGACGGTTGCTTGAGTGATAGCACCACTGGAGACAGTGACGATACCGACACCAGACAGACCGCGACCAGTCACAGTCAGGAGAGGAACGTCGTTGTAAGTTCCATCCTCGTAACCAGAACCTGCATTGGTGATGCTGAGGGTGTTTGCAGCAGTGCCAAGGTGTGCCAGTTTCTCAGCAACCACACCGCGAGCGGTGGTGTTGTTTGCCTGAGACATGATGGTTCCCTCAACAATATGAGGATTGCCTTCCATACCAGAAGACAGACCAACGAACACACGCTTAGCAAATGTCTCGATCGGGTTCTCAGGAAGTTTGTTCCGTGTGCCGTAGAGATTCAGTTGTGGGTTGTAGAGTCGGACACTACCGCTGTTGGCAGTGAACTTCGCCTTGTAGGAGACATACTTCAAGTCTTCCAACTGGGAAGCAGTCCAGGTGTTGTTGCTCTGTGCTTTGAACAAGGAACCTTGAGCAGGCTGCTTAGCAACCACCACACGTTGGAACTGGTTGATGTTCAGGGTGTTGATGTCTGCTTCACCCACCTGAGAGATCCAGGCGTCATAGTCACCAGAGGCAGAACCCAGGTAGAACGCATAGTCACCTGCAGGCAGATAGACAGGAGCAGGGAAAGTGAAGCGAGTCGGAACAGAACCATCATTAGAGATGTTCACCTGATCCGGGTTCAACTCAACCTCACTGTGCTTCATCACCTTCACAGAGGGATAACCATTCTCCAGAGGAACAATACGAACCTTGATAGGAATGGTTTCAGACCTGCTCTGGAAGAACATATCAACACCAGTCATGAAGATGCCAGGATCATCAGTAACAACAAAGGACTGTGCCAGAGGATCGTCGTTGTTGTTATCCTGAACGTTGGTTACATTAGTAACATTGGTGATGCGATTGACATTAGTAACGTTCGTGATGTTGTTGGTAGTATTATTAGTAATATTGGTGATGTTATTGATCACCGGTTCTGGCAGTGCAGGTTCTGTACGAATCACAGTAGTTTCCGTGATCTCAAAACCTTCACTGAAGAACTCAGCACTGGTGTTACTAGCGTTCTTGCCTGGGATCAAGTTCTCTGGGCGAATCTGCAGCATGGATGCAGTGTGGTCACCATCACGGAACATATCCGGTGGGATGTAGTAACAACCTTGCACACATCCAGTCTCGTCAGTAATCAGACGGACATCAGCAACAACTGCCTGAGCACCACTGGACTCACCCACCAGCACCATGCCAGTCTCCAGAGTTCCGAAGAAGTTGGCATCAGACTTCTGGTTCAGTGACTGGGTGTCAACGTTCAGTACAGAAGTGGTTTCAGAGTATGCAGAAGACAGACCCACATTGGTGTTGTAGGGGTTCTGTGAGTAAGTGATGGTCGGAGCGTTGAATGGACCATCCTTATGGTTCGGTGCAGCAAGACGGAAGCGAATGTCAAAACCTTGACTGTTGACCTGGTTGCTGAAGGTGTAACCACGGACTGCTTCACCAATCTGGAAAGAACCGCTACCAGGAGTGACTTCAATCAGTTTGGGGACAACATAAGAGTTGTCATCCGTCATATCAGTGCCATTCCAATATGCAAAGTGCTGGGTGTTGGGTTTCAGCACAGTGCAATCAAACTGAATGTTCTGTTCCCGCAGGAACGGCATGGGTTCAGTCTGAGCAAAGAAGTCATTAGCAAATCCTTCACCCTCAGTAATCGTGACCTGGTTACGGTCAATGAAAACGTCAGAGTCGGGAGTCAGATTCATGATACCGCCCCAATCGCGGTACATGTAGGGGTTCACACTCTCAAGACGTGTGGCAAAGTTCTGACTACGGTCAATAACTTCGTCATATGCCAGGGTGACCACGTCACCAGTCTTGACAATGTTCGGGGAACCTAGATCGTTGGTGTAACGAGGATCCACTGTGGGATCAGGAGCACCATTGAGTCCAACAACGGTGTTAGAACCGATCAGGAGATCGATGCTGTCACGGTGCTGCTTAGCAATCAGAGTGCCGTTATCAAGTTCGTACTTGATCTCAGTCTGAGTTTTATCTGCGACATCAAAGTTCCGGAATGGGTCAACAACGAAACCATTCTTGAATCGATCAAGTCCAGTGTCAGGATCCTTGATGACCAGACTGTCAGTCTTTGCCTCAAGCAAGGACAATGAGGTCATCTCTTCCAGATCTTCGATCCGGTTCTCAAGTTTGCCGATATCCTTCATGGTATATCGACGGTTTGCCTTGAAGGTTACCTTCGTGTCATAGCGAGCATCGTAAACATATGGTTTGTAATCAATGTGTGCCAACTCAAAAGAGTCAGTCATCGGGTCAGGCAGGACCGGACGCTCGGCAGGGGTGCCCTGAACAATGGTGAAGGTGTTGTTCTGGTTGATATACAGGCGGTCTTTACGTGCCAGATAGTGCCTGTAGTCAAACTGGATAGTCTCGTCAGAAACTAGAACGTTAGGAACAGACTGTCCGCCACCAGCAAAGTTGCGGGAGTCAAACTCAAACGGGGACCGAGTCGTACCACTGAAAGGTGCTACGCGAGGGCGCAGATCAATAATATCAGTATTACGGACGTTTCCAAATGCAGGCACTCGGTCGTATTCTGGTTTTTCATAACTAGATGCTGTAAGAATGTCACCACCATCTTCAGAGTTGATGGTGTAGTGGTCAAAGTAAACCTTCAGTTGACCTTGGGGTTTGGTGGCATTGGGTTTACGTACAAGACGTGCAAAGTCATAGAACTCTTCACGCTGTCCATTGTCCAGCAGGAAGTTTGCACGGATGTTGGGGTCGCCAGGGTTGACGTTGGAGATATTTGCCTTGATGCCACTCTCAGAGAACTCAATCTCTTCGGTCACAATGAAGTTGTTGGAGTTCTTGATGCAGACTTCAACCTTGTCACTGCCATCACGTGCAAGCACCATGGCCGCGGCACCTGAACTCTTACCAACACCAATCTCACCAACGATCAGATCGCTGTTGTCACCTGCACTTCCAGTGAAGGAAGAGAGTTGCAGGTTGGGGATGGTGGGAGCAGCAGCACCAGTTGATTCAAACACTGCATGCACAGTGACCACATCAGGCACGTCCAAGGAGATTTCATCATCCTGGACACGCTTACCGTAAACAACACTTGGGGTAAGACCATCACCAATACCAGTAGAGATACCGGAGTTGACGTTGGCAGAACCAGTGATAGACAGAGTTGCTTGCTTCACCAGTGCCTTCACCTTGGAGGTCACCGAGGACTTCTGCTGAGTGGTCTGAACAACCACATTGCTTTGAGAAGCAGTCAGACCAGAGATGGTTCCAGACTTAGAACCATTAGTGAAAACGATCTGGTCACCGCTAAGTGGTTCAACAGAACCATCGTTATAGGCAATCGAATAACGCTCCTCATCAAAACCAGAGTAGATGAAGTCAGTACCAACCAACGAAGGTAGGGTCAACTGACCACCACTGCTGGTGGTTTGACCAGTGTTCTCTTTACGGATGTAAAGAATGGAGTCAGTCAGGTCAACACTTTCGATATACTTGTGAGGCATATCTGCATACAGATAACCCTCATTTGCATCTTTGATCTTGCCTGCAATCACCTTCAGGTCAGTGATCGTGACGTTGCCGCTGCCATGCAGAGCATTGTGTGCAACACCAGAAACAGCACCATCAGAACTGTTGATCAGAGTTGCACTCTGATTGGTTCCGGCGATAGCACTGACTTCCAGGTAAACAGGATCAGTCTGAGAGACATTGGTGTAAGAAACAATGTCACCGACACGGAGGTTCTTTGCCCATCCAGTAGAAGATGCAGTCAGAGCACCAGCACTGCTCAACTGGAACGTGTTGGTGAATGCTTGCTTCTCTTCCAGAACAACGTCAGCAGCAAATGTGCGGGAACCGCCAGTGGAACGGACGGACTTGACATCCTGCATGTCATGGTCACGGACCTCGCTGACCACACGTCCCTGCTGCTCACCATTGATGATCAGGGATTCGTCTTCTTGGAAAGAACCTGCAACATCAGTCAACACCATCTCAGTGGTGTTGCTCATGGCGGTACGGAGCATACCCTTGGCACCAGACTGAGAACCCTGCACCCGAGCAGGTGCTGCCAGGGTCATTGCCTGGTTCAGAGTGATGACAGTATCCAGTTGGATATCAAAGAGCATCAACTCCCACACTGATGCGTCGTTCGCATAAGCAGCGTTCTGGAGTTTGAAGTCATATACCCGTGCACGTCCAATGCTGTCGCCAGGGAGAGAAGTCTTATTGGCGAGAAGTCGCTTGCTCCGGAGATCAACAAAATCTGCAGAGTCTGCATTCAGTTTGATCTGAGCATTGCCAAAGACGTTGTTGACCCGCATGCGGTTGCCAGCAACGAACGGGATACCACGATCCTTGATCAGTTTGGTGGTACGAGGTTTGGGGACATCGAGGTTACGATAACCTTGCAGGTAACTCTCGAAACCTTTCACATACGCCTTACCAGGACCCACACCAATACACATCAAGTCCTTAGAGGGCACATTGCCATCTTCAGTCAGACGACTGGAAAGGAATTGACCGAAGACACTATGCCTATCGTTCAGGCACTCCTTCGCTTCAATCGGGAACTTGCGGACATAGTAGTCACCGCTCTCATCGTAAGTACGGCGAGCAAATTCCTTAGCAATCTCGTTATAAACAGTCCGGTCAACTAGTTGCTTGACCTTACCTTCATCGGTACGATACAGTTCAATGAAGTTCTCATCATTGAAGTCTGTAAGGGATTTCTTAGTCAGAGACAGACTAATCTTCAGTCGATCTGCACCAGGAGCAGTGAAGTTAGAGAATCCAGCAGCGTTGTCAAACAGACTGTTGTCATCAATAGCAGTGACAATCTCTTCGGAGACTCGGAAACCAACTCGGTAAGACGGACGATTGGTGTACTGATCGAGAATGAGGGTATCAGTGGGAACCTCAACAAAGGCACCACGTGCAAAGAACACACCACGGATCAGTTTGAAGGAACAACCAGTGCCAGTTGCAGACGCAGCGATTGCTGAAGCAAAGTCAGATCCTTCAGTTACAGTGGTAACACCGTAAGTAAAATCTTTGAGGGTAACAAGGTTCTCACCATCCAGGAAGAAGTCATCCTTCAGGTCAGTAGAACTTCCCTCATACTTGATGTAAAGGGTTGTATGTCCTGTGACGGATGCAGATCCAGAGAGGACATTGACCACCTTGGCGGTCACACCAGACACCTTGCCCTTGATACGAAGACCAATCAGTTGGTCGTAGTAGGACTCTACAGGAACACCAAAGAATGTAGGTTCTACCTTGACATACGTATAGTCAGGATCGTAGTTGAACTTACCAGGGATAACTACGGATCCCTCCTTGAACATATGCTTACCAAACTTCTCAATCTGCCCTTGGAGGACAGACTGGAGTGTGGTCAGTTCGCGTGCCTGAACCGGTGACCCTGGTTTGAAAAGAATCTTGGTATAATTCTTCTCAGAATCAAAATCGTCAAAGTAAGGGCTAACGTTTAGGTTGGTGTTCTGTGGCATCGTATCAGAATTCTAAGATGATCTTGATATCCTCTCGCTGGTTAGATGCTCTAGTTACTTCAGGACGATTATCTACGTAGATAATATCGCCGGAATACTTCTTGATCTCTGGGGAGGCAATACCAGAATTGTAAGTTTGACCCAAATAATAAGTGCGGTTATTGATAGTCGTAGAGACTCCAGTAAACGCGGTATCGACGGTAAGAGTTTCTTCTCCGCTAACTGTCTTGACAACAATGTTCAAAGATCCACCCGTACCAGGGGTTTTCGTAAATCTATTTAGAGAGTATTGGTGAAGGGCTCCAGCAGATCCGTCTGCCATAGAGCGATCTTGCCAATAGTTCAGAACCTTTGTGGTGTTGTCATACGAGATGATTTTCCCGATAGCAGTGGATCCAACACCAACGGTTTGTTTGACAACTCCATCGTTGGCAACCACCATGGTCGTAGATGCTGCGCCTGCCAGTCGCACGCCATACATCGCTGACACCGTGGGGTCGGTGAGAATGTTGGAACTACCCTGCATTTCAGGGTTCTTGATGATGCCAATACGAGCAAACTGGTTTCCGGTGGGGAAATCAGGGTTCGTCACATCGCTGTTCTCAAAGCGGGAGTAAATGAGAACTTTGTTGGAACCGAGTTCACGGTAGATATCAGCACCATGTCCTCCCGGAGGGGGAATGATGACGGTAAAGGATGCGCCAGAACCAGTGACAACAGAGTCAAGGTCCAGAGTCGCAAAACTGTATCCTGTGCCACCATTGGTGACCTGGACAGCAGTTGGTTTGCCGTTCACAAAAGTGACTGACGCCATACCACCGGCACCATCGCCCTTGATGGGCACATTGTTTTTGGTTCCGGTGAACTGATAGGACGCATTGGTTACGTCCTCAATAACGATGACCTCAATACGACCATCAACAGCAGTATTCCTCACGTCTGCTGTGTCAGTGCTAATTGACCAGTTAGAAGGAAGAGGAATGAACTCAGCACTGTCAAATTTGACAATGTCGCTGGGTTTGATGGTGTAAAGATACTTCCAAATGTATCCGTCACTCTCCAACCTGGGTTGCAGGTCAGTATGGACGGGTTCTTGAAGCGAGATCACACCCTTGCCACCATTGGCAGGGTCAGCACCGTTATAAAGACACTCATAAACCCTGTAGTCAGAGTTCATGACATAGTAATTTGCCTTATACAATCCAGTTGCACTGGTATTGGGGGTAAGGCGATTTACGCTATAATCATGACGATACATCTCATAGGTCGTACTACTCGTCCATGAGATCTTTCGCACTACACGCAAGACATCGCTACTAGTGATCTTTTTAGCACTAATTAGCGTGTCATAGATATCGTCGTGCTCATCAAAGTTGTCAATAGGAGACGGGGTGTCCGTATTCCAGTCCGATGCAACATCGGTAGCATTAGGCAAGCCCATGAAGACATAATAACTATTATCAGTGGTAGTAATTCCACTGACAAAGTTAGAAGCATTCAATACCCTAATCTGATCAGTGATAATGGCTGGCATTATGCTAAATGACTTCTCGATTCAACCTATTTATGGATAATCCACGAGGAGTTTTTGTTCACGAATCAGAGTAGGCGCAGTTGCTATACCAGTAAGACCCGTAGTATTGATTGTAAACGTGGTTCCGATGGCGGAGTTTGCGGTCACTTTTGCCCAACTAAACTCGGCATAGTGGGTGCCAACATCGCTGTGTAGACCAGTGAAGTTGAGTCCATGACCACTAACAATATTGACGTGAACCTTGACCACATCAGATGCTAGATCTTCGATGTGAGAGCACTCGTAAATACCGTCAATGCATGTGACAGCAGTGCCGACAGTTGCGCTTCTGTCCTGAGACAAGGAAGTCAGACCACTACCAACATTCGATCTAGAGATCACAAAGTAGTCACCCGTGCTAATACCAGTCTTCGTGATGCCACCATGCTGGTTCAGACGCTGAGGGTCATTCAACGCAATGTGGAAGTGCAGTTGCATGCCTTGTGCTGTTGAACCAACGCCACACACATACCCGCTGTCACCCACGATATTTGCCACATTCTTTTCAACTTTCTCAATTTTGAAACCTGTGGTACCATATCCTACGGAATTGACTTCATTGTCAACCAAGAGCATCGGCCAATCTTCCTGTGGGTTGTGAGTATTACCCTCAGTAAGACTAAAGATCAAAGCACCGCTGTCGAGATAGACCTCAGTGTCAAGAGCGGCAACGTCACGAATGACTCGACCTGCAGGGAAGATTCTTGCTCCCAAGGAAGGACGGGACTTCGGCACCTTGACGCCTTCAACAAATCTGTCTTCGGTTTGCTTACACAGACTGATGACTCGTGTGGGAACAGCAGCGTCAGTGATATACGGACCCTTGTAGTTCGTGGTCTGCACAGTGTCTCTACTGATCACACCACGCATCACACGACTGTCTTGTCTGCCCAGTGTCAGGTTGTCGCCTTCCTTGACATCAGGGAAGTCCTCTGCAGTAGTGATGTCAGCATCGGTTCCTCGGTAGAACAGGAACTGGAGACTCGAACCTGCCTTAGGTGGTTCAGTGAATCGGATTCTGGTTCCACCCTCAAAGACGTATGCCTTGCCAGGTTTCTGGAGAACATCATTGATAAAGATCAGCAAGATTTGGTCTAGATCAACCACAGACCCATCACGCTTCTCAATGCTCATAGGAACATTGTCTTTAGTGATCTGGAACACACTCCGGCGTCCATCAAACTGATTAGAGAAGTCGTCAAGAATCTGTAACTTACCGAACACCCACCCAGCAAACTCATCATCATGGGTATCCAAGACGGTCACCGTGGCAGGAGTGAACCCAGTGCCGTAGGTGGAGATCGTCGGGATACCAACCACGGAGAGAACTTCACCGACAGTGAATCCATATCCAGGGTTGACCAGATCAATCTGACCAATACTCCTACCAGCACCAACAGTGACGATCACGCTTGCACCGATACCAGTGTTGCCACTCACCAGAGCGATGTCATCATATGAACCAGGGACATATCCCACACCCTGGGTATTTGCAAAGGAGACAACAATACCTTTCCGAGGCAGACGATTAGCGTTTACATCGTTGGGGTTGGTGTTGGCAATGAAACCTGGTTCATCGTTACCTTTGAAGGCAATTGAGGTGATACCAGGGTTGGGAGAACTGATGAACTCATAATCAATGTCAGGTTTCTGGAAAATGTTGTTGATTAGAATTGCACCGAAGTCAGTTGTAATACCGATGACATCAGTATTATCCTTTTTCAGCGTAAACGTCTTACCAATACCAGTGAACTGATCAGCAATATCATCAAAGATCATGTTGCCGCTGTAGTCGCTGCGTTGGAACACACGACCTTGGAAGCTACTACCAACTAGGACATCAGCATTGACCAGACTATGGGTACCAATACCAGCACCGGTCAGGACTAGTTTGTTACCAACCAGGGCATCGTCTTTTGTCTCTGCAAACGAGAAGTTGTTTGCAGCATTTTTGATGATATAATAATCTCTATTTGACTCCAGGGGTGATGGTGGGTTGAGTGATCTCAACTTGACCTTTGTACCAGTATCCAGATCGTCAGTCAGGATAGTAAAGTAATTTGAACCTAAGTTGATGCTTTCTGATGTGATTCCAGTCGTTCTCCTGGTACCACCAAACGGCACATCAACAAATGTAATTTCATTGTCAATGATGTTGTAGTCGCCCAGCATTGCCTGGACCGTGTCGCCGTTGGCGTGAGTCTGCTTTGTCGTTCCCATCCAGGCACGATCCACAGTCACTTTGTTGGGGTCACCACCAACGTTGGTGAGGCGAATCCTCATCACCTCATCATTGATCTTGAAGATATCAAACCGTTCAAAGATAGATGCATCTGTCAGGACAACATCTTTATTAGCAATAGAATCCAATGTGGTAGTCACACCATGCTTTTGATACATGGGGGACTGGATAATATTATCAACAGAGATGATACACTTAGTATTCTGCTTCTCTGCTTGGAAGGTATGGGTCGAACCAATACCCACAGTGGTAATGCCGATAGCATCTGCCGAGAGAGCAAGTGCTTTTGTCGCTGCTAGTTTGAAAGTATTCTCGTTTACTTTGATTGCAAAAACTTCAGATGGCAATGTGGTAGCAGCACCCACACCATTCACACCATGCTGAATACCGATAGGTTCATTGCCCTGATGGGCGGTATAGTGTAACTTCTCACCAGTAACGAAGAAGTGATTGTTGATAACAATGCTGTCGCTACCAGCAATCACTGCACCTGTACTACTGCCATCAAACTCTTTCCGAAAAATCGGGTCGAGTTTATGACGCAGTTTGAACGTGCGTTTGAAACTCTCCGTTTCGGCGTTGAATTGTTTGTTTACAGAACCGAGTTTGAATGTCATTAGATGTCTATCGTCGTATCTTGGGCGATACTATCGGGACGATCAAGTCGAATCTCATAAGTCCGGCAAACATATTCTTTGTCTGCTAGCGGCATAAACATCAGACGCATGTTATTGCCATCAAGGTCCATCTCTACATTACGAATATCGCGTCTCTCACTAGAGGCGTTGGACAGGTTGTTGTACGTGTTGTAGTTGAGATTACCGTTAGTGGAGTTACCAGCAACAGTGAACACAGAGTATTCATCATCCGTAGTATTATGTATTTGGACAAAATACTTGACTGTTGTGAAGACTCCAGTGTCCTTGATCGATATGGGGGTGTTGGAAGGAGATGAAGAAGCACCAATCGGCACATAAGAAGCATTCAATTCAGCGTCTCCAACAGGCAGTGAACTGATACCGGAAACGTTGGATTGTGCTGTCTGTGCAACGCCAACCGAAGTCACCATCATGTGAACGTCAACTGCCTGGTTGGCAGCAGGCGTATAGGTCAAACTGAGGACATTGCTGGATTGATCCATGTCAAAGTCACCCAGAGTGCTGCCACTATCTAAGTTGCCGAAGTCACTGTAGATGACATTATTGTTGCCATCCATCAGGAAGTTGTACTCTTCCATCTCACTTTCAGTGGCAGTTTCATGTGCCACCACCAGCAGACCCGAACGGAACTTGGTTCCGTCAATGTCAAGCATTGAGACTGTGGCAGGAGATCCAGCAGAAGCGAAGGCAGAACTGACGCCAATCTTCTCGACATGTCCGAAGGCAGTGCTGCCAATACCAGCAGTTACCGTGCGAGGCAGTTCTTCTTTGTAGAAAGTGATGTCATACGTGAACGTATTGTTGAACGGTTGGAACTTGACAACCACGTCATTGCCAGACATCTCAGCAATAAACTCACCCAGGTCAAACGAATCCGACAGATCAGAGTATTGGTTGATGTAACTATCAGTGCCGTCAGAGAAGACAATGAATTCACAGAACTGAGTCGTATTGAAGGTCCGACCAAGGGACTCATCCAGAACCACTTGAGCGTGGTACTTGACTCCAGAGAGCGGATCAACACCTGATCCACCGCCACCAACACCACCGCCATGCGGGAATGTATCAATAACTACAGCACGATTGACATCGGGGTCATTGTAGAACTGAGGACTGATGTCATCAATCTCCAGAACACGGTTGGTGTTACTGATGATTGTGGCACCAAATCTGGTGGACGTGAAGACGATCTTGTCACTGGTAGTGTTAGTAGAATCAGGCACTTCAAAACCAGTGTCAAATGCCCGGTAGCAAGACAGTTTGTCACTGCTCTCAATCAACACCACTGCTTGTGCATC
>CEOG01037241.1_pt1 | contig 17440 bp, 9 predicted proteins | sample 530301 | NCBI WGS metagenome assembly CEOG01 (sample SAMEA2619903, study PRJEB7988) | marine metagenome | biome: marine biome (ENVO:00000447); feature: surface water layer (ENVO:00002042); material: "saline water (ENVO:00002010), including plankton (ENVO:xxxxxxxx)" | depth 5 m | reverse complement strand
CCTCCAATGGGCATTGATAAGATATGCCAAATCCATTCCTGGGTACACCTGCACCCCGTAATCTGTGTTGTAATTGGCATAAAGGCCAATTGTGCCCCTAATTTTCTCTCCCAGCCGGCTACTCAATTCCCCATAGGCGCCGTGATTGTTGCGATTGTGTTTTCCAATATTCGAACTATTGATGGTTTCCAATCTGGACTCCACACCCAAACCGATGGTTCCGATTTTTGTAACAAGCCTACTAGTTAATTCCAGCATCAGCGCGTTGGTGTAATGTAGGGATCGGCCTTTGCTCAGATCGTCTTTATAAAAACGGTAATCGTCTTCGCCATAACGGTTACTTATTCTTGGTGAAAGGGTAAGCTTGCCAAAGCTGTGTTTTGAGGAAAGAGAGAATACTGAGGATTCAACCAATTCTTCCGAATTCAAATCGTGGGGTGCAGCGTAGAAGCCGTTAGCTCCAAATAGGCTACGCGCGTAGCCCGCCATAGCCTGTAGGCTGTTGTTATGGTTGAAGTCATAATTTCCATTATAAAAAAGCTTGGTAATCTGGGCAGCCGAATTGTAACGCTGGCCATTATAATTGCTTTGGCCAAGTGCCAGAAGCTGGCTTTGTTTTTCCGATCCAAGGATTGCTGTAGCCTCAACCGATCCTCCCGCGTAAATCCCCGACCCGTCGCCCTCTTCCTTACTCTTAAAGGAACTGCCTGTTTTAACATCTGCAATTAGGGTGGAATGGCTTTCTTTTTTGGTAACTATATTTATGGCCCCAGTAAGTGCATTGATTCCATACACCCGGGCTGCGGCACCTCTTAGCACTTCAATATGGTCTATGGCGCTTAAGGGCAAGGGGATGTTCATCATATTATGTGCAGACTGGGCGTCAAGCATCTTTACCCCGTTAATAAGCACTAAGGTTTGCTCGGAAGTTCCCCCGTCGATAGAAATGTCTGCCTGCGCTCCAAATGGTCCCCGCTGTCGGATATCCACCCCGCTTATATAGGACAAAACCTCGTTGAGCGATTTGGCGGGAAGGGCCTCAAGCTGCTTTTGGGTGATAAGCTGAATGTCCCGGGTAACTTTACTGAATGGGGTCTCCAGCCGGTTGCCCTGAATAACGATTTCCTCCAACTCGCTGCGCGGTACACTTGGGTCCGTAAGGGTGTCCTCTTGTTGTGCCCATGCGGTTATAGACACTGTAGTTAGGAGAGCGAAGAGGGTTGTTCTTTTTTTCATAAACAAATTTTTAAAACGTTACCAAACTAAATTTGGGCGCAAAGGTTTGGATTAAAGTATTAATTTTGGTAGTCCGCAATTGAAATAATGGGTAGTCCGGTTAAAGTACATTTTGAATCCTTAATTAAAATAGATCGCCTAAAAAGGGAACCGGTCTATATGCAGTTTGTTTATCAGTTTATCCATGCCGTAAAAAGCAATATTCTTGAAAACAACGACCGGCTTCCGGGCAGTAGAAAAATAGCGGAAGAACTACAGGTGCACCGAAAAACCATTGTAGCGGCCTTATGGGAACTGCAGGAGCAAGGGTGGATAAAGACGATTCCCGGCATTGGTACCTTTGTAACTAATCCTGAGGCGCTGGCCGCCACCCAAAACGTGAGGGCAGCTAAGCATCCTCCGCTGCAAGCTATATATGATTTCCGGAAGGATTTTATATTGGATACTCCTTTGGAGAACAATCTGGAAGCCTATTCTTTTACGGCCGGAACCCCGGATTATCGCGTGATAAAGGCTGAGGAATTGGTTCGTTTTTACGCCTCGGTATTAAAGCGGAAAAATGGAGGGGGCCTAGCGTCGAGTACACATGGCGACACTTCCTATTTTAGGGATCAATTGAGCAATTATCTAAACCTGACCAGAAAATTTCACCTTTCCAGAAATTTTTTGTTGCCCATAGCGGGTATAGAACGGGCACTGTCCATTTTATTACGTTTACTGATAAATCCTGGCGACATCGTCTTGGTAGAAGAACTTAGCTATTTCCTGCCGAACATGATCTTTAACCAGGCAGGTGCCAAAATGAAGACCATCCCCGTGGACGCAGAGGGAATGGACATAGATTATATTCAAAATAATTATAAACCCGGGGAGATACGGTTGGTCTATATAAATTCAAGATGCCAATATCCCACGACCGTCAGTTTATCTGAAGCTCGTAAAAAGAAGTTGGTGGCTTTGGCAGAACGATATAATTTTATTGTGATTGAAGATGATACTGATTTTGAGTTTTCCCTTGATAAGCATAAAAAGGAATCCTTATTCAGTTTAAATGCGGGCCATCGTGTGATTTACCTGGGTGGTTTCGGGAGTTTCCTACACCCCGGTTTTCAAATGAATTTTATAATTGCGCCGCCGGATTTGTTGCGGGAGGGAGCCAAATATTTAAATGTCTTCGGAAAACCGGATCTGATTATGGAAAAGGCCTTGGGAGATATTATTCACCAAGGCGACATCCATCGATATCAAAGAAAGTCCAAAAAAATAATTGCGGAAAGAAAGGAACTGTTTGCACAATTGCTGAAGAGGTATTTTAAACACCGGATTGCTTTTACAATTGCCCCCACCGGGTTGGCATTTTGGGTTCGGTTCCCCGACTTCTTCCCACTGAAGGATTTACAAAGGAAAGCAAGGAAAAAGGGATTGGTGCTGCCAAGCGTTTGTCTTTATCAAAAGCGCAATTTAACGGCATTGCGATTGGGATTTGCCCATTTAAGCCCCCAGGAAATGGATACTGCCGTCAGATTGCTTAGTGAGGCTTACTATGAAGTGGTAGCGAATATGGCTTAGGTTGCTGATAATATTTGGCAATTTGAATATCTGCTGGGTTTTGTCCTATAAGATTTTCAATCGAAACGTATAGGGCAGAATGAGTAAGAATATTAGAAAACCAGGTAAGGTTAATAAATGAAAAACTTAAACATTTTGTATAGAGATTGGGCTTGGTGAGGGTTTAAATTCATCAACCTAGAGCCAATCTTTTTAAACCTTCCAAGCCCAAAATCCTGCTAGCTATTTCATCCTCATTTTATAAAAGAATTCAAAAAACCCTAGACTTTGTAGCTGTTACGCAACTATCTAAAACCGACAAAACTACTCTTTTATAATTTTAATTGTGTGGGTTTCCATATTGTCTTCCACTTGAAGTATGTATATCCCCTTCTTTAGGAAGGAAAGGTCTAGCTGTGTTTGTAAAGCATTGATATTTTTACTCAAGAGTTGTTGCCCACCCGTACTGTATATTCTTACGTCTTTTATAGTCTTTTTATTTCTTAAATTAAGCGTATGGGTTATAGGGTTTGGATAAACTTGCACGGTAGTTTTCTCAGCGGGATTATTGCCCATACCCAAAGCCTGCAAGTCGATGGTATATTTTATTAATCCCAGATCTATACTCCCTATATAAACCTCGGCACTTTCTTCCTCGAATTTTACGGTGGCGTCAACAGCGGTAATCTGTAAGAGTTCTTCATTTGCAATAGCCTCCCATGTTTGTCCCCCATCCAGAGAATAAACAATCGTAAATTGTGAAACGTCAGAATCAAATACAATTCCCACTAGATGCGCATCTACAAACTCTGAATGGAATGTTCTATGGAGCAGACCATCATAAATTTTAGACCAGGTTGCTCCCCCATTTAAGGATGTGAAGATGCCTCGATTGGTAGAAAGTGTTACTTGGTCTTCGTTTAAAGGATTTGAAGCCAGATGGATAATTAAATCAGTTCCGGGGAGCAGTTCTTCCAAGCCCGTGCTGGAATTTGCCCAACTTAGCCCCCCGTCTTCAGTTTTATAAATGTTTGTTCCTATGGAGATTAGTGCCTTATCCACATCATTTTCATAAAAATATATACCTTTTATCAAACCCGTTTCTGGAACTGTGATGGCAGTATTGGTAATATTGTTTGGATCGCTTATATCGGCTTTCCAAAATTCAATTTCTCCCATATTATTGGATAGGGAATACCAAACTTCATTTGGGGTATGTGGATCCACTTTTAAGGCATCCACATAGTTCATATAAGTATTGTAGATTTGAAATTTATTTTGTCCATGGTCATTACTAACTTCTAGGTCTGCTCCAAACCAACCGCTACTAAAAGTAAAGACTCGCCCCTCAGTGGTCGTATCTACAAACAAAGCAGGGGCATCGCCTTGGGTATAGGCATCCAAGGGAACAAGATCAAATGCTTCTTCGGTCTGGGTGGCGAGATTCCGATGTACAAAGCCATATTGCACTCCGTAATATAAGTGCATATCGCTCTGCGCAAATAGACCTATTGAGCCGGTTGATCTAAAATACTTATTTTTTTTCCACGTTATAGTAGCACCACCATCTTCAGAAAACATTGGAAAGTAATCACTATTGATAAAAACTTCCTCCTCATTAAATGGATTAAAGGAAAGATTCCATCCTGAATAGTAAGTATGGACATCGATGGGCTCATAAACATAATGTTCCCAACTTGTTCCGTTATCATTCGAAACAACTATTTCATTCTCTTCCAGTACAATGATATGACCTTCTGTAATAGGATTAAACGCTATTACATTGATATTGTTTAAGCTTCCTTCCGTCCAGGTTAAAGGAATCGCATTCCAGGTTTCTCCCCCGTCGTATGAACGATAAAGGTTTTCTGGGCTGTTGCCAAAGCTTATTCCTGTGGCTACATATATTTCGTCAATATTGAAGGGGTTGAAAGCTATGGGGTGTAAAATAATATTTTCCAACTTCAGGGTCCAAGTTTGACCGGCATCTGTGGAAGTCAATAAACCCCCTTCTACCCCATTTGGCCCAAACCCTCTGGTTAATATAAGATGTTGGGGATTCTGTGGATTAATTGCAATATTATTTAGAGAGACCCCATCATAGTCACTTTTAGAATAAACTTGATCCCAGGTTTGGCCACCATCCGTGGTATAATAGGTTATTTCATCGGTGCCAAATTCAAGAACGGCATTCATTAATATAATGTCGGAATTTTGGGGATAGATAGCGTATGACTGGATATATTTTACATTGGCACTATTGGGAATTTCTATTTCTTTGATTATAGCATTTGTGCTCAGATCTAAAATAAGGATACTGTTGTCAGCCGAGTCGCGATTGTATTTTACGAAACTCAATGCCATATTATTATTTGTCATTCTCAGGTTTTGAAATTCATTGGCGTCCTGATATCGCATCGAGAATAATACATGCCAAGTCTCTCCGTTATCTTCCGACCGTAAAATGTGGTTATTCATAGAAGTGGCAAATAGTCTATTTTCCACAGTAGGATGGTACGTAATATTAAATATCCTACCATAATCTTCAGACCCCACAAAATCCAATTGGGCATATATGGGGATAGTGGCATTAAAAAACAGCGGTAAAACTAAAAAGAGAGTAAAAAGATTTTTCATGGTTTACTGGTTATAAAATTAATTGCAGCGCTAAAGTGTAAAATCAAATTGAATTTCACATAGAAGACCACACGAATTAATAGGACATGGGAAAATAAATAATGGGACAACCAGATATTTAGATTCGGGAGAGATACGGAAATAGTTCGGCCGTTTCTTGAAGTCCCATTTTTTTTGCGATACGCTCTTTTCTTTTTCTGCAGGCATCTGGGGTAATATTCAACAGCGATGAAATTTCCTTGATGGATAGATTCATGTACAAATAGGATAAAAAACGTATATCATTCACATTGAGATTTTGGTGTTTTTCCCGCAGCGAGCTCAAAAAACCGTGATTGGTTTCTTCAAAATGTATAAGAAAATCATCTTTGGTTTTATCCTTTTTGATTTGTTTGTTCAAAATGGCCACATATTTTCTGACTTCAGGTTTGTTTGATAAATCTACTTGCTCTTTAATGTTCTGTACCACTTCCTGCAATACTTCATTTCTATTGGACATATTTAATGCCTTAACCGCCAATGTCCTGTTTTTCGCTTCCAGTTCACTTTCCAGTTCCAGCATTTTAATTTTTTGATTTCTTTCAGCAATTATCTTTTTTTGCTTATCTCTAATGTGGGCATTTCTCCAGGTCCAAACAATCACTAGAATTATAAATACAATTGCACTGAATGAAGCATAGAGCATTTTACGTTCTGCTTCATAATTTTTGGTTTTCTCGATCATTTCAATTTCATAATTCCTCATGGCGAACTTTACACGGTTTGCCTCAAACTGGCTACTGCTCTTTAGATGGTATAGACTATCCTTGAGAATTATGACCGTATCTTTGTATTTACTGGCCAATTCGTACTTTTTTTCCCTATAATTAAGATTTGAAAGATGTTGGAATATATTTATTTGCGTGTCCAAGCTATTATGGGGACTTTGGGCCAAGGCGGCAAACTCTTCTGCTTTTTTTATATTCGCTTCGCTTAACGCTATTTTGGATAGTAAAAGCAGTCCGGATGCTTTTTGTTCTATAAATTCCAAAGTGGTCAACTCAGGTATTAAACGCAATAATTCTTCCTTAGCGTTTTTGTGTTCATCACTTAAATAATAATTTTCGGCCAATGCATATCGCCCCTGCAATAATACATTTTGATGGTTTTGAAGAAGCGGCAGCGCCTTCTGCAAATACGCCCTTGCATCCTCGAGTCGGCCTGCGCTATTGAGTGCCAGTCCTAAATTGACGGCATAAAGACCCATCTTAAAACTGTCGGTGTTTTTATCGGCAAGGGTATAAGCTTTTAAAAAATACTTTTCTGCCTCTGCAAGATTGTTTTCTTGATAGAAGAGAATCCCGATATTATTGAGAACGACCATTTCCTGGGTTGTATCCAAATAACTAAGGGCAATATCATAGGCCAGAAGGTAATTTTCAAGGGCTTCCCCATAATCGGAAAGTTTATAGTAGTTTGCTCCAATATTGTTTAACGTCAAGAATAATTCTTTGTGCCAACCTTTTTCCTGGGCGATTTTCTGAACCTTGGTAAGTATTTCCAGAGATTTGGCATGCTTATTTTGATGCATCGCTTCAATAGCTTGCTGTATAAGTATATCACATTCGGGTCGTGTTTCCTCTTGTGCATTTATAATTAGAAATAAAAAAATTAGTAGCGACTTCATTGGGGAAACTTTTAATAGTGGATCACATATATTAATTAGGGCACAAATTATTATAAAAATGTGAATAGTATAAAAAAGTGCTTGGAAATAAATATGCTATAATCACTTACGTAAACCTTGCATTAATTCCATAATATAAATCGTTCCTGATTTATTCAGTCTAATGATTACAGCATTCTCTCCTTGCAGCTGGGCACTTCTGGAGGGCTTCCAAGACCTGCGCACTACATTCCCTCTTCCTTTCATTTTTATGGAAACTTAGCATTTTAAACGGGATTGTTGTCATGGAATTCTTATATTTTCACCTCTCAAAAAAAACCTTGCTTTCTCCAATGGATATTACTAAAAAATGCTTTCTTATTTTCATTTTATTTTGTGCTGCTGGCTATGGCCAAGTTGAAAGTAAATCGGAATGCAATGCAATGATAGAAAAGGGGATTGCGCTTATGTTTGAGAAAAAACATGTACAGTCGCTCGAGATTTTGTTGGAAGCAACCGCAATTGCCCAAAAGAATGATTGGAGCCAGCAGGAGTTTCGCGCCGTTCTCAATACGGGTTCCAACTACTACCTTATGTCCGATTTTGGAGAGGCCCTTGAATTCTATTTAAAAGCATATGAAATAGCTATAGAACATCTCCAAACTAAAGACGAATTAACTGTCTTGAATAATATTGGCATTCTCTATTTTCAAGAGTCAAATTTACCCAAGGCTAGAGATTATTTTTTAAAGGCATATGAGCTTAGTAGCACTGATGTAAACAGCAATAAGCATGGGTATTACGCCATAAATCTCGCGCTGGTTTCCAATAAAATGAATAAGGCGGAGGATGCGAGTAGATATATTCAGGAAGCGCTTCCTCTGGTTAGGGACCAGCCCGAAATAGAAATTATGGCCAAAATGGCCTTGGCGGAAAATCTTTTTATAAAATCGAATTACGACCAGGCTCGGGAAAGGGCTTTAACCCTCCTCCCCCAGTTGGTGGGTGATGCCCACGCCGATAATAGGGTATTCGTTCTCCTGCTTATCGCCCAAATTTATGAGAGGCAACAAAATTATCAACTTGCCCTGCAATATGCAAGGCGAGCAAGGGCTGCCTCCAAATCGTTGGAAAATAGGGAAGATGTCTATGAGGCGCTTTCCAAGGCCTATATATCGTTACGGGACTATGACAGTGCCTTGCGTTATAAGGACAGTGTAATTATGGCCCGAGACACACTGCAGAAAATACGCAACATTACGCTCTATGAAAACAATAAAATAAAGTTTGAAATTCAGAATTACGCCCATCAATTAAGTGAAAGCCAACTGCTTTTGCAAAAGGAAAGGCGCTTTTTCTACAGCGTTGTGGTTTTCGGACTTCTGCTTTTTGTTTTGGCCCTTTGGATATTTCGAAACCATATTACAAAACAAAAGCAAAGAAAAAAAATTACCGAACTTGAACTGGAGCAGGAAAAGTCGAAACGTCTGCTGGCGGAAAAGCAAATACGGGAACGGGAAATCGGGATAAAACTGGAGCAGCAGCGATTAAAAAATGAATTGGACTTAAAAAACAGAAAGCTTACTTCAAAGGCGGTCTATCTTTCCAGCCGCAACGAATTGATTGAGGAAATAGTAGAAACCCTCTCCGCCAATGCACAGGTAAAGGCACAACCCGAATTGCTCTCGCAGCTAAAGGCCCTGAGCAAACATCTTAAAAACAATCCCCAATTCGACAGTTTTTTCAGTCATTTTGAAGAGGTAAATCCTGGATTTTCTACTCGGCTTTTGGCCTTGCATCCCAACCTCACCCAACAGGATGTGCGGTTTATAATGTATCTCTACATGAATTTGGGAAATAATGAAATAGCATCTCTTTTAAACATTACGCCCCAATCCTGTAGAAAAAGAAAGGAGCGAATTTCCAAAAAGCTTGACCTTGGTGACGGGAAGTCATTAGCCGTTTATATTACCACAATCTAGGGGGCTGTCACAAATTTATACGGTCCCTGTCACAAAATGTCACGCCTGTTTCCTGCCTGTCCTTCTCGCAACTTTCTATTTTTACGGGTATAACCAAAATACATTTTTATGAAAAAGACCATTATTCTTTTTGTGTTCCTTCTTATTGCCGTAGGACCTTCGGCTATGTCGCAGCTTAGTTTTGAGGCCCATGACGATTACGGACAGCTTTACGACATTTTATTTGATTCAAATCAGGAAAACACCCTATATGCCAGAACAGTGGGAAACCATATTGTTAAATCGAGCGATAGTGGCGATACTTGGCAGATTCTTTATAGCGATCCTATGGTGCAGTATTGCACCTTAAGGGACCTTCGCCTTATCAATAACTCAGAAAGCCTGAGTTTTATAGTAAAGGCTGAAGGTACGGCCTATAATAAAGTTGTAGTATTAAACCTTACCGATGGAACGGTGCAAAAGGAATATAATGTTCCAAATCCACAGGAATCCGATATTTTAATTGCGAGTTATGATATCTATAGTCCTAACAACGATATTGCTCTTCTGCATACTACTTATACTATAAATTTCGGGTTTACGAATGAAGTGTTTTTAACTCTCGATGGCGGCGCCACTTGGAGAAGTATTTATTTTAGTCCCGATTACAGGGATATATCAATAAACAATGTGGCTATTTCTCCCAATAACCCTGACAAACTATTTCTTATGAGAGGGGTTTCGCCGGGGAGCGACATGGGGGGTCTGTTTGTCAGTGAGGATGGCGGTACCACCTGGGACGAAAAAATTCCAGGAAATACCTATAGTGCTATAGCATTCAACCCAGACAACAGCAATGATATTCTTTTAGGGACTTTTTATGGCTATGGTACCCACCAGGAGAATCTTTATCGCTCACAAGATGGTGGCGACACTTGGAACGTGGTCCCGTTAACCTATACTAGTATGTCCAACGACAACATCAATTTTATTAAATTTAATCCTACAAACCCTGCCAATATTGTGGTATTGGAAGAAAATGAAATAATTGTAACGCAGGACGATGGCCTTACCTGGGAGCATCAAGTTTATACTGCTATCGATCCTGAGGATTACTATTATGGATTGTCTGTTTCCTTCAATCCTTTTGAGGCCAACGATGTAATAATAACAACCGATTTTTACCCCTTCCGTTCGCTGGACGGGGGGATTACCCTTTCTAAACTTTCCAATCGTTTTGTAAATAGTACGGGTAGGATTGACGCCCATTTTGAATCGGGTGGGAATCATTTGTACTATGGTCTCAGAAATGGGTTTATCCATAAGGACTTGGATAGCAACTCCGAAACTGGATACCGCATGAGGCCCCTAAACAATACCTTTGGGGCAACCACCTTCCCGTATGCCGATGCGGAAGTGGAAGGAAGAATCTTTAACAGCAGTCGCTTTGGAATGAATTCAGTATTGGAAATGAGTACGGACCATGGCGCCAATTATATATCCCTTTACAGCAGTATGATGTTCTTGAACATTTATACTCTGGCTACCGATCCTAGCAATACCGACCTAATTTGGTTTTCATTTGGAGAAATGGCCTATAAAGTTGACGTTACGGATGTTTCCATGCCGATTATAACCGAAGTAAACCTGCCGTCAACCAATCTGTTATATGGAATCATAATTGATCCAATGGATTCGGATAGGATAACCATTACCCAAGGTACCGCGGTCTATAGTTCTACGGATGGAGGGGCTACGTGGGAAAACACCTCCTCCGGCCTGGAAACCTTGGTTGAGGGGCAGGATATGATTTTAGATGCCAAAAGAAATCCGTTAGACCCAAACGAATATCTCTTAGCTACCACCAAGGGGATTTATCTTTCAACAAATAAAGGACAAAATTGGGTGCGGACTTTTGAGGAGTTTGTGGACAAAGTAGATTTTTCCAATATTACTTCGGGTCATATAGTAGCTCGTAACCATTACTCCGATGGTTTTTTATATCCGCGGGCCAATTCTAGAATTATTTATTCAACCGATGCGGGTCAAAACTGGGAAGTTATTTCCGGGGAGGCGTTGGAGTATATCAATTCAAGTAGTTCCATAGTACGTTTTTATGAAGATAATGCCGATGTGTTTTATGGAACTTTTGATACGGGGTTGGTGCGCTATAATATTGATTTGAGCACCCTTGATGTGGCCCAATCCCAATTAAAGGATGCTATTGCCATCTACCCAAACCCTGCCAGCACTAACTTATGGATTACCGCTGCAGACCTACAAATCCAGGATGTGAAAATTTATAACATCAAAGGACAGCTAGTAATTGAAGTATCGGAGAATATGGAACAAATTGACATCTCCTCATTGACTAGTGGGGTTTATTTAATAAAAATAGAGACCGCCAAGCAGACATTTTTCAAGCGATTATTAAAAAAATAAGAACCTAAAAATAAGAACATATGAAAGATTTAATCAAATCCATTCCCTTAACCATCATTGGATTGATGTGTATGGGAAACGTAGGCTTTGCCCAATTTACGCAAGAAGCTAAAATAGTAAGTGAAAATCGTGAGTCGCGTGCAGAATACGGCACTTCGGTGGCTATCCTCGACAGTTATGCTGTTGTTGGAACGTCCAGGGAGAATGTTGCTTCGGGGGCGGCATATATCTATCAAAAAGATACAAATGGCGAATGGTCCTACCTTCAAAGTTTTACTGCCCCGGATCCCAATATGGGGGCCGAATACGGAGGTGGGGCGAAACTGACCCACGATCTTATGGTTATTGCCGCGGGCAGGGCGGACGTTGCCGGCTTGGAACGGGCTGGAGCCTTATATGTTTATCAACGCAATGGCTCTTCCTGGGAATATGACACTAAACTTATAGCCAGCGATTTTAGCGCAGATGCAAAGATGGGTATGAACCCTACTTCGCTCGATATGGAGGGTGCTACCATTGTAGTAGGGGCGCCAGGAGAAACCTCATGGACTGGTAGCGTGTATGTATTTGAAAAATCTGGCGGAAATTGGAGCGAGGTCCAGAAAATATTGAGTCCAAATCCACAGCAAAATGATATTTTTGGAATAGGGGTATCCTTAGATGGGGATTATATGGTGATAGGCGCCAGTGAGGAAGACAATACCAAGGGAGCAGCCCATATATACCTGAGGAATAGCAGTGGGGTGTGGGAGCACCAGCAGCGAATAACTGCCTCTGACGCCATGGGGCAAGCTTATTTCGGTACTTCAGTAGCTATATCCAATACAAGTATCGCAATAGGTGCCTACGGGCACGCCGGGGGCGCGGGCGCAACCTATATTTTTGAGGATGACGGGTCGGGCAACTGGATAGAAACCCAGAAAATCACCGCTTCTACGCCCTCCATTGAGGCTAATTTTGGGTGGAATTGTTTGCTTCAGGACAATCATCTAATTGTTAGCGCTCCTCACCCTTATGGTGTGGAAAAAGGAGAGGTTTATGTATATGAAAGGGTTGGTGGTTCATTTACCGAAATTCAAAAGGTGGAAAGTCTAGACCTCGCCCCCGAGGATTTTTATGGATGGAATATCGAGATGGATTCAAATCAATTGATTATAGGCGCGCCGTGGGAAGATGAGGATGCAAATGGAGGAGACCCTGTGGATCGTGCAGGCTCCGCATATATTTTTAAAAACCCCTTATTGGCCCTTAATGACTTTCAGGACAATACGGAATTCCGCATATATCCCGTTCCAACCAGTAGGAACTTAACTATAGAAGCAAGTGGTACTATAAATAACCTAAGCCTTGTAAACCAATTGGGAGCTGTACTTATGGAAAAAAAGGTTATAGCCGCAACGCAGCATACACTTGATCTTTCCCAATATGCACGAGGAATCTATTTCTTGAACATTGGAATGGACAACGGTCAAACGGTAGTGAAAAAGATTGCTGTAGAATAAATTGAAATTTTTTCCTAGGATTGTTACCCCTTAAGAATTTTCTTGAGGGGTTTTGTTTTCCATCCTTTATTGGCGCATTTTCATTTCATCTAGGGAGGGCCAGTTGTCCTTAATTGGATTATGAGCAACTGTATGTAGCAAATATTACCACTTTTTTACCTGGAAAAAAAGGAAACAATCCGGAACCACATTCCATACTTCGGCATCGTTTTTTTGCTAATTCCCATTCAATAATTATGTCTTTTTTCGGATATAAGTTAACTTCACAACCTTTTTAGGTTTATGAAAGTAATCTCTATATTCTTATTTCTCCTTTTCGGCCCTTTTTTGCTGGCCCAGAGTACAGCAGAATTGGACAGTCTTTTGCTGCAGGGAATAAATGCGAGAAGTAATAAGGAATATTCCCGCTCGCTGGAATTATTGACCAAAGTACGCACGGTTGCCGAAGAAAACCAATGGCATAAGCAGCAGTTTTTGGCTATCAACAACATAGGGGCCAATTATTATTCCATGTTGGATTACGGAGAGGCACTGGACAACTATCTGGAGGCCTATACCATAGCCTTAAAATACTTGGATGGAAATGAAGAGATGATTGTGCTTAACAACATTGCAATTCTCTATAGTAAGGAAGGCGACTTCCAAAAGGCAGAAGAGTATTTCTCCAAGGCCTATGTATTGGCCAAAGAACATAAGGAAAAAGTGAAAATTGGGTTATATGCCGTGAATCTTGGGATCGTATCCAATCAACAGGATAAAATAGAGCAGGCCGCTACCTATTTGGCAGAGGCAAAGGAAATGCTGAAAGAGGAGCCTTCCCTGGCTATTTTGGTAGAAATAGCCTTGGCCGAGAACCATTACAAACGGGGAGAGCTCCCCGCTGCAAAAGCCCTGGCAGAAAAAATACTGCCAGAATTGGATGCCATTGCCTTTAGTGAAGAGCGGATTTCCATATTGGTATTGCTTTCCAATATTGCGGCAGATATGGGAGACATAAGTCAGGCCATTGAATATGCACAGGCTGCACTAAAGGCTGCTGTAAATCCTGAACATCAAATAAGCGCTTATGGGCAATTGGCTGAGGTATATATTAAAAATGGAGCATACGATAAGGCCCTAACAGCAAAGGATTCCATTATTTCCCTCACCGAATCGCTAAACCAACTGAAAAATGGCCGATTGTTTGAAACCAACCGGGTAAAGTTTGAAATTGCCGATTATAGAAGAGAATTGCAACAGAGCCGGGAACTGCGGCAAAAGGAACGCACAACCCTATACAGCCTTTTGGGTATTTTCTTTTTGTGTATTTTGCTAATTGCCTGGGCCTTGTACAACAGCTATATAAAAAATAAGCAGCGAAAAAGATTGCATCAACAGAATAGGGAATTTATAGAATTGGAACTTCAGAAAAAAGAAAGTGACAACCTCCTGCTCGAAAAGCAATTGCACGCCAAGGAGGCGGTAGCTATGCTGGAGCAGGAACGCCTAAAGAATGAAATAGAAAATAGAAATAGGAAGTTAGCGGCAAAGGCCCTTCAAATTTCGGGGCGCAATGAATTGATAAAGGAGGTTATCAACAGCTTGACCCACCAATCTGAAGTTGCGCGCAATGCATTTTTATCCACTAAAATAAAGGAACTTAAAAAACTGCTCAAAAACGACTCGGAATGGGCAAGCTTTCTCACCCATTTTGAAGAGGTGAACCACGGATGGCTTACAAAGCTTCGCAATAACCACCCTGAATTGACGGCCAATGATATTCGATATCTAAGTTATCTATATATGGATCTTACTACCAAGGAAATAGCCTCCCTCTTTAATATAACCGTCGAGGCCACCCGCAAGCGGAAAGAGCGAATTAGCAATAAAATTGGGCTGGAAGATAGCGCTGCCTTATATCCTTATATTACAACACTTTAATAGGGGATGTCACGCTTTTTCTAAAAGCCGTCGCACTAATTAGGATGAATTTTTAGGGCTATTGAAGATAATTCCTGAATATTGGGTTCCACTAAAAATTTTTAAATATGAAAAAATTTACCCTTCTCTTTGTTGTAATATTTATTTTTCAATCTGCCCTATACGCCCAGTTTGAGGTGACGGGTTCGGATGATTTCGGGCGGCTGTTTGATGTTACCTATGATGCCAACGTACCCAATAAGGTGTATGCCTTAACTCTTGGAAACCACATAGTAGTTTCTGAGGATAATGGCGCCAGCTGGGATATTTTATATTCCCTTTTCATTGGACAGGGAGCGAGCATCCGCGATTTAAAACTCTCGCCAGATGGTACGGCCCTCACCTTTTCGGCATATTTGCCGAATAGCAGTTTAAATGAAATAAGAATATACGATATTGCCACCGCGGCCATTGTAAAATCCTTCCCATTGCCAAACCGGATGGATAGCGCCTATGTTACTTCATACGATTTTTACGACGGCGATACCGATATCTTATTGGTCGATACCAACTTTCCAGTAGGAATGAGTACTGAGGGGAAGACTTTTTACACGGCCGATGGAGGGAATAATTGGAATATGATCTACTACACCAATGACCATGACACCGTATTCTTAAACGACGTAGCCATAAGCCCAAACAATCCCGATAAAATTTTTCTCACCCGTGGCAATGGCAGTACCGGGGTGGACGGGGGTCTCTTTGTGTCTGAGGATGCGGGGCAGACATGGGAAGAGAAACTTCCTGGAATCATTTTGGATCCCATAAGTTTTGACCCCGCAAACCATCAACATGTTCTGATGGGTACGGGCATCAGTTTTGGAGGTACCGTTGAAAACCTGTATAAATCCATTGATGGTGGCGAAAATTTTAATATTGTTCCTATCACTTGGACAGCTGGAATTTTGGATTGCATCAACGTAATACGTTTTAATGAGAACAACCCCTCACAAATCATAGTATTGGAAGAAAATGAAATTGCAATTTCGGAAGATGGGGGCATTACTTGGGAAAACTTTGTTTATCCGGATGATGACCCGCAGAGTTACTATTATGGGCTGCAGGCGAGTTACAATCCGCAAAATTCTGAGGAAATTTTTATCAGTGCCAACTATGTTCCCTTATTCTCTTCCGATGGCGGCGAAACCCTGAGTTGGTCCAAAAGCCCCTATTTTGTTAGTACGGGAAATATAGATATGTATTTAAATGGTGCGAATGCCAATCTATATTACGGCGTTCAATTCGGCTACGTGCATCGCGACCTCAATACCGGTACCGATACGCCTTATGATATTGTACCCTTGAATATTTTCTCAAACACTCCTGGCCAAACGCAATATGCAGATAAGGTTACGCCAAATCGTGTTTACACCTTTTCCTCCAGTTTTATGGGGTCTAGCCTTAGAATGAGCAACGACAATGGTGCTACCGAAAGCGAATTGTTGATGATTTTCGCCAATAGACTGACTGCCGTAGCAACCTTCCCAAATGCTCCCCAGACTATTTTGGCAGCCTTCGGAGGCTTCGAACCGAGTGAAACCCAGTTAAAGAGAATAGATTTTAGCGACATTAACAATATTTCGGTAACCGATATCACTTTACCCAGTCTTGATTACATCCATGAAATACTTATTGATGCTACAGGAAAAATTATAATGCCGGTTGGTATAGAAGTGTATTCCTCGATGGATGGTGGCGCCACTTGGACCAACAATAGCAGTGGCCTAGATGTTTTGGGTGCCAATGACCTCATTTTTGACCTGCAAAGAGATCCGTTGGATAATAACCGAATGGCCTTGGCAAGCTCAAAAGGCATTTTTATATCAGAGGATGGAGCTGAAAACTGGATGCGAAAAACCACTTCCCTGGTTTTTAATGTAGCCTTTTCAACCGAAACGGAAGGGGCGATGATGGCTTCCACATACAGTTCGGAATTTTCTGAATTTACACTCCATTACTCTACCGATGGAGGAGAAACGTGGGCGTCCATCAATAATGAACAATTGTTGGGTATAGGCTCGGGTTCCTCCGCCTATCTGTTTGGCGAAAATTCCGTGACAGCCTTCATCGGTTCCTTTGACCTTGGTCTGGTAGAATATACAGTAGATTTGAATGTTGCCGGAATCCCAGATTTTGGAAATGGCGATAAGGAAATAGCCATTTATCCCAACCCTGCCTCTAAGGTATTGAATATCAGTCTAAAAAACTCAAGGGTGAACCGAGTAACCCTTTATACGCTATTGGGCGCCAAGGTATTGGATAGTGAAGATACTTCCAGTGTAGATATTTCAAACTTGGCTGTGGGCACATATTTGGTGCGCGTATTGGATAGCAACAGAAAATTATTCTTTAAAAAAATCGTGAAACAATAGGCATTAAAATTTTATGATGTCGTGAAGGAGCTCCCGGGAATTTATTTTTGGGAGCTTTTGGCGCACTCAAAATCCTCCTTATGCCAAAGCTATAGCAAAGCCATAGCAAAGCCATAGCAAAGTCATTAAAATGTAAGA